>Ga0208492_1000941_pt1 | contig 21314 bp, 19 predicted proteins | sample Subbioar_CSW14AB_FD_184820 | JGI IMG/M metagenome (GOLD analysis project Ga0208492, IMG submission 184820) | Serpentinite rock and fluid subsurface biosphere microbial communities from McLaughlin Reserve, California, USA - CR12Mar_CSW14AB (SPAdes) | ecosystem: Environmental > Terrestrial > Deep... | reverse complement strand
CCCGTGGCGCCGGCGGACGAGCAGAAGATCGACGGCCTGCTGGAAACTGTGTGCCGCATGAACAAGCAGGACCGCGAGGACGCCATGGCGTTCGCGGCGTGGGCCTCCGGGCAGGTGGCGGACACCAATGACATCGTGCGGCGCTTCCTGCCGATCTGGGGCGATGCACTGAAAGGGCCGGAGCGGCGCGAGCTGATCGGTATGGCGGTGACGATCGCGGAGCTCGGCGGCGCGCAGACGGATGCGCAGGCCGCGGTGATCCGGCGGCTGAGCGATGGGCTGCTGAACGACTGAACGCGGCAGCCTATGCCGCCCAGCGGCCGATATTGTCCTCCTGCGCGATCAGCGCGAGGCCGTAGGCGATCGAGACCAGCTGGTCGCCTGTCTCGACCCTCTTGGCGCCGAAGCGGTCTTCGAACTGTTTGCGAACGGCGGGCACGAAGGACGAGCCGCCGGTGAGAAAGACCCGGTCGATGCCGGCCTCCTTGAGCTTTGCCTCCTGCAACACCTCGTCAACGCAACCACTGATGCGTTCAAGCTCGGGTGCGATCCAGCTTTCGAAATCGGCGCGCCTGATCGTCTGCTGGATGTCGACGCCGGCAGCGTGGAAGGACAGAATTCCTTCATCTGCATGCGACAGCTGCATCTTCACTGCGGACACCGCGCGGTTGAGGGTGTAGCCGGCATCGGCATCGAGGAAGGCCAGGAAAGCCTCGATACGCTCCGGCACCTGGCTGGTCTTCAGGAGTTGCTGCAGCTCGCGATAGTCACGCGAGTGGCGCATGATCGACAGCTCGTTCCAGCGGCCGAACTTCGTGAAATAGCTGTTCGGCACCGGCAGCGTCTTGCCCCAGCTGGTGAAGTCCGACCCCTTGCCGAACGCGGGGGCGACGACCTGATCGACGATGCGGTGGTCGAACGCGTCGCCCGCGACGCCAACGCCGGCGTGCGCGAGAGGCGTGTAGTCCAGCCCGTTGGCGCCGGGCGAAAACCGCACGACGGAGAAGTCGCTGGTGCCGCCGCCGAAGTCGGCCACGAGAATGGTCGCTTCCGCGCGCAGGCGCTGCGCGAAGAAGTAGGCCGCGGCGACCGGCTCGTAGACATGGTGGATTTCCTGGAAGCCGATGGAGCGCAGCGCCGCTTCATAGCGCGTACGCGCCAGCGCCTCGTCGGGCGATGCGCCGGCGAATTTCACCGGGCGGCCGATCACGATGCGTTCGGGGAAGGCGACGCCGGCATGCTGGCGCACCCGCTTCAGGAAGCCGGCGAGCAGGTCCTCGAAGGCGAGCCTTCGTCCGTAGACGAGCGTGTCCGTGAAATGCGGGCTTGCCGCAAAGGTCTTGAACGACTGGATGAAGCGGCAATCGCCGGCGGATTCGACAAACTGGTCGATTGCCCAGGGGCCGGCATCGACATTCGTTCGACGTCCGTCGTCGTCATGCGTTTCCCAGAAGCAGAGCACCGAGCGGAACGCGTCGAGCATCTCGTTCCGGTGTGCGAACTTGATGGCTTCGGCCTCGCCACGTGCGTTGACCACCGTGGCGACGGTGTTCGTGGTGCCGAAATCGAGACCTAGGGAGAGCAGACCGGGGGAGAGCGACATCGCGCCCGACTACCAGAGTCAGGCGCGCCTGCTCAACCGTTCATGGTGAAGACGCAGAGCTTGTTGCCGTCGAGGTCGCGGAAATAGGCGCCGAAGAAACCACCGCCGCGATCGCCGGGCTGGCCCTCGTCCTTGCCGCCGAGCGAGAGCGCCTTGGCGTACATCTGCTCGACCTTTTCCCTGTTGGGGCAGCGCAGGGCGATCATGTTGCCATTGCCGCAGTTCTGCGTGGCGCCGTCGAAGGGCTTGGTGACGCCGAACAGCGGGCCTTGCGCGAAGCCGTAAAGCTGTCCGTTTGCGGTTTCCATCACGCGCTTTCCGCCGAGATCGGCGAGCAGCGTGTCGTAGAACGCCAGCGCCTTGTCGATGTCTTTTGCGCCGATGGTTGTGTAGCCGATCATGGAACCGTCCTTCCCTGCGTTGGCAGGGAAGGAATCATGTCATCCGGCGGCTAGCAAGGCTTACATGCCCGGCGCGAAGAATGCGCACAGCTTGTTGCCGTCGAGGTCGCGGAAATAACCGGCGTAGAACGTGTCGCCGCGAGCGCCAGCCGGGCCTTCGCATTTGCCGCCGGCCTTGATGGCGGCGTCATAGACTTCGTGGACCTTTTCCTTCGAAGGCATCTGCAGGGCGACCATCGTGCCATTGCCGAATGTTGCCGCGCTCTTGTCGTAAGGCTGGGCGACGGCGAGCATGGGGCCCTGTCCGTTCGAGTAGGCGTAGCTTGTGCCGAAATCCATGGCGCGCTTGCCGCCAACGGGCGCCAGCACCTTGTCGTAGAAGTCGAGCGCCCGGGGATAGTCGTTGGTGCCGAGCATAACGTAACCGATCATGGGATGTGTCCTCCGTCCGTCCTTGATGGGCGGGACAATTGCGCAGGCGTGTGATGCTCGCAAGCCGGGGCGGGCGCGCTGCTGACAGAACGGGGTGAGCAGGCGCGGTTGTCACGTGGCGGAATTCTCGGAGAGGCCCCGAGCAAAACTCACGCATGCTTGCAGACGCAAACAAAAAAGGCCCGCTCGGTGGAGCAGGCCTTCGTTTTGAAATGGCGTGTCGCCTATTCGAACAGCTTGGCCCAGCGGGGCTTCTTGCGGCTCTTCCAGGCGCCGCGGTGATAGGCGTCGGAGCCGATCAGCGGGACAACCGTCGAGGCTTCGGCAAAGACCATCTGTTCGTAGGTGGTCTGCACCTTGCCCCAGCTGGCTGCTTCTTTCAGCGTCGAGGACGAGCAGGCGCCGTCGCGCACGTCGGCCACCGTGATCTGCACGGCGTATTTGTGCATCTCGGCTTCGACGCCGAGGATCTCGGCGCACACGACCGTGTCCTGCGCGAAGTTTTTTGGCACGCCGCCGCCGACCATGAAGAGGCCGGTGGCACCCGCCGCGATCTTGATGTCGGTGAGTTCGCGGAAGTCCGCGACCGCGTCGATCATCATATAGGGCTTCTTCGCCTTGGCGCGTTCCTTCTGGTGTTTCACCAGGCCGAAGCCGGCCGACGAGTCGACGAAGGCCGGGCAGAAGATCGGCACGCCTTCCTCGTAGGCGGTCTGGATCAGCGAGCCTTTCTTCTTGGCGTTGCCGTCAGCCAGCCACTTGCCCATCTCGTGGATGAACTCGCGCGAGGAGTAGCCGCGCGGCTCGAGCGAATCCGCGATCTCGAGGATCGTGTGGTCGCACGCCTGCAGTTCTTCCTCGTCGATATAGGTATCGTAGATCCGGTCGATATAGTTCTCGCGCAGGACGTTGTCGTCCACCTGGCCGGCGGCCTGGTAGTGCTTGAAGCCAAGGGCTTCGAAGAAATCCATGTCGACGATCGAGGCGCCGGTGGCGACCACCGCGTCGATCATCCCGTACTTCACCATGTCGCGGTAGACGTGCATGCAGCCGCCCGCCGAGGTGGAGCCGGCGAGGATGAGCCAGGTGGAGCAGCCCTTCTCGCGCATCGCCATGTCGAAGATGTCGGCCGCGCGCGCAGTGTCGCGCGAGGAGAACGACATCTTGCGCATCGAGTTGATGATCGGGCGCGCGTCGTAGGACGTGATGTCCACGTGTTCGATGGTTTTCGCCAACAGCTCGGCCTTGGCGTTGTTGCGCTTCTTGGCGACGGCTTTGACGGGAGCGGCCTTGGCGGAGGAGGCCTTGGTGGATTTGGTTGCCATGGGAGAACGTCTCCAGGGATGAGGACGTCAGAAGGCGACGGCCAGCCTTGGTAGCCCGAACGGGTTTGGCGGGGGATATAGCAGCGTACGGAGCAATTTAAATAGAAAAGCGCGGGCCGGGGTTCATTCGGCCCGCGCTACCATTTTGTAACAGTTTGACTACCGCACGACCTTGAGGCGGCGGGACGGTTTGCGACCAGCGCGACGTGCCGGAGCGGCAACGCGCTTTTCGACGGCGCCGTACATCGTCGTCCACGGCAGGTCCTGGACACCGATGGTCTCGGTTTCGCCAAAGCCGTTGAACCGGGTCTGCATGGCGACGCCATAGGCGCCGAGCATGCCGATCTCGATGTAGTCGCCTTCGCGGATGTCGGCGGGGAGGACGAAGGGTCCTTCCATCGCATCCAGCGAGTCGCAGGTCGGGCCATAGAGCTTGAAGCCCTGCTCGCCGCCTTCGAACGCGCCATCCGGGCGGTGGGCCTTCACGGGGAAGGGCCACTTGCAGTGCGCGGCGTCGAACAGGTTGCCGTAGCTGCCATCGTTGATGTGCAGCGCGCCGTCCTTCACCAGCTCGACGCGGGCGAGGATGGAGCTTGCTTCGGCGACCATCGCGCGGCCGGGTTCGCACCACAGCTTGGCGTTCATGGCGACGGGCATGCCCTCGAACGCCGACTTGATGACGTTGAGATACAGCTCGAGGTCCGGCGGCGTCATGCCGGGATAGGCCGACGGGAAGCCGCCGCCCACATCCACGACGTCCACAATGACACCGGCTTTCACGATGATGCGGGACGCCAGGTCCATCGCATCACGGAAGGCCGACGGGCTCATGCATTGCGAGCCGACGTGGAACGAGACGCCGAGATTGTCGGCAAAGCCGCGCGCTTTCTGCAGAAGGGGCGCCGCCACTTCTTCAGATGCGCCGAACTTGTTCGACAGCGCGTAGACCGCGTCCGAGTTGTTGACGGCAAGCCGCACGACGAGCGTGAGGTCGTCGGCGCGCTGGGTGGCGGCGACGATCTTCTCCAGCTCGGCTTCGCAATCCAGCGAGAACGTGCGGACGCCATGCTCGAAGTAGGCGCGCTCGATAGCCTTGCGCGACTTCACCGGGTGCATGAACGCCAGCTTCGCGTCTGGATAGCGCGAGGTGACGAGCTTGATCTCTTCTTCGGAGGCGACGTCGAAGCCACGCAGGCCCGATGCGTAGTACGCATCCAGCGCCCACGGCGAAGGGTTCGCCTTCACTGCGTACAGGACTTCGCCCGGAAAATTATCCCTGAACCAAGTAGCCGCTATCGAAACCCGTTCCGGTCGCACGCAGGCAACCGGCTTTTCAGGGAGTCGTTCCCGGACCAGGTCCAGGGGCGTATGAAACGTGAGCAATTCACGCACACCCCTGATAGTTGTTGAACCCAATCCGGCGTTAGTACGGGCTTTCAACTCGTTAAGTCTGCCTCTCAACCCGCACACGTCATCCAAACCCCACCTCTTTCAGAGGAGCTCCTCTTTTGAGGAGCGGGTCTCTTTCAGTGGAGACCCTTGGGAAGTTCAGACGCCACGTGGAATCAAGGCGCAGAGCCTCGAGCCGATGTCCGCCGGCGCGATGTATATAGGTCCATAGGTCGGGCATGTAAATAAAATCTTGCGACCTCTCAGGGGGTTGCCAACAACCGTTCATATTCCGCGTCAATTAGTGGGCGCGTTGTTCCGCGAGGCTGGGCGCGCGGGATTTGTGACAGTCGCCTGCGGCCGGGTGATTCGAAATCAGCGCGCCGATTCGTTCGATTTTTCGGCCCTCAGGCGAACCTGCCGGCGCACCGCGCCCGTGTCTCCATCCGGGACTCGCCGCCGCGTGCGCGGCGCTGCTGGAGGCGGCGCGCGAGCGGTGCTGGAACTTCCGACTGCAAAAATGTCGCGGCGCTTGCGCGGCTGGTGCGGCGCGCAGCAAGGTCAGCTCAGCAGGAGAGAGTGGTCGTTTCGCATGCATGCAGTGGAGATCAGCCTTCCGGACTGGCTGGCGGCAATGACGCCGCCGGAAGCGCCGGCAAGCGATGAGGCCTGCATGCGCCTCGCGCTTGCGGCGGCGCGCGGGAATGTCGAGCGGAAGTCCGGCGGGCCGTTCGGGGCGGTGGTGCGGGCGGAAGCGACGGGCGAGATCGTTGGCGTCGGCGCGAATCTCGCGCCGCCGACCGGGAACCCGGTGCTGCATGCGGAAACGGTGGCGATCACCATGGCGGCGTCAGCCCTCAAGGCAGGCGGGGCGTTCACGCTGTTCACCTCGTGCGAGCCCTGCATCATGTGCCTGGGGGCGTCGCACTGGGCGGGGTTCCGGCGGATCGTCTCGGCGGCGACCAAGGCGGATGCCGAGGCGATCGGCTTCTCGGAAGGCTCGGGCATCGCGGAACTGCGGCGGGAAATGGCTGGGCGCGGCGTGACCTTCGAGGACGGTTTCCTGCGCGAGGAGGGGGCGGCTGTGCTGCGGCTCTATGCGAGTGGGGGCGGCGTGATCTACGGTCCGCAAGGCTAGTCGGGGGGGCTGTCGTGAAGATCTGGGCGCTGGGGTTGTTACTCGCGATTTTCGCGCTGCCCGGACAGGCACTGGCGCAGTCATCCGCCGGCCAGGACTTCAGCTGGATGTTCGGCGATGGAAAGCCGGCTGGAATGCGCACTGTAATCTCCGGCAGCATGACACCTACACTACTGGTTGGAGACCGGACCGCGCTGTTCACGATGACGCGCCCGCCGCGCCGGGGCGACATCATCACGTTTCGGCATCCGCGGCTGGAGCATTCCATTCCGTATGTGAAGCGCGTGGTTGGGCTCCCGGGTGACAAAGTGCAGATGAAGGGCGGGCGGCTCTACATCAACGGCCAGATGATCGCGCGAAAGCTGGTTCGCGAGCTGACCTATCTCGATCCGCTGAACACGGACCGCTTCTTCTCCGTGACGGAGTACAGCGAGCAGTTGCCGGGAGAGCTGGTTCCGCACCTGATCCACGAATATTCCGACGAGCAGTTCTACGACGACACGCGCGAGTTCACGGTGCCTGACGGCAAGCTGTTCATGATGGGCGACAATCGCGACTTCTCGGAGGATAGCCGGGCGCGCAGCGGATACACGCCTTACACGCCGCGCGCGCGGACGGGGAAGTTCAAGCAGGCGGCGTTGCCAGAGAAACAGACCCAGCCGGCGATCGGCTTCGTGCCGATCGAGAACATCATGGGCCGCGTGGCGAGCGTGCTCTTTTCCGACAAGCCGTGTGATGTGGTGAAGTCAAAGGCGGCAGAGGCACAGTGTCTCGTGCCGCTGGTCAACAAACGTCTCTGATCGCCACGCACGCCCGGCGATTTTTATTGCTTCTCGATATGTCGCTTCTACAGTGCTGCGAAAGCAGTTGGAAGAGGTCGTGCATGTTCAGGATGCGGATGTTGGTTTCGTGTGGTGGCGCGCTGGCTGTGGCGATGGCGGCGAGTTCGTGTGCGTCGAGTGGGCCGACGTCAGAGACCTACGCCGCGCCGATGATCTCGGCGCAGGCAGCCGCCGCGCCGCGCGACGAGACGGTCGCGAAGATCGCGGGCATGAACTACGACATCCCGTATACAAAATACACGCTGCAGAACGGCCTGACGCTGGTCGTGCATGAGGACCACAAGACGCCGACGGTGACGATCCACATCGTCTATCATGTCGGCTCGAAGAACGAGCCCAAGGGGCGGTCGGGCTTTGCGCACCTGTTCGAACACCTCATGTTCAACGGTTCGCAGCATTTCAACGACGACTTCTTCAAGGCGACGCAGCAGATCGGCGCGACCAACCAGAATGGCTCCACCAACACCGATCGCACGAACTACTACCAGACCGTGCCGAAGGATGCGCTGGATTCGATCCTGTGGCTGGAGTCGGACCGCATGGGCTTCCTGCTTGGCGCGGTGGACCAGGCGCGGCTCGATGAGCAGCGTGGCGTCGTGCAGAACGAAAAACGCCAGGGCGAAAACCAGCCCTATGGCCAGGTGTTCAACCATATCGTCGATGCGACCTATCCGGACGATCACCCGTATGGCCACACCGTGATCGGCTCGATGGAGGATCTCGACGCCGCGAAAATGGCGGACGTGCAGGACTGGTTCAAGACGTGGTACGGCGCCTCCAACGCCATCCTCGTCATTGCCGGCGACATCAAGCCGGAAGAGGCGAAGGCCAAGGTCGAGAAGTTCTTCGGCGAGATCCCGCCGGGACCGCCGCCGTCGCAGCCGAAATCCTGGGTGCCGCCGCTGGCCGAGAACCAGCGCGAGATCCTGTATGATCGTGTGGCGCAACCGCGCATCTACAAGACATGGAACGTGCCAGAGCTGGGCAGCCCGGATGGCGAGCAGCTGGACCATGTCGCGGCGGCGCTCGGCGGCGACAAGAATGCGCGGTTGGTGAAGCGGCTGGTCTATGATGAGCAACTGGCCACCAGCGTGAACGTCGGCAACCCGCAGAGCGAGATTGCGGGACAGTTCCGCATCGTGGTGACGGCCAAGCCGGACGCCGATCTCGCGAAGATCGAAGCGATCATGGACGAGGAGGTGAACCGCCTCATTGCCGGCGGACCGACGCAAGCGGAGATCGACAAGAATATTGTGCAGACGGTTTCGGGCGTTATCTCGGGCCTCGAGAGCACGTCGAGCAAGGCGGCGCAGCTGGCGCAGTGGGAGATGATCTCCGGCGAGCCGGACGGTTGGAAGGACTCGCTGAAGCGGCTTGAGGCGGGCACGCCGGCGAGCGTGCAGGCGGCCGCGCGCAAGTGGCTGACGCGGGGATCGTACACGCTGACGGTTCTGCCGTTCGGCAGCCCGAAGGCGTTCTCGGCGGCGGTGGATCGTTCGAAGATGCCGCAACCGGGATCGATCGCGGATGCGGACTTCCCGGCCTTCCAGACGGCGACGCTGTCCAACGGCGTGAAGGTCTATCTGGTGGAGCGGCATGACGTTCCGCAGGTGAGCGTGTCGATGGCGCTCGACACCGGCTATCCGGCGGACGAAGCGACCATCAAGGATGGTCTGTCGAGCCTCACGGCGAACATGCTGGACGAGGGCACGAAGACGCGCACTGCGCTGCAGATCGCGGATGAAGTCGATCGGCTTGGCGCTTTCGTCGGGGCGAGCGGCGGCGGCGAGACCTCGATGGTGGAGTTCTCGGCGCTGACGCCGACCGTGGACCAGGTGATGGACATCTGGGCGGACGTGCTGCGCAACCCGGCCTTCACCGAGGGCGACTTCAAGCGCATCCAGTCGCAGACGGTGCAGGGGCTGAGCCAGCAGCTGCGCGATCCCAACTCCATCGCGCAGCGCGTGATGTCAAAGGTGCTGTGGGGCGACCATCATCCGTATGGCCACCTCCTCTCGATCGAGGAGATTTCCAGCCTGACGCCGGCGGACACGGCGGCGTTCCATACGGCCTGGTACGGTCCGAACAATGCGACGCTGTTTGTCGTTGGCGATACGACGCTGGCCGAGATCACGCCGAAACTGGAAGCGGCGCTGAAAGGCTGGGGAGATGCGCCTAACAAACGCTCGCCGGTGGCCCTGGGCGTGCGGCCGTCGAAGCCTGCGGTCTATCTGGTTGACCGGCCGGACTCGGCGCAGTCGACCATCCTCGTGGGCTCGGTGCAGCCGGTACGTGATCCGGCGATGGACACGCGCAATTCGGCGTTCAACGCGCTGTTCGGCGGCAACTTCACCAGCCGCGTGAACATGAACCTGCGCGAGGACAAGGGCTGGTCGTACGGCTCACGCTCGGGCCTGTCGGGCGGGCGTGGTCCGCGCACCTTCATCGTCACGGCGCCGGTGCAGACCGACGCCACGAAGGGCGCGCTGGCGGAGCTGCGCAAGGAGCTGACCGACATTGTCGGTCGCAAGCCGCCGACGTCGGCGGAGCTGGAGACCGTGCGCACGAACACGCTGCTCGGCATGGCCAGCCGCTGGGAAACCGGCGGCGCGGTGCTGAACACGCTGTTGGATATTCACCAGTCCAACCTGCCGGCTGACTACTGGGCGAAATACGCGGACACGTATCGTTCGGTGACGCCGGCTGAGGTGGAAGCCACGGCGAAGGCGGTGATCCCGAACCAGAACCATGTCTGGGTGATCGTCGGCGATCGCGCGAAGATCGAGAAGGGCATTCGCGAGCTGAATCTCGGCGAGCTGCACATTGTCGATGCGGATGGAAATCCGGCGAATTAGCGTGGATTGAACCAAAAGGCCTCTGCGGGCGACTATGTCTGGAGAGGCCAATATGATGCGAGATATCGACCGGGCGTACACTGCCATGCTGGTGCTGATGGCGCAGCAGGGCGAGCACGACGCGTTGGAGCGCCTCGCGGTCCGCTGGCGGCCGCGGCACTATGCGCATGCCCGGAGGTTTCTGGGGCGCGCTGACGGGGCGGCTGACGCCGTTCAGGACGCGTGGGCCGGAATCTTGCGGGGCGTCGGCCAGCTGCGCGATCCAGGCCGCTTTCCCGCCTGGTCCTACGCCATCGTTACACGGCGCTGCCAGGACATAATACGGCGGCGGGGGCGGGAGCCGCCGATGGATACAGAAATCGACACGCCCGATCCGGCTGCATTCAGCGGCGAGCAGGCTGCGGACCTTCGCCGCGCCATGGCTGCATTGCCGTCAGATCAGCGCACAGCGATTGCGCTGTTTTACGCAGAAGGATTTTCGATTGGCGAGATCGCCGAGGCCATCCGGATTCCGGAGGGCACGGTCAAGACCCGCCTGTTCCATGCGCGGCGCGCTTTGCGCCGCCAACTTGAAGGAGATGAGTGATGACAAAGCTTGATGACGCCATTCATGAAGCTCTGACTGCCGAGGACAGGGAATTTCTCGCGCGGTTCGACAAGGAGCCGGGTTCGATGGCGCAGATGGCCGGAGTGTTCAGCGGGCCGATGGCGTGGATCTACGTTGCCTTCCTGATTGCGGCGTTGGTCCTTGCACCCTTCGGGCTCTACTGCGCGTATCAGTTCTTCACGGCGACTGAACTGCAGCCGCTGTTCTACTGGGGCTTCGGGGTCATCGCGATCCTGATCGTGCTGTCGGTCGTGCGGATCGTTTTCTTCATGCAGATCAACACAAATCGCACGCTGCATGAACTGAAGCGACTGGAGCTTCAGGTCGCGCGGCTTGCGGTCCATGCCCAGAAGGGCGGGTGATCTACTTTGCCTTCTCCGGCGCACCCGACTGCGCCTCGTCCGGTTTGGGCTTTCTCCGGCGGATGCGCAGCGCGTGGCGCAGCTTGGCGAGGCGTTTCCAGAAGCGGCGGCGTTCGGGCACGGGCAGCGGTTCGAGATTGTTGATGAACTGCTCGGCGCAGGCGCGCCAGGAATAGGTCTCGGCATAGGCGCGCGTGGCCTCGCGCGAGCATTTCAGCGCGTCCTCGCAGGCGATGCGCAGGTCGTCATTCACCGCGCCGGCGTTGGAGCCGGGGATGAGGTCGCGCGGGCCGGGCACGTTGAAGCCCGCGACGGGCGTGCCGGCGGCCATGGCTTCGAGGATGACGAGGCCGAACGTGTCAGTGAGGCTGGGGAAGACGAAGCAGTCGGCATTGGCGAAGCAGGCGGCGAGGTCCTCGCCCTGCTTCACGCCGAGGAAGTGCGCATCCTTGTGCTTTTCCTTCAGCGACTCAAGCTGCGGGCCGTCGCCGACGATGACTTTCGTGCCTGGGAGGTCAGTCTCGAGGAAAGCGGCGATATTCTTTTCCACCGCGACGCGGCCGACATTGAGCCAGATCGGACGGGCCATGCCCTTGAACGGGCCGCCATCGTCCTTGCGCTTGGCGGGATGGAAGAGGTCGGTATCCACGCCGCGCGACCACGGGATGATGTTCTTGAAGCGCTGGGCCTCGAGCTCGTCGCGCATCGAGGCGGTCGCGACCATGACGCGGCCGGAGTATTTGTGGAATTCGCGGACGTACATGTAGCCCATCCACGGACGCAGGAAGAAGAACCGCGCGGCGATGTATTCGGGGAAGCGCGTGTGATAGGCGGTGGTGTAGGGAAACTTGTGGCGCAGGCAGACAGCGCGGGCGGCCCAGCCGAGCGGACCTTCGGTGGCGATGTGCACGGCGTCGGGCTCGAATTCGAGGAAACGCTCCTCGATGATCTTCTTGGCGCCGAAGGCCAGCTTGATCTCGGAATAGGTGGGCAGGGGAATCGTCTTGAAGCCGTTCGGGGAGACGATGTCCCACGTATGGCCCATCTCCTCGCACTCGGTGATCACGCGCTTCATGGTGCGCACGACGCCATTGACCTGCGGATCCCAAGCGTCGGTTACAAGCATGATGCGCATTGCGGGCGCGGTTCCCTGTCTGCTTCGGGCGCCGCCTGAATACGGGCCGGGGCGCCCCCCTGTCCATGGCCGGGGCGGATTTGGCGCAGGGGGCCTAGGGGGCCGGCGCCTGGTAGGCCTTGCCGGACCCGGTTTCGACCCGGAGCGGCTTCGCCGATGACGCCGGGAAAAGCCCTTTTACCTCTTCGAAAAGACGGTTCGCATCGGCTTCCGTGCGGGTGTCGACGCAGAGCGTGATCTCGCCTTCCATGCCCCAGCGCTTGCGGTCGACTGTTGCAACACCTGTGTCGCCAGAAAGCAGCGCATCGACTTTTTGTAGCGTGTCGCTGTCGATGCCCGTGCCGATACTGGCAAAATCGACCTTCAGGTCGCAGGTCGCCTCCTGCGGAGCCGCAGTGGTTTCCGCAGGCGTTGTGCAGGCCGACAGGGCGAGAGCGAGCAGCGCGGTGCGTGCGATCATCCTGTTGACGTGGGGCTGCGGCAAAGACTTTCAAGTTGATCCGGCGCCTGCGCACCGGCAGATATGACTTTCCCTGTCACAGTGGATCGATCATGCCGCAATCTTCCAGCTCCAGCGTGCCTTCACCCGATGTGCTCGATGCGGGCAAGTTCGAGGACGAATCGAAACGCATCGCGGAGATGCTGGCCAATCCCGCGCTCGATGCGACCGAGCGGCGGGCGGCGGCGGCTGCGGCGCGCGACATCGTCCTGAAAGCGCGGGCTGAGACGAAACGCTCCGGCGTAATGGAGAGCTTCCTTGAAGAGTTCGGGTTGTCGAACCCGGAGGGGCTCGCGCTGATGTGTCTCGCCGAGGCGCTGCTGCGCGTGCCGGATGCGGAGACAGCGGATGCGCTGATCGCGGAGAAGATCTCGTCGGGCGAATGGTCTGACCACAATGGCAAGTCGGACTCGCTGCTGGTCAACGCCTCGACCTGGGGGCTGATGCTGACGGGGCGGATCGTGCATCCGGCGGAAGACGCCGAGAAAAACCCGGCGGGGTTCATCAGCCGCATGGTGCGGCAAGCGGGCGAACCGGTGATCCGCGCGGCGATGATGCAGGCGATGCGCATCATGGGCGGTCAGTTCGTGATGGGCCGCACGATTGACGAGGCGATCAAGCGCGGCCAGCGCAATGTGAAGAAGGGCGAGGCGGCGTCCCACTCGTTCGACATGCTGGGTGAGGGCGCGCGCACGATGGCGGACGCGCGGCGCTATTTCGACAGCTATGCGAATGCGATCGGCGAGGTCGGCAAGTCGAAAATGGGTGACCGGCCGGAAAATTCGGATGGCATCTCTGTGAAACTGTCGGCGCTGCATCCAGCCTATCGCGCCGTGCAGGGCGAGCGGGTGCATCGCGAGCTTTATCCGATGGTCGTCGAGCTGGCCAAGCTGGCGGCGAAGCAGGACATCAATTTCACGCTCGATGCGGAGGAGGCGGATCGTCTCGCGCTGTCGCTGACATTGCTGGAGCGTCTGGCGCGGGAGCCGGAGCTGGCGAAGTGGACTGGCTTGGGTCTGGCGATCCAGGCTTACCAGAAGCGCGGCGAGGCGGTGGTCGGCTGGCTGGGTCAGTTGGCGAAGGATAGCAACCGGCGGCTGATGGTGCGGCTGGTGAAGGGCGCGTACTGGGATTCGGAAGTGAAACGCGCGCAGGTGGACGGGCAGCCGGATTATCCGGTGTTCACGACCAAGCAGGCGACGGATGTCTCCTATCTCACCTGCGCAGATGCGCTGCTTAAATCGGGTCCGTCGATCTACTCGCAGTTCGCGACGCATAACGCGCACTCGCTGGCGGCAATCGAGCTGATGGCGAGGCGGGCGGGGCGGAACGACTACGAGTTCCAGCGCCTACACGGCATGGGCACGGCGCTTTACAAGGCGGCCGGGCGGGAGCGGTCTGTGCGGATCTATGCACCGGTGGGGGCGCACCAGGACCTGTTGCCGTACCTCGTGCGCAGGCTGCTGGAGAACGGGGCGAACACGTCGTTCGTGCACTCGTTCCTCGATGAGGACGTGCCGGCGGAGCGGATTGCGGCTGATCCCTACACCACGCTGTCGGCGGCGCCCTCGCGCCATCCGCGCATTCCGCCGCCGCCGGGGCTCTATGGCGCGGCGCGCACCAATTCGAGTGGTGTCGATTACAGCCAGACGGCGGTGCGCGAGCGCGTTCATGCGGCGGTGGCGGCTCTGGATGCCGCTGGTCCGATTGCGGCGGGGCCGATTGTCGATGGCACGGCGAAGACGGCGGGCGGCGATGATGTTCGCGCGCCAGCGGACAGCAAGCGTGTTGTCGGGCGCGTGGCGTTGGCGACGGATGCGGATGTCGATGCGGCTTATGCTTCGGCGCTGGCGTTCCAACCAAAATGGAATGCGCTGGGCGGGCCGAAGCGGGCGGACATTCTCGAAGCCATGGCGAATGCGATGGAGCGCGAAAGCGACCGGCTAACGGCCATCCTTGCGCGCGAGGGCGGCAAGACGCTGGACGATTGCATCGCGGAGGTGCGCGAGGCGGTGGATTTCTGCCGGTATTACGCCATCGAGGCGGATACGAAGTTCCGCGGGCTTGCAACGCTGCCAGGACCGGCGGGGGAGACCAACGCGCTGGAGATGATGGGGCGTGGCGTGTTCGTGTGCATCAGCCCGTGGAACTTTCCGCTGGCGATCTTCACGGGGCAGATCGCAGGCGCGCTGGCGGCAGGCAACACCGTGCTGGCGAAGCCGGCGGAGCAGACGCCGCTGATCGCGTTCGAGGCGGTGAAACTGTTCCACGATGCAGGGCTGCCGTATGAGGCGCTTCATCTGCTGACGGGCGACGGACGCGTCGGCGGCAAGCTGACCGGCGATGCGCGGTGTGGCGGCGTGGCGTTTACTGGCTCGACGGAAGTGGCGCGGATCATTAATCGTACGCTTGCGGCGAAAGACGGTCCGATCGTGCCGCTGATCGCGGAGACGGGCGGGCTCAATGCCATGTTCTGCGATACCACGGCGCTGCGCGAGCAGGTGGTGGACGATGTGATCATGTCAGCGTTCCGTTCGGCGGGCCAGCGGTGTTCGGCGCTGCGCGTGCTGTTCCTGCCGCATGACACGGCGGACGAGACGGTGGCGATGATCAAGGGCGCGATGGAGGTGCAGATCATCGACGATCCGGCGCTGGTTTCGACCGACATCGGGCCGATCATCGATGCGGAGGCGCGGGGCCTGCTGGAGACGCATCTGGGCAAGATGAAGTCCGTCGCGAAAATCTGGCAGCGGGATATCGGTTCGCTGCGTGAGAGGGGCACGTTCTTCGGGCCCGCGATCGTGGAGCTGTCTTCGCTCGACCAGATCGACAGGGAAGTGTTCGGCCCCGTGCTGCACGTCATCCGCTACGACCCGGACGAGATTGAAGTGGTGGGCAAGGCGCTGTCGGACAAGGGCTATGGCCTGACGCTCGGCGTGCATTCGCGGCTTGAAGGTTTTCTCGACAAGGTGAAGGCGTCTGTACGTGCGGGGAATCTCTATGTGAACCGCACGATCATTGGCGCGGTGGTGGGCGTGCAGCCGTTTGGTGGCTCGGGCTTGTCGGGCACGGGGCCGAAGGCGGGCGGGCCGCATTATGTGGCGCGATTTGCGACCGAGCGGGCGGTGACGGTGAACATCGCGGCGCAGGGCGGAGATCCGACGCTGTTGAATTTGTAGTTATCCGGACCGCCGGGCCCCTGCCCGGCAGTCGCAGCGAAGCTGCGAGGTCGGTGTCGCGCCGCTGACGCGTCGCGCTGCCGGGCGGGGGCCCGGCGGTCCAGAGTCAGCTCCCGCCATCCACGCGGATGATCGCGCCGGTCGTGAAGCTGGAGGCTGGGCTCGCGAGGAACAGCGCTGCCGTGACGATCTCTTCCGGCTTGCCGGGGCGGCCCAGCGCGTTGTCGGAGGTTTCGCGCGCTTCGGGTGTCCATGCCTTCGCGATGTCGGTGAGGAAGGGGCCCGGGGAGATCGTGTTGACGCGGACCTTGGGGCCGTATTCGCGGGCGAAGCTGACGGTCATCGCGTTCAGCGCAGACTTTGCGCCTGAGTAAGGGACGACCTGCGGGAGCGGATAGAGAGCGCCGGAGGAGGATACGTTGATGATGTTTCCGCCGTCTCCGTCGAACATCTTCTTCGCGATGAGGGCAGCGAGGCGGAAAGGTCCCTTGAAGTTGAGGTCCATCACCTTGTCGAACAGGTCTTCGGTCATCTCGTGGCTGGGGACGCGCGGGCTCATGCCGGCATTGTTGACGAGGATGTCGATGCGGCCCCAGGCGTTCCACGCTTTTTCAGCAAGCTGTTCGGCCTGATCCCAGTGGGACATGTTGGCGGAGATCGCGAGCGCGCGGCGGCCGAGCTTTCTCACCTCGTCGGCTGCGGCTTCGCAGGCAACGAGCTTGCGGCTGGCGATGATGACGTCGGCGCCGCGTTCGGCGAACGCGCACACCATCTGCAGGCCGAGCCCACGGCTGCCCCCGGTGACAAGGGCGATCTTGCCGGTGAGGTCGAACAGCGGATCAGCCATCAGTTCTTGAACACCTTTCCGCCCTTCATCACGAAGTCGACCGACTCCAGTTCGCGAACATTGCTCAGCGGGTCACCGTTGACGGCGATGATGTCAGCGGCCTTGCCGGCGGCGATGGAGCCGATTTCGGCGGAGAGGCTGAAGTGATCCGCCGCGTTGACAGTGGCGGCCTGGATCGTTTCCAGCGGCGTCATGCCGGCTTTCACCATGAGCGCAAACTCCTGCGCGTTGTCGCCGTGGGCGGAGACGCCGGTGTCGGTGCCGAAGGCGATCTTCACGCCGGCGGCGTGCATGTGGCGCAGCATGTTGAGCATCAGCGGGCCGGCTTGCAGCGCCTTTGCTTTCTGGTTGGGCGTGAGGAAGGTGTTGGGCTTGGCCGCTTCGCGCGCGACGAAATCGCCGGCGAGCAGCGTGGGGATCAGATAGGCGCCCTTGGCCTTGAACAGCGCGGCGGATTCGGCGTTGGCGTAGGTGCCGTGCTCGATGGAGTCGCCACCGGCTTTCAGGAAGGAGTTGATGCCGTCGACGCCGTGGGCGTGGGCGGTGACCTTGCGGCCCATGGAATGAGCGGCCTGCACGATGGAGGCGAGTTCGGCGTCGGTGAATTGCTGGCCCAGGCCTGCTGCGGTGTCGGAGAGGACGCCGCCGGTGGCGGTGATCTTCACGATGTCGGCGCCATCGCGGACGAGTTCGCGCGTGGCGCGGGCGCAGTCATCCGGGCCCGAGCAGACGCCGGGGCCGCGATAGAGGGGCACGAGGCTCGGCGGAATGCCGTTGGCATCGCCATGACCGCCATGCACGCTGACAGCGGGGCCGGCGGCGATGATGCGCGGGCCGGGTATGGTGCCACGTGCAATGCCTTTGCGGAGCGCCATGATCGCGTTGGTCTCGGCGCCGAGATCGGCGACCGTGGTGAAGCCAGCCAGTAACGTCTTCATGCCGAAGCCGGCGCCGGTGATGGCGTCGTCGGCGCTGGTGGAGAGAAGGCCATCGAGGCGGCTGGTGGGGCCCTGCTCGCCGGTGATGTGGACGTGGCTGTCGATCAGGCCGGGGAGGACGAAGGCGTTCTTGAGGTCGACGACTTTCGCGCCGCTCGGCGCTTTGGTGTAGCCGGCGGCGACGCTGACGATGCGGCCGTTGCGGACGGTGATGGTCTGTTGCGTGAGGACGCGGCCAGAGGCGGGATCGGCCAGCAGCTTGCCGGCGTAGACCAGCGTGTCGGGTTCGGTCGCGGGCTGTTGCGCGGTAGCAAGGAGGGCAGGCGCGGCAGCGCAGGCGACGGCCAGCGTGGCGGCGGCGATCAGCCCGTTGCGCAGTTTCTTCGATGACATTCACGACCCTCCGGCTTGTGGGGTGCAGCTATCCCCGGCCTCACGCGAACGGCAAGGCTTTCATCGGCTTGACAAAGACGCTTTGTATGACAAAGTGCTTTTCAAATTCATCAGGAGTCCCGCATGCGCCCGCTTGTTTTTGCCGCCCTGCTTCTCGCTGCGCCTGTAGCCATCGCCGCGCCGGCTTTTGCGCAGGGCTATGATCCGGCGCCGCGGATCGCTGCCCAGAAGGAAGCGATGAAGGCGTTCGGCATGCTGGATGGCGAGTGGCGCGGGCCGGCCAAGACGCTGATCGGAAATGGGACGTGGCTCGAGCTTGTGCAAGTGGAGCGGGTCGGCCCGATGCTGGATGGCACGGTGAAGGTGATCGAGGGCCGTGGCTACATGGCGGACGGATCGCTGGGCTTCAATGCGTTCGCCGTCATCTCCTACGATCCCGACCGCAAGACCTATTCGATGCGGTCCTACACGAGCGGGCGTTCGGGCGATTATCCGATCGTTCCGACGGCGACCGGATTTACCTGGGAGATCCAGGCCGGACCAAACATGAAGATCTCCTATGAGGCGACGGTGAAGGATGGCGTGTGGACCGAGATCGGCACGCGCCTTCCGAAGGACGGGCCGCCGGTGAAGTTCATCGAGCTGAAAGTCACCCGGCTGGGGGACAGCCAGTGGCCGGCGGCCGGGGCGATTCAGCCGCGCTAGGGGCAATCGACGCGACGGGAAAGTCGGCTATGGTCTGCCTTCAGTTGTTGAAAGGTCATGGCCATGCGTCTCGCCGTCCTTGTTCTCGCCGCCAGCCTTGCCGCCTGCGCCTCCGATCCAGCGCCCGCGCAGATCGAGCAGGCGATCGACCAGATCGAGGAGCCCGTGCTGCCGGACTACAAGCCGGAGACGGCGGCGGCATGCAACGCGGTGCGCCTGAGCGTCGACCTCGCGCGCGACGGCGCGATCAAGGTCAATGGCGCGGCGTCCGACATTGACGGATTGAAGGCGGCGGCGGCAAGCAAGAACGCCGCTTGCGTCAACGCGCCGGCGATGGTCGGCTATTCGGTGGCGACGGGTGTGACGGCCGCGCGGCGTGACGCCGTGCGTGACATTCTTTCCACCGGCATTGCCAACATCGCCCTCGTCGAAGTGACAACGGACTGAGCAGGATTCAAGGGGAACGACGCACATGAAGGTTGCGGACAAGATCGTCATCGTCACGGGCGGGGCGAGCGGGATCGGCAAGGCGCTGGTGGAGCGTTTCCACAAGGAGGGCGCGGCGGCGCTGATCGTCGCGGACATGAATGGCGCGGGCGCTGAGGCTGTTGCGAAGTCGGTCGGCGGCATCGGCCTTCAGGCGGACGTGACGAAGGAAGCCGATGTGCAGAAGATCGTGCGCACGGCGGAGGAGAAGTTCGGGCGGATCGACCTGTTCTGTTCGAACGCCGGTATCTCGCGTGGCGATCCGGACATGGACAATCCGGGCTCGCCGCCGAACGAGCACTGGGAGCTCGCGATGGGCGTCAATGTGATGGCGCACGTTTATGCGGCGCGTTATGCGCTGCCGGGGATGATCGCGCGGAAGTCGGGGTATTTCCTCAACACGGTGTCGGCGGCGGGTCTGCTGAGCCAGATCGGGTCGGCGGTCTATTCGACGTCCAAGCACGCGGCGATCGGGTTTGGCGAGCACCTTGCCATCGCCACGAAGGAGAACGGCATCGGCGTTTCGCTGCTGTGTCCGCAGGCGGTTGATACGCCCATGCTGGGCGGCGCGGCGGGATCGCAGAATGTCGATGGGGTGCTGGCTCCATCTGATGTCGCGAACGCGGTGGTTCAAGGTCTCGATGCGGAGAGCTTTCTGATCCTGCCGCACGAGCAGGTGACCACGTACATGCAGCGCAAGACAGGCGATTATGATCGCTGGATCCGCGGCATGGTTCGCCTGCGGCGCGGCGTGATCGATGGCGCAAAGGGCGCGCGGTAAAGAAAATGAGGCGCTCCCTCTCCGAGGAGGAGGAAAGGGAGCGCCTCCAGAATGGCCGAGCCGGAACGGGGGCGTCCTGCGGTCCGGCCCACGCCTCGCCTTACTGGGGTCGAGGCCTGACGGGTCAGAAATGGTCAGCGGCTATCGAGCCGCCATTCATACGTGACTGTGTGATTGCAGATCGGTTGCGCCGCGCCATCGACGGTGAGCGGCTTGAACTTCAGCGTGCGAATCCATTTCAGCGCGGCCTGGTCCAGCGCGGTGTGCCCGCTGGTGGCGGCGAGCGCGGCGGACGTCACGCGGCCGCGTGCATCGAGGCAGACGGTGAGCAGGCTGTCGCCTTCGGCGCGGGTGCGGATGCCGAGGGGCGGATAGGGCGGAGGATCGGCGGGGATGATCTGCGGCGCGATGCGGACGGAGCGTGGCAGCGGCGGTTGCGGCGGTGTTGCGGGGCCGGGGTTGCTGCGCGGAGGCGTGGGGTCGGTCGAGCCGGTGATGGGCGGATCGATATAGCGGTAGTCCGGAAGGACGGTCTCCGGGGCGACGAGCTTTATCTTTGTATCGGTGACGGTGTCGAGCGTTTCGGCTGTGGGCGGGGGCGGTGCGGCCTTCGCATCCTCGCGCAGGGGCACGAAGACGATGGGGTCGGGCAGGGCGTTGGCGATGTAGGTCCCGAAGCCCTGGGCCAGCATGTAGCCGGTGGCCAGCGTGATGGCGGTTGCGGTGATGGCGCCGGCGAGGCGGGGTGAATGTGGCGCGTGTTCTCTCATGGCTCCGTACATGGAGACCTCCTTCAGGGGTGAGATGCGTGCGGTTGAGTGGCTAGCCCGGACCTATGGCGGAGCGCCGGGGTCAAGCTTGAATTCGAGGGTGATCTGCTGGCGGCAGAGGGCGACGGGTTGGCCGTTGCGCGTGGCGGGTTCGAAGCGGGCCTTCTGCAACGAACGGATCGAGGCGTTGTCGATGCGCGTGTCGCCGGTGGATTTCACGAGCGCCACGCTGCTGACGGCGCCCGCGCGCGAGAGGCAGACTTCGGCGACGAGTTCGGAGCTGCCGCGCCACTGGCTGGGGACGGCGGGCGCGGAGAACGAGCTGGCGATGAGGCGCGGACGCGTGACGGCGCCGGCCTTTTCGTCGTGTTGCAGAGGTTCGAACGGCAGGAGGACGTCAGCGGTTTCGCGGAAGATGGTGCGTTCGGGCTGGGCGGCCCAGGCGGCGACGCCGGCGCTGGCGGTGACGGCGAGGACAAGCGCGGTGGCGGCGGCGCGGCGGCGGCCGGAGAGCGGCTTGGCGGCGATGAGGCTGATGCGCTCGGCCAGCGGGTGTTGCGATTCAGCGGGCCAGTAGCAGCCGACGGGCAGCGGGCGCGAAGCGAGCTGGGTCTTCAGGAGCGTTTC
>Ga0208492_1000940_pt1 | contig 21315 bp, 12 predicted proteins | sample Subbioar_CSW14AB_FD_184820 | JGI IMG/M metagenome (GOLD analysis project Ga0208492, IMG submission 184820) | Serpentinite rock and fluid subsurface biosphere microbial communities from McLaughlin Reserve, California, USA - CR12Mar_CSW14AB (SPAdes) | ecosystem: Environmental > Terrestrial > Deep... | reverse complement strand
GGCACCATTTGCATTTAAGTGGATGGTTAGGTTTTGAGCAATAGCAGTAGGGGCAATATTATCTACCACTGTTATCGTTGCTGTTGCTGAACTGCTATTACCATTCACATCAGTAACTGTTAATGTAACCGTGTTCGCACCTACATTGCTGCAATCGAAAGCTGTTTTATCCAATGCAATCGTTGCAATACTACAGTTATCACTAGAGCCATTGTTTACCTGTGCTGGGGTGATATTAGCGGTACCACTTTCATTCAGATGAATCGTCAGGTTTTGAGCGATGGTGATCGGTGGAGTAATATCACTCACAACAATATCAAATTCATGGATAACGGTACTGCATGGATTCACTGCTGTTACTATCACATGGGTAGTTCCTTTATTAAACAGGTTACCGGATCCGGTACCATTACCTGTACTGGTAGTTGCACCACTGAATACATAATTCAGATTAGGTGTTGGTATACCGGTTATTGCTAATGGATATTGAACAATAGTATTACAACTGGTTGTGGTAGTATTCGCCTCAACCAATGAATTTGCATTTGTAAATACAGGATTGGTACAGGTTACTTCTGCCTTAACCGTAAAGTTGTAAGTGCCCTCATTACAATCGCTGTTATTTACAGTAACAATTGCAGTTTGTACGCCCAGTGTTCCTGAAACAAAGCTTATCGTAAAGCTAGCCGATTGACCCGGCTGTATGGTAGTTGGTAAGCTTATACCACTTCTCGTAAATGCAGCATTATTGATATTGATCGAAGAAACAGTGAGTGCAGAAGTACCATTATTTGCAATGACAAATGTTTTGCTGATACTATTACCCGGTATTGTACCTCCGAGATCCGTATTGTCTGATGTAGATGGCGTGTTATCACCTGTAACAATCTCATTACCATTTCCACTGATACTGATTTCAGGTGCATTTACGGTTACATTAAAGCTACAAGTAGATTTGTTACCCGCCAGATCGGTTACCTCAAATGTATTGGTTGTAGTTCCGATCGGGAAAGTAGAACCGGATGGTAAACCCGCTTTCTGTACAACACTCAATGAAGGTCCTGATCCAATACCAAAAGTACCACAACCGGTATTTGAGCTACCAATCGTCCATCCATTATAATTACCGGTTTCAAAACTTCCATTCACAAGGCTGCTACCCGGAAGGGTGATATTGTCTAAGAGTACATCAATAAAAAAGTTATTAATGGTAGCGTCAATGATCTGCAAACGTACTTGCTGACCCGCGTATGCCGATAAATCATAGGTATAACGAATCATCCCTGTTGATTGAGGTGCACCCGGATTGGTCTTGAACAGTGTAGCAATCAGTGCATTGTTCACAGGGTTTCTTAATTCTACTGCTATAAACTGATTAGAGCTAAATCCACCACTATAGTGGTTGGTGTATTTCATATCAAAGCCCAATGTGATTGGACCACCGGAAGGCAGTGTCACATTCTGATACATAAAGTGCGTTGATCCACAATTCACCAGGAATACTGCCAGCTTCTGACCATCAGTTGGCGCAAATGTCATAGGCAGACCCGGACTATACTGATTTTCCAATCTGTTATCGGCATAATCGAAGAATTGAGCGCCATATGTGAGTGTCTGTAAGCCCGCGTTGCCTGAACCACAATTATCACTGGTTGTTGGTTGAGGATAATTGACTACTACGCCACATTGATTTGAAGGAGCAGTTGTTGTGATAGGTGCCGGACAATTAATCACCGGTGGTGTAATGTCTTTCACAATTACTGTTTGTGTTTGTGTACTGCTATTACCTGCTAAATCTGTATATCTCCAAGTGATGGTATAAGTACCCTGAGCCGAGTAAATCAATGGACTGGTTGTTGTAGCGGTAATCTGACCATTACAATTATCTGTTGCTTTTGGAATCTCAGTAACAGTTACAGAACATTCGCTGGTGATATCCGGTAATGTGGCTACTACCGGTACCGGTGCTGTCTGATCTACAACAGTTACACGCTGAATGGCCGTTGCAGTATTACCGGATGCATCTGTAACAATCCATGTTATATTGGTAATACCCGATGCAAACACAGTAGGAGCATTGTTGGTGATTGATTGTACCGCACAATTATCCGCTGTTACAGGTGTACCCAGATTGATTCCTGTTGCGGTACAGTTAGTACCGGCCGGGATTATAATATTTGCCGGTGCCGTTATAGAAGGAGGCGTATTGTCTACAATAGTAACTGTTGCAGTAGCTGTGCTGCTGTTACCATTCACATCTGTTACGGTTAAGGTAACCGTATTCGCACCAACATTGCTACAATTAAATGAGGTTTTATCAATTGCAATGGAAGCAATACCACAATTATCATTTGAACCATTGTTTACCTGAGCAGCCGTAATGGTAGCAGTACCATTTGTATTGAGATTCACACTCAAATTTTGTGCAATGGCTGTTGGAGCAGTAATATCACTTACGATGACATCAAACTCATACACCACTGTACTACATGGATTCATCGCTGTTACAATAACATGTGTGGTACCCAGATTAAAGGTTTGACCTGTTCCGGTTCCTGAACCCGATCCGGTAGTGGCACCCGAGAATGTATAATTCAATCCGGGTGTTGGTATACCATTTACAGACAAAGGATAGTTCACTACCGCATTACAAGTTGTAGTAGTTGTGTTAGTTTGTACTTGTGGATGCTGATTTACAAATACAGGATCAGTACAAGTGATTTCCGCTGTTATGGCAAACTGATAAGCAGCTTCATTACAGTCGGTATTTTGAATAGTAACCGTTGCATTTTTAATACCCGGTGTATTGCTATTAAATACTACATTGAAATTTGCATTAGCATTCGGTGCAATAGTTGCAGGTAGCGTGATACCTGTTATGCTAAATGCCGATGCGTCTACTCCAGACAGGTTTATAGAACTGATTTTCAATGCAGCTGTACCTGTATTTTGTACAACAAAGCTCTTACTCACTGATGTATTGGGCAGTGTGCCACCAAAATTGGTATTGTTGGCTGCAGATATAGTAGTGGTTCCTGTTGGAATACTGTTTCCACTACCCGTTACATTGATCTCCGGAGCATTTACGATCACAGAGAATGAACAAGTCGTTGTATTGCCCGATGCATCGGTTGCAGTTACCTGTACCGGCGTTGTTCCGATTGGGAAACTTGAACCGCTTGGGATAGAATAAGTAACTACCGTACCGGAACAATTATCAATTGCTTGTACATTATAAGTAGCAACTGCGTTACACTCACCATCAGCAGCAGTTACGATAACATTGTTCACCGCTGGTGCCGTACTAAACAGTTTAATACTTCTGGTTTCTATCCAAGTGCCATTACCATAGCGACCATCATTGCGTACATAGAATCTTACATAACGTGCTGATGTACTATTGAAAGTGATTTCTGTTGGTTGTGTTACATTATTACCACTGAGGACTCCCGGACCTACCAGTGTTTCAGGGAACATTTCTACCCAGCCCGCATCTGTGATAGAAGGAGCTGTTGTTGCATTGGATGGATGATAGAATCCTCTTACATGTGTGGTTTTTCCATCAGAGAACATCTGATATACCTGTGCCAGATTAAAGGTTTGTGTAGCACCTAAGTCAACCACAAATGCACCAATACTATTTGCACCACCCGTATTAAATGTAATACCGGAATTACCATTCGTTTTGGTACTGGTGGTCATGCTATTGGTATTGGGTGCTTCATCACAAAGCGTACCAAAAGGTCTCCACGATTCATTACAGCTCGATCCCAAAGAAGAACCTGCATATTGAGAAGCTCCATTCAATCCTGCCCATGCAACAATGGCTGCAGTTCCACCCACACTGGTTCCTCTCATGAAGTTAACCGGTGATGAAGATGATTGATTGGTACATGCCAATACAGGTGCTGTAATATCTTGTACGGTAACCGTGAATGTGCAAGTAGCGGTATTACCGCATGCATCTGTTACTGTAGCTGTTACGGTTGTATTCCCTACAGGGAAGAAAGATCCGGAAGGATGAGAATAGGTAACAGTAGGATTTGCCGGACCGGCCGTTACTACTGCATTCGAATAGGTAACATTGGCCCCGCATTGATTAGCCGGACTAGCCACTGTGATGTTACCCGGACAAGTAATGGTTGGCATTGCATAATTCGTAATCGTTACCGGTGCAGATGTAGCAGCACATCCATTTTCATTGGTGGCTGTTACTGTATAAGTACCCGTTTCATTGACGGTGATAGAAGCGCCGGTGGCTCCGGTACTCCACAAGTAAGTATTATTGCCGGCTCCTGATAACAAAGGTCCATTAGTAATACGTGTTGGATTATTTACCATGGTACCATTATTCATACCGGTAATATCAGCAATGGCGGTACCGCTGTTTTCATTGAATGCATAAGCCGCTACCAATCCTGCAACCGGCGCATTCATTACTTGATTGTAGTTGGCACTGATTTGAGATGCTGTTCTCGTTACATTCCAAACACGTACTTCATCTAGTCTACCATTGAAGAACCTTTCATTGGCGCCACCATTCACACCATTACCCGGACCATCATATCCACCAATATACATATTGGCTGCATTCGGTGTAAGGGTATAAGGCCAACTTGTTTGTGCCGTTAATGTACCATTTACATAAAGTTTGATATGATTAGAAGAAAGTGTAGCATCAAACACAACTGCAATATGATACCAAGTATTCAGTACCGGTTGGAAGCCGCTGTTCCATTGAATAGGATTGGTCCAGGTGCCTAATCTGGAATGTACCACATGTATGGTTGGAGCACCTGTTTCACCAATATTCACCATCCAGCCTCTGTTATTGTTATCATCTTCAAATTTTGAAATGATGGTACCATATTGATAGCTACGCACATTGATCCAAGACTCTGCTGTATACTGACTAGTAAAGTTGAATACTGCATTATTAGGAACAACGATATTGTCATTTACGCCATCAAAGTCAATTGCTTTGCCGGAAACAGCACCAGATGCGGTAAGTGTCACAGGACTTCCTACACATACCGCTGTTGAGCCTGATGTGCTGATTACCGGAATAGCAGGTAATGGGTTTACTGTAACCGTAATCGGTGAAGAATTTGCACTACAGCCTTCTGCATTGCTCACCTTTACACTGTAAGTACCCGATTCATTGACGGTAATGGATGCTGTAGTAGCATTGTTGTTCCATACATAACTGCTACCTGCAGATGCGGTAAGTGTTACCGATCCGCCTGCACAAATAGTAGTTGCACCACCGGCAGTAATAGTAGCTGGTGGCACAGGATTTACTGTATAGCTAAATGATCTGGATGTACCACAACCCATGGTTTCACCCTGATAATAAGATAATGCTAAGTAGTTGGCGGTAACAGACTGACCGGTAGTATTGGTTGCCGTAAAGGAAGGAATGGTTGCTCCATTTCCATTGGGTAAACCAATGTTCACCGATGGCGTTGTATTGAACCAAGTGAATGTGGTACCTGCAACAGCACTGGTTAAATGAATGGCTGTTGATGAAGCTCCATTACATAATGATTGGTTAGCAATGGCATTAAAGACAGGAATCGGATTTACGCGAATCACAAAACTAACCGGTGTACCTGTACAGGTATTTCCATCTGTTGTATAAGAAGGTGTAACGGTAATATTCGCGTAAGCAGGTGTATTACCCGGGTTCAATCCAATAAAAGACGCAATATCGCCTGTTCCACTAGCCGGTAATCCGATAGATGGATTATCGTTGGTCCAGCTATACACAGTTCCACTGACTGACCCACTAAAGTTGATAGCAGGAACAGCAACACCATTATGACATACTTCTTTATTCGTAACCGGATTTACAGTTGGTACAGGACGTTCTGTAAGAGTAATGGATGCGGGATCAGAAGTACAACCGCCTGCACCGGTAACCTGCAAAGTATACACACCAGGAGCATTGGCGGTGATAGAAGAAGAAGTAGCACCACCCGGTGACCATAAATAAGTAAGTGCACCGGTAGATGATAATGGTGACTGGGTTGACCAACTGGTTCCATTTACCAAGGTTCCATGATTTCCGTTTCCACTAGCATCATTGGTAGTGGTACCTGTTCCTTCATCAAATTTGTAATAGGCTGTCAAACCTGTTGTGTTGACAGGAAGAGAAATTAATTTATTAGCGTCTAACTGCGCTTGTGTTCTCGTCGTGTTCCAAAAACGCACTTCATCAATTAAACCATTAAAATATTCACCACCGGAATAGGCTCCGATATATGTTGTAAGACCATACTGTGAAGCGAAAACAATATTGCCGGTTTTATTACTCGTTCCAATCAACACACCATCCTTATATACCCTGCAGTTTGTACCGTCATAAGTTGCAGCTACATGGTGCCAGTTTCCATCGGTAAAACTGCTCGCTATAATGGGCGCATCGAGTTCGGCATATCCGGTAGTCGTATTTAAACCAAAAGAAAGGATGGTACCATAATCCTGGAAACTGAATATCCAGTTAGGTGCTCCTTGTTGTCTGGCTATTTCATAGTAAGGATTGCTTGTAATGTTATTGGGTTTTACCCAAGCCTCAATCGTAAAGCTATTAACGCCGGCATAGTTCACATCCGGAATTCTTACGGAATTATTGATACCATTAAAAGATAATGAACTGCTCGTTGCGCCTTGCACGCCACTTAAGGTTACTGATCCACCTGCACAAAATGATGTTGGGCCACTGGCGGTGATTGCTGCAACAGGTTTTGCTTTAACTGTAACAGTTGCCGTAGAGACGCCACCACAATTATTTGTATAAGTAATGGTAGTAGTACCATCAGCGATCGCTGTAACCAAACCACCGGCACTAACCGTTGCCACAGCATTATTACTACTGCTCCATACACCGCCTGCAATGGTATTGCTTAGTTGTGTAGTAGCGCCGGCACATACCATTAAGTTGCCGGTAATACTTGCATTAGGGGCTGTATATGTTGCACAGGTTCCCGAAACTTGTCCGGCAACCCAGTTTGAAGTCGTTCCTGTTAAAGCAAAACCGGTTAATGTTCCCGTATTATTATTTCCACTCGCATCTACCAACGTATTTACACTGCTGTTATTGACGTTGATCGAACCCTGGTTGAATTTGTAATAAGCTGCCAATCCGGTTTGTGTACCACTTAGTTCACAACCTTTGTTAGCATTGATTTCGCAGGCTGATAAGGCTCTGTTCCACACACGCAGTTCATCCATGTTTCCGTTGAAGATGTTACAAGCGCAAGACCAGGGAGACTGACGGCCAATATTTACCGGACCGCTATCTTGTGCAAAGTTTACGGCTGCTGTTCCCGAAGCCACTCCATTGATATAGAAAGTCATGGTACCGTTCTTCAGTGTTACGGCCACATGGGTCCATACACCTTCCGGTACTGTTCCGATGGAATGTACCCAACCGGTATTTCGGTTATAGAAATCAAGTCGGTTAGGTGCAAAGCCCGGATTATTACAGTTTACCTGCAAGAGATAATCATAATCGCCCTTGTCAATGATCGTACTGTTTACGCCGGTATAATTTACCCATGCTTCAATCGTAAATTCTGCACCCAAGTTCATAGAAGCGCTATGGGGTACGGTAATATAGGTGTTGTTTGCTTTTACAAAATTTAAAGCGCCCGCAAGTGTAGTAAGTGCTGTAACTGTTACATAACCGCTGGATGCATTGGTTGCAAATATCTGCTGATTGATACCATTATTAATAGACCCACCTCCGGCACCATGACCTCTGTCACTGTTGGAAGTATATACCGATGTCTGAGCGATCTGATAAGTACCCCCTTGTCCGCCGGAATAACCGCCGCCGCCGCCACCTCTAACCAATACATTAGAAGTACCGCCACCACCACCACCAAAACCGCCATCGCCACCAAAATAAGATCCGGTTCTTCCTGCGCCACCTCTAGCGCCATTCAGAAATGAAAGACCACCGGTAGCAAATGTTGTACCCGGTGAGTTTTCTCCATTCGTAAAATAACCACCACCACCCGCAGCCGGGTCATCGATGATACCATTTCTTCCTCCATTACCATTCACACCCCCGCCTGTTTGATATGTGCTATTGCCTGAAGTACCCGTATTGGCAGGATTACCTGCTGTGTTAGGATATGAAAAACCATAGTCTCCATTTCCGCCACCACCACCTCCGGCAATGATTAAAATAGTACCCGTTGTTTTATTGACTACATAAGAACCGCCGCCACCGCCGCCGCTGTTTACACTTCCTTGAGAACCAAAACCACCGGTTCCTCTTTGACCTACTACAATTTGTATCACGTGGCCTTGGTTTAGTAAAAACTCTCCTGCCATCACGGCACCATTTCCGCCTCCGGCACCTCCGCCTTTGGCTCCCGCTACTTTGATTGAATACAATCCCGTAGCAGGAACAGGCCACTCTTGAATACCATTATTACTGGTAACAAGTGTTATAGGCGTTGATGCATAAGCAAGATTCACTTGTGTTTGCGTAGGACCATTTAATCCCGTAGCTCCGCAGGTAGTGAATGGATAGGTTTGTGCCTGTAATCGGAAAATACTTGTGCATGCCAATAAAAGCACAACAAACATTTTACAAACAGCCGAAAAGGTTATAGTAGTTTTTCTCATGATCGCAGGTTAATTAGTTCTGTGTAATGGTGAGTTGCTGAAAGAAATAGGCTTCCATATTAACAACAGGAGAGAGCTCCTGCTTCACCACCAGTTCAGCAATCGCCGGGTTGATACAGCTTGTTCCGGATACTTCGCCATTTTGAATGGTAAGACTTGAGCTTTGTTCTTTGATACTTCTTGGTTGTGATTCTCCACTAAACTGAATTTCTCCCTTCCAGCTTACTTGAACAGCCCCTGTGTTGCTGTTTACAAAACGGAGGTATATCACCTGATCCTCACCACAGGTAGTGATGCGGTAATAGGCTTTTACACCGGTTTTTTCCGTAGCAAGCACCCAGTCTTCTACAGAAACCATTGATTCACTTTGTGGAAATAATGTAACAGGGGAGAATTTAGGACTCCATGATAAAAGCAAGAAGCACAAAAGCACTCCTGCCAAGCGTGTACAGTTCGTTTGCATCTCAGTTAGTTTTGTTTGGATTTCCTAAGTGTGGTTCTCAGACCAACAAATAGTGAGGATATGGGATCGTTATGATTACTACCGGGGAGTGTCAGTGAACACTGATCCACAGTAATTGAATTAGAAAATTAACTAGGCTGTTTTGTTCCTAATAGTAAAATGGTACCAAATGCAATAAAATGAGTACGAAACCCTGTAGAAGGAATCAGGCTTTGAATCTGGTCTGCGGAATCCTGAATATGAATGTAGTTCCCTTATCCACTTCACATGTTACGGTTCCTTTTAACTGACGGGTTAATTCCCTGATAATCCTAAAGCCGAGGGAAGAAGATTGATGGTTTTCAAAAGATACGGGCAACCCAATACCATTATCTGCAACAATGATTGTAAGCAGGCTATCCTCATCAGCCGAACAAGAGATATTGATGATCCCTTCTTCTCTTCCATCGAATGCGTGTTTGAGTGCATTGGTTATCACTTCATTTAAAATCAATCCCAATGGCACTGATCTTTCAATATCAAAAGCCAATTGAGGCGTAGCCGCTGTACAAACCAATTCAATATTCCCTTTATTATACAACTGTCTTAAATCGCTGTATAATTCCTGAACATAGGATGTAAATGAAATGGTACTCAAGTCTTCAAAAGCATAGAGGTTCTGGTGTATCAATGAAATGGCTTTCACCCTTTTCTGACTCGCCATCAAGGCATCGATTGCTTTTTGATCGGAGATACTCGCAACTTGTAAATTCAACAGACTGGATACCACCTGAAGATTATTTTTTACCCTGTGGTGAATCTCTCGTAACAAAATATCTTTCTCTGCCGATTGTTTTTCGATCATTTGTTTCTGCGACTCCAGAACAATATTCTTCTGTTTGATCTTTCTGTTGGCGAGTACAATGATCATTGCTAACAATAACAAGATGCAGGCAACTGCTCCTGCAATCAAACTATTATTACGCAATCTGGTATTCGTTGATTTCAGTTGTTCATTTTCTTTTGCCTGCAAAGTTTCCTTCATTCTACTCTCTGCATTGGCAATGGTTCGCTCTTTGTTTTCATTGAAAATGGTATCATTCCAATCTTTATACATTTTGTAGTAATGCAATGCACTATCCGGCTGCCCTTTTTTCTCTGCTATTTCAGATAATATTTTATATGCATTGCGAAGGAATATTTTTGATTTGTATGCTTCGGCAAGTGATAAAAGTAACCGAACTTTTTCTGTTGCTTTAGCGTACTGACCACTTTCCACATAGAGATTTGATAAAGCAGACAATACAATCAATCTGTTGTCTTTTGTTTTCAGACTATCGAGTATATGATACGCTTCCAGAAGGAATTGCTCTGCTTCTTTGTATGCTTTTAGTTTTGTCAACATTTCACCAATATCTGTGGCACAAGTAGCATACACATATCCTTTTCTGTTTACCTTATTCAGGTATCGGATAGAGGCTTCTGTTTCTTTCAAAGCAGAATCTGCATAACCGGCCATCATGTATTCTTTGGCCATATTGGAATGTATCATGCCGGCATATTGCCAGTTGTTCCTGGGCAACACTTCCCGTAAAGCTTTCTCATAAAAAGGTCGGGTGAAACTGATGGGTCTCCCTGCATCTGAATACGCTTCCGCAATACAATTGGCACTGAAAGCAATCATTTCTGAGCTCTTACTTTCTTCTGCAGCTTTACCGGCTTCTAAAAAAATTTGAATCGATTGATCATAATCGCCCTTGTCTTGATACATACCCGCGATCAGATTCAGAATGGCCGATTCATAATATTTACTTTTTGCTTTTTTGGCATACCGTATTCCTTGTTCATACATTTTCAGGCATCCTGCTATGTCTTGATTCACCACTTTCACAAAACCTTTGATCCTGTATGCTTCTGCTAATCTTATATAATCTTTGGAAACAGTTGAAAGTAAAATCATACTATCAGCAAGTTCAACTGCCTTGGGTTGATTGGAAAAGCGCATTTCCCAGCCCAGTATTCCATACAGTCTGCTGCGTATCGTGTCTATTGAAGTGGTATTGATTTGTTTTCTGATGGATACGGTATCAACATACTCATATTGCGCTTTGGACGGTATCAAGAATCCAAAACAAAAAAGACAGATCAGCAAAAGAGACCGGCCGGGGTTTACTATGATGAACCTATGCCACATGATGCATCGTAAATTTGCAGCAAATACAAAGAGATGACAAAAAATAGGTACCAACTGCTTTATTTTAGGTACCATATCTATTATTGAGGGTTATACTATTCTTTTCATACAGGCAAAGAACTCGTCCTTGTACATCCTGCTCAAGGGTATTTCCTTACCATTGATGGTAATATCCGTATGAGAAAACGCATCTACCTTATTCAAGTTGATCATGTATGATTTATGCACTTGAATAAATTGAGTAGCCGGAACATTTTGCTGAAAATCTTTGAAATTTGAACGAATAATATGTTTCCCTTTTTGAGAAACGATGTAGAGATAATTGTGTTCAGACTCAACCCAACAGATATCATTGATTTCTACGCGTACAAAATTTTTATCTGTTTTAATAAAAAGTGCATCCTTACACAGCAAACCGGAATCCTCATTGTGAATCGGTTGTCCCATAAAATTACTCATGGCTACTTCGATGGCTGCATACAAATCATCTGCATCAAAAGGTTTCAGCAGATATCCATACGGTTTTGTAACCAGCGCTTCATCCATTGTTGCTTTATCTGCATGAGAAGTGAGATAGATAAATGGAATTTTATATTGTTGCTGTATTTGTTTTGATAAATCAATTCCTGTTTTGGTATCATTCAAATTAATATCCAACAAAACCAGATCCGGTTTGTTTGTATTCAGCGCCAGCATGGCGTCATCATAACTATTCACATTGGGTAATACTTCATAACCCAGCCCCAACAGCATTCGCTCCATATCCATGGCTACCAATGATTCATCTTCTACAATGAGTATGCGGCAGGGTTGCATCAGTCAGGGGTTGTTGATAAGCACACACAATTTATGTAAATAGGTTATAATTCAGTGGTAATGTGTGAGGTATAAGTGATTTTTAAGGTGCTGGAATCCCTGTGTAAACTCAAAAAAGGAGAGTATTTGGAGTGGTGAGCCAGCTGTTAAAGTAATAAGCTGCCCTAAAAAAAGTAGCGTTTCTTTTTTCAATTATATTCCTCAATTGTCAATGCGCTGACTCAAAACAAAAAACCCCAACATTATTGTTGAGGTCTTTAATTTCCGTCCACCTTCGCTGAAGCTTCGATGGACAAGTGGTGTGGGCCGGGATCGAACCATCACAATATTTTGACCAGAAAAATCAATCTTTATAATTCGCTGAAATGCTTACTAGATAAGGCTTTCATTAGACCAAATATACATTATTTTTTCTTTCCTACAACTCATTTTTTTAGCAAAAAACAGCTTTGGTCGCAAAAAGTCCGCTTTTATGTTTTTGGTTGTATTGGCTTTACGGATATAGTTACGTTCTTATATGATCAAATTTAGCCGCTAAAATGGTCTTTTTAATGGTTTTTCTGATGTATAATGAGCCGAATAGATCAATTATTCGGCTCACTATTTTGCGCATATCTGAGTCGAATACGTACTCTATTTGGCTCATGAAACACACTCGGTCTGATTAAAATTTAAGTTGTAATAATTATTTGTCAAGTTTGATTCTTCTTAAAGTTTTCCGCTTGTTCAAAAATCTCAACATATACTTCGTCTCTTTCAACCGGTGGATAGCTAAACTCATCAAGCAAAAGAAAAGGCCTGTTTGTCATTTTTTCTTTTTTTGTTTTGCCTCTTTCACCATTTTCTTTTCATCACTTTCTAATTTTCGTTGCAGCTTTTTCACATCTTCTCCCGGCGGCAATTGCTCTGGCTTTACGCCTCTTTCAATGAGCATTTTTCGCACCGCTTTGTTATTCTCCACATGTTCAGTGGTAATTTGTGTTTCGCCTTTCAAATCTTTTTCTACCGTGTTGTGGCTGGTTAATTCCGTTGCAAAATCTTTTGCTTTGATGGTGAGTGTGGGCAGGAAATCAGCTAATGGCCTATTGTCTGGTACCAGTAGTTTATTTTTCATATCTGTGGTAGTAAACCCGCCAAACAAAGCCTGGTCGCCCTTGCTACGAATAATGGCAAACCCTTTATCATCAACACCTCTTTCATAAATAATACCGGATAGCTTCTTTTCGCTTTTGGATAATTTATCTCTTGCAGAAACCCTTGCCACATCCAGCAAACGCTGCTCAATAATTTCCTGTTTACGGGTTTGTACAGCAAAATAGGTTTGAGCGAAAGCCACTTCCGTTTTACCGGGATCGCCATTTTGGGCTACTAGGTAGCAGGCGTATCTTGTTAACGCAACATCTTCAATTTCACGTTGTGCCCCCTTTCCCAGGTCTATCATTTTCCTGATATCGGGAAAATGATGCACAACCTCTATACCACTATTTAAACAAGCGTTTTTTGCTTTATCTACCACTCTTGAGAAATTCTCCCATTTGGCATAACCCAATATTTCCTGTAATTCTCTGGCACTCCAGCATTCTACCTCATTATATACATAACGTGCCTGTTCAAACTTTTGAAACAACTCTTGTATAAGCTCTTTTTTTATCATGATTCATTTTCGGTTTCGTCATCCAATAATTCAGCATCCGTTAATTCCGTAACATCAATTTTGCCTCTGCTTCATTCAGTTACTCTAAACTGCATAGCTTTCGTTGTATGGTTTTGGTTCGTTTACCAATCACATCATCTAACTGGTTAAGACCGGTTTGTTGGTACGAGAAGGCATCAGCAAGAAGAGCATCTACTCCTCCGGGAAATAACTGTTCTGTGAGTTTTCCCACATTAGCGCCTGCTTGAAATACCGCAGCTTGCGATTCATTCACTTCACCGCTTTCTTCGGGTTTGTATTTATGCAGCTATAGCCTCTTCATACATTGACAAACATATAAGAAAGTATATTTAGAAAGTATATGTTTTTCAGGTACTACCATTCATTTGATATTTGATTAAGACAATGATAATTTACCGATGTCAGGCAGATCATCACATAGGAACCATGGGGTGTTCACTTCAATACTCGGTGCCTGTGGGGATTAACAAGATAATAAATTTTTTGGGTTGTTAGAGTGATTATTATGGGCCGCAGATTTGTTATGATTTGTTATGATGGGCGCTGATTGAATACGACTAAAATCATAATCTATCATAAAAATCTGCGTCCTATCCTTCACTTATCCTCATCTTCAAGGGTATTTAACTGTTTAGTATCGAACGTTGATTTGTTATGATTTTTAGGATGGGACAACATCCCCTTCCGCCAACCCTCATCCAATAAAACCGGTTTCCTAAACCACCCCCAATACCGCTTTGCACTCATAGGAATGGCCACCCCACAAAAAGCCCAAATAAAAACCAATAGAGTACACCATTGTATGAAAACCAGCACGGTCCATTTTGAAATATGCTCCATCAATGTTATGGCTGTATATAACAACAAACCGTAAGCCAATACATTACTCAGCAGTAAAACAATACGGATATAGCGTTTCGATAATTGTTGCAACCAGCGAATGGCTTTTTTCACCAGGTGTTCTCTTAATTCAATCAATACTATCAGAAATGCGTATTCAACCGAAAAGCAAAAAATCAGGTCAGCTTCATTCCAATGGTACATGCCTTCAAAGAGAACGGGAGCAATAACGGGTATCAATACATCAACAAAGAATAACAATAATGCCCAGCAGATTGCTTCTAATAAAAGTAGTGGGTATTTCATGACCATTGCTTTCCTTGAGCACGTAGTTTACTCTTTTGGGCGCCCCTAAACAAGGGTAGAAATACGCAATTTCTTTGCGGTAATTACTCTTTTTTTAGAGTAGAATTACGATACTTTCTACTCGCCACTAAAACTTTCTTATTAACCCTACACGGAGTGCCTATTCTGTACTATCTTATCCAACACATAATCTGTTTATATGGAACAAGTACCCTTGTTTGCTGTAAACGATCAGTTACTTCAAGTAATTGAAGAAGCCCCCCGGCTGACCATACAGGAAGAGAAAAAAATCATTGCCGACACGCAGAAACTCAGCATCCGTTATATGCGCCACCTCTGCCATAACGCTGCGCGGCAGTCGATGAAACACATCGTACATGGCACCCAATATGTTGTTTGTTGGTTGCTGAATCATATTCACGAAAAACAACAAAAAAACCATACCCTGTTCCGTGAAAAAATCGCTACACAACTAGCATCTTTCCTTGCGTTTCTACAACAACAGAGCAGTAGCTGGTTTAATTTGGATGCGCATATGCCCCATAGTATTTGGCAACCCATGCATGAAAAAATACAAGTAAAAATAGAACCGGGTAAAGCGTTTTTATTGAATGATATTGAACAAGATTTGGTAGCCGTATTTCAGAACATATATACAGATACCACAACCCATCCTACACCCAGTTTCAAACAGGCACATTATTGGCAAGCACTCATACAAGCGCTTTGTCTGGAACAAGAACATCCACAATACGACACTGCGCGTTGTATGCTTTTATTGATCCGCTATAATTGCAATCATCCCGCTTTTATCCGTTATGTATTTTCACGCTATCTATTGGCGCTTGATACCTCCCGAAACCCACACGAGCATTGGCAGGAAGCTTTGTTACACATCAACCGAATCATCCCAGAAAAAGAAACCGTTTTATTGGTAAAAGAACCAGATTGTAAATCAGCTTTGATGCAACTGATACAAACCGAAATGGACGCCATCCATTTTTCAGATAAAGCAAAAAATATCATGCAGGTTTCTTGTCCGTTTCAATACACGCTATCGGTTACGCAACTGGCTGTATGGCTTCGCATGCAAACAGAGACAGGCATGATTGAACATAATAACACCACTGAATTGATTCGGTATTTTGCAGAAAACGCTTTAACCAACAGAAACCAAAACATCGCCTTCAAAAGCCTCTACAACAAATACCACCAACCCGAACGAGCAGCAGTACAAGTTATGTTAGAGTACAATGTTCGTATGCAAAAAATTTTGAAAGCCCTGCTCCAATAATCCTTGTAAAAAAGCATGGGGAACAACCCAACAGAAGAATGTCCAATGTCAAAGTTGGACATTGGACATTCTTCTGTTCCTCATTGTACATCCCTCTTCTCCTCCTGTACTTCACTCGTACCATACTCGATATTCCTTCGGTAGTTCTTCGGTCTTTCTTCGAGCATTACCGAAGAACTACCGAAGCCGCTTCGAGGTTTATCGAAGAAACCTCGAAGCGATCTCGAAGAAAGTGCCTGTTTGCTATGGTTGATCTACCTATCTAATAGGGGTTTACCGAAAGATTCTCGAAGACTGCCACCTTTTAGAACCTTCTTTACATCTGAGCAATAGTTTTTTAAATCATATATGATCTCTTTATCAACTCGTTGAAGGGGGTGGCACCACCCCCGCCACCCTTAGGCCCTTTGTTGGCGAAATAAGTTTGCATTGTTAACAACACCGGTGTTCCTGTCTGCAGCAGGAGTAACAAACAACAACATTGTAAACACTTAAAAACAAATTTTATGTCTATCGTTTCACAAGGAATCTTGGGTGGGTTTTCAGGAAAAACCGGCCCGGTGATTGGAAGTTCATGGAAGGGTAAGCCGGTGATGCGTGCTAAACCCATTTACAAAAAAAACAGAACCTTCTCGAAGGATCAAATGAGTCAGCAAGAAAAGTTTAAAATGATGATGACTTTTCTCCACGGTATCGATTACCTGCTGAACCTTACCTACAAAACCAATAACAATACCCGCAGTGGTTTTCAGGAAGCTTTTTCAGTGAACCTGAAAGATGCGGTTGCTGGAGTTGAATCTCCTTTTGATATTGATTATGCCAAGGTTAGGCTTTCAAAAGGTTCTATACCCACCATTGCTCAATGCATATTGACGGCGGAAGCCAGCAATATGGTTGCGTTCAGTTGGAATGGTGCTGTTCCGGAAAATAACGGCAACAAATCCAGTACCGCAGACAAGGCTATTGCGGTGTTGTATTCTCCGGAAGACAAAAACTTTCTGGTAAGTCACTTTAGCACCAGACGTAGTGATGAGGAATTGCTGTTAGATGCTGCTGCATTTACCGGTAAAGAAGTGCATGGCTGGTTCTTCTTTCTGTCAGATGATGAGTCCAGGGCTTCAGACAGTAAGTATGTAGGAACAGTTACGGTAAGCGGCTAACCATGCAGCTGACACTATTACGCACGTATGGCGAAAACGGAGTCAATGGTATTTTATACCTGCATGATCAACAGATATGTTATACCCTAGAGCTTCCGTGGAAAAACAATCAACGCCAAATATCCTGCATACCCGAAGGCAGTTATCTGTTGCGTAAAAGATACAGTCTGCGGTTTGAATGGCATTTGCACTTGCAACATGTGCCGGGACGCAGTATGATTCTCATACACCCCGCCAACCACGCCATGAAAGAACTCCAGGGTTGTATTGCTCCGGTAAGTATCATTACCGGTGAAGGAACAGGACTAGGTTCGGTAAAAGCTATGCAGCGATTATTAGCGATAACAGATAGTGCTATGCGTGCAGATAAAAGCTGTTTACTCAGAATTGAATCCACATCATTACCGTAAAATAAAAACTATGAAAGAGGTCATCAACCGCGCATCAACGCAACCACCTCTTTTCTTCCGCAGACTACGCAATATCGGTGTTGCATTGGCAGGTATCTCAGCCGCCATTCTCACAGCACCGGTAACACTTCCCGCAGCACTCGTAACTTTTGCCGGTTATGCAGCTGTAGCAGGTGGAGTGATTGGAGCAGTTAGTCAGTTGGTGAAGAAAGAAGAAGTGGAGTAAAAAGGAGAGGCTGCCGAGTTTGGCAGCCTCTTTTTTCAATAAAAGGTACGCATTCCGTTAATTGAAGCAATCATTTAAACCATGCAAATCTAATATTTTGTGTTAGATTTGCATAGATGATAAAGCGTATACTGGAAACAAAGATTAGGGAGGCGCTTTTAAGAAGCCCTGCTGTTGCCTTACTGGGTCCCCGACAGGTAGGCAAGACCACTATTGCTTTTAATATATCAGAAAAAACCCCATCTGTATACCTGGATCTGGAAAGTACATTGGATTTGCAAAAGGTTCGAGATATCATGAGCTTTCATGATGCCAATAAGGATAGGCTCATTATACTAGATGAAATACAAAGGCTACCGGAAGTCTTTTCCCCTTTAAGGGGTATTATTGATCAAGAACGACGTAAAGGAAAAAAATCAGGGCAATTCCTGTTTCTCGGATCCGCATCCATTGACTTACTCAGACAATCTAGTGAGTCGCTGGCAGGCAGGATTGCCTACCTTGAACTTTTTGGCATCAACCTACTGGAATATGGTTATAATATAAATACACTCTGGCTACGTGGTGGCTTTCCGGAAAGTTTGCTGGCTTCATCAGAAAAAAATAGCCTAGAATGGAGACTGGATTTTATCAAAACATATCTTGAACGCGACATCCCACAACTTGGTCCCAGAATACCGGCACAAACATTAGAACGCTTTTGGACCATGCTCGCTCATCATCAGGGAACCGTATTGAATGCGGCTAACTTAGCCAGAAACCTCGATGTGTCGGGTGTTACTATCGGACGATACCTTGATTTGATGACCGATTTATTACTCATCCGCCGACTGAAACCCTGGACGTTTAATATAGGTAAGCGATTGGTTCGCTCTCCCAAAATATATATACGCGATAGTGGTATCACACATGCATTACTGAATATAGCAGACCACAATCAATTGCTGGGTCATCCGGTTGTAGGTGGAAGTTGGGAAGGGTTTGTAATCGAAAATATCCTCTCTGTTGCACATGCCGGTGTACAAGCCTTTTATTACGGAACGCCCGGTGGTGCAGAAATTGATCTTGTTTTGGAGTTTTCAGGTTCAGAAAAATGGGCCATCGAAATAAAGCGAAGTTCATCACCTTCGTTAAGCAAAGGCTTTCACATAGCCTGCAATGATATTAAGCCAGAAAGACGTTATGCAGTTTATGCAGGAACGGACTCCTTTTCGCTGGGTAATGGTGTTAACGCTATTTCTCTATCTGATTTGATGCAGGAAGTGACGAACAAATCATCTTTTACAATCACCTAAATGTTGTACCCATCTTGTACAAAAGAAAAGGCGACTATGATTTAAAAATCATAATCGCCTAATTTTCATCGTGGTGTGGGCCGGGATCGAACCGGCGACACAAGGATTTTCAGTCCTTTGCTCTACCGACTGAGCTACCGCACCTTCGGTGAAGATTCAAGAACTAAGAAACAAGACACAAGGTTTAACTTGTTGCTTGAAGCCTGTTGCTTGAAGCTTATTATCCCCTTTCGGGGCAGCAAAAATAGGGGGTTTTCACATATAATCCACAGGAAAAGACAATTTTTTGCTTTTTAGCGAGCCCTTTGAATAACAATTCGGTAACAGCTTCATAATCCTGCGATAACCTTGTGCCTTGAGTTTTGCAGCCAAAACTAAACGTCTATGAGATTCATCGCATTTGCCTGTTGTTTATTTGCCTTTTTTGCCTGTAAAAAAGAAAACACGAATCCCGTTGAAAGAATTGTCAATGAAGACCCTTCTTCTTATGTTGAAATCGCTTCTCTGAACCTGGGAGGCGTGGGTGCAGCTGAAATTACCACCTATGACCCCACTACTAAAAGACTGTTCGCCGTGAATAATGGTACCTCCAATAAAATTGACGTAATCAATATGGCCGACCCCGCCAATATTACGGTCATACACAGCATCAGCATGGTTCCTTATGGTGGTTATGTAAACAGTGTTGATGTAAACAATGGCAAACTGGCCGCCGCCATTGAATCGGTAAATAAACAGGAGCCCGGTAAAATCGTTGTTTTTAATACCAGCACTTATGCTGAAGAAAAGGTAATTATCGTTGGCGCATTGCCTGATATGGTAGTGTTCAGCCCTGATGGTAAATTTATTCTCTGCGCCAGCGAAGGAGAGCCAAGCGCTTCTTATAGTGCTGATCCTGAAGGCTCTGTTTCTATTATCAGTGTTGCCGATAATTATGCCGCCACTTCTCTTAATTTCTCCGCCTTTACCAGTCAACAGGCCGCACTCACCGCAAAGGGTTTACGCATCAGTGGTCTTAATAAAAACTTTCTCAACGATATTGAACCCGAATACATCACCGTTTCATCCGATTCCAAAACAGCTTGGGTTACTTTACAGGAAGCCAATGCTATTGCAAGCATTAATCTCGTTTCAAAAACCATTACGAACATTATGCCATTGGGCTATAAAGACTTTAACCAGACAGCCCATGCCATTGATGTATCGGACCGCGACAACACCATTGCTTTTGCTCCCTGGAAAATCTTTGGTATTTACATGCCCGATGCCATTGCCAATCTTTCTTACAATGGCAAAACCTATTTATTTACTGCCAACGAGGGTGATTCTAGAGAGTACACAGCATTCACAGATTTTAAACGTCTTTCTTCCGTAACCCTTGATGCGGCCGCCTTTCCCAATGCAGCTGCATTAAAAACAGACGCACAATTGGGTCGTCTTAATATACTTACCACAGATGGCGACATAGATAATGATGGCGATTACGATGCCATTTATAGCATGGGCGGCCGTTCTTTCAGCGTGTGGGATGCATCAAACGGCACTCTTGTATTCGACAGTAAAAATGAACTCGATGTAAAAGCAAAAGAACTTTCCTTGTATGATGATGGAAGAAGCGATGATAAATCCGTTGAACCCGAAGCCATCACCATCGGAAAAGTAGGTAACCAACAAATTGCGTTTGTAGGTCTGGAAAGAGCAGATGCCATTGCTATATATGATGTTACCAATCCAACCGCACCCATATTCTTGAAAATGATCAAAACAGGAGATGCTCCTGAAGGTGTTTTATTTATTCCGGCTTCTAAAAGTCCGATCCAACAAAGTCTTTTAGTGGTGAGTAGTGAAAATGATGGTCTGGTGAAAATTTATAAAGCCACTAAACTTTAACCCTGTTCTTCAAATAAAAAAAGCCTGTTCAAAATGAACAGGCTTTTTTTATTTTATACAGCCGTTGTATACACCGCATCCCACAGTCGCTTGCGATACTGTAAGCTCATGAGTGCCGCTTCCGTGG
>Ga0208492_1000938_pt1 | contig 21322 bp, 14 predicted proteins | sample Subbioar_CSW14AB_FD_184820 | JGI IMG/M metagenome (GOLD analysis project Ga0208492, IMG submission 184820) | Serpentinite rock and fluid subsurface biosphere microbial communities from McLaughlin Reserve, California, USA - CR12Mar_CSW14AB (SPAdes) | ecosystem: Environmental > Terrestrial > Deep... | reverse complement strand
TCCTTCAACTCTAAAATAAAAGGATTTAGAGCTAATTTAAGAGGCGTAACTGACGTGAATTTCTTCCTTTTTAGACTTGAAAAACTATTTGCTTAATCAATTACTCCCCAGAAAATTAACCTGACCCGCAATATGGGACATATAGAACCGTATGGCCTTGCATTTATTCTTTTGTTTACGGTCTTTTTTATTTGCGGGATCTTTTTTGCAAGAAGTAGGAACAACTAAAGAGTTTTGCATAAAAAAGAACTACCCAATTACTTGAGTAGCTCCATAGCTTCCTGAATAGAAATGATCTCGTTCTTAAAGGTGGCGATGATAAAAGCATCTGTATATCCTTTATCTTCCAGTTCTTTCCTGAGTTTTTCCGCGACATCAAGTCTTGAAAACTCTCCACCAGCGGTATACCGGATGTTGCCGGTTGCTGTAGTCTGCTTATCAATATTGGCAATATCCTTAACCTTTTCGTCCATCGCGGCTTCCTGAGAAGGTTTTTTCAAAGGACCTAACTGGATCTTAAACGCGAGTAATCTTTTATCAATAGAATTGAAGGTTTTATCCTCGCTTAAGTCTTCTTTATAACCTTTATCCATCGTGGCGCCTGTCTGACTCATAGGTATCCGCTTACCACCCTGGTATGCCGTTACAAATGCATCGCTGTATCCTTGTACTACCAGGTCGGCTCTTACCGCCGCCGCATCGCCAATAGACTTATAACCTTTAGTTACATAACGATAAACATTTTCACCGGTTTTTAATTCCAATACCCCGGCACTAGTATTAAAGACCTTGGTTGAGATCTTGTTTTTGAAAGCACCTAACTGAACCCTGTAAACAATATCTTCTTTACTGAACACTCCGGCTTCTTCAGGCAAAACAACTCCTCCACTGCTATCTCCTACACTTACATTCAGAAGGTCAGCGATCTCACTTTCCAATAACTTCTGTAGCTCTTCATCACCCACCTGAATAATTTCTTTTCCCTGGATCCTTGAAATTCCAGCTCCCTTATTACCGGTAGTTCTGAATTCGTCGCGACGTTTGATTGCGGTACTCAACTTATCGTAATTGCCACTGGTATAAACAACAGTTGTACCGTCATCCATTGTTACAGAGTTAATATCGCCGATACTTAATAAAAATGCAAGCTCATCTGAAGGAATAGGACCAGCATATCTAACCAGTTCAACAGTGAAATTATCCTTCTTTACCTTCGGTTTTTTTACAACCGCGGCATAGATATTGCCAACACTTTCTGTAGATTTTTCGGTTGCCAGGGAGTCATTCAAATAATTATCGTACCAGGTTTGCCAATAAGCATCGTCCTGGGTAACCCCGCGGGCATTAACAGGAGCTCCGGCAGCAGTAGTCAATTCATCGTCGCGGTAATTTGGAATACCGTCAATATCCTCATCAACCGGACAGCCTTTTAAATCTACTTTAGCGCCTTTTGCGGTACCCTGGCAATCATCCTGCATGTCAATTACACCGTCCTCATCCAGGTCATCATTATCAAAGGCAAACCAGAACGCGTTGCTAAGCGTATCCGCGTATTTGCTGGTTTTTGTCTTTTTCCGGGCGATCAGGTCATATTGAATCGCAAACGAAGTATAGGTCCAATTGTCCTTACTTTTGGTTCCAACCCGTTCTCCTACACTTTTATTCGAAACACCATCAATATAATCAGTTGTTGAAAGAAAGTACTGAAAATTTAATTTAAGATCCACCCGGTCTGTCACTTTCATTATTACTCCCGCCCCTAAAGGAAAAGCATAAGCACGTTCCCTGTATTTACCAAAACCGTCCTTATTTAATTCCCTGATATCGCTTTCATAGATATAATCTCTCTGCAAATCAATTGCATCCTGAGCGCCCGGCGAACCTTCCGCCCTATCTTTAATGCTTCCATCACTCCAGTAATAATAAGTATTACCATTTTTATCTTTGAGGTCCGTTTTACTTAAAAACTCAAAACCATAAGCCCCAAAACTTACGAAAGGTCTCACTTTATACAGACTCGGGATGAAATTTCCAAAATCGTAAACCAGGTTTACTCCTCCAGCCCTTATTTCGGAGCTGAAATTTTCATTCCTGTTCCCCAGCCTTTCATTAGCACCAAGCTTACCGAATAATACATTAAAATCGACCTGTAAATAACGGGTAAGGCGGTGAGAGATGGCAAGGTCTAACGCCGGACGCCCCATTGACAAAGTCTGAAAGTGTTTTTTGTAAAGGTCGCCGTTAAAACCCATACGCCCAACGCCGAAACTGATCTTAGGCTTAAGACGCTGTTCCGCAGCGGACGTGGTGTCTATTTCCTCGTCAAGCTCACTTCCCGATCCATCACCATGGCCGCCTAAAACATATCCATTCACAGTGGTTGTAGGAATGGTTAACGGATTCAAAACATAATACACCGAATCTCCAATGTCAGGTCCTTTATAAAACTGGATCGGCTCTGGTTCATTCTGGTAATATATCAGTAGCTGATCTGCTGTTAAACTATCGAGAGGTATACCTCTTAAGTCAACTGTAGAAGCTGGCTTTGAAGTATCCGGTGGCACAGGCACGGTTTTTAATGTATCTGGCGGAACTGGTTTAGATTTTAATGTATCCGGTGATGATGCCTGGGTTCTGAGCGAATCCATAACTGGTTTCTGTTTCATCGAGTCAGGAGGTAACAACTTGGTTTTTAAGGTGTCAGTGGCTTTCTGTGGTTCAATCACCTGAGGTAGCACTTTTGTCAATGTATCGGCAGGTTTTGGCTGAACGGTTTCAGGATCCGGCTGTGTTTTAATAGAATCGGAGATAACCGGCTTTGGTTTCGTTGTATCTGGAGGAACTGCCTTTGGCTTAATTGTATCTTGAGCCGGTACCGGCTGAACTACCGCCGGGGTAATTTGTTTAGGTTCGAAAGGTTTTAAAATATCAAGAAGTTCCTGATCCCTGATGCTGTCCTGGATACGTTGTGCTCTCAATAAACTATCCTGGGAGGATACACCCGTTTGAGCATGGACAGACAGTGAAAGTAGAATTATCGCAAGAAGAAATAGCTTCTTCATATAGTATTTAAATGTCGTAAAAATAGGCTTTTTTTTTATTTAAACCATTTTTGATTTGTAATCATTAAAGCTTCCTGAACTGTAATGCGGGTTCCGGCATTGTAAGCAACAACAAAAGCGCTCTTTACCTTGTTAATGTTTTTCATTGTTTCCCTCTGGTCACGGGCATTTTTGTACTCTGCATGAGAACCGATCATAAACTTGGAGTAGCCCCCCTGCATTTCGCTTTTAATAGTTTCTTTTATTTTGAACTTATTTTTTAATCGTTGCGCGGTTACCTTAGCATTTGTAAACGCACCCACCTGAACGGCAAAATTCATATTTCCCTGCTTTTTTTCCAACGTTTTTTCCGGTGAGTTCTCTGAAAGCTTTTGCGCAACCGATTCTTCCACCGACTTTACAGTTGCAGGATTTGTAACCTCCGGATCTTTGGTTTCTGTTTTTTCGTTACCCGCTACCTGCTGGGTCTGGAATGCGATCGTTTCCATAGGAACCTTATATTTTTTACTCTGGTTATCCTCAAGGTACGAATATTCTCCTCCCAGCATTACTGCATTTGATGTTGTACCACTGATGGTGTAGGCAATTTCCAACTGCTCCTTATCCGGTACGTTTACCCAGACAAATTTAAGTTTACCATCAGATACGGAAAAAGAACCACCGTCTGTTTTTACCGATTTTACAATAATTCCTTCGGGAATATCGTCACTGTAACGTGCAAAACCTTTTGTGCCGTCTTTCTTTATTATCAGGCTTATTAAAAACTCATTCTCTGCGGATCCGGCCGAGATCGTTCTTGAAACAGTTATGACGCCTGCCGGTTCAACTCCGGTATTTGCAGGTGGTGTTGGATTCGTAACAACAGCTAAAGAATCGGCGGCTGTAGTCGTGGTTGGTGTTGCAATCACCGGAGTACCCGGATCTGACCCTGGTGGAAGAATATTAACTTCGGCAGGGATCATTTCCACAACCTGCTTTACGTTGTTTTCTACATAAGAGTATTTTGCGGCAATGGTTTTTGCTCCAAGCGCCGAAGCTTCAACAAATAAAGTAATCTTTACCACGATCTCACTTTCCATTGGCAGCGCGGCCCATACCCATTTGGCAATACCTGCGTTATAGTTATAATTAGCACCTTTGTCCTCGGCTTCTTTCAGGATGATACCTTCCGGTAATTCCATCTGAAGTTTCGCGAAACCACTTTGTGCACCTTTGTTTACCTTTAATTCAACAGTGACGTCTTGTCCTGCAACCATATTGGCAGGGATTGTGCTTGTTACCGTAATACCATTGTCACCGGAAAACAGACCGAAAACAAAAAGACCAAGCGAGTTGATTATAATAAGTAAGTATTTAATCATGCCCCTAAAATACCTTAATTAAGAGTTGTGTATTTGTAAGGGAAGACTCTTTTAGTAACAGTTATTTGTTAACTTCTATAAAGAAGATGTCCTGCCACCATCAACAGGAAGATTAATCCCATTTATATAAGCCGCAGCGGGCGATGCTAAAAACGCTACGGCACTTGCTATTTCAGCGGCTTCAGCAAAACGCCCGAGAGGAATCTCATGAAGCATTTCCTTTTTCACATCGTCATTTTTTACATTCGTTTTCAGTGCCTTGTTTTCGATAATTGTAGATAAACGTTGCGTGGACGTGGCTCCGGGCAACACATTATTTACAGTAATTCCCGATTTACCGAGTTCGTTGGCCAGTGTTTTGGCCCAGTTACCCACTGCTGCGCGGATGGTATTGCTTACTCCAAGATTTGGCAAAGCCTGTTTTACTGAAGTGGAGATCACGTTTATGATCCTCCCGTAGCCTGAATTTTTCATTCCGTCGGCACATGCCTGCACTAAAATATGGTTACAGATCAAATGGTTGTTGAACGCTGAAAGAAATTCTTCCGCTTTGGCATTCAGTATTGGTCCAGCGGGCGGACCACCTGTGTTGTTCACTAAGATATTTACCGGTCCGGTACGCTGAATAAATTGTGTAACAAGCTCCCGTAACTGTTCGGGATTATTAAAATCCACACATAAATAAGAATGTAGTTGGGATCCGGTATCCGGAAGTTCGCTTTTTACCTGCTTTAAACTCGTTTCGTTCCGCGCTATCAATGTAACGTGTGCGCCCATTTGCGCAAGTTCCATCGCCACGGCTTTACCGATTCCCTGGGTGCTGCCACAAACAATGGCACGTTTATTATGTAGATCTAAATTCATATTTTCTTTTATCAGCTGAAATTTTCGTCACGCAAGTTACCTAAATTTTCGCTTACCAGGTCGCTCTCAAAACCACGCGACACTAAATAATTAAATACAAGATACCTCGCTTTTTTAGGATCTTTGGATTTAAGCTGTCTTATTTTTTTTTCGATCACTTTTTTTAGAACCGTTTCATACTCTTGATGATCGATTGTTTTTAAAGCTTTATTAATACAGTATTCAGAGACCCTGTGCGTTTTAAGTTCCGCTTTTATTTTGTTTTTTCCCCAGTGTTTAATCCTGAACTTTCCGCTTGCCAGGGCTATTGCAAAACGCTCTTCGCTCAGGAAGTTCTCTTCTATAAGATTTGAAATGATAACTTCCATTTCTTCTGAACTAAGTCCGTAACCAGAGAGCTTTTGTCTTGTTTCGTAGTGTGATCTTTCCTGGTAGGCGCACCAGTTCCTCATTTTTTGTAGCGCGGCTTCGGGTGAAAGCTTTATTTTACTTACTTTGTAGTCCATAAAAAAACCAGGTAGAGCGAGATGATCTTGCTTTGTGACAAAGAAACTGTTTAATTTTAAAAATGCCAAGCCTTCCTTCCCAACTTTTACAGCACTTGAATACACTCGGTCATTTTGATGAGGAAGCTTTTGTGCAGGCGCATTCAGATGAGAACAAGATAACTTCCATCCGGGTCAATCCTTTCAAAAAAACAGATCTCACCGGGATCGGCCTCGATCTGAAAAGAGCAAACCGTGTTAAATGGAATACAGAAGGCTATTACCTCGATACCCGCCCTTCCTTTACACTCGATCCACTTTTTCAGGCGGGATGTTATTACCCGCAGGAAGCAGGAAGCATGTTCCTGGAATTTGCGCTGAAAGAGTGCCTTGATTTTTCGGATAGCCTTAAGGTACTTGATGTGTGTGCCGCTCCAGGCGGCAAAAGCACACTTCTTAATTCCTTATTAAATGAAAAAAGCCTGTTGGTGGCGAACGAAATTATCAAGTCACGCGCAGATGTGCTGGTGCAGAATCTTAGCAAGTGGGGCACCTGTAATACGGTGGTCACTAACAACGATCCGCAACGGTTTTCAGAATTGCGTTCTTTTTTTGACGCGGTAGTAATTGACGCTCCCTGTAGCGGAAGCGGCTTATTCCGCAAACAACCTGAGGCAATTCATGAATGGAGCGAGGACCATGTGAATGCCTGCAGTATAAGACAACAGGCGATCGTAACGGATATTCTTCCCTCCCTGAAAGAGAACGGGATCCTGGTGTACAGCACCTGCTCCTACTCTGTTGCCGAGAACGAAGAGGTAGTCGAAAAACTGGTTAAGGATTGGGATATGGAATACATTCCATTACCCGTTGAAAAAGAATGGGGAGTTGTTGAAACCCCCCATGGTTACCGTTTTTACCCACATTTAACAAAAAGTGAAGGCTTTTTTTGTGCTGTGCTGCGCAAAAAAAATAATTCCGGTTTACTTCCTACCCAAAAAAGGAAACAACGGGCCGGGATTACCAAAACCGACCTGACATTAATAGAACCATTTTTAACGATCACCAAAGAGAACATCGTTAAAAAAAACGAGCGCTTTCATCTCCTCAGCCCTGAAGCATCAAGCTTTTTGAGTGTTTTTGAAAAACAGTTCTATTTTAAGAAGGCAGGCGTGGTAATAGGAGAGATAAAAGGGAAGGACCTGGTTCCTAACCAGGAACTGGCGTGGTTTTACGGGCTTAGCAAGGAAATAAATTATCTTGAAGCGGACAGAGAAACGGCTCTAAAATTTCTGCGAAAAGAAACCTTTCAGACATCCGAAAATATAAAAGGGTTGACGTTAATACGTTATAGGGAACAAGGCCTGGGATGGGCGAAAATACTGCCTAACCGTATCAATAATTATTTACCGAATGAGCTTCGGATTCTAAAGTGATCAACAAAAAATTATTTATAAAAAAATTAATAAAATAATTCAATAATTATTTGTGGGAATAAAAAGTTTATGTACATTTGCAATCCCATTTTGAGGGGTAGTTCTTTAAAATCTTAAAAAAAGCCGCTTTAGCTCAGCTGGTAGAGCAACTGATTTGTAATCAGTAGGTCGCTGGTTCGATTCCGGCAAGCGGCTCAGTTTTTTTGAACGGGGATATACCAGAGTGGCCAAATGGGACAGACTGTAAATCTGTTGTTTCGACTTCGGAGGTTCGAATCCTCCTGTCCCCACTGAGTAACTTTGGTTATTTAGAGTTAAAAAAAGCGGAAGTAGCTCAATTGGTAGAGCTCCAGCCTTCCAAGCTGGAGGTTGCGGGTTCGAGACCCGTCTTCCGCTCCAAAAAAAGTCCTGTGGGTTATTCCGGAGGACCAGTGCGGTAAGTGAAGTTGAAAAATACGCCTGGCGAAAGAGGCGACAAAAACACGAGAAACCTGGTACCGGTTTCGGATATTTTTGAAAGTCCCAAAAAGAGGGACTTTTGGCATGTGAAGACAGTCGTTCTTTAAAAAATTGAATTTTGAGCGGGTTTTTAGCTTTAGAAAGCATAAGATCACGTAATAAGCTGTTGTAGCTCAGTGGTAGAGCACTTCCTTGGTAAGGAAGAGGTCGGCAGTTCAATCCTGCTCAACAGCTCAATTAGAACTTAAAAACTAATTAAAATAAAATATAAACAACAAAAGTAAAAATAACAACTATGGCAAAAGAAAAATTCGACCGTTCCAAACCTCACGTAAACATTGGAACTATTGGTCACGTAGATCACGGTAAAACTACTTTAACCGCAGCTATCACTACAGTATTAGCATCTAAAGGTTGGGCAGAAGTACGCGATTTCTCTTCAATTGATAATGCACCTGAAGAAAAAGAACGTGGTATCACTATTAACACCTCACACGTTGAATACGCAACGGCAAACCGTCACTACGCTCACGTTGACTGTCCTGGTCACGCTGACTACGTAAAGAACATGGTTACCGGAGCTGCTCAAATGGATGGCGCTATCCTGGTAGTTGCTTCTACAGATGGACCTATGCCACAAACCCGCGAGCATATCCTTTTGGCTCGTCAGGTAGGTGTGCCTAAAATTGTTGTATTCATGAACAAAGTAGACATGGTGGAAGATGCTGAGTTATTAGACTTAGTTGAAATGGAGATCCGTGAATTATTATCATTCTACAAGTTTGATGGTGATAACACTCCAATCATCCGTGGATCTGCTTTAGGTGGATTAAATAACGATCCGAAATGGGTTCCAAAAATTCTTGAATTAATGGACGCTGTGGATTCTTTCATTCCAATTCCTCCGCGTGACAAAGATAAGCCTTTCTTAATGCCGGTTGAAGATGTGTTCACGATCACTGGTCGCGGTACTGTTGCTACTGGCCGTATTGAAACAGGTGTGATCAACTCTGCTGATCCTGTTGAGATCATCGGTATGGGTGCTGAAAAATTAACATCTACTGTAACAGGTGTTGAGATGTTCCGTAAAATTCTTGACTACGGTGAGGCCGGAGATAACGTAGGTTTATTATTACGTGGTGTTGAGAAAAAAGACATCAAACGTGGTATGGTTATCATTAAGCCAGGTACAGTAAAACCTCACGCTAAATTCAAAGCAGAGGTGTATATCCTGAAAAAAGAAGAAGGTGGACGTCACACTCCATTCCAAAATAAATATCGTCCGCAGTTCTATTTCCGTACAACTGACGTAACCGGAGAAATCGAGTTAGAAGCAGGCCGTGAAATGGTACTTCCTGGAGATAACGTAACAATTACTGTTAACCTGATTAACCCGATCGCTATGGATAAAGGTTTACGTTTCGCGATCCGCGAAGGTGGCCGTACCGTAGGAGCTGGTCAGGTAACTGAAATTTTAGACTAAGCCATAGTCATAAATATAGGCAAAATGGCTCCTTTAACCGGGAAGCCATTTTGCTATTTTTAGAAGGGCCACTAAAACGTTAAATTACTATAAAATAGTGAAACGGATCACAGATCGCTTCACTACAAAACAGCGAAGCAGATCACAGGTTGCTTCACCACAAACGGGTGTAGTGCAATGGTAGCATACCGGTCTCCAAAACCGTTGATGGGAGTTCGAATCTCTCCACCCGTGCGAAGGAAATTAGATTGAAGATTTCAGAAGTTAGCCGTAACTTTAAAATCCCAGATCTTAGATCATAAATCTAAAATTAAAAAGTATGAGCAAAATAGGAACTTATTTTTCAGAAACAAAAAACGAATTAGTGAACAAAGTAAGCTGGCCAACATGGCCTGAGTTACAAAGCAGTGCAATTGTAGTGATGATCTCATCCATAATTATTGCCCTTGTTGTTTTCGGTATGGATAAAGTTTTTGAAATATTAATGGGTCAGGCCTACGATATTATTAAGTAATTGAATTTCTAAAAAAGTTAAAATGGCTGATGTAGTTAAAACCGACCTGTCGCAAAAAAAATGGTACGTTGTACGTGCTATAAGCGGTCAGGAAAAAAAGGTAAAACAATATATTGAAGTAGAGATCACCCGTTTAAAATTAAACGATTACGTTTCGCAGGTTTTAATTCCTACGGAAAAGGTAATTCAGATCCGAAATGGTAAAAAAACCACGAAAGAACGTTCATTTTATCCTGGATATGTATTAATTGAAGCTGTTTTAGCAGGTGAGATTCCCCACGTTATTAAAAACATTACCGGTGTTATTGGTTTTTTAGGTGAAACCAAAGGAGGAAATCCTGTTCCAATGCGTATTAGCGAGGTAAACCGCATTTTAGGCAAGGTAGATGAATTAGTGGAAAGCGAAGGAACTGTTTCAACAAATTATACTGTTGGAGAATCAGTTAAAGTAATTAACGGGCCATTCAACGGCTTTAACGGTGTAATTGAAGAGGTGATGGAAGATAAACGTAAGATCAAGGTAACAGTGAAGATCTTCGGACGCAAGACTCCGGTAGAGCTGAACTTTGGTGAAGTTGAACTGGAATAATTATTCATTATTCCGGGTTTCGAGTTTCGGGTTTAGGCTCCGAAATAAATAACCCGAAATAAATAATATAAAAACGAATTGATGGTGGATTAGTTTTAGAATGAAATGAGCGCTTTGCTGCTTCCAACTCAAAGTAAATTGCTTCTAAAATGAAAGACTACAATAACCTATGAAGCAGATGGTAAACCATCACTTCATGATTAACAAATAAAACAAATAAAAAAATGGCAAAAGAGTTATCAGCAATTGTAAAATTGCAAATCAAAGGTGGAGCTGCTAACCCCTCGCCTCCTATTGGTCCTGCACTGGGTGCCAAAGGTGTAAACATTATGGAGTTCTGTAAGCAATTTAACGCGAGAACCCAGGAACAAGCCGGCAAGGTATTACCGGTTATAATTAATGTTTATTCCGATAAGTCGTTTGATTTTGTGATCAAGCGTCCTCCTGTTGCAATACAAATATTAGAGGCAACTAAAATTAAAGCAGGCTCTGCGACCAGTAACCGTAAAAAAGTTGGTTCTTTAACATGGGACCAGATACGTAAAATTGCTGAAGACAAAATTGTTGACATGAATTGTTTTACAGTTGAATCTGCAATGAACATGGTTGTAGGAACGGCTCGTAGCATGGGTGTTACAGTAACAGGTGAAAGACCTAACGCAAATTAATTATTAATCCGGTGAAGCAGATGGAACATCACTTCACCATTCAAAAAAAACAAGCTTAAGAAATGGCAACGTTGACTAAAAAAAGAAAGGCGGCTATCGGCAAATTCGACGCTAGCAAGTCTTACTCCGTGGCTGAAGCAGCAAAGATTGTAAAGGATATTACCACTACAAAATTTGACGCTTCGGTGGATCTTGCGATCCGTTTAGGAGTTGACCCTCGTAAAGCTAATCAAATGGTACGCGGTACGGTTACCTTACCTCACGGTACAGGTAAAACCATGCGTGTTTTGGCTATTGTAACTCCTGACAAGGAAGCAGAAGCAAAAGCAGCAGGTGCTGATTACGTTGGATTAGACGAATACATTGAAAAAATCAAAGGTGGATGGACAGATGTGGATGTTATCATCACCATGCCTTCTGTAATGGGTAAAGTTGGTGCATTAGGACGTGTATTAGGCCCCCGTGGTTTAATGCCAAACCCTAAAACCGGAACAGTAACCATGGACATTGGCAAAGCGGTAACAGACTCTAAGGGTGGTAAAATTGATTTTAAAGTAGATAAAGCGGGAATTATTCACGCAGGTGTTGGTAAAGTATCGTTTGATGCAGCTAAATTATCTGAGAACGCGAATGAACTGTTACAAACTATCTTAAAATTAAAACCATCGAGCGCTAAAGGTACTTATGTAAAATCGATCACCTTAAGCAGTACAATGAGTCCGGGTGTAACTGTAGATCCTAAATTATTCTCTTAAAAAAACTGCTAAAAAATGAATAAAACTGAAAAAACACAGGTAATAGAGCAGTTGGTGGAAAAATTAAACGCCAACAATAAGATCTATTTAGCAGATTGTTCGACTTTAACAGTTGAAAAAGTAAACGCGTTCCGCAAACAATGTTTCGAGAAAAAAGTATCGGTAACAGTAATTAAGAACACGTTGCTTAAAAAAGCAATTGAAAGAGCAAACGACAGCAAATTAGCTGAGCTGATTCCAGCATTAAAAGGTGAAACTGCATTGATATTTACTGATACATCTAATGTACCGGCCAAGATCATTAAAGAATTCCGTAAAGGTGATCAAAAGCCTGCTTTAAAAGCAGCGTACGTTGAGGACATGGTTTTCATCGGCGATAACCAACTGGATACTCTTGCAGGATTAAAATCTAAAAACGAGTTAATTGGCGATATTATTGCATTATTGCAATCTCCAATTCAACGCGTTATGGGTGCTTTGGAAAACAAAGGCGGCGAAGACGCTGCAGCTTAATCTGTAAAAAACAATCTGGCGGATTGATAAAATAATCCGCAAAAACAAGTAAATAAATAAATTAACAACGCCGGAAGAAATAAAAACGACCGGCACAAATAAAAAATAAAATGGCAGATATTAAATCATTAGCTGACACATTAGTTGGCTTAACAGTAAAAGAAGTTCAGGAATTAGCAAAAGTATTAAAAGACGAGCATGGTATCGAACCAGCAGCTGTAGCAGTAGTTGCAGGTGGTGGTGGAGCCGCTGCCGGTGATGCTGCTGCTGCAAAAACTTCTTTTGACGTAATGTTATTAGAAGCAGGCGCTGCTAAATTAGGAGTTGTTAAAGTTGTAAAAGACTTAACTGGTCTAGGCTTAAAAGAAGCTAAAGACCTGGTTGATGGCGCTCCTAAAGCGGTAAAAGAAGGTGTTGGCAAGGAAGAAGCTGAAGCAATTAAAAAAGCTTTAGAAGAAGCCGGTGCGAAAGCAGAAATTAAGTAATTCTGTTTATATTACCAGGAAATGGTCGCGCCAGAAGCGTGATCATTTTCCTGTTTCTTTTCATTAAGGAACAGTGAGCTTTGAAGAAGTCAAAATTGTATTAATTTTAATATCTAAATAACATTGGCTGCAAGTACAAAAATTCAAAAACGAGTTAATTTCTCGTCGAATAAATTTCCGATCGAATATCCGGATTTCTTAGATATTCAGGTAAAATCCTTCCAGGATTTTTTCCAGTTAGAAACAACACCGGAAAACCGTAAAAAAGAAGGGTTATTCCGTGTGTTTGCCGAAAACTTTCCTATCTCTGATGCGCGTAACAACTTCGTATTGGAATTCAAGGATTATTATATTGATCCGCCGCGTTACGCTCTTGATGAGTGTATTGAGCGAGGTCTCACCTACTCTGTTCCACTAAAGGCAAAATTATACCTTTATTGTACAGATCCTGAACATGAAGATTTTGAGCCAATTATGCAGGACGTGTACCTGGGAACCATCCCATACATGACTCCAAAAGGTTCATTTATTATAAATGGCGCTGAGCGCGTAATTGTATCGCAATTACACCGTTCACCAGGCGTATTCTTTGGCCAGAGCCGTCACGCGAATGGCACCAAATTATACAGCGCGCGCGTTATTCCTTTCAAAGGAAGCTGGATAGAATTTGCCACTGACATTAACAATGTAATGTACGCTTACATCGACCGTAAGAAAAAATTACCTGTTACTACTCTGCTGCGTGCTATCGGTTTTGAAAGCGATAAACAAATCTTAGAAATTTTCGGTTTAGCTGACGAAGTAAAAGTTAGCAAGGCCGGTTTAAAACGCGAAGTTGGCCGCAGATTGGCTGCACGTGTTCTTAAGACCTGGCTGGAAGATTTCGTTGACGAGGATACCGGGGAAGTTGTTTCCATTGAACGTAACGAGGTTATTTTAGACCGTGAAACGATCCTGGAAGATGAGCACATCGATCTTATTGCTGATGCCGGGGTTAAATCCATCATCCTGCACAAACAAGATGTAAATACTGCTGATTTCGCGATCATCTATAATACTTTGCAGAAAGATTCAACCAACTCTGAAAAAGAAGCGATTGAATTTATCTACCGTTTATTACGTAACGCAGAACCGCCTGATGAGGAAACTGCACGTGGCGTAATCGACAAATTATTTTTCTCTGACAAACGTTACGATTTAGGTGAAGTTGGTCGTTACAGGATCAACAAAAAGCTGGGATTGAACATTCCTGCTGAGATCCGCGTATTGACCAAAGAAGACATGATCCTTATCATTAAATACCTGATCGAGTTAATTAACTCGAAAACAGATGTGGATGATATCGATCACTTGTCTAACCGCCGTGTGCGTACGGTTGGCGAGCAATTATTCTCGCAATTTGGTGTAGGTTTAGCCCGTATGGCGCGTACTATCCGTGAGCGTATGAATGTACGTGATAACGAGGTGTTCACTCCAACCGACCTGATCAATGCAAAAACATTAAGCTCTGTAATTAATTCGTTTTTCGGAACCAACCAGCTTTCGCAGTTCATGGACCAAACCAATCCGTTATCGGAGATCACGCACAAGCGTCGTCTTTCGGCACTCGGGCCAGGCGGTTTAAGTCGTGAGCGTGCAGGTTTCGAGGTACGTGACGTTCACTATACGCACTACGGACGACTTTGTACTATTGAAACACCAGAGGGACCAAATATTGGTTTGATCTCTTCACTTTGTGTATACGCGAAAGTAAATAAACTAGGTTTTATTGAAACTCCATACCGTACGGTAACAAATGGTAAACTGGATTCAAACAAGCCCATTATTTATTTAACCGCTGAAGAAGAAGATCAGAAAAATATCGCTCAGGCAAACGTTGATCTGGATGACAAAGGAAATATAACCACTAAAAAAGTAACAGCACGTTACGAAGGTGATTTCCCTATTCTTGAGCCGGATAAAGTACATTTAATGGACATTGCTCCTAACCAGATCGCTTCTATTGCGGCGTCCCTGATCCCTTTCCTGGAGCATGATGATGCTAACCGTGCCTTAATGGGTTCGAACATGCAGCGCCAGGCCGTGCCTTTATTGCGTCCACAAGCGCCGATTGTTGGTACTGGAATTGAAGCGCGTGTTGCGGAAGACAGCCGTGTATTAATTAACGCGGAAGGAGAAGGAGTGGTTGAATACGTAGACGCTCAATCTATTACGATCCGTTACAACCGCAACGAAGAAGAAAAATTAGTAAGCTTTGAAGGCGATGTTAAGACATATAAATTAACCAAGTTTCAGAAAACCAACCAGAGTACCTGCATTAACTTAAAGCCAATCGTGAAGAAAGGCGACAAAGTAACCAGAGGTCAGGTATTGTGTGAAGGTTATGCGACACAGGACGGTGAGCTTGCTTTGGGTCGTAACTTAAAAGTGGCCTTCATGCCATGGAAAGGTTACAACTTTGAGGATGCTATCGTGATCAATGAAAAGATCGTTCGTGATGATATTTTCACGTCGATCCACATTGATGAGTATACTCTGGAAGTGCGTGATACAAAGCGTGGAATGGAGGAGTTAACTCCGGATATTCCTAACGTGAGTGAAGACGCCACCAAAGACCTGGACGAAAAAGGTATCATTCGTATTGGTGCTGAAGTAAAAGAAGGTGATATTTTAATTGGAAAAATCACTCCTAAAGGAGAAACAGATCCTTCACCTGAAGAAAAATTATTACGTGCGATCTTCGGTGACAAAGCCGGTGATGTGAAAGATGCGTCTTTACGTGTGTCTCCATCCATCAAAGGTGTTATCGTTGATAAAAAATTATTCTCACGTGTAATTAAAGATAAAAAAGCAAAAGCTGAGGAAAAACCTTTAGTAGAGAAGTTAGATACGGATCACGAAAAAAATAATTACAACTTAAAATTAAAATTAGTTGATAAATTATTTGTACTGGTTAACGGTCGTACTTCACAAGGTGTTACTAATATCTTAGGAGAAGAAGTTGTACCACGCGGTACTAAGTTCACTCAGAAATTATTGGAGCGCATTGATTACAGCGAGGTGAATCCAAGCAACTGGACTACCGATAAAGATAAAAACGAACAGATCGAACGTTTGTTACACAACTTCTTAATCCAGTTCAACGATTATTTAGGAAAATACAAACGCGAGAAATTCCAGATCACTGTTGGTGATGAGCTACCAAATGGAATTGTTCAGCTGGCAAAAGTTTACATTGCTCAGAAACGTAAATTAAAAGTTGGTGATAAGATGGCGGGACGTCACGGTAACAAGGGTATTGTAGCCCGTATCGTGAAAGAAGAAGATATGCCATTCTTAGAAGACGGAACACCTGTTGACATCGTATTAAATCCACTGGGTGTACCTTCGCGTATGAACCTTGGACAGATCTACGAAACAGTGCTGGCATGGGCCGGAGAGAAATTAAAAATGAAATTCTCTACACCGATCTTTGACGGAGCAACCGTAGAACAAATTGACGAGTACACGAAAAAAGCCGGGATCCCGCAGTTTGGACGTACATTCCTATATGACGGCGGAACAGGTGAACGCTTTGACCAGCCTGCAACTGTTGGCATCATTTACATGCTGAAATTAGGTCACATGGTGGATGATAAGATGCACGCCCGTTCAATCGGACCATATTCATTGATCACGCAGCAACCTTTGGGTGGTAAAGCCCAGTTTGGTGGTCAGCGTTTTGGTGAGATGGAAGTTTGGGCGCTCGAAGCATACGGTGCGGCAAACGTGTTACAGGAATTATTGACAGTAAAATCGGATGATGTTACAGGCCGTGCAAAAGCTTATGAAGCAATTGTAAAAGGTGAGAACATCCCTACTCCGGGCATTCCTGAGTCATTCAATGTGTTGTTGCATGAGTTAAGAGGTCTGGCGTTGGATATTACGATGGATTAATGAATTTCCGGACCCTGAGTTTATCGAAGGGTCCGGATTTTAAATGTTTTACAGTACCCTTCGGCGGGCTCAGGGTACAGACCCGTCAACCAAATTCATAAACGAAAACCATAACATAAAACATGGCGTTAAGAAGAGATAACAAACAAAAATCAAATTTTTCGAAAATCACCATTAGTTTAGCTTCTCCTGAAACTATTCTGCGTCGCTCAAGCGGTGAGGTTCTAAAACCTGAAACCATTAATTACCGGACTTACAAACCTGAAAGAGACGGTTTGTTCTGCGAACGTATTTTTGGCCCGGTGAAGGATTATGAGTGCCATTGCGGTAAATACAAACGCATCCGTTACAAAGGAATTGTTTGTGACCGTTGTGGCGTTGAAGTTACTGAAAAGAAAGTGCGTCGTGAGCGCATGGGTCACATCAACCTGGTTGTGCCTGTTGCTCACATCTGGTATTTCCGTTCGTTACCAAATAAAATTGGTTACTTATTAGGATTACCAACAAAAAAATTAGACATGATCATTTACTACGAACGTTACGTAGTAATTAATCCGGGTGCTGCCGCTGAAAACGGGGTAAGTTACCTTGACTTCCTTACCGAAGAAGAATATCTGAACGTTGTTGATTCCTTACCAAAAGAGAACGCTTTGTTAGACGATGCAGATCCTAATAAATTTGTAGCTAAAATGGGTGCTGAATCTATCGCAGACTTATTATCCCGCTTAAATCTGGATGATCTTTCTTACGATCTTCGTCACAAAGCAAATACTGAAACTTCACAACAACGTAAAAACGAAGCGTTGAAGCGTTTACAGGTGATTGAGGCTTTCCGCCAGGCAAACCAAAACGTAGTAAACCGTCCTGAATGGATGATCGTTAAAGTTGTACCGGTTATACCACCTGAATTGCGTCCTTTAGTTCCATTGGATGGTGGCCGTTTTGCTACTTCCGATCTAAATGACTTATATCGTCGTGTTATTATCCGTAACAACCGTTTAAAACGTTTAATTGAAATTAAAGCGCCTGATGTGATCTTACGTAACGAAAAACGTATGTTACAGGAATCAGTTGACTCTTTATTCGATAACTCACGTAAATCAAACGCCGTTAAAACTGACAGCAACCGTCCTTTAAAATCACTATCTGATTCCTTAAAAGGTAAACAAGGTCGTTTCCGTCAGAATTTATTAGGTAAACGTGTTGACTACTCTGCCCGTTCGGTAATTGTTGTAGGGCCAGAATTAAAATTACACGAGTGCGGATTGCCAAAAGAAATGGCAGCTGAATTATTCAAACCGTTTATCATCCGTAAGATGATTGAGCGTGGAATAGTTAAGACAGTAAAATCCGCTAAAAAAATTGTAGATAAAAAAGAACCTATTGTTTGGGATATTTTGGAGAACGCTTTAAAAGGTCACCCGGTTATGTTAAACCGTGCCCCGACCCTCCACAGATTAGGTATTCAGGCCTTCCAGCCTAAGCTGATCGAAGGAAAAGCGATCCAGTTGCACCCATTGGTTTGTACCGCGTTTAATGCCGATTTTGACGGAGATCAAATGGCTGTACACGTTCCATTAGGACATGCAGCTATCCTCGAAGCACAAATCTTAATGTTAGCGTCGCACAATATCCTTAACCCTTCCAACGGGGCGCCGGTAGCGGTTCCATCACAGGATATGGTTCTCGGATTGTATTACCTGACAAAATCAAAAAAGAACTTACCAAACGATAAAGTAAAAGGTGAAGGAAAAGTTTTTTATAGCGCTGATGAAGTAGTTATCGCGGTAAATGAGAAAGCGGTTGACCTGCACGCCCAGATCAAAATCAAGATCACAAATGCTCTTGAGGGAGAAAAGTTAGTGACCAAAATAATTGATACTACCGCCGGCCGTGTGTTATTCAACATGGTGGTTCCGCATGAAGTAGGATACATTAACGAATTACTGACTAAAAAATCGTTGCGTGATATTATCGGTTCTATCGTTAAGAAAACCGGGATGGCTAAAACCGCCAAGTTCCTTGATGATATTAAAGAATTAGGTTTCCGTACGGCATTTAAAGGTGGCTTATCATTTAACTTAGGAGATATTCAGACTCCTGCTGAAAAAATGAAGATCATTGGTGAAGCACAGGTTCAGGTTGATGAAGTTATCAGCAACTACAACATGGGTTTTATTACCAACAACGAGCGTTACAACCAGATCATTGATATCTGGACGCACACTAACTCTAAAGTAACTAAAAAGGTACTTGACAATTTAAGCGCAGACCGCCAGGGCTTTAACCCGGTGTTTATGATGCTTGACTCTGGTGCGCGTGGATCTAAAGAACAAATTAAACAGCTGAGCGGGATGCGCGGTTTGATGGCTAAGCCACAAAAAGCTGGTGATACCACTACCTCCATTATCGAGAACCCGGTATTATCTAACTTCCGTGAAGGTCTGTCCATCTTAGAATACTTCATTTCAACCCACGGTGCACGTAAAGGTTTGGCTGATACGGCCCTTAAAACTGCCGATGCCGGTTACTTAACCCGTCGTTTGGTTGACGTTGCACAGGACGTTATTATTAACGAAGCTGATTGCGGAACCCTTCGTGGATTGAGCATGACCGCTTTAAAAAATAATGATGACATTGTTGAGGCATTATACGATCGTATTTTAGGACGTACTACAGTAAGTGATATTTACCATCCAACCACAGGTGATCTGATCATTGCAGGCGGAGATGTAATTACTGAAGATATCGCCAGCATCATCGACAAATCTCCTATTGAAACTGTTGATATTCGTTCGGTATTGACCTGCGAATCACGTTCAGGTGTTTGCGCCAAGTGTTATGGCCGTAACTTATCTAACGGACGTTTAGTTCAGTTGGGTGAAGCTGTGGGTGTAATTGCGGCACAGTCCATTGGCGAGCCAGGTACACAGTTAACGTTACGTACTTTCCACGTGGGTGGTACTGCATCGAATACCGCGGCGTCCAGCGCGTTGGTTGCGAAGCATGACGGTATCCTTGAAATTGACGAGTTACGTACAGTTGAGCGTTTAAACAACGAAGGAGTTAAATCCAACATTGTTATTGGACGGTCTACTGAGATGCGTATCACGGATGCAAATACCGGTATTACATTAACAACGGGTAACGTTCCTTACGGTTCAAGCTTGTATGTGAAGCCAGGTGCAAAAGTGAAAAAAGGCGATCTTATTTGTGACTGGGATCCATATAATGCTGTTATCGTTTCTGAATTTGGTGGTAGCGTTGAATTTGAGCACATCAAAGAAAACGTAACTTACCGCGAAGAAAGCGATGAACAGACAGGTTTCCGTGAAAAAGTAATTATTGAGAGCAGGGATAAAACCATGAGTCCATTGATCCGTATCGTGGATAAAAAAGGTGAAAGCCTTAAATCATATAACATTCCGGTAAGCGCGCATATTGTGATCAACGAAGGTTCTAAGATCGAACCAGGACAAGTGTTGGTTAAGATCCCTCGCGTTACGGGTAAAACCGGTGATATCACCGGTGGTTTACCACGTGTAACTGAGTTATTTGAAGCACGTAACCCTAGTAACCCTGCTGTGGTTTCTGAGATTGACGGTATCGTGACTTTCGGTAAAATCAAGCGTGGTAACCGTGAAGTTGTTGTTGAAGCGAAAACAGGGGAGCAACGCCGCTATTTAGTGAACTTAAGTAAACACATTTTGGTTCAGGAAAATGACTTTGTGAAAGCCGGTGATGCATTATCAGACGGAGCTGTAAGCCCTGGTGATATCTTAGCGATCAAAGGCCCTACCGCGGTACAGGAATACCTGGTGAATGAGATCCAGGAGGTATACCGATTACAAGGTCAGAAACTGAATGATAAACACTTCGAAACCATTGTGCGTCAGATGATGCGTAAGGTTGAGATCGTTGATCCGGGTGATACTATGTTCTTAGAACAACAGTTGATCAACAAAGGTGACTTTATGACTGAGAACGACAGCATCTTTGGCAAAAAGGTGGTAATCGAACCAGGTGACAGCCCTGAAATGAAACGTGGCCAGATCATTACTGCCCGTAAATTACGTGACGAGAACTCTGTGCTACGTCGTAAGGATAAAAAGCTTATTGAAGCGCGTGACGCGGTTCCTGCAACTGCTAACCCGATTCTTCAAGGTATTACCCGCGCATCGTTACAAACTAATAGCTGGATCTCTGCTGCATCCTTCCAGGAAACAACTAAAGTGTTGAATGAAGCTGCAGTGAACGGTAAAGTGGATACCTTATTAGGATTAAAAGAAAACGTAATTGTTGGGCATTTAATTCCTGCAGGTACAGGTTTACGTCAGTACGAAAAACTGGTTGTTGGAAGCAAAGAAGAATACGAGCGTTTGATGGCTTCGAAACAGGAAGTTGGAGAGGAAGCGTAAGAAGTTCGATTTCAGAAATAAGATTTTAGATTTAAGAGCCCCGTCAGAAATGTCGGGGTTTTTTGTTTTCAGTAATTTTAAACGCAGACACGGAGACGCTGAGACACAGAGAGGATTACACGTAAAGAGGTTGCTGAGAGTTAACCTCTAGGGCACTATGGTTCACTAAGTTTGATGTACTATACTAAACGACATATATAATTGCGGATAAATTAGTATATTTGTATAAAAACGTTATGCAAAAACTAACCGTAAGTAATCCTAAAAAAATTGAGCGCCAAATAAACGCGTTCA
>Ga0208492_1000937_pt1 | contig 21331 bp, 23 predicted proteins | sample Subbioar_CSW14AB_FD_184820 | JGI IMG/M metagenome (GOLD analysis project Ga0208492, IMG submission 184820) | Serpentinite rock and fluid subsurface biosphere microbial communities from McLaughlin Reserve, California, USA - CR12Mar_CSW14AB (SPAdes) | ecosystem: Environmental > Terrestrial > Deep... | reverse complement strand
GAGCCACACCACGCGGCCCGCCATGGTCTCGGTCTTGCCGCTGCCGGCCCCCGCGACCACGAGCGCCGGGCTGGGCGGCGCCTCGATCACGCGCTGCTGGGCCTCGGTGGGCGTCGGCAGGCCCAGCGCGGCGGCGATGTCGGTCGCGGCGATGCCGTGTCCGCCGCGCCACTCCGGCGCCGCGCCGCCTGCGGCCGGCTCGGGAATCGGATCCAGGTCGGTGCGCAGGGTCATGCGCTCACCGCGTCGATCGTGTGGATGCGGCAGGGTTTCACGAACATCCCCTCGGTGCAGTGCGCGTCGACCTGGGCCGTGAAGCTGCTCGCGGACATCCCGCGCGCCGCCTCGGCCACGCGACGCAGGAACTGCGCGCGGGGCTCGTCGGCCAGCCGGTGCTGGTGCGCGACGCGGTAGTCGCTCTTGGCGAGCGTCTGCGAGACGATCACGAGGCGCGCACCGGCCAGCGAGCCCGCCGGCGCGCCCTCGACGAGCCCCTCCTGCACGGCGACCTGATACGCGGCCAGCTGCGCGTGCTCGACGACGTCGCCATCGCCGGGCTTCTCGTAGCGGCCGCTCTTCAGGTCCACGACGACGACGTGCTCGCCGGCCGCCGGATCGCCGCACTCCATGGCGGTCCAGCCTCGCGAGCGCCCGGGCGCATGCTCCCCCGCGCCCGTCGGGTACGTCTCCACGCGGTCGATCACACCGCTCACCACGGCGCGCTGCGGGCCGTGGATCTCGTCGCCCACGTACACGGCCGGGGGCGCGTCCTCGGCCGGGCGGGTGTCGACCGCGAAGCGGAACGGGGCCTCGGACGCCACATGCGCTCCCCCGTCGGCGCGCACGGCCGTCAGGTAGGCGTGCAGGCGATCGACGTAGAGCTCGGCCCTCGCGCGCTCCTTCGCGGCGATCCACGGGGTCTCGAAATCGAGCTCGGGCCAGCGCTCCGCGAGCACGGCGCGCAGACCCTCGAGGTCTCCGTCGGGGTGCCGCTCGAGCGCGGCGTGCAGGATGGTGCCGATGCCGGCGCTCGGCGGGGTGACCGTGCTGCCGCCGAGGCTGTCGATGACCCAGCCGAGACCGCACTCCTCGAACGCCTCGAGCCGCGACGGCGAGACGCGCGCGGGCCCGGCGTCGAGGTCGCGCAGGGGCGCGTCCGTCGACGGCTCGCGCACGCCGTACCACTCGCGGGGGTCGGCGCCGGGCACTCCCGCGGCGGCGAGCATGGCGAGCTGCCCGGCGGCCTCGGCCCGCGCCTGCTCGTCGCTCGACTCCGTCAGCGCGCGGCGATGCCGTGCGACCAGCCCGCGCAGCGTCAGCGGATGCTCCGCGCGGCCGTCGTCGGGCGGCGGGTCGGGCAGGAAGGAGAACAGCGCGCTCGGGCCCGTGTCGTCATCGTCCACCGCGGTCACGAGCAGGCGCGTGCGCGCGCGGGAGACCGCCCGCACGAACAGCCGCAGCTCGTCGTGCATGGCCGCGCGCCGCCGGTCCAGCACGCCCGCCGGCTCCGCCCCGGCGCGGCCGTCGCGATGCGCGGCGACGGCGTCGGCGAGACGCCACGACTCCAGCAGCCCGCCGCGCAGGCGCACGTTCGGCCAGACGCCCTCCTGCACCCCGGCGATCACGACGGCGTCGAACTCCACGCCGAGAGCGTTCGCGGGGGTCATCAGCGTGACGGCGCCCTCGCGCTCGGGGGCCGCCAGCATGTCCTCCGGGACATCGCTGTCGAGGATCTCGCGGATGAACGGCTGCGGGCCCTCCTCCGGGCTCCGCTCCACCGAGCGCTTCGCCGCCGCGAACAGCGCGACCAGCGCGTCGAGGGCGCGCCCGATCTCGGCCGCGAGCGGGCCCTGCCCCTGCGCCGCCTCGTGCCACGCCCGGTCCAGGCGGCGGCCGTCGCCGGTGCGCGCACGGTCCCACACCAGCCACAGCAGCTCGTGGATGGTCGCCCCGCGCGCTCCTTCCTCGTGGACCAGCCGCAGCGTCTCGGCCAGGCGCCGCCCGGTGCGGGCCTCCGGGGTGTCGATCAGGTCGAACGTCGCCGGGTGCCCCAGCGCCTCGTGCAGCAGCTCGCGCGCCGGGCGGTTGCCGCCGTCGGCGAGCTCGGCGTGGCGCATGTGGGCCCGCAGGCGGCGCAGACCGACGCCGTCCAGCCCGCCGAAGGGCGAGCGGAGGGCCTCGACCAGCCGCTCGGCGTCGCGCTCGGCGTGGGCCTGCAGGCCGAGCCGCACGATCTCCACGATGTCGTGCACGACCGCCTCGCTGCCGAGGGGCCGCTGGACGCCTGCCGCGCGCGTCGGAACCTCGCGCGCCGCGAGCTCGGCTTCGAGCATCGTGAGCTGCCGCGTGTCGTGCGCGATCACGGCCATGCCGGACCAGGGCACGCCTCCGAGCAGGTGCCAGTCCCGGAGGGTCCACGCGATCCGGTCGACCTCCTCGTACGGAGACGCGGCCAGGCACGTCGAGACGGCGCCGTGGTCCTCGGCCTCGGGACCCGGCGGGCGGCGGTGCGCGACCACGCCGCTCGCGCCGATGGCCTGCGTCACCGAGCGGGTCAGACGGGTGAGGGCGGGCGCGGCCCGGTGCGCGCCGTCGAGCACGAACCGCTCCCCCAGCGCCGTCGCGAGCTCCAGGAAGAGCTCCGGCGTCACGCCGCGGAACGCGCCGGATCCGACATCGGGGTCGCCGAACGCGAGCACCGCGACGCCCCGTGCGCGCAGCGCCCGCACGACGGCGACGCCGCCGCGGGTGAGCTCCTGGGCGTCGTCGATCAGCACGATGCGGAGCCGCTCGAGCCCGGCGATCACCGCGCCGGCGCGCAGGGAGGCCGCCGCCTCGGCGTAGAGCTCCGCGACCTCGCGATGGGGCGAGCGCATGCCGTCCAGCACGTTCCGGTAGTCCCTCGCGAAGCCGGCGACGGCCGTCCAGGCCGGCACCCCCATCCCCTCCAGCTCGTCGGGCCCCACGCCGAGCTCGGCGAGCTCGCTGAGGAACGCACGCAGCTCCGAGCGGAAGCCCTTCGAGGCGCGCACCGGCGCGGCGAGGTCGGCCGGCCAGCGGACGACCCCGTCCCGCTCGTCCTCCTCGTCGCCCGCCAGGATGTCGGCCACGATCCGGTCCTGATCGGCGCCCGTGAGCAGCTTCGGCGGTTCCTCGCCGCGGCGCACCGCCTCGGCGCGGACGACCTGGAACGCGAACGAACCGATCGAGCGGGCGAGCGGACCGGGGGTCGCGACGGCGACGCGCACCCCGAGCTCGTCGCGCAGCCGCGTCGCCGATGCGCGCGTCGGCGTGAGCACGACCACCTCGTCGGACGCCGCCCCGCGAGCGAGCAGACGCGCGACGCGCTCGACCAGGACCGCGGTCTTGCCGGTGCCGGGCGCGCCGATCACCGTGCCCGACGCGTCGCCCGACAGCTCGAGGACGGCGCGCTGCCCGGCGTCCCACTCGCGAGAGGTCATGCCGTCCACGCTAGAGGCGGCCCCGGACATCGGCGCGATCGCGCCCGGCGAGTGCGAGCACGGCCGCGGCCGCACGCGCGAGCTCGACGCCGTAGGCACGTCCGTGGCCCGCTGCGTGCACCGCGAGGGGATGCAGCTGATGCAACGGGATGCGCGCCCGCCAGCCGTCCCGCAGCGGATGCGCCGCGTCGTATCCGGCCAGGATCTCGCTCAGGTGCGGCGCTCCGAACAGCGCCAGCATGGCCAGATCGGTCTCCCGGTGCCCGCCGTGCGCGGCCGGGTCGATCATCACGACGCCCTCCGGCGAGAAGAGCACGTTGCCCGCCCACAGGTCGCCGTGGATCCGGGCGGGCGGCTCGCCGTCGTCGAACGCGCCGGCGGCGACGGCGTCGCACGCCCGGCGCACGAGGTCCGCCTCGTCGCCCGTCACGGTGCCCGCCGCAGCCGCGATGTCGAGGAACGGCAGCACCCGGTCGCGGGCGTAGAACGCGCCCCAGCTGGCCTCGTGCGCGTACGCCTGCGGCCGCCGCCCGATGAACCCGGGCCCGTCCCAGCCGTCGGGCGGCGCCCCGAACGCGGCCGCGCCCGCGTCGTGCGTGCGGGCCAGGGCCGCGCCGAACGCGCGCGCCGCCGCCGGCGTCGGCCGCGCCTCGGCGACGCGCTCGAGCACGATCCGCCCCGGCCCGACCCGGATCACGTCCACGACCCGCGCTCCCCCGTCGGCGCCGCCGAGCCAGCGCAGTCCGGCCGCCTCCGACTCGAAGAAGCCCTCGGGGGCGTGCGGGTCCTCCTTCACGATCGTCGCGCGCATGTCACCAGTCTCGGTCGATTTCGCCCTCAGCGTTCAGCGCCCTGCCGCGTCCGTGCCCTGCCATAGAGTTGACGCACGGCCGACCCGACACGGAGCGGCCGGTCAGGCGCGACGAAAGGCAGTCACCCGTGGACATCCGCATCGGCATCACCAACACCGGCCGCGAGCTGAGCTTCGAGTCGTCGGAGAGCGCCGACAGCATCAAGGCCACGGTGGCCGAGGCGATCACGTCCGGCGCCCCGCTGACGCTCACCGATGTCAAGGGCAACTCCTACATCGTGCCGACCGCGAACCTGGCGTTCGTCGAGGTCGGCAGCGAGGAGACCCGCCGCGTCGGCTTCGTGGCCTGACGCCGGTGTACATCCTCCTGGCCCTGATCGCCGCCGTGGCGATCGGCGTCGGCGTGCACTTCGCGCTGCCGCACCGCGAGCGCCGCGGCGTGGCCCTCGCCCCGTCCATCGCGGGCGCGGCGGCCGCAGTCGCCTACGGCCTGTGCACGTGGACCGGGCTGGGCGAGGCGAACATCTGGACCTGGGTGATCTCACTGGTCGCCGCCGCGGTCGTCGGCGTCGCCGGCACGGCGGCCATCACCCGCTCGCGCGCCGCGCGCGACGAGGCGACCGCCCGCCGCCTCGGCCTCGTCTGACATGACCGGGGCGGGCGGGTACGTCCGCCCGCCGATCGCGCCCGCCGTGTTCGTCGACGACCTCGGCCGTCCCTACGGGGAGCGCTGGGGCATGGTCGCGACGCCCGAGGACAGCTGCTCGGTGGTCAGCCACCCCGAGCGGTTCGCGCCACTGCACGAGGTCGCCGATGCGCTGGTCGACTGGCTGCGCGCGACGTTCGTCGTCCAGGTCGAGGAGGGCGCGGAGCTCGCGGCCGACCTCCTGCATCCGCAGCCTTCGGTCCTGCGCGCCGTCCGGCTGACGCCGGCGCATCCGGATGCCGCATCGCTAGGGCCCGCGGGGCTCGACGGGCGCGTGCTCGACGCGGCGCGCCCCACCCTCGACCGCCTGCCCGGCGGCTGGGCCGCCTGGCCTCGGCGAGCCGGCACCGAGGACGACGCCCGCTAGGCCGCCAGCCCCAGGGCGTCCATGCGGCGCGCGTGCGCGGCCATGAGCGCCGTGAAGACCGGCTCGACCTTCTTCTCGTCGTCCTCGCCGAGGCGCTGCGGGCGAAGCGCCGCGCGGGCGACGAGCAGGGTGTCGCCGACGAGGCGCCGGGCCCACATCGACAGCAGCGAGCGCATCTCCTCGTCCGCCTCGATCGTGGCGCGGATGAGATCCACGATCAGCTCCCGATCGCTGTCGACGTTCAGGATGCGCGCCACCCGGCGCCCCGTGTCGCCGTAGCTGGCCGCGAGCGTGCGATAGAAGTCGTCGAGCATGCCGGCCGTGATGTGCACCGACAGCATGGTCTCGCGCGGGCGCGCCCCGATGGTCGCACGCCGGAAGCCGTCCAGCTGCTCGCGGAAGGGCGCCATGATCTCGGTCGGCTCGGCGCCGCGATCGCGGATGACGTCGACGATCGCGCGGTGCTTGACCAGCGCGGCGCCGGCCGCGAGCGACAGCGCCTCCTTCTCCTGGAGATCGGGGGTCGCGCGGATCAGCCGCGTCAGCGTCTCGAAGTAGCCGAGCTGGAGGTACGCGGCCTGCCCCAGGAACGTGTCGACATCCGGCGCGAGCTCCTCGAAGTCGACGCGGGTGGCGTCGCCCATCTCGCCCCGCGGACGCAGCCGCAGGATGCGCGCGGGCGGGCGCCGCTCCCAGAACCTCCAGTTGACCACGGAGCCAGCCTACGGCGTCGAGGCTCCCGGACCCGAGCGATCCGCGCCCACGCGAGCGCGTCGCACGCTCCGGGGCCGCCGCGCACCCCTCGGGTAGGCTGGTGCGGTCCCCGGCGACGGATCGGGGCCGCCGCGCCTGGAGCAGATCGAGGGCGTGGATCGCACTTCACCCAGGCAGCGCTGGCTGCCGGACAGGCTCGAGCACATCGTGACCACTTTCACCGACCTCGGCGTCGATCAGGACATCGTCGACGCCCTCGCCTCCAAGGGGATCGTCGACGCGTTCCCGATCCAGGAGCAGACCATCCCCCTGGCGATGCCCGGCCAGGACGTCATCGGCCAGGCCAAGACCGGAACCGGCAAGACCTTCGGCTTCGGCATCCCCGTGGTGCAGCGCCTCGGACCGAACCCCGAGCCCGGCGTCAAGGCGCTCATCGTCGTGCCGACCCGCGAGCTCGCAGTGCAGGTGTACGAGGACCTCGACCTGCTCACGTCGAACCGCTCCACCAGCGTCGTCGCCATCTACGGCGGCAAGGCCTACGAGGGCCAGATCGACCAGCTGAAGGCCGGCGCGCAGATCGTCGTCGGCACCCCCGGCCGCCTGATCGACCTCGCGGGCCAGCGCCTGCTCGACCTGTCCAACGCGACCGAGGTCGTGCTGGACGAGGCCGACAAGATGCTCGACCTCGGCTTCCTGGCCGACATCGAGAAGATCTTCCAGAAGGTCGCCCAGGTGCGCCACACGCAGCTGTTCAGCGCCACCATGCCGGGTCCGATCGTCGCGCTCGCGCGCCGGTTCATGTCGAACCCGATCCACATCCGCGCCACGGACCCGGACGAGGGCCTCACGCAGGCGAACATCAAGCACATCGTCTACCGGGCGCACTCGCTCGACAAGGACGAGGTCATCGCCCGCATCCTGCAGGCCGAGGGCCGCGGCAAGACCGTGATCTTCACGCGCACGAAGCGCGCCGCGCAGCGCCTGGTCGACGAGCTGACCGACCGCGGGTTCAACGTGGGCGGCGTCCACGGCGACATGGGTCAGGAGCAGCGCGAGCGCTCCATGGCCGCGTTCAAGGCCGGCAAGAAGGACGTGCTCGTCGCGACGGACGTCGCCGCGCGCGGCATCGACGTGGACGACGTCACGCACGTGATCAACCACACCATCCCGGACGACGACAAGACGTACCTGCACCGCGCCGGCCGCACGGGTCGAGCGGGCCGCACGGGCATCGCGGTCACGTTCGTGGACTGGGACGACCTGCACAAGTGGGCGCTCATCAACCGCGCGCTCGAGTTCGGCCAGCCCGAGCCCACCGAGACGTACTCGTCGAGCCCGCACCTGTACACCGACCTGGACATCCCGGCCGGCACGAAGGGACGCCTGACGACGGCCCCGAAGGCCGAGCGTCCGCAGCGCAACGAGCGCCGCCGAGAGGGCGAGGGCCGGGAGCGCACGCGTCGCCGCCGCCCCGAGGAGCAGGCCGCCGAGGCGCCCGCGGAGAAGCCCGAGGGCTCCGGCACCCACGACGGCGCCGGCAAGGAGCACCACGACGGCAAGCCCGCCGCGGCGCGCCGCCGACGTCGCCGTCGCCGCACCTCGGGCCAGACCGCCCAGGGCGCCTGATCTCCGAGAAGAACTAGGGATACACCGGGGCGATGCCGGTGGCGCGCTCGATGATGCGGGCCACCATCTCGTCGGTCGTGGTGTTCTCGCCCGGCAGGTTGGGCTTGCCGCGGCCGTGGTAGTCGCTGGAGCCGGTCACGATGAGGTCGCGGTCGGCCGCGATGCGGCGCAGGATGCGCTTGCCCGCCTCGGTGTTCTCCCGGTGGTCGATCTCGAAGCCGGCCAGGCCGGCGTCGATCAGGTCGTGGATCACCGGCTCCGGCAGCATCCGGGCGCGACCCGAGGGCGTCGGATGCGCGATGATGACGACTCCCCCGGCCCGCGTGACGAGCTCGACGACGCGGTGCGGCGCGGGCGCGTAGTGCGGCTCGTAGTAGCCCTCGCGCGGGTGCAGGATGCCGTCGAACGCCTCGCCGCGGTCCCGCACCAGGCCGCGTGCGACGAGCGCGTCGGCGATGTGCGGGCGCCCCACGGTCGCGTCCTCGGTCGTCTGCGCGAGCACGTCGTCCCACGTCAGGTCGTAGTCGCGCGAGATGTTGCGCACGATCCGCTCGGCCCGGCCGATCCGGTCGCCGCGGATCCGATCGGTCTCGGCCCGCAGCGCAGCGTCGTCCGGATCGAACAGGTACGAGAGCATGTGGACGCTGCGCCACTCGTGCTTGGCCGAGAACTCCATGCCGGGCAGCAGCGTCATGCCGAGCGACACGGCCGCCTCGGCCGCCTCCGCCCATCCGGCGGTCGTGTCGTGGTCGGTGAGCGCGACCGTGCGGAGCCCGTGCCGGTGCGCCGACGCCATCACGTCGGCCGGCGGCTCGGTGCCGTCCGACCGCGCGGAGTGCAGGTGCAGGTCGCTCGGGCCGCTGAATCGCTGCGCCGGGATGCCGGTGCCGCCCTGTTCTCCCACGAGCCGATCGTAGCCGCTCGCAGGCGCCCCGGAGCGCGGCGCGTCCGGCCGCTCGGAGCCCTCCCGACATGACCCCCGGACGGTGCCGCATCCGCCGCTTTCCCAGGTCGCCGACCTAGGGTCGAAGGCGTGCTGCGACTGCTCGGGATCCTCGTGACCGTGGTGTTCGCGATCGCGACCGCGGTGCTCACGTGGCCGTCGTTCTTCCATCTGGAGCGGACCGTCCCGGTCGCCCAGATCGTGTCGATGCGCGGGGTCATGGTGGCCGGCTTCGCCGTCCTGACGCTCCTCTTCCTGCTGTTCGCGCTCGCCCGCCCCCTGCGCGGCTTCGCGATGTCGATGGCCCTGGTCGCGGCGATCGGCGCCATCGCGGGCGGCGTCACGCTCGGGATGCGCGGGTACGGCGACGCGCTGCCGGCCGAGACCGCCAGCAGCGTGCGCGTCATGACGTGGAACACGGCGGGAGAGGCCACCGGCGCGTATCAGATCGCCCAGACCGCCGTGGCGATGAACGCCGACATCATCGCGCTGCCCGAGACCGCGCAGAGCGTGGGCGAGAACGTGGCGATCGAGATGCGCGAGCTCGGCCGCCCGATGTGGGTCCACCACGTGCAGTACCACGAGGAGATCGAGCGGGGCCCGCAGTCGTGGGTCACGACCATCCTGATCTCCCCCGACCTGGGCGACTACGCCGTCATCGAGTCGTCGGACGACGGAACCAGCAACACTCAGGTGCTGCCGAGCGCGGTCGTCATGCCGGTGGACGGCACCGGCCCCACGGTCGTCGCCGTGCACGCGATCGCCCCGCGCCCCTCCTACATGGAGCTGTGGCAGCAGGACCTGCAGTGGATCGCGGACCAGTGCCCGGCGGGCGAGGACGTCATCATCGCGGGCGACTTCAACGCGACGGTCGACCACATGACGTCGCTGGCCGCGGACGGGTACGACCTCGGCTACTGCCGCGACGCGGCCGCCCAGACGGGCAACGGCGGCGTGGGAACGTGGCCCACGGACGTCCCGGCGCTGCTGGCGACGCCGATCGACCACGTCATGCACTCCGACTCGTGGCGCGCGACCGGCTCGATCGTGCTGACGAACCTGGACGGCGCGGGCAGCGACCACCGGCCGCTCGTCGTGCAGCTGGAGCCCGCGGGCTGAGCCTCAGGGGCGACGCAGCCGGCGCACCGCGCGCGCCACGAGACGCCAGCCCAGCAGCAGCGCCGCGAGGGCGAACGCGGCGACGATCACGAACGGCGCGGCCGTGCCCTGCCCGGTCGCGATCCGCAGCAGCATGCCGCCGACGAGCGTCGCCGCGTACGCGACGGCGCCCGCGCGGAGGGATGCCGTGTGCCCGCCGAGCGCGAACCGGTTGGCGAGCCATCCGATCACGAGCCCGACGACGAAGGGCCCCGCGGTGGCGAGGAATCCGGCGCCGATCGGCGCCTCGCCGTGCGTGCCGCGGCCCAGCGCGCAGAACGCGAGGACCAGGACGAGGTCGATCGTGTACACGAGCGCAGGATGCATCGGGCGGGCGGGAGCGGTCACGCTCCCAGGCTAGGCGAGACCGCGCGGACACCGCCCACCGGTGAGAGACTGGGAGCATGTCAGAGACCACCGAGAAGCAGACCGAGAAGCCGGGCGTCACGAACCGCAAGCAGCCGTACCCGCAGGGCTTCCTCGACACCATCTCGGAGGGCTGGGCCGAGCGCCCGGAGCAGCTGCCCCCGCTGCGGGAGCAGGCGCCGTACGCCGCCGCGCGCCGCGCCGCGGTGTCGCGGGCCTTCCCGGGCAGGCGCCTGGTCGTCCCGGCCGGGCCGCTCAAGCAGCGCAGCAACGACACCGACTACCCCTTCCGCGTGCACTCGGCGTTCGCGCACCTGACCGGCTGGGGCGCGGACTCGGAGCCCGACTCGGTCCTGGTGTTCGAGCCCGCCGACGACGGCCACGACGTCACCCTCTACTTCCGCGAGCGCGCGGACCGCACGACGCCCGAGTTCTACTCGGACGCCACGATCGGCGAGTTCTGGATCGGCCCCCGCCCGGCGCTCGGCGGTGTGGCCGGCGAGCTCGGCGTGCCGACCGCCCACATCGACGCGTTCGAGTCGAAGGAGGGCGACCTCGTCGTCGACCAGGACGAGGAGCTCACGCGCTTCGTGTCCGAGCTGCGGCTGGTCAAGGACGAGTACGAGATCGCGCAGATGCGCCTCGCCGTGCAGGTGACCGCCGACGGCTTCGACGACATCGTGCGCGAGCTGCCGCGCATCGTCGAGCACCCCCGCGGCGAGCGGGTTGTCGAGGGCGTCTTCCACCAGCGCGCCCGCAGCGACGGCAACTGGGAGGGCTACGACACGATCGCCGCGTCGGGCCCGCACGCCTGCTACCTGCACTGGACGCGCAACGACGGCGCCGTCCTGCCGGGCGACCTCATCCTGATCGACGCGGGCGCCGAGGTCGACAGCCTCTACACCGCGGACATCACCCGCACGCTGCCCGTGAGCGGCACGTTCACGCCCATCCAGCGCAAGATCTACGAGACCGTGCGCGAGGCGGCCGACGCGGCGTTCGCCGCGGCCCGGCCGGGCGTGAAGTTCCGGGCGCTGCACGAGGCCGCCATGGAGGTCCTCGCGCGCCGCACGGCCGAGTGGGGCCTGCTGCCGGTGACGGCCGAGGAGGCGCTGGACGCCGACCGCGGCGGCCACCACCGCCGGTACATGGTGCACGGCACCAGCCACCACCTCGGCCTGGACGTGCACGACTGCGCCCAGGCGCGACGCGAGATGTACTACGACGGCGTCCTCGAGCCGGGCATGGTGTTCACGATCGAGCCGGGCCTGTACTTCCAGATCGACGATCTGACGGTCCCCGAGGAGTATCGCGGCATCGGCGTGCGCATCGAGGACGACGTGCTGCTCACGGAGGACGGCCCCGTGAACCTCTCGGCGGCGATCCCGCGCACGGCGGACGAGATCGAGGCCTGGATCAGCCGGTCTCGCAGCTGACCTGAGACAAGGACGACTCCGCGGCACGAGGACGATTCCACCTGGGATGTCCTTGCGTCGCGGATTCTTCCCGGTCTGGCGCCGCGCGACGCGACCGGTCGTGCCGTCAGCGGACGAACGCGGCGACGATCGGCGCGAGCTCCGCGCCGATCACGTCGGCGGCGCGCTTGCGACCCTTGACCGCGAACGAGTGGTCGCCGCCCTCGATCCAGGACACGGTCGCGTCCTGACAGGTCGCGACCACCGCGTCGAACTGCTCGCGCGGCTGGATGAACGGGTCGTTCTCGCCCTCCACGAACAGCTGCGGCGCGTCGATCGCCGGCAGGTGCTCGGCGCGCGGCCGGTCGGGGCGCCCGGGCGGATGCAGCGGGTAGCCGAGGTAGATCAGACCCCGGACCGGGAAGTCGCCCTCCGCGGCCGCCATGGACGCCATCCGGCCGCCGTAGGACTTACCCGCCGCCCACACGGGCAGGCCCTCGCGCGAGGCGTGCGCGACCACGGCGCGCCACGTCGCGATCGCGTCGGCCGGACGCCCGGGCATCCGGCGCCCCGCCTCGACGTACGGGAAGTTGAACCGGATGACCGTGAGCCCCTCGCCCGCGAGCGCCGCGCCGAGTCCGGCCAGGAACGGATGGCGCATGCCGGCGCCCGCGCCGTGTGCCAGGGCCACGATGCCGCGCGGCGACTCGGCGGCGTCGACGGCCAGGGAGACCGAGGTCTCACCGCCGGGAAGCGCGACGGCGAGCGAGCCCTCCGCGGTCACGCGCCGCCGCGAGTGTCGCCGGGGCCCTCCCCATCGGGGCGCGGCGGGGCGACCGGGTCCGCGCCCGGTTCCGCCGGGGCGGGCGGCACGTGCGGCTCCGGATGCGCCGCGGGCGCCGCGGGAGGAGCGGTCGGCTCGACGCGCACGCCGTAGCGCGGGGGCTCGGTCGCGGCGGGCGGGGCCGCCGCCGGCGGCGCGGGCGGCGCGCTGCTCGCGCCCAGCGCCTGGCGGGCCTTCGCCACGCTGCGCGGCAGCACGGTGACCTCGTAGTGGTCGGCCGACACCTGCATCACGCTGGCGAAGTCGCGACGCCGGCGCAGCAGCGCGTACGCGATGAGACGGAACAGCATGCCGAACGCGATGCCGACGAGCAGCAGGCCCGCGAACACGGACATCGGCAGGCCCGGCGTCCAGATCACGACCATCGCCGCGAACAGCAGGCCGAGCAGCACGCCGTTGACCGCACCCGACCAGGCGGCCTGCGCATAGCCGAGCCGGCCCGTGACCTTCTCGACCGAGCGCAACGCCGTGCCGACGATCGCGATGTCGGCGGCGGGCACCTCGGCCGCGATCAGCCGCGACACGGCCTTCTGCGCCGCGTCGTACTCCTTGAAGCTCGCCACGGTCTCGCCGACCTCGAACTGCCGGCCCATCCCGCTCATCATGCTCATGCGCGCCATTCTTCCACGTACCTCATCGCGGCAGGCCGAGGTCGCCGCCCGCCGCGCGCGGGCGCGGCACCCGTAGGGTGGGAGCGTGCCGATCCCCGACCCGGACCCTGCCGCTCTGGCCGCCTTCTGGGCCGACGCTCGCGCCGCAATCGCGGCATCCGCGCCCGAGGTGCAGCTCCCCGAAGAGCCGCCGTCCGCGTGGGGGTTCGGCGGCACGCCCGAGCACGCCGACGCGCTGCTCGATCTCGTCCTGCGCGGCGTCAAGACCGGCACGGCGAGCGCGGTCTGGGACTTCGAGGCCTCGGGCGAGGAGTTCCCCGCGCCCGGCCAGCTCGACATCATCCTGGACGGAGCCGGACGCCCGCGCGCCGTCATCCAGAACACGGCGCATGCGGTCGTCCCCTTCGACGAGGTGGACGCCGAGCACGCGCACGCGGAGGGCGAGGGCGACCGCTCGCTGGATCACTGGCGAGCGTCGCACGAGCGGTTCTTCACGGAGTTCGCGGAGCACGAGCGCGGCTTCTCCCCATCCATGCCGGTGCTCATCGAGCGCTTCCGCGTCCTGCACCCCTGACGCCCGCCGGCCCGCCGGGCCGGAACGCCGGAGCGGGGCCGCGGGCTACGCTGGGAGCATGAGCACGCAGAGGGTTTTCGCGGCGCGCCTGGCCGGCTGCCCCGTCTTCGACCCCGCGGGCGACCGGCTCGGCAAGGTCCGGGACGTCGTCGTCGTGTACCGAAGTAGCGCGGCCCCGCGCGTGATCGGCCTGGTGTGCGAGATCCCCGGCCGCCGTCAGGTGTTCGTCTCGATCGGGCGCATCACCTCGATCTCGTCCGGCCAGGTCATCACGACCGGCCTGATCAACGTGCGCCGGTTCCAGCCCCGCGCCGACGAGGTGCGCGTGCTCGCCGAGATCGTGGGCCGCCGCGTCCATTTCGTGGACGGCAGCGGATCGGCCGTGATCGAGGACGTCGCGATCGAGCCCAACCGCGTGGGCGAGTGGGCCATCGGCCAGCTGTTCCTGCGCAAGCCCAAGACCAGCGCGTCCCCGTTCGCGAAGGGCCCGACCACGTTCGCGACGTGGAGCGAGGTGCGCGAGCAGCACACGCCGGGCGAGGCGCAGTCCGCCGAGGCCCTGGCCGCCAGCTACGCCGAGCTGCGCCCCGCCGACCTCGCCAACACGCTGCTGGACCTGCCCGAGGAGCGGATGATCGAGGTCGCCGAGGAGCTCTCCGACGAGCGCCTCGCGGACGCGCTCGAGGAGATGCCCGAGGAGGAGCAGGTCCACATCCTCGAGAAGCTGGGCGACGAGCGCGCCGCCGACGTGCTCGACGCCATGGAGCCCGACGACGCGGCCGACCTCCTGGCGGAGCTCGAGCCCGAGCGCAGCGAGGAGCTGCTCCAGCTGATGGAGCCCGAGGAGGCCGAGGACGTGCGCATGCTGCTGCGCTACGGCTCCGACACCGCGGGCGGCCTGATGACGACCGAGCCGATCATCATGTCGGCCGATGCGACGATCGCCGAGGCGCTCGCGACCATCCGCCGGCACGAGCTGCACCCCGCCCTGGCGGCGAGCGTGTTCGTGACGCTGCCGCCGTACGAGACCCCCACGGGACGCTTCCTCGGCGCCGTGCACTTCCAGCGGATGCTCCGCTACCCGCCGCACGAGCGCATCGGCGCCATCCTGGACGACACGCTCGAGCCGGTGCCCGTCACGGCGTCGGCCGCCGAGGTCGCCCGGCGACTCGCGAGCTACGACCTCGTGTCGCTGCCCGTGGTCGATCAGGCGCACCGCCTGGTCGGCGCGATCAGCGTCGACGACATGCTCGACTACCTGCTGCCCGACGACTGGCGCTCGCAGGATGCGGACCATCCGCTCCCGCCCGCGCCCGTGACCGGCACGATCCCGACGGTGGGGCGCACGTGATGGCGCCGCGCGACATCTCGCGGCCCGAGACCGTGCGCGGCCGCACGCCGCGCCTCGCGGCGTCGGCCCCCACGCGCGGTCGCGACCGGTTCGGCCGCGCCACCGAGTGGATCGCCCGCGCGATGGGCACGCCGGCGTTCCTGATCGGCCTGAGCCTCTTCGTCCTGGCATGGATGCTCTGGAACTCGCTCACGCCGCAGGGCTGGCGCTTCGACTCGGCCGATCTGGGCTTCACGGCGCTCACGCTCGCCCTGTCGCTGCAGGCGTCGTACGCGGCGCCGCTCATCCTGCTCGCGCAGAACCGGCAGGACGACCGCGACCGGGTGCAGATCGAGCAGGACCGTCAGCGCGCCGAGCGCAACCTCGCCGACACCGAGTACCTGGCCCGCGAGATCGTCGCGCTGCGCCTGGCCCTCGGCGACATGGACCAGCGCATGGTGTCACGCGACGAGCTGCGCGACGAGCTGCGGGGCCTGCTCGAGGAGCTGGACGCCCGCGCCGAGCGCGGCGGCCGACCGGCGGGCGAGCAGGCGTGACCGACCTCGCGGCGCGGGTGCGCGACGCGGTCGGCCGGGTCTCGGACCCGGAGCTGCGCCGCCCCCTCGCGGAGCTGGACATGGTGCGCGGCGTGGAGGCCGACGGCGCGGACGTGCGGGTCGGCATCGCCCTCACGATCGTGGGATGCCCCGCCGCCGACCGGATCGAGGCCGACGTGCGCCGCGCGGCCGAGTCGGTCGAGGGCGTCGGCGCCGTCGCGATCGACGTCGGCGTCATGACCCCCGCGGAGCGGCAGGCGCTGACCGCGCGCCTCCGGCCCGCACGCGGCATGCCCTTCGGGCCGGACTCCCTCACGCGCGTGATCGCCGTGACGAGCGGCAAGGGCGGCGTCGGGAAGTCGACCGTGACGGCGAACCTGGCCGTGGCGCTCGCGCAGCGCGGACTGGCGGTCGGCCTCGTCGACGCGGACGTGCACGGGTTCTCGATCCCGCCGCTGCTCGGCCTCGCGAAGGACGGCGTCGTCGCGCAGCCCACGCGCGTCGACCAGCTCATGCTCCCGCCCGTCGCACACGGCGTGAAGGCCATCTCGATCGGGATGTTCCTGCAGACCGGCGACGGGGCCGGCACCGCGGGGACGGGCGCCGTCGCGTGGCGCGGGCCGATGCTGCACCGCACGGTGCAGCAGTTCCTCACCGACGTGTACTTCGGCGACCTCGACGTGCTGCTGCTCGACATGCCGCCGGGCACGGGCGACGTCGCGATCTCGGTCGGCCAGCTGCTCCCCCACGCCGAGGTGCTCGTCGTCACGACGCCCCAGGCGGCGGCATCCGACGTCGCGGTACGCAGCGGGCTCGTCGCGCGGCAGACGGGCCAGCGCGTGATCGGCGTGGTCGAGAACATGGCTGCCATGACGCTGCCCGACGGCACGGTCATGGACCTGTTCGGCGCGGGCGGCGGAGCCGAGGTGGCCGCAGCCCTGTCCGCGGACGGCGAGGACGTGCCCGTTCTGGCGTCCATCCCGCTCAGCCCCGCGCTGCGCGCCTCCGGCGATGCGGGCGATCCGGTCGTCGTCGCCCACCCGGACGACCCGGCCGCGCGCGAGATCGCGCTCCTCGCGGAGCGCGTCGCGGCGCAGCCCCGCCGCCTGGCGGGCCGGCGCCTCCCGGTGAACCCGGCGCGCTGAGGGTCAGGTCGCCTCGGAGTCGAACGGCGGGGGCGTCGTGGCGCTGAAGGTCTGGCGCGTCAGCGGCGTCGTGCGGGGCGGCGCGATCACCGGCGCGGCCGGCTTCGCGGGAGGCTCGTCGTCCTCGAGGAGCGCCTCGCGGATGATCCGGCGCGGGTCGTACTGGCGCGGATCGAGCTTGCGCCAGTCCACGTCGTCGAACTCCGGGCCGATCTCCTCGCGCACCCGCGTGCGGGCTCCGTTCGCGAAGTCCCGCGCGCGCTTGACGGTCTTCGCGAGCATCTCGGCGTAGCGCGGCATGCGCTCGGGTCCGATCAGCAGGGCCGCGATCGCCGCGATGATCATCACCTTCTCGAAGGTGAGCCCGAAGAACATGCCTTCAGCCTACCGGCCGCGTCTGCCCGGCCCTCACGCCCGGCGAGCCTAGGCTGGAGGGGATCGAGGAGGTCTGAATGAGCGAGCAGGATGCGATCGCGCGCTTCGCACGCGACACGATCGTGGAGCCGGATCACATCGCCCGGGCCCGCCAGCACGCCCTCGAGCTCGGCGCCGCCCCGGTGAGCGCGGGTGTGGGCGCGCAGTGCGCCGTGATCGCGGCCGCGACCGGCGCGCGCTCGATCATCGAGATCGGGACCGGAGCGGGCGTCTCGGGCCTGTGGCTGCTGCGCGGCGCGCCCAAGGCCGTCCTCACGACGATCGACTACGAGCCCGAGCACCTCGGCGCCGCGCGCCAGGCGTTCACGCACGCGAAGGTGCCGCCCGCGCGCGTGCGCTTCATCACGGGCCGTGCCGCCGACGTCCTGCCGCGCATGAACGAGGCGTCCTACGACATCGTGCTGATCGACGCCGACCCCGAGAACGTCATCGACTACGTCGAGCACGGCCTCCGGCTGGCCCGCCCGGGCGGCACCGTCCTGGTGCCGCGCGTGCTGAACGGCAGGGTCGCCGATCCGGTGCAGCGCGACGCCGTCACGGTGGCGTACCGCACGCTCCTCCAGGAGACGCAGAACTCGCCCGCCGTCATCCCCGCCCTCTCCACGATCGGCGAGGGGCTGCTCCAGCTGACCGTCGTCGCCGACTGAGCTCCGGACGACGCCGAGGGGCCGGATCCGATCGGATCCGGCCCTTCGTGAAAGCGTCGCGCCTCAGGCGTTCACGACGTCGCCGAGAACGCCGTAGAGCTCCTTGGCCTCGTCATCGTTGACCGAGACGACCAGACGGCCACCGCCCTCGAGCGGCACACGCACGATGATGAGGCGTCCCTCCTTCACGGCCTCCATCGGTCCGTCACCGGTTCTGGGCTTCATGGCTGCCATCGTGGCTCCCTTTCGTCGTGGTCTCCCCTGTCAGTTTACCGTGGGAGCGCGACCGGGCGGTTCGCACGCCGGCTCGGGACGACGGTATCCCGGTCTGCCTGGCGGCGCGGCTCGGCTCCGTCAGGGCACCTGCCAGTAGGTGCTCCCCGCGCCGTACATAAGGGCGATCCAGACCCACTGCCCGAGCACGCACAGCGCCAGGGCGGACCACCGCCCGGCCGCCGACCGGGGCGCCGCGCCCCACAGCGGGGACAGCGGCAGAAGCAGGCGGAACGTGCTCGACTGCGGGAAGAAGACGGCGAGCAGGTACAGCAGGTAGCTCGCCGCCCACAGGCGCACCTCGACGCCGAGCGCCCGCACGGGCCTTGCGATGAGCGCCGCGGCCGCGCCGGCGACGAGGAGGCCCAGCGCGACGTAGCCGGCCCAGGCCGGCAGGCCCCAGATCCCGAACCAGACCTCCGCGGCGCGGATCCACCCCTCGAACGGCACGAAGCCGTCGATTCCGGGCACCCATCCGCGGCGCCACGCGAGCTCGGTCTGCAGATAGGCGTCGGCCCGCCCGGTCGCCAGGCCCGCGATGACCTGCCACGAGAAGCCGACGACGACTGCGAGCGCGCCGAGGGCCAGGACGTGCGCGACGTCGCGCGTCACCAGCGGGTCCGAGCGCCGCACCCGCCAGCGCCAGATCCCGTACAGGCCCAGCAGCAGCGCGAACGCCAGCACGCCCGGCCGCGTGTACCCCATGAGCGGGATGAGCGCGTAGAGCCACCCCCAGCGCCGCTCCACCAGGCAGACGAGCGCCCACATCAGCAGGGCGAGGAACAGCGACTCGGCGTATCCGACCTGGAACAGCGCCGCCAGGGGGGCGCTCGCGAAGAGCACGACCGCCCACGTGGCCGCCTCGTCGCCGATCCGGCCGCGCAGCAGGCGGTGCAGGCCCAGGCACGCGACCCAGCCCGCGACGAGCGAGACGACGAGCGCCCCCGCGCCCCACGAGCCCAGGCCCACGATGTTCGCGAGGTGCGCGTACACGGGCATGAACGCCCACGCGTTCTCCTCGACGTGCCCGCTGGCGTCGACGGGCAGCTCGGCCGGATAGCCCGCGACGGCCACGAGCCAGTACCACTGTGCGTCCCAGCCCAGGACGTAGTCGGCGAGCGACGGATCCGCGCCGAAGCGCGACGTCGCGGGCGAGGCGGACGCCACGCCGAGCATGAGGGCGGTCGTGACGATCCGCGCGGCGACGTAGATCAGGGCGATGCGGGCCGGCGCGGGCCATCCGGCCCACACCGCCCGCGCACGGTCGAGCGGCGTCAGCGGGCGCTCAGCCACGCGCGCAGCCCCCGCTCGACCTCCTCGATCTGGGAGACCGCGACCCGCTCCTCGTCGTGGTGGGCGAGCAGGGGATCGCCCGGGCCGTAGTTGACGGCCGGCACGCCGAGCTTCGAGAACCGGGCGACGTCCGTCCAGCCGTACTTGGGGCGCGGCTCGCCGCCCACCGCGCGGAGGAACTGCTGCGCGAGCGGCGCGTCGAGCCCCGGGCGCGCGCCGCCCGAGAGGTCGGTGATCTCGACCTCGAACCGGTCGAACACGCTCCGCACGTGCTCGACCGCCTCGTCCTCGCTGCGGCTCGGGGCGAAGCGGAAGTTCACCTCGACCTCGCACAGGTCCGGGATCACGTTGCCCGCGACGCCGCCCGAGATCTTCACCGCGTTCAGGCCCTCGCGGTACTCGAGGCCGTCGACCGCGATCGTCTGCGGGCGGTACGCCGCGAGCGTGTCCAGGATGGGCGCCGCCGCGTGGATCGCGTTCTCGCCGATCCAGGCCCGGGCACTGTGCGCGCGCCGGCCGTGCGTGCGCACCACGGCGCGGAGCGTGCCGTTGCAGCCGCCCTCGACGAGCCCATTGGTCGGCTCCCCCAGGATGGCGAAGTCGCCCGCGAACAGGTCGGGCCGGTTCGCGGCCAGGCGGGTGAGCCCGCTGCGCTCGGCGGCGACCTCCTCGTGGTCGTACCAGATCCACGTGATGTCGACCACGGGGTCGGTCAGCTCGGCGGCGAGCTTGAGCTGCACCGCGACGCCCGACTTCATGTCGACCGTGCCGCGCCCCCGGATGTACGGCTCGCCGTCGAGCAGGAAGTCGAGCGTGGGCACGTTGTCGTTGATCGGGACCGTGTCGATGTGGCCGGCGATCACCACGCGCTGGCCGCGGCCCCGGTGGGTGCGGGCGACGATCGTGTCCCCGTCGCGGTGGAAGTCGAGGTGCTCGAGCGGCTCGATCGCCTCCTGGATCGCGTCCGCGAGCGCGCGCTCGTCGTCCGACACGCTCGGGATGTCGCAGATGGCGCGCGTGATGTCGGCGGAGGAGGCGGTCAGGTCCAGCGTGGGCATGGCTCTAACTCTAGGCTGGAGGTATGACTGATGAGCGCTGGGTGTCGGGTGTCGGACTCGCGACGGTTGCCGCCGACGGCACCGTCCTGGACACGTGGTTCCCGTCGCCCCGAGCGGGCCGTGCGACCGACCTCGCGGACGAGGTCGACAGCCTGGACCGGCTCGCGGCGCCGGACGACCGCCGCAACGTGTCCGTGGAGGTCGTGACCCTCGAGATCGACCTGGACGTCGCGCCGGCCTCGACGTCGGACGCCTACCTCCGTCTGCACGCCCTGTCGCACCGTCTGGTGCGCCCGAACGAGCTGAACCTCGACGGCATCTTCGCCCACCTGCCGAACGTGGCGTGGACGACCGCCGGCCCGATGCACCCGGACGACGCGAACCGCCTGCGCCCCTACCTGCAGCGCGACGGCGTCCAGATCGTCTCGCTCGACAAGTTCCCGCGCCTGACCGACTACGTCATGCCCGAGGGCGTCCGGATCGCGGACGCCTCGCGCGTGCGCCTGGGCGCCTACCTCTCGCCCGGCACGACCGTCATGCACGAGGGCTTCGTGAACTTCAACGCCGGCACGCTCGGCGCCTCCATGATCGAGGGCCGCGTGTCGCAGGGCGTCGTGGTCGGCGACGGATCCGACATCGGCGGCGGCGCGTCGATCATGGGCACGCTCTCGGGCGGCGGCAAGCACCGCGTGTCGATCGGCGAGCGCTCGCTGCTCGGCGCCAACGCGGGCGTGGGCATCTCGATCGGCGACGACTGCGTCGTCGAGGCGGGCCTGTACCTCACCGCCGGCACCAAGGTGCTGCTGGTGGACGAGCCCCCGACCGCCGACGGCACCCCGCGCGTCGCCAAGGGCGCACAGCTGTCGGGGTCGAGCGGCCTGCTCTACATCCGCAACTCGCTCACGGGCGCGATCGAGGCCCGCCGCCGCACCGGCGTCGGCGTCACCCTCAACGCCGCCCTCCACGCGTGATTCTCTAAACGAAGAAGCCCGCCTCT
>Ga0208492_1000936_pt1 | contig 21354 bp, 20 predicted proteins | sample Subbioar_CSW14AB_FD_184820 | JGI IMG/M metagenome (GOLD analysis project Ga0208492, IMG submission 184820) | Serpentinite rock and fluid subsurface biosphere microbial communities from McLaughlin Reserve, California, USA - CR12Mar_CSW14AB (SPAdes) | ecosystem: Environmental > Terrestrial > Deep... | reverse complement strand
CGCCGCCGCCCCCGCCCCCGCCCCCGGTCACGCCCTCTGATGAGCTGGCCGGCGCGGTCCCCCCGCCCCCGCGCTTCCGCGACACCGTCCAGCCCAAGGTCTACGACGTCGGCATGCTCGCCGCCCTCGGCATCGACGCACGCGGCGTCACCAGCGACGAGTCCCGCTCAGCCTTCGGCGGCCGCTACAACTACAACGACCTCCCCGCCGGCGTCGAGCAGTACCAGGGCCCCCGCACCTTCGCCGCGACCCGTGTCGACATCGACGCCGTCCGCCGCGTAGGCGCCAACTACCGCGCCGCCATGGGCGGCTCCGACGAGGCAATGGCCCAGCTCAACCAGAACCTCGCGGCCGCGTCCACCCGCTACATGACCCTCTCCCAGGCCACCAGCGTCAACCCCGAGGACTTCCGCAAGTACCTCGAAACCACCCCCGAGGAACAGGCCACCCTCGCCAGCATCCAGCGCCTCGAGAACGTCCTGGCCGACATCCGCCGCATGGGCCTGGGCGAATCCGAATACCGCCAGGCCCGCACCAAGATCCTCGCCGGCATCGCCTCCGACAAGCTCCCCGCCGACGTGCTCGCCAAGGCGATCGAGAAGCCCAAGTCATAAGTCTCTGAGCTGATCCCAAAACCCCCAAACGACGCAGGCCTCAAGCCTGCGTCGTTTTCTTTCGTACAGCCTCCCACCCCGCCGAAACCGCCCTCACATCCGGATCCCGCACCACGCGCGCCTTCGCAGTGGGGATCGGAATCACGATGCGCATCGATCCACCAACCACCTTCTTGTCATCCTGCATCATCTCAATCAGAGATGCGGTCGCGGGCAACTCCACCAACGTCGGCAACCCCGCCGCGCCGACTGCCGCGCGCACCCGCTCTGCCAATCCCGCGTCTCCCGACGCAACCGTCGCGGCGATCAATCCCAAACCAACCGCCTCGCCGTGGTTCAGATCCGTCTCCGACTCGATCACGTGCCCAAACGTGTGCCCAAGATTCAGCAGCGCCCGCCCGCCGGCCGAGTCGTCCGCCTCCTCGCGCTCATCGCCCGCCACCACCCCCGCCTTCACCTGTACGTTGCGAGTGATCAGCTCCTCGAGCGAGGCCGAATCCAGCCGCAAGATCGCCGGCAGGTTCGCAACTGTCCACTCAAACAACCCCTCGTCACCTGCAACCAACCCATGCTTCAGACACTCGGCCAACCCAGCGCGGAACTCCCGTGATGGCAAGGACCGCAACGTCTCCGTATCCGCAACCACCGCCCGTGGCTGCCAGAACGCGCCGACCATGTTCTTCTTGAGCGCGCCATCGATAACCAGATTGACGCCCGTCTTCCCACCCACACTCGCGTCCACCATCGCCAGCAGCGTCGTGGGACACTGAATCACCGGCACGCCACGCCGGTAGGTGGCCGCGACAAACCCGGCGAGATCGCACACCGCCCCGCCGCCGATCGCGATGATCGGATCACCCCGCTCATGCCGCGTGCGCGTCAGGTGGTGGAGCAGCTGCTCCGCCAAATCGAGTGTCTTGCACGTCTCGCCGCCCGGAAGTTCGACCGTCAACGCCTGAAACCCCGCGACTGCGAGCGACTTTGTCGCCGTGTCGATGTGCGCTTGCGGCACATTCGCATCGGCGAAGATGGCCGCGCGTGTGGTGGTCGCGCGGAGAGCGGCGCGGGTGATGGTGCCGAGCTGCGCGAGCAGGCCTGCGCCGACGTGGACGTCGTAGGAGCGGGATTGGAGTTGGACGGTGATGGGCATGGGTCAGGGGAGGGCGAGGATGGCGTCGTAGGTCTGCTTGGCGAAGCCGTCGAGGTCGCCGCGCGAGCGGAGGCGGTCGAGGGCTTCGGCCTTTTTGCCGCCTTCGGCGAGCAGCCAGCTTGCGAGGCCGTCGTGGGTGGGGTGGAGGCGCCAGTAGGACTCGGTCTGCCAGCGGGGGGCGCCGGCGGTGACGAGGGTGAGGGCTTCGGGGCCGCGGTTGGCGGCGCGGGCCTCCTCGGCGGCGGCGAAGGCCAGGCCGCCGAGGCGCTGCCAGAAGATCTCGGTCTCGGCGGTGGTGGGGAGTTCGTTAGTCAGGATGAGGGTGGCGTCGAGGACGGCGCCGGCGAAGGTGGTGGCTTCGAGGGAGGTGGGGACCTTGCCGTGGATTGGGGTGCCGTTCTTCACGGCGTCGAGCAGCTCGAAGCCGAAGTCGATGCACTTGTCGATGGTGATGGCTTTGGCGCGCCAGTCGGTGGCGATCTGGGTGGAGGCGGGGGCGCGGCCGCCGGTGGGGGCGGTGGCGGTGGCGTGGGCGCGCTGGACGGGGTCGGTGGGTTTGCAGGCGGGGAGCAGGAGGAGGAGGGCGAGGAGGAGCAGGCGCATGCGGGCAAGGGTATCGGATGCGGCTGTCGCTAGGATTTGGGATGGACATTCGACTGCGGGCGGTGGAGCCGGGGGACTTGGAGGCGCTGTTTGCCATGCAGTCGGACCCGGAGTCGAACGCGATGGCGGGGACGAAGGCGCGGGCGCGGGAGGTGTTCTTTGGGGTGTGGGCGCAGCACTTTAAGAACCCGGCGATCAATGGGAAGGTGATCGAGGTCGGCGGCGCGATCGTCGGGAGCATCGCGTGCTTCCAGTCGGAGGGGCGCGACTGCGTGGGGTATTGGATTTCGCGGGAGTGGTGGGGGCGGGGGGTGGCGTCGGCGGCGCTGGGGTTGTTCTTGCGCGAGGAAGTTCGGCGGCCGTTGTATGCGACGGCGGCGCGGAGCAACGAGGCGTCGCGGCGGATCCTGGAGAGGTGCGGGTTCCGGTGCGTCGGTTTCAGGATGGGGGAGGAGACCGAGCGGTTTACGGGGCGCGAGGTCGCGGAGTTTGTGCTGGGCTAGAGGCTGGCGAGGGCGAGGCGGTTGGGGCGGGAGCGGTTGCGGGAAGAGGTGGGGAGCATGTTGATGGCGCGTTGCAGGGCGGCGCCGATCAGGATCATGACCATCACGGACTTGAGGGTGATGAGGTCACCGGCGAAGGTCCAGCCGGCAAAGGCGTAGATGGCGATGAAGACGTAGAGGAGGAGCTGGACGACTTTGAGGGATTGGGCGAGGGTCTGGCCGCGGGCTGTGAGTCTCATGATGGGTCGAACATAGCGGGGGTGGATGAATGGGCAAAATGTGGGGGTAAGCGACAGGGGAGGCACGGGGGATAAACAGTGGGGGTGTGGATGGGGTGGGGAGAAAAGTGGACTGAGGGCGGGAGGACTGAGGACTGAGTGGGGATTAGCGAGCGGCCTTGCCGGCGCGGACGGTGCCCAGGCCGGCGCAGAGGACTCCGATGGCGCCGAGGATGGGGTTGGAAAGGGCGACCCAGGCGGGCTCGCGGCCTTTTTCCATGAACTGCTGGATGGTCATGTTGGGCTCGCGCGGGCCGGTGGGCTCGGGCTTTTGGAGGGTGTGGTAGGCCGAGGCGAAGCCGAGGGCTAGGACCACGGCGGCGAGGGCGAGGACTGGGCCCTTGGTGCGGCCGATCTTCGCGCACATCCAGCCGCCGAAGAGGCCGACGGACGCGGTGATAGCGGGCACGGCGGCGCTGAAGAACATGTTGCCCTTCCAGGTTCCGGGCTCGAGAAGGCGGTCGATGCCGATGCCGAACAACAAGGCCGCGAAGGCGGCCATGATGAGGATGACCATGACGATGTAAGTGGCGATGACGGCGAGAATGGACCTCAGCATGAGCGACCCCCTTTGGTGAGGGAGTTTATCGGGAAGTCGGGCGTGTGGTTTTGCGCGATGGTGCTAGGGCGGGGGGTGGGCGCGGAGGGTGCCGGCGGTGGTGTGGAGGGTGAGGGGTAGGCGCGTGGGGGCGAAGTTGAAGGGACTCAGGGAACACCGAGATGAGGACATCTCGGTGGCACGGGGATCGGGTGCTTCGACGTCCGGGTGCTGCGTCACGATGTCGTGCGAACCCCCGCCAACCTCACTCCCATCAGGGAGGGGCTTCAGAGTGTGGCGCGGGTGGCGGATTAGGGTGGGTTGGCGGAGGTGGCGGAGGATGTTGGTGGCGCTGCGGCGGGATTCCTGGTTGTGGTGGTCGAGTTGCTTGGTGGGGTAGGGGGGTGGGTTGAGGACTCGGGCGAGGGTGGTGAGGGCTTGGCGTTCGAGGCCGGCCTTGGTGAGGGCGCGCTCGGCCGCGAGGTAGGCGGCGATGTGCGGGCGGGTGGAGTAGGCGATGAGCTGGGTGGGGGTGAGGTTGGTGGTGCCGGCGGCCGCGAAGACGTCGTGATTGTTGAGGATGAGGGCGAGGACGACGGCTTCGTCCTGGAGGGAGAGAGGGGGAAGAGAAGGCGGAAGTGGGGAGTCGGAAGCCGGAGTAGGAGGGGATTCGGGGAGAGGGTTGAGTGGGGGGGTGTAGCCGCGGAAGTACTCGGCCTCGAGGCGTTTGGAGGTCGGCGGGGTGGGGCGCGCGGGGCGGGTGGGTTCGGGGGTTTCGTCCTCGAAGTCTTTGAACCAGTTGGCGTTTCGGTATGCGTAGTCGGTGTCGGGCATGGGGAGGGTTCCGTTTGGCCGTACGGAACTCTACCATGTTTGGTGTTGGTTGGGAAGGGGGGATTTGGGTTGAGCGGTGGTTTTGGTTGGAAGGGGTTGTGGGGGAGGGGGTTGCGCGGCGGGGAAATTTTGGGTGGGGGCGCGGGAAAACTGGGTCGGCTGGGTCTGCTGGGTCGTCTGGTGGAGCGCTAGCGGGGGGACTTTGCGGCGCGGACGGTGCCCAGGCCGGCGCAGAGGACTCCGATGGCGCCGAGGATCGGGTTGGAGAGGGCGACCCAGGCGGGCTCGCGGCCTTTTTCCCTGAACTCCTTCATGGTCATGTTGGGCTCGCGCGGGCCGGTGGGCTCGGGCTTTTGGAGGGTGAAGTAGGCCGAGGTGAAGCCGAGGACCAGCACCACGGCGGCGAGGGCGAGGACGGGGCCCTTGGTGCGGGCGACCTTCGCGCACATCCAGCCGCCGAAGAGGCCGACGGACGCGGTGATGGCGGGCACGGCGGCGCTGAAGAACATGTTGCCCTTCCAGGTTCCGGGCTCGAGGAGGCGGTCGATGCCGATGCCGAACAACAAGGCCGCGAAGGCGGACATGATGAGGATGACCATGACGATGTAAGAGGCGATGACGGCGAGGATGGGTCTGAGCATGGTGAGCGGCTCCCTTTTGGGTGGTGCGGGTGGGAGTTTATCGGGAAGGGGGGTGGGGGGTTTTGTGGGCGCGCGTGGCGCGACGGGACTCCTCAGGAGTGGGAGTCATGGGAGGCATGGGAGTCATGGGAGGGAAGAGGGTGGTGGTTGCGCGTGGAGCCGCCGCGGAGCGGCGGGGTACCCAGCGGCGACTAGCGGTGTTTGGCGTGGACTTCGAGTTCGATTTCGATCATGAACTCGGGGAGGGCGAGGCCTTTGACTTCGAGCCAGGTGCCGGTGGGGTAGCGGGTGCCGTAGATCTCGGCGCGGTAGGCCGAGGCCTTGAGGAACGCGGGCATGTCGGTTGTGAAGATGTTCTCGGCGACGACGTCGTTGAAGGTGCAGCCGTAGTGCTTCAGGACCTTGGCGAGGTCGGCGTAGCAGTTGCGGACCTGCTGGGGGAGGTCGCCGACGGCCGTGGGCTTGCCCTCGTCGTCCATGCTGACCGCGCCGGAGATCATGATGCGGTCGCCAACGCGGATGGCGTGGGTGTAGCCGTAGGCGTCCTCGACCTGGGGGCGGAGTTTGAAGGGGGCGAAGGTGTCCTGCCGAGAGGATGAGTGGGCGCCGCAACCGGGCAGGGCCGCGGCCGCGATGATCGTCAGGGCCGCCGCGATGATCGATGCCTGCATCGGAGTCTCCTGGAAATGCGAGGTCTGCGCCGGATGTTCCGCAAGTGGTCGGGACTGTAGCTGAAACGTGGGTGCTTGAGGGGAGGGGCGGTCGCGGCACGGGACGTGGCTGCCCGTGCCAGCGGACTTCCAGTGCCACCCTCGTAAAGTGCGAATTGGTACGCTCTATTAATGGACGTTGACTGGCGCCAAGTGCATCGGCAGTACATCGGGCGGCCCTACCCCTGGCCGATCCCAGAGCAGTTCACAGCCATGGAGCGCTACTGGTTGAGACGGTGGGGCGTGTGGATGTATGAACTTTGGAGCGGCGGGCTGCGGCCGTGCACCATGGAGCAGCGACGCTTCGTACAAGCGGCAGATTGCTCGATCGACTCATCGACCTTCGCTGAAGCGCTGTGGCGCAAGGTCATCGAAGAAATGAGATCGATGGGCGTCGCCGATTTTATGATCGGTGAGGAGGAGGAAGAAGACTGCGACGACCTGTGGGACCAGTACGATGCGCCCACTGTCGACGATGAACCTCCTGTTCCGGAGGAGGAGTGGCCCACTTACAACCACGACTTCGACGCTGTCGATGAAAGGCTTGACCACGGTTGACAGGGCCGCGCGTTCGACATGGAGTAAGCTAGTCGTATGGATGACCTCGGTACAACTGATCTGGTAATCGGACCGGCGAAACTGAGGGGTGTCGTCGAACGTGTGGGCCAAGGGCTGAACAAACTCGGTCTCTCTCCGAATCAATCGAGCAGATTTGCACTTCATCGAGGCAGACTTGAGTCTCTGCTGAACTTGTACGGCAAGTCCGTCAAGGCACCAACGCTGAGTCTACGTCGGTATCAGCAGGCGATCTATGATTTTTGCGTCTTGGACATGGCAATGTCACGACTGGGACCTGCGTGGAAGCCACACGTGGAGAAGGTCCTGGGTGGCAACGACCTGCCGTGGCGTGACAAAAATGACATAGCCCGCAACTCTGAGTTTGAGCTGTATCTCGCGGCCGTACTTCGTCGAGCCGGGTTCAAGGTGTGGCCGTGCGAGCCCGACGTGCTGTTCGAGGCTCACGGGTGGCGACTGTGCGTCGCAGCAAAGCGATTGCGGTCAAGAGCGAAATTTCGAGAGCGAGTTCGCGATGGTGTTTGCCAGATCACACGGTCGAAAGTGCCAGGATTTGTCGCGGTGGATGCAAGTGTGACTTGCCTGTCTCGTGACGAGTACGCGCAGGGGAAAGATCCACATATTGTGTCGCGATACGTGCACGCTGCCCTCAACGACCTATCAACAGAACTGCTCGGCGTCGAAGAGTTCCGCCAACCGAGTCCTTTCGTGCTGGGCGTAATGCTTACGGCTTTCGTACCGACGTTTCTAATCGATGGAAGCGACAGCACTTTTTCGACCGTGGGCGAGAGAATGTGGATCACCACCGCCGAAAAAACTAATCCGCGAGCCAAACAGATAAACCGCATCGCGAGGCAAATCGCTGCAGTTCCACTTCACTGACGCGCGTACTGACTGCCCCTTCGGCCCACATTAGGCGAGTTGGGCCGCGATTGAGGTTACGCGGTTGCAGATCGAAATGGCGCGGGAGTCCGTTTGGCCTGGCGGCCTCGACTTCAGGAATATCGCAACGTTCTGTAGGTCGCCAGCGATCGCGAGGTTGGGGCTGGGCTGGGTGCCCGAGACAACATCGAGTCTCGAGTGGGCCGTTCGTAGCTGACTTCGGGCGCCATCGCTCAAATGGCTAAGGTAGTTGCGCATAGACAGAAAGAAGTCTAGAAAAGTGCGATCAGGACGTGCGAGTGAAAACTTTAAAGCAGTCGCTGCAGGGAGCAATCGATTTGCTAGGGACGCGAAATCATCTGAGTTCTTCGCGGTTATGTTCCATCCCTTTGGATCAGCGAGCGATGGCAACTGACTCGGCCTTGGCTTTTGATATTTGAATACCCTTGTGGCACTTGGTCCGAACCGTTCCCGAAGCAAACTGTCCATCCGCTTCTTCAGATCGTCGCAGAACTTCGAGGAGTCATCTTCTATATAGGCGAGAACGAGGTCATGTACAAAAGACTCCCAAGCGATGGCTTGGGTCAATACGAAGCTCTCTACAAGCACATTCTCAAGCGACGCTTTTCTCTTTTTCCCGACTGTCGCGAGCATGAGTTCCTCATGACACGCGACTTCGGTTCTCATTCGCCTCACGAAGCGAGCACGTACCGTAGCAGCAGACAAGTTCAGGCACTCCAGTCAAAGGAGACGATCGCTCAGCAAGTCCTCAAGAATAGCAGTCCGCTCTGTTCGCTTCGCTATTTTATTCGCACCTTCCACGACGGTCGCGTGGTACCTCGCAGCTACATCGCCCATATCCTCCGGTGACTTTTCGAGCTCACGCTCTAGTCTTCTGAGCGGGATCACGGTTTTCTTGAGATCATTCGAATCACCCGTTTGAACATTGATGCGAAGCGCGGCCGCGAATAGCGCGTAGAAATCGGCCTTCTTATGGAATCGACTTTCCGAGATGTACTCAGCAATGGTCGACAGTGAATTTATCGTTGCTTGAAACGTAATCTCAAAGTGCCGTCGGCGTGGAAAGGAAACGTCGAACTTGGCATAGTAGCTATCCAAGTCGAGCTGATCTTGAACACCATCGACGACAACGACCAAGAGCTCACTAACAAACTCGACGTCTCGCATGCGAGCGCTGTCTCGCCTGGTGAATAGCCCAAAGGTCTCCCACAGGTCGTGGTCGGTCAGTTTCTCAACACACTCGGTGAACTCGCCGAAGTACTGCGAGTGGCGTAGCTCCTGCTTGTTGAGCCGTTCGTTCACGTAGTTCAGGCGACGGAAGAGCGACCGAATCTGGACGTCGTCCCATCCACGCAGCTCTTGAACTGCTATTGGATAATTCCAAATCTGATCTTGCAGAGACTGAGGCAGATTGGAATAGGTTTTGCCAATGTGAGGCGCATATGCCGATGAGACAGGGTACGCTTTCGCCGTGGTTTTTACCAGAACGTACTCGTCAGACATGTACTCCAGAATCGCCCTGAGCCGCTGCTGGCCATCGACAACTTCGTAGACCGTTCGACGGTTCACCCCCGTGCCTCTGGACAGTATGTTCAAGAAAACCTGCGGAATTGGGGCTCCGCTGATCAACGAGTCTATAAGAAAGCATTTTTGGCCAAGCGACCATATCGGGTTTCGCTGATACTTGGGATCGAGTATAAGGCCGTCCTTCTGATACTCGCCGTAGAACCAGCTGATGGCTTGAGTATTGGGCTTGGGCAAAGAGTCCATTCGCGTCCCCCCAGAACAACCGCTACTTCCCTTTGAACACCTTGAACAGCCTTGTCAGCGGGTCGTAGAACTCGTCGACGACGCGTTCCTTGAGGGGGATGATGGCGTTGTCGGTGATGGTGATGTGCTCGGGGCAGACTTTGGTGCAGCACTTGGTGATGTTGCAGTAGCCGATGCCGTTCTTGTTTTTGAGGTCGGAGATGCGGTCCTCGGTGTCGAGGGGGTGCATTTCGAGGGCGGCGGAGTAGACGAAGAAGCGGGGGCCGATGAACTCGTCGTGCTTGTGGTGGTCGCGGAGGACGTGGCAGACGTCCTGGCAGAGGAAGCACTCGATGCACTTGCGGAACTCTTGAACGCGGTCGACATCCTGCTGCTGCATGCGCCAGGTGCCGTCCTCGGCGTCGGGCTTGCGGGGCTTGAAGGGTTTGAGGCGTTTCTTGACCTCGTAGTTCCAGGAGACGTCGGTGACGAGGTCCTTGATGAGGGGGAAGGCCTTCATGGGCTCGACGGTGACGGGGCCGTCGGGGAGCTCGTCCATGCGGGTCATGCACATGAGGCGGGGCTTGCCGTTGATCTCGGCGGAGCAGGAGCCGCACTTGCCGGCCTTGCAGTTCCAGCGGCAGGCGAGGTCGGGGGCGGACTCGGCCTGGATCTGGTGGATGGCGTCGAGGACGACCATGCCGACGGTGATGGTGGTGGTGTAGTCGTGGAAGGCGGCGTTGGCGTGGTCGCCGCGCCAGACTTTGAAGGTGACGCGGCGGGAGTCGCGGTCGTGCTGGGCGACGGGCTTCTCCTTGAGGGGCTGGGTGGGCTTGCCGTCGGAGGCGTCGGGGGTGGTGTAGGACTTGGGGACTGCTTCAGTGGCCATGGTGGCTCCGGAAACGTTTTACCGCAGAGCTCGCGGAGATCGCGGAGGGAGGCGGGGGAGCGGAGAGGGCGAATTTGAAATTTGAGATTTGAAAGGAAGGGGAAGAAGAAGCGGAAGGGGAGAAGGCAAATGTGAAATTTGAGATTTCAAAGGAAGGCAAGGAAGAGGAGGAAGGGGAATAGAGAGGGGTCACTTGTTCTCTTCGATGATCTGCTGGAGGTCGGGGGGGAGGGGTTTGACGGGTTGGCGGGTGAGCTGCATGTCGCCGGTGGGGCCGAGTTTTTGGACGTGGTTGAACTTGGAGAACTCGTCGGACTTGGTGGGGAAGTCGTCGCGGAACTGGGCGCCGCGGGATTCCTTGCGGGCGATGGCGGCGAGGGTGGTGGCTTCGGCGACGGTGAGGAGGTTCTGGAGGTCGATGCAGGTGTGCCAGCCGGGGTTGTACTCGCGGTGGCCGTAGGCGGCGGCGTTGCGGGCGCGGGCCTTGAGCTTCTGGAGGTTTTCGAGGGCCTGGACCATTTCGGACTCGATGCGGACGATGCCGACGAGGGCCTGCATCATGTCCTGGAGCTCGTGCTGGATGGCGTAGGGGTTCTCGCCGGACTTCTCGCGGGAGAAGGGGGCGAGGGCGGCCTGGATGTGGTTCTCGACCTGGGCCTTGTCGGGCTCGGTGCCGCCGCCCTGCTGCTTGGCCCACTTCGCGGCGTGCTCGCCGGCGAGCTTGCCGAAGACGACGAGGTCGGAGAGGGAGTTGCCGCCGAGGCGGTTGGCGCCGTGGAGTCCGGCGGCGACCTCGCCCGCGGCGAAGAGGCCGGGGACGGTGGACATCTGGGTGTCGCCGTCGACCTTGACGCCGCCCATGACGTAGTGGGTGGTGGGGCCGACTTCCATGGGCTCCTTGGTGATGTCCAGGCCCGCCAGCGTGATGAACTGGTGGTACATGGAGGGGAGCTTTTTCTTGATGTGGTCCTGGGCGTTGGGGAGCTTTTCCTTGAGCCAGGAGACGTCGAGGAAGACGCCGCCGTGGGGCGAGCCGCGGCCCGCTTTGACCTCGCGGTTGATGCAGCGGGCGACGTGGTCGCGGGTGAGGAGCTCTGGTGGGCGGCGGGCGGCCTTGTCGCCGGTGACGTAGCGCCAGCCTTCTTCTTCGTTGTCGGCGGTGGAGGACTTGTAGTTGTCGGGGATGTCGTCGAACATGAAGCGCTTGCCCTGGTTGTTACGCAGGACACCGCCTTCGCCGCGGACGCCTTCGGTGACGAGGATGCCGCGGACGGAGGGGGGCCAGACCATTCCGGTGGGGTGGAACTGGACGAACTCCATGTCCATGAGGTCGGCGCCGACGCGGTAGGCGAGGGCCTGGCCGTCGCCGGTGTATTCCCAGGAGTTGGAGGTGATTTTGAAGGCGCGGCCGATGCCGCCGGTGGCGAGGACGGTGGATTTGGATTTCCAGACGCGGAAGCGGCCGCGTTCGCGGTCGTAGCCGACGCAGCCGATGCACTTGCCGCCGGGGCCGGAGGCAGACATGAGCAGGTCGGTGACCGTCATTTCCATGAAGATCTGGATGCCCTTGTGGACGCCGTGGTCCTGGAGGGTTCGGATCATCTCGAGGCCGGTGCGGTCGCCGACGTGGGCGAGGCGGGGGTAGCGGTGGCCGCCGAAGTTGCGCTGGAGGATGCGGCCGTCATTGGTACGGTCGAAGACGGCGCCCCAGGCCTCGAGCTCCTTGACGCGGTCGGGGGCCTGCTGGGCGTGGAGCTGGGCCATGCGGTGGTTGTTGAGGTATTGACCGCCGCGCATGGTGTCGGCGAAGTGAACCTTCCAGGAGTCGCGGTCGTCCACGTTGGCCATGGCGGCGGCCATGCCGCCTTCGGCCATGACGGTGTGGGCTTTACCGAGGAGGGACTTGCAGATGAGGGCGACGGAGCAGCCGGCGGCGGAGGCTTCGATGGCGGCTCGGAGGCCGGCGCCGCCGGCGCCGATGACTACAACGTCGTGTTCGTAGGTTTCGTATTGGTTCATTCGCGGTACTCGAGGCGGGAAGGGGCGCCCCTACGGGGCTCGGTCGTTTGTGTTGCCGGGACCCAGGGTTGCGCTCGAAGACTCGCTTCACCCTGGGCTATTGCAAGGCGCCCCGATGGGGCTCAGAGGCGGGGCCCGCGGCGGGCCCGGGGCAGATCAGAACACATAGCGGAAGTCGGTGAAGTGGCCCATGCTCACCATGCGGACGTAGAAGTCGGTGAAGCCGACCCAGAAGAGGGAGATCCAGGCCCACATCATGTGGCGGCGGTTGAGGCAGGAGACGCAGTCGTAGCCCTTCTTGGCGGCGCCGAGTTCGGAGAGGGCGTCCTTCTTGCCGCCGATGAGGTGGCGGGCGACGTGGCAGCCGAAGGTGTAGCAGCCGAGGAAGATGGGGTTGAGGGTGAGGACGATGGAGCCGACGCCGATGCCGAAGGACTTGGTGCCCTCGGGTGTCGTGAAGAAGTAGGAGACGATGGCGTCATAGCTGAGCAGGCCGATGAAGATCACCGCGATGTAGAAGAAGTAGCGGTGGACGTTCTGGAAGATGAGGGGGAACTTTTGTTCGCCGCGGTAGTTGGTGCCGCGGGCTTTGGGCTCGCCGACGGCGCATGAGATGGGGTCGGCCCAGAAGGCCTTGTAGTAGGCGCCGCGGTAGTAGTAGCAGGTGAAGCGGAAGCCGCCGGGGGCCCAGAGGATGAGGAAGGCGGGGGTGAGGGGGAGGAGGATGGCCTGCGGGATCCAGGAGGGCCAGGGGCCGAACCAGGAGTGGCCGGAGACGATGGCCTGGCCGGTGGCGGGGTCGGTCTTCCAGGAGTCGAAGAGGACCGGGGAGTACATGGGGCTGAGGTAGTTGGTGCCCTTGACGAAGTAGTGCTCACCCTGGAGCGCGGCCCACGTCGAGTAGACGATGAAGGCACCCAGGCCCAGGAAGGTGAGGAGCGAGGCGAGCCACCAGTTGTCCTTGCGGAGCGTTTTGCCCATGGGGCGCAGCTGCGGCAGGGACTGGGGCATGGGAAGGCTTTTGCCGGTGTCTTTGAGGCCTGAGGGGAGGGGGGAAGTCGGGGTTGCGGTCATTCAGGACAGCTCCGGGATGGGGCCGGATCATACCGAGTGAGAAGGGGTTTAGGCGGGAGGCACATGAGGGGGTTCGATGGGGGCAGGGGATGGGGATTCGGGTTCAGTCGCGATGGCCGGGGGCCGATAAAGGAGGAAAGGGCCTCGGGTGAGGCCATCCAGACAGGAGCCTTGGCATGCAGATTTCCTCCGCTGTTCCGCAGGGTGTGGTTTCCGGGTCGCTGATGCAGGCGGCGCCGCTTGAGATCGTGGGGACGCCGGTGGTTTCGACCGCTGCCCCGTCGAGCGTGGGGGATGACACGGTTGAGATTTCGGAGGAGGCGGCGGAGGCCGCGGGTGGGCGGGTGAACCCGAAGGGGAAGGCCACGGGGCATGCGCGAGTGGCGCAGAACATTGAGAAGAATGTGGCGAAGCTGATTGAGCGCGAGACGGCGCGGATTCTGGGCGCTGGGGGCGAGGCTTCGTCATTGGATGCGTTCAAGTCGCAGGTGGAGGGGATCGCGGCCGCGTATTCGGCGGATCCGAGCGGTTCGCCGGCGAAGGTGCTGAGTCAGATCCGGGATGCGGTGAAGGGGCTGCGGGCGGGGGACGTTGCTCCGCCGGTGACGCCGCCTGTTGTGCCGCCGACGGAGCCTGTGCCCGTGGATGGTGAGATTGTGCCTGTGGATGGTGAGGTGGTTCCGGAGCGGACGGTGCCGCCGGTGGATGGAGAGGTGGTTCCGCCGTTGGATGATGCGCCGATCACGGTGGACTTGAGGGCGCTGCGGATGGGGTAGGGGTTGGGTGAGAGATGACTTTGTGCACGGCCCGCGGCGGGCCGTGTTTTTGTTTTTGGGGTGCTTGGGATTGCTGATCCGGGACTTCGCCCAAGGCGGCTCAGTCCCGGCGTCGTAGGGGCACGGGTGAGGCGGGGTTTAGATCACTTGGGTACATTGTGGTGGAAAGGAGTCTGAACATGGGAAATGGACTTTGGGCGGGGGTGGTGGTGCTGGTGACGGCGGCGGGTGCGATGGGGCAGACCCGTCCCTCGACGCAGCCGACGCGGGAATCGCAGCAGGCTCGGGAGAACGAGGGATCGCGGCTGCTGCGGGCGTCGAAGCTGCCCAAGAACGCGGAAGAAGTGCGCGAGAAGGGCGTGCCGGATGATGAGATGAGGAAGGCGCTGAAGGCCGCGAAGGACAGGGGCGTGCCGGCGGGGGAGATGGCAGAGGTGACGGCTGAGCAGTCGCGGGCCATTGATGATCATGGGCCGACGGATAACTTCGGCGCGTTCGTGCAGGGGAAGCTCGATCAGGGGCTGCGCGGGCGTGAGCTGAGCAACGCGATCCGCGCGGAGCATGCTGCCCGCGGCAAGGGCAAGGGCGCGATCAAGAGCAAGAAGGACAAGAACAAGGGCAATGTCGGGGGCAAGGGCGGGAACGCCGACCGTGGGCGCCCCGAGGTCGATCGTGAGCGCGATGCGAAGGACCGTGAGAAGAGTGCGCGGGAGCGTGAGTCTGAGTCTCGGCAGAAGGCTGAGAAGGCGGCGAAGGACGCGCGTGACGCGAAGGAAAAGGCGCCCAAGGGCAACAGCAACGGCAAGGGCAAAGGCAAGTAAGGAGGCTTGACGATGAAGACTTCAATGATGGCTTCGGCGGCGATGCTGCTGGCGTTGCTCGGCGGGTGCGAGAGCACCGGTGGGTCGAGCGGTGGTTCCAGCAGTGGGACGGGCTCGGGCGGATCGACGACGATCTCGCGCGGCTCGTCGCGCGTGGACACGGCCGTGAGAATCGCGCAGAGCGTGCAGGCGAATCCTGACCGCGCGGACGCGGTGCTGCGCGAGCATGGGATGACGGTCGAGGAGTATGAGGACCTGATGTACGAGATCGCGGCCGACCCCGCGATGTCCGAGGAGTTCAACTCGCGGATGGGTGGATAGGTCACCGCTGGGTGAGTGGAAGTGGAAACACGGCCCATGGGGGCCGTGTTTTCGTTTATGGGCGGAGTTGACCTTCGGGTTCGCGTGGGGTCAGAGGTACAGCCGCGAAGCGCGGCTGTCAGCACTCACGGAGTGAGTGCTCTACCCAGTGATCAGTTGCGGCGGCGGCGGGTGGCGAGGCCGGCGAGGGTGAGGAGGGCGAGGGAGGTGGGGGCGGGGATGATGGTGACGGAGGCGGAACGGACCTCGGTGAGGCCGGTGTAGGCGAGGGTGGAGGATTCGCCCCAGCTGGCGGCGCGGGTGGCGGGGACGGTGCCGAAGTCGAGGGTCATCTGCTCGACGCCGTCGATGAGGAGGCGGCCGCCGGCGGGGGTGGCTTCGAGGCGGACGACGTGGAACGCGGAGGAGAGGTCGAAGGCCATGGAGGGGTCGCTGAGGCCGGTGTTGTCGTTGCGGAGGCCGAGGGCGGCGCTGCCGATGTCGGCGGTGATGCTGCGGCCGAGGTCGTCCTGGAGGAAGAGGACGAAGCCGCCGCGGCGGAAGCCGCTGTTGTTGCCGAAGAAGGTGTCGGTGAGGCGGATGTCGGCCTCGATGGCCCAGGACTGCGTGGAGAAGTCCATGGCGGAGGGGAGGAGGTAGTTCCAGATGTGGACGTTGGCGGTGGCGGTGGGGCCGTAGGAGAAGATGTTGCCCGAGACCGAGCCGATCTCGGCGCCGGGGCCGGTGTACTGCCAGCCCTGGGCGGTGGGGGTGGTGCCGAGGGCGGGGTTGTAGTGGAGGTCGGCGGAGGCGATTGCGGAGAAGGAGGTGAGGCAGAGGGCGGATGCGACGAACGTACGCATGGGTGTGTCTCTCTTTGGGGGACTGGTGGCGCGGCGGTGGCGCGTGCCGGGCGTGGGATGTAGGCGGCGGGGGTTGGTGGTCTGAAAGGTTTTGGTGAGCGGGGGGAGTTTTCGGACGGGGCAAAAAGGACATGCTCACCCAGGGCGGTGAGCATGTCGGGGTAGGTTGAGTGCTGACAGCCGCGAAGCGCGGCTGTCAGCACTCACGGAGTCAGTGCTCTACCCAGGACTCAGCAGTTGCCGCCGCCGAGGACGCGGAAGAAGGCTTCGATGTCGGCGTCGGTGCCCCAGTCACCGTCGCCGTTGAAGTCGGCGCCCAGGACATAGCACGTGAGGCAACAGTCGCCGCCCAGGCATGCGAAGAAGGCTTCGATGTCGGCGTCGGTGCCGTAGTCGCCGTCGCCGTTGAAGTCGGAGTTGCAGATGCCGGTGTCGCCGGGTGGGAGGTTGGCGAGCAACTGGTACGTTTCCCAGTCCATTTCATCGACCATGACGGTGGGCGGGGCGCCGTTGACATAGTGCTGGGAAGTCCGGAAGTTGAAGACGAGGTTGGACCAGTCGTCGTGGCCGCGGAGGAGTTGGCCCGTGGGGTTGTTGAAGAGTGGATCAAGGCCCGTATTGAGGTTGACGCTGACAAGGGTGGGGCTGATGACGCCGTCGAGGTTCCAGTCAACCGGACCGGACGCGTTGGTGGGGGCGTAGGTGCCGCAGGTGAAGCTGGCGAAGGGGTTCGGGCAGAGGCCCGTCCCGGCCGTGACGGTGAAGGGGACGCGGGGCTGGGGCTGGACGATGGGAAGGCCGGCGGTTTCACTCAGGGCGGACTCGAGCAGGGGCGGGGCCTCAACGCTGGAGTAGGTGAGCTCGTATGTGCCGGTTGGGCCGCTGGGGTTGTACGACGTGGGGAACTGCCAGGCGTAGTTCATGATGCTGTAGTAGTTGGGCTTGTAGTTGATGTCGTCGGCGCCGCCGTGGTGGAGGCCCAGGGTGTGGCCGAGTTCGTGCATGAAGGTCGCGGCTTGGTAAACCTCTTCATTGGTGAAGGAGCCCAGCGCGAGGAAGAAGTCGTTGCAGCCAAAGCCCTCGGCAGCGCCGGTGGCGCTGGAGGTGCCGATGCGGTTGGCGAAGATGCAGTAGCGGTAGGCCTTGGCTTTGGCCAGTTTTTTGAGTGGCCAGTTGGGGGCGTCGAGGCGTTCGGCGGGCGTGCCGAAAAAGACCGCCTTGTCCTGGTGAAACTCGACGAATCTGTTGGGGTAGTCGCGGTAGGGCACGTTCATCTCGTCACGGACGATGTGGAGAGAGATGCCGGGAAGGCCGCCGGGGACCGGGGGCGGCGCCACGGGGGACTGATCGAAGGCGGCGATGACGCGGGCGAGCGCGGTCTCGATGGGCTCGCGGTCGGGCATCGCGTCAACTTCTACGAAGAGGTCTTTGCGGAGCGGATTGGCATCGGAGATCCCATCACCGTTGACGTCGAGGATGTATCGGCGTTGGACTCCCTGGGCGTCGTTGTAGGGGATGCCGTCAGTCTCCCAGCCGTCGCAGAGGCCGTCGCCGTCCTGGTCGTTCCCGGCGCCAAACTCGACGCGGAAGCCGACCTCGCTGGAACCGAGGGGCTTGGCGGTACCGACAATGACGACCGAGCAGCCGTCGTCCGAGACGGCGCGGGCGCTGGTGAGGTGGGTGCTGCCGAGATCGACGCCGACGGTGGGGAGGTACGTGTTGAGGTCAACGATCCCGAGGTCGGCGTTCCACATGACCGCCGAGCCGAGGGGATTTGAGCCGCCGTTGGAGAGGCCAACGACGATGCGGCCGTCTTCGCTCACGCCATACGCGGCGGTGTTGACGCGGTCGGGGGGCGTGCCGATATCGGCTTGTCCGGTTCCGCCGGTCCAGCGGAAGCCGTGGGCGCGGCCGTCGCCGGGGTACATGGTGCCGACCACGACCGTGCCGTCGGCGTTGATGTCGGTGGCGGGGCCCTGGATGGACATGACTTGGAAGGCGCCGCCGCTGTACACGGCGGGGTAGCCGATGCCGCCGAAGTCGACGGTCGCGGCCATGACGGGGGCCTCGGCGGCGATGCCCACGAACAGTGCGAGCCCGGCGCCGGGCGGGGGTGCGATCGCTTGCGGCACGCCGTTGGTCCAGAGGCCGGCGTAGTACCTCGTTGGGTTGGCCTGCTTGAGGCGGCCGCCGACGAGGGAACCGTCGCCGTTGGTGCAATAGGCCTGCGGCTCCACGAAGCCCGCGGGAGGGAGGAGCTGCTGGACGCCGCCGGCAGCGGTCCAGGAGTAGGCGCGGCCGACGCCCTGTGAGGAGCCGGAGCCTGCGATGGTCTGACCGTCGGCGCTTACGGATTGCGCGATGATGATGGGGGGCACGAGATGACACACCCCGTCCTCGCCCCACCAGGCTCCCTGACTGCCGGCCCCGGGGGTCGTGGGGTAGGCGAACCCGCTGACGATGCCGCCGCCTTTGCTGACGTCCCAGGCCGCGGACCCCGTACCGCCGGGTGGTGCAGGGAGGAGGGTGAGGGTGGACTGGGCGATGGAGGTACTCGCCGAGAGTGCGGTCGCGGTCAGGGCGGCGAGGAGGGTGAGGGTGAGGGGGCGGTTCATGCGGCGCTCCGGTGAGGTGTCCCGTGAAGAGGGCGCAGGGTCTGCGTCGGACCGGCCTTGAATTTGATGGATTCACGGTCGGGCTGCCCGGTGGGCCTGGAACTGAGAAAGAGAGTCAGACTGGACGGATGCGGTCACGGGGGGGTTGTGGTCCTAGAGCAGCTGCACGGGCAAAAAAGAACATGCTCACGCAGAGCGGTGAGCATGCCACACTTGAAGTTGTGTTTGACTTAGCAGGTGCCGCCGGCGAGGACTCGGAAGAAGGCTTCGATGTCCTGGTCGGTGCCGAAGTCGCCGTCGCCGTTGAAGTCGGAGCCGCCGGGGAAGCAGGTGGGGCAGCAGACGCCGGCGAGGCAGGCGAAGAAGGCTTCGATGTCCTGGTCGGTGCCGAAGTCACCATCGCCGTTGAAGTCCGAGGTGCCGCAGCCGGTGCCCTCGGCGACGTTCACGGCGAAGGCGCCGGAGCTGGTGCCCATGTAGAGGCGGGAGGCGCCGTTGACGGTGTAGCCGTAGGAGAGCTCGCGGGCGCCGGGGCCGGGGATGTAGCCCGAGTCGAAGAACTGGAAGGAGAAGCCGTCGTCGGTGGAGCGGCGGGGGCGCTCGCCGCCGAAGGCGCCGACGATGTAGATGGTGCTCGCGAGGACGGGGTCGGCGACCATGGTGCGGGCGTGGACGGTGGGGCCCTGCTGGGTCCAGTTGAGACCATCGGGGGACTTGAAGAGGACGCCGGGGCTGCCGCCGGTGTCGGGGCTCGCGGCGAGATAGAAGTCGCCGCTGGCGCCGACGTTGACTTCCCACGCGTGCCAGTTGGCGTTGTAGCCGTTCTCGGCGGTGAGCCAGTTGTCGCCGGTGTCGGTGGAGCGGAGGACGTGGCCGGGCTCGCCGTAGAAGGAGATCATGCCGGCGACGGCGGTGCCGCCGCTGTTGCTCGCGAGGGAGTTGACGTTGCCGAAGGTCGTGCTCTCGTACTCGAGCTCCCAGGCGCCGGGGCCGGCGCGGTTGTAGGAGTGGATCTGCGCGAAGGGTGTGGTGAAGGGGATGTTGCGGCTGCCGGCGAGGAGGACGACGGGGTTGGCGCCGGGGTAGGCGACGATGTCGTTGCCGAGTGAGTTGAGCGTGCCCGGGGAGGCGGGGGTGAGGTTGGTCCAGGAGTCGTCGGTGTTGCGCTTCCAGAGGCCATCGTCGGCGCGGCCGAGGGGGCCGTTGTGGCAGGCGTAGAGAGTGCCGTCGGGCCCGAAGTAGACCTTCTGCCAGCGGGGGAGGGGGGCGGAGGAGAGGGTCCAGGTTTCGCCGGCGTCGGTGGTGGTGTAGATGCCGCCGTCGTTGTCGCCGACATAGGCCGCGGCGATCTCGGAGGGGTTGAGCGGGTTGGCGGAGATGCTGATGATTTCGAGGTTGCTGATGCCGCCGCCGGAGGGGGTAAAGGTGGCGCCGCCGTTGGTGCTGCGGAGGATGGCGAGGGAGCTCATGCCGAGGTAGATGGTGGAGGGGGTGCTGGGGGCGAACTCGATGGCGTTCACCTGATAGCTGGAGGTGTTGCCGGCGCTGAAAGTCCAGTCGGTGCCCGCGTTGGTGGAACGGGCGAGGCCGGCGCGGGTGGTGCCCACGAGGATCTGCTGCGGGTTGGAGGGGTCGAGGGCGACGAAGGTGGCGGCGCGGCTGGGCCAGGTGCTGCTGTCGTCGGACCAGTTGAGGCCGTCGTCGGTGGTGGACCAGAGGCCCATGAACTGGCTGCCGAAGTCCTGGCCGCCGACGACGTATGCCTTGCCGTTGCCGAAGGCGATGTCGTTGATGGGGACGGTGGGCGTGCCGGCGGAGCGTTCGGCCCAGCTGGCGCCGCCGTCGGTGGTGATCCAGAGCTCGTTGGAGCCGCCAAAGTTGGGTGTGAACGCGGCGTAGACGCGCTGTGGGTTGGCGGGGTCCACTTCGATGGTGGTTGCGCCCATGCCGGGGGACACAGGGGGCGAGACGTCGGTCCAGGAGGCGCCGTTGGTGGTGGACTTGAAGACCACGAGCGGCGAGGTGCCGCCGAGGAACTGGCTGATGCCGATCCAGAGGTTGTTGGGGTTGGTGGGGTCGATAGCGAAGGCGCGGACGAGGGCCTGGCCGGCGATGGGGAGGGCGACCGGGGTCCACGTCAGGCCGTTGTCGTCGCTGGTGAAGAGACCGTCGCCGGTCGCGGCCCAGCCCTTGCCCGTGCTCGCGAACTCGAGGACGTTGATGGCGCGGGTGCCGGTGCCGGTGGCGGGGGACCAAAAGGTGCCGGTGGTGGTGTGGTAGATCGCGCCGCCGAAGCCGAGGTTCACGCCCGCCACGGCGAGGTTGGCGATGGTGGGGTGGGCGGCGACGGTGCGGGCGGTGGCGCCGGCGGGGCCGAAGGGTGTCCACTGGCCGACGGCAGTGGTGGGGTCGTGGGGCTGAAGGTTGACGGTGGGTGAGGGGGGCGCGTGGGCGGCGCGGTTGCCGTCCTGGTCAGTGGGGGGTGTGGGGGTGAGGGCTTGCGCGAGGGCGCTTGCCGAGGCGAGGGCGACGGTGGTGAGAACGGTGATCGATGGAACGCGGTTCAACACATCTTCTCCTTGAACGGTTGGAGACTACGAGCGGGTGCTCGCCGCGAGGTTTTGCTCTCCCCCTCAGCGGATCGCGTGGGCAGAGGATACCGCGCCGGTGTGGGCGTCAAGGTGGTGGGGTGAGGTTTCGGTGGGCGCGTTGTGGAAGTGCGCGTAACGCGTGGGAGACGAGGGGTGTGGCGAGTTCATGAGGGTGCGCTCACGCGGGGCGGCGCGGGCGGGGGTCACTTTGGGCGTTCGCCGATGTGGTCCCAGGGGCCCCATTCGGTCATGACGATGTTGGTGCGGCCGCGGAGGTGGGGGCGGGCGGCGACGGGGGTTTTGGTGC
>Ga0208492_1000935_pt1 | contig 21365 bp, 13 predicted proteins | sample Subbioar_CSW14AB_FD_184820 | JGI IMG/M metagenome (GOLD analysis project Ga0208492, IMG submission 184820) | Serpentinite rock and fluid subsurface biosphere microbial communities from McLaughlin Reserve, California, USA - CR12Mar_CSW14AB (SPAdes) | ecosystem: Environmental > Terrestrial > Deep... | reverse complement strand
CCCAGCTTACTACGAGAGGGTCAAACAGGTCCTGGAATTCTTTTTTAACGTATAAAAATGAACAACCTTTAGGGGTCAGCATCCATTTATGGCAGGCGCCGGTGTATATATCTGCTTCCATCTCTGAAAGATCAAGCGGGATATGGCCAGGCACATGGGCTCCGTCCACTATCGTAAGTAAACCTTTTTGTTTCGCAATGGCGCAGATCTCTTTTACCGGTAGTACCAGTGCAGTTGTACTGGTGATCTGGCTTATAAAGATGGCCCTGGTTTTCGGGCTTAATCCCTTAAAAAAATCCTCAATAAAATTTTCTTTGGAGATCAACGGAAGCCGGATGGGCTGACGTACATAAGTAGCGCCTGCTTTCCTGGTGTAATAATTCCAGGTACGATCGAGTGCGCCGTATTCAAGATTTGTACTCAGTATTTCATCACCGGGATTTAATTTTAAGCTTTTCGCGATAATATTAACAGCGTAAGAAGGATTGGTGACATACACCAGGTCATCCGCAGCGCATTTGATATAAGCGGCAAGGGCCTCCCGCGATTCTTTGAGGTACCTCACACCGCGGACTGTAATAAACTGAACAGGATCACGTTCAAGCTCCTGCTGCCATTTTTGATAATCTTCAAAAACATGTTTTGGGCAGGCGCCGAAGGATCCGAAATTCAGAAAGGTGATTTCCGGGTTAAGCAGAAATTGGTCTTTGTAAATCATTTCTTGTTTTTATATTTTGTTGGGGATAGTAAAAATATAAAAATTAATTGTGAATGGACCCTAAGGCGCCAAAGAGTTAATATCTGCCTGAATTTGTTAATTAAACGGATTTAGATTTTAGTCGATTATATGGAAAAGACAGGCGATACCAGCACCTGCGGGCTGGGATTCATACACCTGCTTAATATTCTGGTAAATATTTCCGCTAACAATAACTGAGCTGATAAAGACGATGCAGAATACGATGGCCTGTAACACTGATTTAAAACTGATAGTTTTCATGGTTGTTATAATTTTAATTTGTTGGATCAAAATTACTTCAGACCGGAGCTGCTTAATAATTACAAATTACCGGGAATATGACGGTTACTGCGAAAAGAACAGTTAGACGCTAAATCCGGCGCAATACTCGTTCTTTTTTCCGTTTAATAAGAATAACAAGCGGGGTTTCTGCGATTTTTGCAAATACCTGTCCCTTTTTTCGCATAAGATTACAAAAACATTCTGGTTGTGAACGGGACGCGGGTCTTCATTTGTTTGAACCACTATTAGACAATAGCAGCCTGTTTTACGGGTGCGTGATAGTTTTGGTCCGGATACCGCTTACATTGACGACAATTTCAACTGCTTAGGTTAAAGATCTGTTGGTTTCTTCCAGAACGGTTTTATTATTCTGCTCTGCCGATGGCTCAACAGAATCAACAGGCACGTTGCAACCAGGCAAAACACGGTTGCCTGTATGGATCCTTCTGGTCCGAAAGCCCCACCTGTATACCATTCGGCGCCCTCTATCTTTGTTGTGAAGAGTGATTTACCTATATTGTTACCCGACACAGTTGCTCCGAAGATCCCGGCCTGGGTAAAGTTCCAGGCGAAATGAATGGCAATGGGGAACCATAAATTCCTCGACCAAATAAAAGCCGCGGCCAGGAACAAACCTGCCTGGAGTGCGAGACCTACAGCAGCGGATAAGGTGCTATTGGGATTTCCCAGGTGCATGGCGCCAAAAATAAGCGCTGAAATAAAAAGGGCAATGTAACTTCCCAGTTTTTCCTCCAGTGTCCTGAAGATAATTCCTCTAACCAGCACCTCCTCAAAAATGGCGGAGGAAAAAGCCATGATCAGGGCAGGCAACAGAAACAGGACAGGATTAACACCGAGAATATAAAACCCGCCGTTCAGGTATATAACAAAAATTGTAAGAGCCTGAAGGCCCGATCCAAGCAGAATCCCCAAAGCAAGATTTCTTCCCAATCCCTTCGTGGATAATTCGGTCAGGATTCTTTTTTCATAAAACCGGAATAGTACCGCGTAGCTGAAAATTGACAATACTGCGGTTATCAGTCCTTTCAACAATTTGTGCAGCGTTACATCCACAAACAGATAATTAAAAAGCTGACTGGATAAGAACTGCCCAAGACCCACGGTTCCTCCAACAATTAATATTCCTATCACGATTTTTGTGAGTGGGAAGTGAAGCGCTTTTTTACCCAGGGTTTCTGTCTGCATGTTTTATTGAGAGGTTATGATATGTATAATAAGCGTATTATCCTTCTTTTTCTATTCTTCCGTCCAGCAAATTAATGATCCGCGAACCATAAGAGGCGTTTTTTTCAGAATGTGTTACCTGTATGATCGTTACTTTATTCTCTTTATTTATTTTACTGAAAAGGTCCATGATCTCTTCGCCTTGTTTTGAATTAAGGTTTCCGGTTGGTTCATCTGCCAGCAGAAGTTTTGGGTTATCGATCAGCGCCCGGGCGATCCCAACCAGTTGCTGCTGGCCACCCGAAAGCTGCTCAGGGAAAAGATCTTTTTTTCCTACAATGTTAAACCGGTCCAGCATGTCAGAGACAGCGGCTTTGCGTTCCGTGGATTTCATATTACGATACAATAAAGGTGTTTCAATGTTTTCGAAAACAGTGAGTTCGTCAATTAAGTGATATGCCTGGAAAACAAATCCAATATGCTCCTTGTACACCTGAGAACGATGTTTTTCTTTAAGATCCTTTATATTTTTTTCCATGAACAGGTAGTCCCCTTCATCAAAATTATCAAGCATTCCAATCACATTCAGCAGCGTGGATTTTCCCGAACCGGAGGGGCCCATGATGGAAACAAACTCTCCTTCGCGGATGGATAAATTAATGTCGCGCAAAAGGAAGGTTTTATTGCCACCGGTATTTACCCATTTAAAAATATTATTTAATTGTATCATAAATCATTTTTATTTTGTGATGTCCTTCATTGGGGTTTCTTTTTTTTGAGCTGCAGCCGATCCCGCTGTCATTCGCTTCTAAGGCTTTTAACGGGATTCATTAAAGCTGCTTTTAGTGTTTTATAACTTACCGCAAGAAAGGCAACGGAAAGCGAGGTTAACATGGCAAGAATAAAAACACCGGGACTGATATCGATGCGGTAAGCAAAGTTGCCGAGCCATTCATTCATAAAATAATACGCCAGGGGAGCCGCGACAATAAATGCAATGAGGATAAGTAAGGCAAATTCTTTTGAAAAGAGGTATAGAATATTGCCAATGCCGGCTCCCAGTACTTTACGGATACCTACTTCCTTTGTTTTCTGTACTACCATAAAAGAAATAAGACCATAAAGGCCAAGACAGGAAATAAATATAGCAAGAGCCGCGAAGATCTTATAAAGAAGCGCCATCTGGGTTTCCTGCTGGTAAAAACGTTCAATGGTTTCGTCCATAAAGCTGCCGGTGTAAACATAATCGGGGAAGAATTTGTCCCAGGATCTCTGAATTTCCTTTTGTGTAAGCACAAGATTTTGTGTATGTAATTTTATACAGGTCAACTGGTATCGTTTTCTTTTTGAACTGATCATAATGGGCTTCACCTCTTCTCTCAGTGAATTTGTTTTAAAGTCTTTGACCACGCCGCAAATGGTTTTCCATCTGCCTCCGCCTATACGGAGTGTTTTTCCGATCGCAAGCTCGGGTGATGTGATGTTCAGTTTTTTAAGAAGCGTTTCATTTACCACTACGTCAGTCATGGTGTCACTTTTATCATACCCTTTCCCTGCTATAAAAGTTAATCCAAAGGTTTTGAAATAGTCTTCATCGCCAAATTTGAGATAGAGGGTAAATAATTCATCCGGCTTATGGTCCACAGCGAAGTTGGTGCCGGAATTATTATCGGAAGATGGCATGTCGCTTGCGAAAGAAACGATCTGAACACCGGGGATCTTTGAAATTTCCTCCTTAAAGGCAGGCTGGTTCTTAAGCACGAGGGTATCTGTATTTCCACCGAGTAAAAGAAGCGCGTCTTTATTGAAACCAAGATCGGCGCTGCGGATAAAATCCATCTGCGTAATGGCCACGATGGTACCGATGATGAGCGCCTGAGAAATTGCAAACTGTACCACAACAAGCGTCCTTCTAAGGGAAATACCACCCACCGTTGCAGAATTGATCTTGTTTTTGAGCGCCACGACAGGTTTAAATCCTGATAAAATAAGCGAAGGATAGATGCCGGCTAAAAAAGTTACCAGAATAAGCAGGCAGGTTAAAAACAGAAAACTTTGAAAATTAAAAAGGCTGAGATCTTCTTCCAGTGAAACCACATGTTTAAGATAAGGAAGGATGAGCCAGGCAAGGAAAACCGCCAGAAGCGATGAGACAAGAACAATGAAATTTGTTTCGGTGAGCATTTGCCAGAACAGTTGGGGACGATTACTTCCCAGCACTTTTCTTATCCCTACTTCTTTGGAACGGCTCACTGCTTGCGCCGTAGAGAGATTGATGAAGTTAATGCAGGCCATGATTATGATAAGAAAGCCAATCAACGACAAGGTAAGCAGGGTGGAGCGGCCGATCACGTGGTTGCCTGTATTTCCAAGTTCGGTATCGTAATGGATATCTTTTAAGGGCCTCAGGAGATTCAAGCGTTTATTGTTTCCTTCATTCTTGTAATATTTTTTAGAAAGCGCAAGTAGTTGTTTTTCTACGTTGGCTTCGGTGAGCCGGTCAGGGAACAGCATATACACCTGAAAATTGCTGGTGGTGGAGCCCCAGTCGGTTGTATAGCCCATGGTTTTTGTGTCCTCCATGGTCTTAAAAGATCCTACGACCCGAAGGCGGAAATCGGAATTATAGGGAGCGTCTTCAATAACACCGGCAATACGGAAATCAAGCGCGTTATCGAGCTTAATGGTTTTGCCAACACAGTTTTGCCAATCGTTAAAATACTTAAGCGCCGTGCTTTTACTTAATACCATGGCATGAGGTTCGGCCAATACTCCTGGATTCCCGATAAGCCATTTAAACTGGATGATCTCAAAAAGATCCGGATCGGCGAAAAACACCCCGTTATCCTCAATGAATTTTTTAGTCTCCCTTTCTTCTTTGATCGTGACCTGGCTGCCGAAAGAACTAAAGAGAGCGCCGGATTTTATCTGCGGGAGATCTGTACGGAGTGCTTTTAATGCGGGGAAAGGAACACCGGGTGTATAATCGATCCCGTCGGAATATGTATCCTGCGTATAAATGTGGTAAATCTTGTCGTAGTTTGCACGGAATGTATCGTAACTCAGTTCGTAGCGCACCACCAGGAAAAGAAGGATACAGGCCGCCAGACCAATGGCCAGTCCCGAAACATTTATAAAGGCATAACTTTTATGCCTGATAAGATTCCTGTACGCGGTTTTAAAATAGTTGAGTATCATAGTTGTTTATTCAGATCTTAAGCTCTTAATTGGATTTATCATCGCTGTTCTAACAGCCTGGAAGCATACAGTAGAAAATGCCGCTAACATAACAGCAACCACCGCAAATGCAAAAGTATAAATAGTCAGGTGCGTTCTATACGGATAATTTTCCAGCCATTTATTCATTGCCCACCAGGCTGTTGGCAAGGAGATACATGTCGCAATGCTAACTAATTTCAAAAAGTCAAGTAACAGTTTCCCCACGATCCCCGGAACAGAGGCTCCCAATACTTTACGGATACCCACTTCCTTCGAGTGTTTTTCAGCTGATAAAGAGGCGAGGCCCAGAAGACCTATACAGGAAATAAAGATAGTCAGAATTGTCGCAAAGGATATCATCTGTTTCCATTTCGCCTCATTTTTATATTGGTCGCTCAGGTCTTCATCCAGGAAGGCATAACGATAAGGAATAGCAGGAAACATTCTCCTAACGATTTTTTCAGTATGGTTTAAAGCCGCTGCTTTGCCATTTGGATTAATTTTGATGAAAAGAATTTCATAGCTTAATTCCGGATCCAGGCTGAAAACCTGTGGGGTGATTTTTTCTGTAAGTGGGCCGGTATGAAAATCCTTGACGACTCCGATTACATGATATTTTTTGTTTTTGTAGAAGAAGTCTATTACTTCGCCGATCGGCTTTTTCCAGCCGGCGGCTTTCACAAATGATTCGTTCACAATAAGTGAACTCGTTGAATCCACCGGATGATCTTTCGAGAAGTTCCGTCCCTCGAGAACAGGTATTTTAAAAAGAGGGAAATTTTCTTCGTCTATTTTGCTAAACCCAAATTCCTGATTGGTTTCTCCATTAATGTGTGCTACCGTTACATATCCTCCTCCTTGTTTTGAAGTTACATTATTAATCGCTGGCTCACGCATTAATTCGCTTTTCAGCGTTTCCATTTTTAATTTGTTCATTTTTCCGGCAACAACCCGCAATATGTTCGATGTATCATAACCCAGGTCGTAGTTGAGCAGGTAATTGAATTGGGAAAAAACGGTCATAGTTGCAATGATCAGAAATGTTGCTAGTGTAAACTGAAGAACTATCAGGCCACGTGACAAATAATTTTTCCCTGAAAACCGTATTTTTCCGTATAATGTATCAACTGGATTAAATCGTGACAATATTAAGGCGGGATAAAAGCCAGCGAGCAGCCCGGTAAATACAAACAGCAAAAAATATCCTGCAATAAGTTTTGAATCCAATAAATAGGAAAAGGAAAGCGCCTTATCAGAAAGTGAATTAAAAAAAGGAAGCATCACATTAACTAAAACTATTGCGAATACAAACGAAAGGAAAGAGAGTACGAAGGACTCACCCAGGAATTGAGCTACCAATTGTTTTCTCTGCCCCCCCACTACCTTTCTTATTCCTATTTCTTTAGCTCTTTTAAGCGACCGCGCAAGAGTGAGATTTACAAAGTTTATACACGCGATAAGTAAGATAAAAAGCGCTATCCCACTCAGGATATATGAGTAGACTGGATTACTGGCGTTAAGAAGTCCATTGGAGGAAGGATAATCTTTGCTCAGATGCATTGCTGTAAGAGGCTGAAAATGGAATTCCACCTTTTCATCAAAATCATATTTCTCCTTCATCATTTTTATCTGCTCAGCCGCTTCTTTCTTAAAAATAATGTTTGCTTTTGTTTTAACATCAGCAACATTTGTCCCTGGTCGGAAAACAACAAATGTGTTCAGGAAAAAATTCATCCAGGCATCTTCATTCTCCCGTGCCAGTCTGAATTTTATTGGCCGGATCATCTCTATCTTAATGGAAGAATTTTGAGGAGAGTTTTTAGTCACGGCTGAAATTATAAACGATTCAAAGGTTTTACCCGTACTTAATTGAAGGGACTGACCTACCACATTGGCTTTTCCGAAGTATTTTTGCGCAACGTCTTCAGAAACAACAACCGCGTTAAGCTCTTTAAGACATGTTTTAGGATCCCCATATAAAAATGGGAAAGTAAATACCTCAAAAAAATTCTCATCTGCCCAAAGCGCATTCTGCTCAAATACCTCCGCGCCTTTCCTTACATTACTATAATCAGGTTGGAGCCTCACGTAACATTCGAGCTCAGGGATTTGTGCCACAAACCTGGGACCAGGCATCAATCCGGTATTCCCAAGCTTGGTTACTTCTCCTTTGGAATTGGTGAGATCGGCAGTAATCCTGTAGATATTATTTCCACGCTCATGAAAACGGTCAAAGCTCAGCTCATCTTTCGCGTATAAAACTATAAGCATGCAACACGAAACGCCTACACCTAATCCAAAAATATTAATGAACGAGAAAAATTTATTTCTCCAGAGATTTCTTAATGCCGTTATAATATAGTTTCTGAGCATATTATTCGGTTCTTAAACTTTTTACAGGGTTTGACATCGCAGCTTTTATAGCCTGGGAACTTATTGTAAAAACCGCTATCAGCATTGAACTCAGGCCGGCAACAACAAAAACCCACCATTTTATAGCTACGTGAAACGGGTAATCTGCCAACCAGGCATTCATACACCACCAGGCGCATGGCGTGGCAATTAAAAGTGCAACGGCAACCAGTTTTAAAAAGTTCAGGGAAAGCAATGAGGCTATATGCATGACAGAGGCGCCTAATACTTTACGTATACCAATTTCTTTGACGCGGTTCTCCGCGGTATATGTGGCCAGCCCAAAAAGCCCGAGGCAGGAGATAAAAATTGTAAGTGCCGCAAACAGGCTCGCCAATGCAGCTGTGCGTTGTTCATTCTCAAATTTCTGTTCGTATTCCTCATTGATAAATTTGTATTGAAAAGGGACGCCCGGATTGTATTTTTTAAATAAGGCTTCAGCATGTTCAATGTTGTAGGAGGTCAGGTTCGCCGGATTAAGCTTCACGTGAATGATATTCAGCCAGTGTTTGGAGCAACCTTCAATAACAATGGGCTTTGTGGGATGGTACGGTGAATGCAGGATAAAATCCCTGATAACACCTATCACATGAAATTGGCGGTCGGAATCTTCAATGATCTGTCCGATGGGTTCTTTAAAACCCATTATTTTTAAAGCTGACTCGTTTAGGATGACTCCTGAGGAATCGGAGGGAAATTTACTCAAGTTAAAATCACGGCCTTTGATAAGCTGCAGCCCGGCGGTTTTTACAAAATCTTCGTCCGTGCAGAAGCGGTCAAAATCAGTTTTATCATTTTCCGGCCTGCCCTGCCAGATGATCCCCCAGGTATCACTCCAGCCCTGGGTAAGCGGAGAGCTGGTTTTGCAGACCGAGCTTGCAATTCCTGTGGAGATCAGTTCGTGTTTAAGAGCCGGATAGTTTTTTTCAAGATCTTCTGAGAGCTGATGATAAATAAGATTGTCTTTGTTGTAGCCGGTCTCCCTTTGCTGGACAAAATGGATCTGTTGTCTGACAATGATCGTACAGATGATTAAAATAATGGCAAAAGTAAACTGGAACACAACAAGCGTTTTCCGTGGAGTGATCAGTGAATCGATATTGCGAAAGGTGCCTTTAAGAACTTTAACCGGCTGAAAAGAGGAAAGGAAAAATGCGGGATAAAATCCCGCAAGCAACCCGGTAAATAAAATAAAACATATGCCGGAGAACCAATAATAGATATTTGAATAATCCACATGCAGGTGTTTATCCGTTAGTTCGTTAAAAGCAGGCAAAGATAACTGTACCAATAAGAGAGCCATGGCAAAACCAATAAAGACAAGAATGACGGATTCACTGATAAATTGCAGGATAAGTGAATTACGCCTGGCGCCCACTGTTTTTCTGATCCCGACCTCGCGGGCGCGTTTTTCGCTGCGGGCGGTACTCAGGTTAATAAAGTTAATGCAGGCGATCACTAAAATGAAACCGGCTATAATTCCGAACAGTCGAACGTATTCAACGCGACCCCCGACCTCTACTCCTTCCTCAAAACGTGAATATAATCTCCAGCGATCCATTGGGTAAAGGAACATTTCAAAGGCATCTTCTTTGTCCTGATATTTTTGCCTGATGTTTTTTACTTTTGATTGCGCGGTTTCAAACGAAGCATTTTCCCTGAGAAGAACATAGTTCCGCATATTGTTATTTCCCCAGCGTTCATCTTCTTTACCACCAACCAATAGGTATTGCCAACCGATCAGGTACTCAAAATCAAAGCGTGTGTTGTCAGGTGGGTCGGAAATAATGGCGGTTACTACAAGATTCTCTTTATTGTCTACCCGGAGTGCTTTTCCAATGACGTCTGTATGGCCAAATAATTTTCTGGCGGCTTTTTCGGTAAGTACGATACAGGTTCCGTTGGCAAGCGCTGTTTTTGGATCGCCTTGCAGAAGTGGAAAACTAAAAACATCTAGAAACTCCTTATCCACAACATTGCCTTTAAGATGGAGCTGTTTAGTACCTGTATCAAATAACCAGTCACCCGACCAGTTTACCCGGGCCATTTTTTCAATTTCGGGAATATCGTGTGGAAGCGTTTTAGCGGCGACCATCGGTGTTGTATTCCAGCATTCCAGGTTACCGCTATATTCGGCCCGGTTCCAGAGCTCGTAGATCCTTTCCCTTTTTTTATGAAAGTTGTCGTAGCTTAATTCATTTTGCATCCATAAGGCAATGAGGATAACGGAGCCCATACCGATTGCCAGACCTAGAATATTTATAGCTGAAAAACTTTTATTTTTTAATAACTGGCGAAAGGCTATTTTGAGATAGTTTTTTATCATACTATTTATTCTTTTAAGAATGAGGCGATGTTTTTTGCACTTGATTCATTCAGATCTTAAACTTTTTACAGGATTTGCAAGTGCCGCTTTCACAGCCTCCATACTCACCGTTAAAAACGCAACCATAAATGCAAGTAATCCTGCAATAATAAACACCCAATAATCTATATCAATCCGGTAGACATAATCTTCGAGCCACTTGTGCATGAAGTACCAGGAAACCGGCACGGCAATCCCAAATGAAATGACCACCAATTTTAAAAAATCTTTAGACAGTAATTGAACAATGCCACTAACACTAGAGCCCAACACTTTGCGAATACCAATTTCTTTAAAACGCTGTTTGATGGTAAAGGATGCCAGACCAAATAATCCTAGACAGGCAACTAAAACGGAGAGAAAAGTAAATGAGCCAAGAACCGCCCTCATGTTTTGTTCGGATTGATACAAAGCATTAAAGTCATCTTCCGCAAAGGCATATTTGAAAGGACTTTCTGTGGCAATATTTTTCCAGGTGGTTTCTAATTGTTGAAGCGTTACAGTAAGATTATTCGTTTTTAAACGCAAACTCACAATGCCGTACCATTGCGGATAAATATGAATTAGTAACGGTTTTATATCGTCGTGAAGAGAAGCAAAATTAAAGTCCTTAACAACCCCGATCACTTTTCCTTCTTTACCAAAAGCCCAGATCACTTTTTTCCCAAGGGCTTCTTTGGGGCTTTTCCAGCCAAATACTTTTACCGCAGCTTCATTAACAATAAAGGCTTCCTTTTCGTCTGTAGTAAAGTCTTTAGAAAAATTACGTCCCGCCGCCATTTGTATTTCGTAAGTAGGGATAAAATTCTCATCTACCGATATTACGTATGAAGAGGTCATTTCATTTTGCGCGGCTCCTTCAGGGATCATTGTAATATTTGAAATACCTTTAAAAGAGAAAGTGTTAAGAGTACCACGAACGACTCTTGTATTTTTTGATAGTTCTTTTAAAATCACATCCGCTTTGCGGCCATCCCCACCTCTGAATTCTATAGAAATGATCTGATCCTTATTCATGCCAATGTTGCGATTCTGTATAAAATCGAGTTGTTGTAAAATTAAAAAAGTACTTATTATCAAAATAATGGCAATACTGAATTGAAAAATAACAAGCCCTTTTCTGAAAATAATATCGGTTATGCCGTGTACGACATTACCTTTAAGCGATTGAATGGGCGCGAAAGACGACATGAGTAAGGCAGGATACAGGCCTGCAAGAATGCCCACTGAAATGATAATGGCCAGGTATAACCAAAACACGTTTGAGTTTACAGTTAAGCCGGTGCCCACAAAATTATTGAAAAAGGGAAGACTTATTAATAAAAGTGCAAAGGAAATCACGGTGGCTATTCCGGCAAAAACTAGCGACTCTCCTAGAAATTGAAGGATGAGCTGTGACCTGACGGCCCCAATCACTTTTCGCAGGCCAATTTCTTTAGACCTATTCAGAGAACGGGCAGTTGAGAGATTAATAAAATTGCAGCAGGCAATAAGTAAAATCAAAAGCGCCGCCCCTGAAAAAATATAAACGTAGGTGATGTCGCCATTCACACTTCCTCTCATTTCAGCATCCAGGTGCGATTTTAAATGAATGTCTTTTAAAGGTTGTAAGTCGAGGATAAGAGCCATGCCTGTTTCCTTTTTTATATCGACCATTTCTTTTTCCATAAAGGCATTTATTTTGGAACTAAGTTTTCTAAGATCCGCCTTTTCAGATAAGAGGACATAGGAATAGGTATCGCAGTTAAACCAGTTAAGTTCCTCTTCCTTAAAATAAGGCGTGTTTTTGCTCATTTCGTGAAAAGTGCTTCTGGAAATAAAACATTCACAGTTAAAATGAGAATTGGACGGAATATCTTTTATTATGGCTGTTACCATCAGGTTGATGGTGTCTGAGAACTTTACCATTTTCCCAAAAGCGGGTTCTGTGCCGAAGTATTTTTTGGCAGTGCTCTCTGTAAGCACAACGCTGTATGGTTTTGTAAGCGCTGTATGCGCGTTACCTTCCAGTAAGGAAAAAGTAAATATTTCCAAAAGACTGGAGTCGGCATACATGATTTTAGTATCCAGGAATTTCTTTTCTTTGTAAGAGATTTGCCTTCTGGAATTAATGAAGCGAACATAATCAATCACCTCGGGGAAATTAGCCTTTAATTTAACAGCCATTATCGGCGATGAAGGGACAAAGTGTTCTGTCTTTTTTGGCTGTTTGCCAATGGTCGTGATTCTATATATACGATCTGCTTTTTCATGATAGGCATCGTAACTTAATTCATGATTTACATAGAGATAAATAAGTGTACAACAGGTGATCCCTACGGATAAACCAACGATATTAATGGTCGAGAATAATTTATTCTTGATCAGGTTGCGCCAGGCTATTTTCAGGTAGTTCTTAAACATATGGCTTTGGATTTAAAAAGGCTTAAGGTTAAATAAGTTAACACTAAGGCTTACGACTTTTGAGGCTTTGGACCTTCGTTTATTTTCCTTGTTGAATTTCAGGTTAAAGCCAACAAGCGACGTAAAAGGTTTAATGTAAGTGAATTCATGATGAACTGTTTGTTCTATGGATAGTTCATTATTGTTTTTTAGTTTGTCCTGCATAAAAATATTCGTAAAAACTGAAATCAGAATTACACCGGCAATAAATAAAATAGCCTGCACGTTTATAACGGAGAAATCCATTCTCTTTTTTGTGATGTGTATGGTCCGCTTAATGTAGCGTGTAACTGTGGCTTTCATTGGTTTCAATTCGTTAGTTGTAATTATGCGCGTTCAGTTTCCAGAAACACATTTATCATCACGGCGTGGCATGCAGTCTCAATATAAGATTGCTTCACTCCGTTCGCAATGACGGCTTCGGATTGTTTATTAAAAAATTTCATTCTTTTTTCTTCAAACCCATCGACTTCCAGTCGATAGGGGTTTAGTTTAGATCTTAATATTCTGGGTAACGATCTGTCCGTCCAGCATATTGATCACCCGGTGTGTGTAACGCGCATCATGTTCGGAGTGGGTTACCATGATAATGGTTGTTCCCTGTTCATTGAGGTCGGTAAGGAGCCGCATCACATCGTTCCCGTTTCTTGAATCCAGGTTGCCTGTGGGTTCATCGGCAAGGATCAGTTTGGGTTTATTAACCACCGCACGGGCAACAGCAACACGCTGCTGCTGGCCGCCTGAGAGTTGTTGCGGATAATGGTTACGGCGATGAGCGATCTGGATCTTATCCAGCACTTCATCCACAATTTGTTTTCTTTCCGCTGAGGGAACACCTGTGTAAATAAGTGGAAGCTCCACGTTTTCAAAAACGGTGAGTTCATCGATCAGGTTAAAACTCTGGAATACAAAACCGATGTTGTGTTTTCTCATTTCCGCGCGTTTGCGCTCATTGAATTTTGCCACCTCGACATCATTGAACATAAAGCTCCCGCTGTCAAGGTCATCCAGCAACCCGATAATGTTCAGCAAGGTAGATTTGCCACAGCCCGATGGACCCATGATGGCTACAAAATCACCGGTATTTATCTCAAATGAGATTTTGTTCAGGGCGACTGTTTCTACCTCTTCGGTACGGTAGATCTTTTCCAGGTCTTTTACTTTTATCATATTTTTATCTATTTAATATTTGTGTTTGAATTCTTTTTTGGGCGTGCCCCTGCGGGTCGGGCTGTCGCTACTCGCTTTTTTTGTTGCCCTCCGGGCCAACAAAACGAGCTCAGACACCCGATAGCTATCGGGACGCTCCATCCCTCACGCGACAGCTCAAAATAACTCAGTTCTTTCAAATCGTTTCATTTTTTGTCTTTTAAGATCAGTTCCTGGGTGTTTTCATAATTGTCATAACCTGAGGTAATGATCCTGTCGCCAGGTTCCAGTCCCTGCACTACTTCATAATATTCAGGGTTTTGCCGGCCCAGCTGAATATCCACTCTATATGCTGTTGAGCCGTCGTCGTTTAATTTAAACACCCAGTTTCCGCCGGTCTGCTGATAAAAACTTCCTTTGCTCAAAAGAAGTGCTTCCGTTTCATCGCTCAGCGCAAGCCTGATCTGGAGTGTTTGTCCACGACGGATCTCTTTTGCGATCTCGCCCTCAAACTTCATGTCCACCTGGAATTTCCCATTAGTTACCTGTGTGTATACTTTGTGGATCTTTAATTTGTAGTCTTTGCCATTAAAAGTAAATTCGCCTATCAATCCTGTGTAGATCCGTGAAATGTAATGTTCATCAATGTCAACACGTACCTTAAAACCACTCAGCACATCTATTTGCCCGAGACGTTCTCCTTTGTTTTTGTTCTGGCCGATCTCCGCATCCAGCGAAGTAAGCTGACCGTCAATAGGGGCGCGTACAATCAGGTCCTCTACTTTTTGACGCATGATGGCAAGTGATTGTTGTGTACGTTTGTAGGATTCCTCCGCCTGTGCATATTCTTCTTTGGTTGAAACCGAATCCTGGTTCAGGATCTGGTCCGTTAGTTTCTTTTTCTTCAGGGCATAATTGTAATTATTTTCTGCCTGTTTAAATTCCTGCGCGGAGATCACGTTTTCTTCGTAGAGTTTTTTGTTCATGGTGTAGATCCGTTCGGCTTCTTTTAAAGTACTCTCCACATCGGTGCCCTGGTTCAGCTTCATGATAGTATTCTGCTGGGCGGCGTTCCTTGAGATCCGCATCTGGGTCAGCAAATTAAAAACTGAAGTTTCCTGGTTCGCCAGGCTTAATTCAAGATCCGTGTTCGATAACTTTAAAATTGCCTCGCCTTTTTTCATCATTGTTCCGTCCTCAACATACTTTTCTTCTACTCTTCCGCCCTCCAATGCATCCAGGTAGATAGTAGTAAGGGGTAACACAATTCCATTTACCGGGATAAATTCCTTGAACGGGCCCTTTTTAACTTCACTGATCGTGAGGCGTTCGGTATCCACATTCAGCTTCATGCCCCCGGAAGTAAAATAAATGCTTCCGGCAATTAATAGTATAATGGCTGCAACAAAAGTGATTGTGATAATTTTTTTTGCCGTCCATTTTTTCTTCTCGATAACTCTGTCCATAAAATATCAGGTTGTATTGCCCAAGCAATTTAAAAAATGTATGATGTTTATTCTAATTGCAGCTAAAACAAGCACCATACATTTATGAATGAAAAAACAACACAAGTTAGATAGCATAATCGTGCCATTGTATTTAATAATTGACAATGAGGTACTTAAGTTTCGGAAGAAATAAAAATTGTACGCTAATGTAACGCGGAGTGTTCGGTTTTGATACACCAGGAAGTCATCTCAAAAATAGGCCAGTAGGTATTTTTGAGATGGCTTCTAATATTCTTTCAAAATTCCAGGTTCAATTTCAATCCATTTAATTAGCTTTCCGCTATATTTATGGCAAGGATTATTCCTGTATGAATTTAAAAGGATCGCATATTTTAGTATTGGATGATGACAGGGACGTCCTCACCGCCATTAGCCTGCTGTTGAAAAAAGAAGTGCAGGAAGTTGTGACTGAAAAAAATCCGGAAAATTTACTTACCCTCCTTAAAAAACATGCCTTTGACCTGGTGTTGCTGGATATGAATTTTAATGCCTCTATCAATACCGGCAATGAAGGGATTTACTGGCTAAAGCGGATAAAAGAAGTGTACCCGGCCATCTCGGTGATCATGATCACTGCTTATGCTGACATTGATCTCGCGATCAGGTCTTTAAAAGAAGGCGCTGCAGATTTTATAGTAAAGCCATGGAACAATCAGAAACTTGTGGAAGCGATCCAGGAGATCCTTAAGAAAAAAGATTCGGATAAAAACCATGTTAAACAACAAAATTATGGCGAGCTGGGCCTGATCGGCCAGAGTGAAGTGGTGCAGGACATTTTCAGTAAAATTGAAAAAGTTGCGCCAACCGATGCCAATATTTTAATACTGGGAGAGAATGGAACGGGGAAGGACCTGATCGCGCAGGCAATCCATCAGCGTTCGCTCCGCTCAAAAAATGCCTATGTTAAAGTCGATGTAGGATCGCTGACAGAAAGTCTTTTTGAAAGTGAGTTGTTCGGGCATAAAAAGGGTGCATTTACCGATGCCCGCGAGGACCGTGCCGGCCGGTTTGAGGCGGCAAACGGAGGAACGTTGTTTTTGGATGAAATCGGGAATATTTCACTTCATCAGCAGGCCAAACTTTTAAGTGTGTTGCAGAACAGGCAGGTTGTGCGGTTAGGGACCAATACCAATATTCCTGTGGACCTCCGTTTAATTTGCGCCACGAATTTGCCTTTGAGTGAACTGGCGAATGAAACTAAATTCAGAAAGGATCTGGTGTACAGGATCAACACGGTTGAAATTATTGTTCCACCCCTGCGTGCCCGTAAAGGCGATATAAATTTGCTCGCGAAACACTTTTTAAAATTTTACGGGGATAAGTATTTTAAACCGGAAGCGGAGTTCAGCACAAAGGCGTTGGAAAAACTCAGCAACTATAATTTTCCGGGAAATGTGCGGGAGTTACAATACATTGTAGAAAGGGCGGTGATCATGGCGGATTCGGAAGTGCTGCAGCCGGGGGATCTTATTTTTTCACCCATCGAGGCTGGTGCAAGAATTTTGTCTGAAAAGGAGAGTGAAACAAAACTCAGCGCAATTGAAAAACAAACCATTTTACGCGTGATCGAAAAAAATAACGGCAACATTACCAAGGCCGCAAAAGAACTGGGCATTACACGGACGGCCCTTTACCGCAGATTAAGCAAATATGAGATTTAAGCGCTTCGGCTGGAATATATTTATCAGAGCATTGTTTGTTTTTATAACTCTGTTCCTCGCTTCCCTTTCGGTGATTAAAGAATGGTATATGGCCGAACTTATTATCATACCCATTATCATCTTCCAGTTTTTTGACTATTACCGCTTTCACAAAAAAGCGCAGAGCGAGGTGGAACAATTTGTCGAATCTATCCACTACCGTGATTTTTCCAGGTATTTTGATGTAAAGCACGCGCCGGCTGAGTTACAGCCCTTTCGCACTGGGTTCAACGAGATCAACTCCACCTTTAAAGTGATCAGCAAGGAAAAAGAGACCCAATACCTGCACCTGAAAACTATTCTTGAAATTGTGGACACCGGTATCTTATCTTATGATATGGACGGTGGCGAAATACTCTGGATGAACGAGTCGTTAAAAATGTTACTTCAGATCCCTTATCTAAAAACGATCCATTCTCTTGAAAAGAGGAACAAGGCACTTTATGACCAGGTCATAGCCCTAGCACCGGGTAATAATGTCATCAGCTCTGTTGCAAAAGACAGGAGCGTATATAAAGTTCTGTTATCAGCAACTACGTTTCAGAACGAAAATAAAAAGTATAAACTCATCGCTTTTCAAAATATCAATGAAGCGCTGGATGAAACGGAATCCAAAGCCTGGCAAAAGTTGTTAAGTGTAATGACGCATGAGATCATGAACTCGGTGGCCCCGATTTCTTCTTTGGCCGAAACCCTCAAAAATAATATCCAGGAAAGCATGCGGCATCCCGGGAACTCAAAAGAAGCGTTGAGCGATATAGAAACCGGGATCAGCACAATTAAAAAAAGAAGCGAGGGATTATTAAAATTTACCGAAACCTACCGTAATCTGAGTAAGATCACGAAGGCAAATGTCGCGAAGGTGATGGTGATGGAGTTGTTTGAGCAGGTACAGCAATTGATGCAGCCTACAATTGAAAAAAAGAAAATTGAACTCGAGGTTATTCTGCGTGACCCTTTCCTGGCAATGGAAGCTGATTCAGATCTGATCGAACAGGTTCTGATCAATCTTGTTTTAAATGCAATAGACGCGGTAAAAGATCAGAACCAGCCAAAAGTTACGCTGGCTGCGGAAAGCAATGCCAATGGCAAGGTAACAATAAAAGTCGCGGACAATGGTTCAGGGATCAAACCAGAACTCCTTGACAAGATCTTCATTCCTTTTTTCAGTACCAAAAAAACCGGAAGTGGGATCGGTCTTAGTCTTTGTAAACAAATTATGGTATTGCATAAAGGGAATATCCAGATCCAGTCGAACGAAGGTGAAGGGACTGTGGTGAGTTTGTTGTTTTAATATTTCCAACACATTATTTAAGCAGCATCGGCCTCGGAGATTAAACAAAACTGACAAATCTTTCCGGGAAGAAGAAAGCGTAACAAGCGCTTTTCTAAGTCGCCCTCTCTGAAAGCGAGGATGCGGATTGTATACAAAACGATTGAGGCGTGGAGAAAGTAGTTTAAACCCTATGCGACTCGGTGTCTCATAAACTCAGTGTTAAGACAAACGGCGAATACAAAAATCCACTAGCCGGATACCATTCTTTTTTTACCGCTTATACATATCCCCTCTATCGGGGGACTATTCCTGCCATAAGTCTTGCTTACTTTGTGAGCATCACTCCTTAAATCAGAACCATGATCAAAGTAGAGGATCTTAAAAAATTATTTCGTACTGAAGAAGTCGAAACCATGGCGCTGAATGTCCGCACGCTGGAAATAAAGGCAGGTGATTTTGTCGCGGTGATGGGTCCTTCGGGTTGCGGGAAATCAACGCTCTTAAATATTCTTGGATTGCTGGATAGCCCTACGCGCGGTTCCTATTTGTTTAACGGACGGGAGGTGTCTTCTCATACAGAAAGACAAAGAGCCGATACCCGCAAACAAAACATCGGGTTTGTATTTCAGAATTTTAATTTAATAGATGAACTTACGGTTTTTGAAAATATAGAATTGCCTCTTCTGTACCTGGACCTTCCTCAGGATGAAATTACGAAACGCGTAAACGCCATGATGGAAAAAATGCAGATCACTCACCGCAAGGATCATTTTCCGCAGCAACTCTCGGGAGGGCAGCAACAACGTGTTGCCATTGCAAGAGCCGTCGTTACAGACCCGAAAATAATATTGGCGGATGAACCAACGGGAAACCTGGATTCGAAGAATGGAAAGGAAGTCATGACCTTATTATCAGACTTAAATAAAAAAGGTACTACAATTATCATGGTGACCCACTCGCGTTATGATGCAGGTTTTGCACGGCGGATCATTAATTTGCTGGATGGGGAAATTGTGGTGGAAGTGAGTGGTTAGTGCAAACAGGATATGTTTAAAACACATGGAAACATAAAAGCGAGGTTTTACCAGGGTCAATAGTGTATATCCGGGTGGGTACAGAAAGTGTAACAAACGGGTCGATGTCAGTTCGAGCAGGACAATTTTCAAGAAGGTGTTAATACCATCGAGTCTATCCGGTTAAAAACTAAACAAGTAAATGGCAAAAACAAAAATGATAAAAAATTACCTGAAGATCGCTCTTCGGAATTTGATGCGGAATAAATTCTATTCCATCATTAATGTTTTTGGCCTTGCAATCGGGATTGCCTGTTTTACGCTAATTGTTTTGTTTGTACGCGACGAACTGGCCTATGATGGTTTTCACAAAAACAAGGACAGGATCTACCGGGTGTGTGAGGAACTGGATCCTGAAGAGGGCCAGGGGGAAAATTCCAGCAGCCAGCCTTTCCCGGTTGCAAAAGCACTGCTGAATGATTATCCGCAACTGGTAGAGCAGGCAGTGCGTTTTTTTAATTTCCAGGAAGCCAGCCACACCTTGCAATACAAAGACATTAAGATCAACGAGAAAAAAACTTTTTTTGCAGACTCTTCGCTTTTTAAGGTATTCGATTTTCCTTTGGTAAAGGGCAATCCCGACAAGGCCCTGAGCGAAATTAACTCCATTGTTATCTCACAGGAAACCGCGCGAAAATATTTTGGCGATGAAGATCCCATGGGTAAAATGATCCGCTTCGACGGAAAGATAGATCTGATGGTAAGCGGGGTTTTTGAAAAGATCCCGACACAATCACACATTCATTTCGATTGCCTTGTATCTTTTGTTACTCTCAAGGCACTTATAGGTCCTAACATCGGTTCCGGAAACTGGGTCTGGAACCCTTGTTGGACCTATATTTTACTTAAAGAAGGGGCAAGTGGAGCGGAACTGGAAAAACAATTTCCGGATTTTGTGAAAAAATATTTCCCTGATTTTATAGTTCCACAGGCAAGGTTGTATCTTCAGAGATTAACCGACATCCATCTCACTTCCAAACTGGATTATGAGCTGGAACCTAATTCGGATAGATCTGATATTTTTATTTTTGGCGTGATCGGGATCTTTATTCTCATCATCGCCTGTATTAATTTTATGAACCTCTCCACTGCCCGTTCGGCCAAACGTGCCAAAGAAGTGGGGATGAGGAAAGTTTTCGGATCTTACCGTTCGCACCTCGTACAACAATTCCTGGGTGAGTCTATGCTCTTGAGTCTTTTTGCACTGGTGTTCGCGGTTGGGCTTGTAATTATTCTTTTACCCGTGTTTAATTCGTTTTCAGGGAAGGATCTTTCCGTTTCACTTTTTTTTGAAATAAAGACAGGGTTGCTCCTTTTATGTGTAACGCTCTTCGTTGGAATTGTTTCCGGAATTTACCCGGCTTTGTTTTTATCTGCTTTTGAACCAGTGCAGGTTTTAAAAGGAACGTTTAGTCCCGGAAGAAAAAGTAAGTTGTTTCGTCAGAGCCTGGTGGTATTACAATTTGCCATTTCCCTTGCCCTGATCATCAGCACGGCAGTCATATACAATCAGCTGCAGTTCTTAAGAAACGCGGATCTTGGTTTTGAGAAAGAACAGGTGATCGTATTGCCGGTGCGATCGCCCATGGCAAAAGTATATCTCCCGTTTTCGGAAGAACTGAAAACCGGCGGCAGGATCGTGAACATTGCCACCATGAATGATATTTTGGGAGCGAGTCACAATACACACGAATATAATTACGAAGGGATGCCGGCGAATAAAGAATGGATCTATTTTCCTTCTTTAATTGTAAGTCCTACATTTATTCAAACCCTCAACATCAAGTTAGTTGCGGGAAGAGGGTTTGATAAGGACATTAAAACGGATGATTCCTTGTCGGTGGTTATCAATGAATCCATGGTAAAACACCTGGGTTGGGGCGCACCGGAGAATGCACTGGGCAAACAATTTTTTACCCCAAGCGGACATGAGCGGGTAATTGGCGTGGCAAAGGATTTTAATTTTGTGTCGTTAAAAGAATCTGTCGGCCCCTTTGTTCTGGATCTTGCGGATA
>Ga0208492_1000934_pt1 | contig 21368 bp, 11 predicted proteins | sample Subbioar_CSW14AB_FD_184820 | JGI IMG/M metagenome (GOLD analysis project Ga0208492, IMG submission 184820) | Serpentinite rock and fluid subsurface biosphere microbial communities from McLaughlin Reserve, California, USA - CR12Mar_CSW14AB (SPAdes) | ecosystem: Environmental > Terrestrial > Deep... | reverse complement strand
GGCTTGTCGATCTGTTGGCACAAGCTCGAGTGATTGCCCAAAAGCCCCTCGTGCGCATCCCAGGCACCCGCGCCGCCGCCGCCGTGTTGAATCTGCACGAAGCGCACGCCTCGCTCGATCAAGCGGCGCGTCGCCAGTAGCTGCTGGCCAAAGGTTTTGGTTTCGGCCCGGTCAATCCCATAGAGCGCCTTGGTCGCTTCCGATTCGCTGGCGAAATCCATGACTTCGGGCAGCGAGCGCTGCATGCGAAAAGCCAGCTCGTACGACTTGATGCGCGCCGCCAGTTCCTGATCCCAGGGCCGGCCTTCGGCACGGTGGCGATTGAGGCGGTCAAGCAGACCGAACTCGCCCCGTTGTTCTTCCAGCGTCAAATCGGACTCGGGTTTGCCGAAATCAAGCGGGTTGGCCGGATCGACCTTGATCGGCACCGCGTCGTGGGCAGGCCCCAGGTAATGGCCGTCGCGCTTGTTCCAGTACTCCCTCGTTCCCATCGACAAGAACTGGGGAAGGTTTTGATTGAGCGAGCCCAGGCCGTAATGCACCCAGGCGCCCAGGTTGGGAAACTCGCCATCAAGCATGTGGCGGCCCGAGTGAAACTGCGTTTGCGCCCCGTGGTTGTCGTCGGTCGTCCACATGGAACGGACAATGGCGACCTCATCGATCACGGAACCGAGATTGGGCAGCCAGTTGGAAACGGGGATACCGCTCTGGCCGCGCTTGGTGAATCCGATCTGCGTCGCCAACAATTTATTGCGCTGCTGACCGTTGGCGTCTCCCTTGACGACGACGCGCAGATCCTTGAAACGATCGGGGTTTTGCACATCCTTGAACGGCGTCTCGGAGATCGTCTTGCCGGCGTATTTGTCGATCTGCGGCTTGGGATCGAATGTTTCCAGATGGCTCGTTCCGCCATTCATGAACATCCAGATGACGCTCTTGGCCTTGGGGCTTGCATGCGGCTTGCCATCAGGCAACGCGAAGCCTTCCGAAGAGCCGCGTAGGGAGGAATTCATCATGGCCTGCAGCGCCACGCCGCCGAAGCCAAGACAAGACTTGCCCAGGAAACGGCGGCGGCTGGCCAGGAATCTCGGATCGTTCATCCTGCCGGCTCCTTTTATTAGCGGATGGTGATGAAATCGTTGTGATTGAGTAAGGCGTGCACGAGGTTGGTACGGCCGCGCTTCGGATCGATCTGGTTCCAGGATTTCAGAGCGCTGGCACATTCCCTTACTTCGATCGGATCGGGATCCTGGCCCAGCAGCGCCCGAAACGCCCGCTTCACATACTCGTCATCGTTGGCGGCGGGCTTGCCGGCATCCAATCGCGAGGCGATCGCCGCCGCGCTTTCACGCGAAACCTTGCTATTGACCAGAGTCAAGGCCTGCTGCGGCACAATGCTCTCTTCACGGCGATAGCAATCGAGCACATTGGGAGAATCGAACTGCGCCAGGAAGTTTTGATCTTCGTTGTGCGAGTGGAAGAAATAGAGGCTGCGCCGCCGCGACGAAGTTTCAGAGGCGGCCACAGGCGGGCCGCCCACCTTCGCATCGAGCATGCCGCCCAGAGCAAGCAGGCAATCGCGCACTGCTTCCGATTCGAGCCTTCCCGGCATTCTGCGCCAAAAGGTCTTGTTCGCCGGATCGATCTTCCAGCCCGGGTGAGCCGGGTCGGGATTGGTGAAGAGCGCGTAGGTCTGGCTGGTCACGATCGTGCGATGCAGATGTTTCAGGCTGTAGCCATGTTCCATGAAGTCGACCGCCAGCCAGTCGAGCAAGGCCTGCTGGGCGGGCGGCGTGCCCTTGCGGCCAAAATCGAACATGGTCGGCACCAGCGGCTGACCCATGTGCCGTGTCCAGACATGGTTGACGATGACCCTCGCCGTCAGCGGATGGGCCCGATCGGTCAACCAGGCGGCCAAAGCGCTGCGGCGGCCGGTACTTGTTTTGGGAAACGCCTTGTCTTGCGACTCCTGGGTTTCCTGGTTGCTTTCCTTCGACTTGAACGATCCTCTTAGGGGCTGATAGGTCTCTTGAGGCGTTTCACTCTTCTTGCGCGCCTCAGCGACTTTTTTCGTTTGCGCGTCCAGTTTGTCCTTGGCGGCGGCCTCGGCTTTCAGCTTGGCCAGTTCGGCGGTCTCCGTGGCGAGGTGGGCAGCAGCCTGGGCCATGGCCGCGGCCTTCCGTGCGCTTTTCTTGTCGGTACCGTCGGCCGCATCGGCTTCCATCGCCTTGACAACCAGGGGGATCGCTTGAGCTTCGAGGTCCAATGCCTTGAGTTTGGCTTCCTTGGCTTGAATCTGCAAAGCCAACCGCTCCGGATCGGTCGGGACCTTGGGATCCAGCCGGGTGCCGGCAGGCAATTCGCTTAGCTCAAAATTCTTGATTTCCGTGGTGGCGGTGTAGGTGATGATGCGCCAGATGCCCGTCTTTCTTTCCCTGGGCAAGGTGAAGCTCAGCGCGTGCTTGCCATCCATTTCCAGGTGGATGGTTTTGCCTTGCACCCGCAATCTCAGGTCAAATTCCTTGCCGATCGCAATCGGCTTGGCGGCTTTTCCGCCGTCCGGGTAAGTGGCGTTGCCGTTTTCCGTGATCGCCACCTGCAACTTGGGATCGGCGGCATAGGCGCTCGCGTAGACCAAATTCTCCCGGCCAGGTTCCGCATCAAAGGCAAAGCCGACCGAGCGATAAGGATCGCCGCCCGTGATCTTGATGCGCGCCTTGACTTCGAAGTCGGTGGGAACGGGGCTTTGAAAATCGAGCTCGGTTCTCATCGCCTTGGCGTCGTCTTGGGTCGCCGCCTCGGCGGTCAGTTTCCAGTGCCCGCCCGTGATTTTCCACTTGGCCGCATCGGCAAAACCCTTCACGATCGACTTCCCAGGACCAGGATCGGTCTTGGGCGCCGTCTTGGCTTTCGCCAGGTCCTTCCTCAAGGATTCCAGTGCTTTTTCGGCCCGCGCTTTTTCCGATTGGAGACTTTCAAGATGGGCTTTGGCGATATGCGGCGCCAAGCCGGGAACGCTTGCCAGCACGGGTAAAGTAACCGCCTTCGGCTGAAACGCGATCTTTCCCAGAATCTTGGGCACGCCCGGCTCGAGCACCCGGCTGAGATCAGGGTTCTTTTCATCGCCGCGCACGTAGCGGTAAGTCTTGGCATCGAGGTTGCAATCGTAGATGCGGGGAATCGCATCTTTCTCCAGATCGATCACGCCGGCCACCTGGTCCTTGCGCACCTGGTAGGGCTCGAGGATCGCGCGGAAGCGATAATAATCGGCCTGGCTGATCGGGTCGTATTTGTGATCGTGACATCGCGCGCAATTGAGAGTCAGCCCGACCAAGCCCTTGCCCAAATGCTCGATCGTGTCTTCCATCCAGGTATTGCGATTGAACAGGAAATAAGGCCGCACGAGCAGGCCGGTCGCGCGCAGTTTTTCAGGATCCGTGGGGTAAAGCTCGTCGGCGGCGAGCATTTCCTTGAGCATCGCGTCGTAGCCCTTGTCGGCCTTGATCGAATCGAGAATCCAGTCGCGCCAGTGCCAGATGTGCTTGTGGCTATTGCGCACCTCGGCGCCCAGGCCCCACCAGTCGGAATAGCGCCAGATGTCCATGAAGTGGCGCGCCCAGCGTTCCGCATGCGCATCGGATCTCAGCAGCGCTTCTGCTTTCTTGGCAAGCGAGGCCGGATCGGCCGGCTGGCCCCATTCATCAAGCGCGGGTGGCAAGCCGGTCAAACTCAAATGCAGCCGCCGGATCAAAAGGGAATCGGCGGCACGATCCGCGGGAGAAATGCCCAACCGGGCGCGTTCGGCTTGCAAGATCGCATCGATGGGATTGCTGGTCGCGTCGGCCAACTTGATCTTTTTGGGCGGCTGGAAGGCCCAGTGGGCCGCCGGATCGGCTTCCGGCTTTTCGTCCGCAGGTCCCTTCGCCCCGCCATCGATCCAGGCGCGCAAGATGGCCAGATCGGCCGGGGGAACCGTTTCCCCTTCATGTTCAGGGGGCATCTTTTTCTTGCCGTCCTGACCCAGGATGCGCTGAATCAGCGAACTTTCGGCGCTATTGCCCGCGACGATGGCGGCGCCGCCATTCCCCCCTTCCTTCAGGAAGGCCACGGTATCGGTGCGCAACCCCCCTTTTTGCTGAAGGGCGCCATGGCAGGCCCGGCAGCGATTGGCAAGAATCGGCTTGACCGATTGCTGATAATCGGGCGCGGGAGCGGTCGCAAGTGCGAGAAAAGTGAGCCACATGGTGGCAAAACCTGATCGGGGAGCGGGAGGGAGGCAGCAGGAGTGCTCTCTCTAGTCTACTCTCAAAGCGGAACGGGTTCCAGCGAAGCTTGAACGCAAAGGATTCCTGGGCCATCCATTGCCAACCATCGTGCAGAAGTGTTAAAACGCGTAAGCGAGTCCGGCATAGCTGACGATGGGATTGCCCGAATTGGCCAGACTCCAGTTATAAGAGCCGTAAACCGACACCCTTTCGTTGAGATTCCATTGCCCGCCCAGGCCCACCACGATGCTCTGGGTGAAAAAAGGCAGGTCGGGCTGATTGTAAAATCCCTGAAAAAACAGGGCGAACTTGTTGTTCAACTGTTTTTGCAAGGCCCAGGAAATTCCTAGATTCAGGGCCTCGTCATTCCCCTCACCCGGGAAGCCCAGGCCAAAATCGCCGATATTCCATTCGAACAGCCAGTTATTGGGCAGGTTGTGATCGACCAAGAGGCTGATTCCCGTTTCCACCCCGGTGACAAATCGGGGCGAGCCGATTTCCGATTGGATGTAAACTTCCAGCCCGAAGACCGGCCACCACATCCATTCCTTTTCTCCCCACAGGTGGATCTTCATGTCGAACACCAGCGGGGAGAATCCGGTCGTGGTCGCCGGTGAATTGGTCGCGGGGCCGTTCGTCCAGGTGTAGCCGAGACTGTAAAGCCGCAATTCGACATTGTCGGTCAGGCCAAAGCGTAAAAGAAACGGGATGGAATAAAGCTGCGACGCCAGTTTTCCCTGGCTTCCGAAGTTGAACGGAGACACTTCGAGATAGCCGCGGCCCTTGGGAAGGGTGAAAGGGCTATTGGGGAAATTGGCCGTATCGGGCCCCGGCATGGCGATGTCGGGAGCTGGAGAGGGGTCTCGGTTCTTTTCAGGAATGAGTCGATTGATCAGGCGGTAAAGAAAGGTTTCCGGATCGGGCTCGGGTCCTGGCGGGCCCGCTTCGAAATCGGGAGCCCAACTGGTTGCGGAAGCCGGCACCAAAACCGCCCGAGTCGCCGCTGATGGCTCAAGTTGCGGATTGGCAATCGTTGCCAGCGGATTCGGCCCCGGGGAGGACGTTGCTGGTACGGTGGAACCTTCTCCCAGACTCGCGAAAAAGGACCGAGGAGCGGGAGAGGGGTTCCACGGGGCAGCCTGAGCCAATCCCTCGCCGGCCACATTCAGGGTCGCAAACAGGGCGAGCAAGAGGCAGCAGGGAGTTTTCCAGCGCGTGGAAAGGAACATGGTTTCTTGAACCCTTTTCGCGGCGAAATCAAGCCGCGCTCATCCTCTCAGGGAACAGGCTTTGCGTCCGCCAGCCGTTTGTGGGGGGGGACGGCCTGCCGCCCACCGCCTACGGTTCGTTGGGGACCGGTTCTCCATGCGGCGTTGGCTGGAAATAAAGCTCGTCGTATTGCGAAAGATTGGCGACATCGACCACCGCCTTCCACTGGCCGTCGAGGAAGGACAAGTAGGTTTGCAGGGCTTGGGAGAGGTTTTGCTGAGCCACGACGATGTCGTTGAAGCTAACCTTGTCGGGCTCGACCTGGAAGCGGCGCACGATCAGCTGATAAGCCTGCTCGAAGGTCGGCAGGATCTTCGTCCGGTAGTTTTCCGCCTGGACCGAATAGGCTTCGTAGCGGCCAAACGCCTCACCCAGTTGGCCGAAAAGATCGTTTTCCGTGGCAAAGAGCTGCTGCTTGGCCGAGGCGATCTGCGCCTGAACCGCCCGGACGTTGCCCTGGTTGCGATCGGCAATCGGTATCGCCACGCCGACCTGCACCCCGAATTGGTACTGCTGAGCCAGGGTGTCGTACTGCTGGTAGGTGTTGGTCTGCAAGTCGGGAATCGGGATGCGTTTTTGCAAGGTCAAGTTGGTTTCGTTTTGCGCGATCGTGTTGCGCACCGTCAACAGGTCGGTGTGCTGGTCGAGGATTCTCGCCCGGGCCAGCGCCTGTTCGAACTTCGGCACGGGGGCATCGGCCTGGCCAATGAGCGGAGTCGGCTCCATGTCGGGCCGGCCCAGTGCGGCGCTCAGTTTTTTCCAGGCGGCGTTGTAGCTCGCCTCGGCCTGCGCGAACGCATTGCGCGCCTGGATCGCCTGGGCATAAAGCTGCAACGGCTCATAGCCCGCCGCGACGCCGGCGATCACCTGGCGAAGCTGTAACCGGTAGACCTGGTCGGTCATGTCGGCCAGGGCCTTGTTCACTTCGAGTGTCTTTTCCGCCACGATGACCTGGAAATAGGCGCCGCGCACCTGGGCCGCGACACTCACATGGGCCTTGCGCACCGCCACCATGGCATTGATGTAGTCGAAACCGCTTACCAACTGGGCTAGCCGCACCTTGCCCACCGTTTTGATGAGCTGATTGATGAACAACCCTTGCTGGCCCTGATTGGCGTTGGGCAAATTGGGAATTTTCAATCCCGGCTGCCATTGATCGGCCTGGTAGCCCACGGTGGGGTTGGGATAAAGGCCCGCTTGCAACGCCTTGTTGAAGGCGACTTCGACATCGATGTTCGCCTTTTGCACCACGGGGCTGGATTCCATGGCGATCTGTTCCAGATTCGCCAGGCTCAAGGGCTCTTTATCTTTAGGGAATACCGGCCGGGCCACCGGCACCAGTTCGGGGTAGGCGGCAAGGACTGCTTTCTCGCGATCGGCCAGGGAAGCGTTCTTTTCGAGTTGCAAGGGTTTGAGCAACGGAGTCGCCGAACCGGGCAAGCCAGACGAAAGCCGGAACGGTTCGCGGTCGTTTCGGGGAGGTTCGCCCTGTCCCAGGAGACCGGCATTTTCCGGATTGCGAAAAGGCAATTCGGCCTTCTCTTTTTCCGGTTTTTCGTTGTCTGCGATGGGTCGCGGTAAGGGAGCCGTTTCCGCAGGTAAAGGTCGCGGCCCGGTGGATCGGCCCCGGTTCAGTTCCGTTGCGGATAAGAGGTCGATCGGTTCGGTTTGAGTGGGCATGAAACCGGGCGGCACGATCACGCGCTGCCCGGCGCAACCGACAAACAGTCCGACCCCGCATGCGGAAAGCCAGCGCAAAGGCGTGTACGAACTGCGAAACATGAACGACCCGCTCCCAAAGGCCAGGGGACAGATCTTTTATCGGCCATTGCGGGTTTTGAGGTTGATTCCGATAAGGAAAAATATGCCGCCTATGCGGGTCAAGCCGGGCCAACGCAAGCGCAAACCTGCGGCCTTGTAGAGGGAATCTGGCCTCAAGCATCACTTCTTGGAAAGAAATCGCGGGAAAAACTCAAGAACCGACGGACGGGCCCCTTAATGGGCCAGGTCGCCCGCGCCCTTGGGCGGCGTGCGCTCGCCGTAGAAGCTGTACAGCAAGGGGACGATGTTGAGACAAAGGATGGTGAAAAGCATCCCCCCTACGACCACGACCGCCAGCGGCTTTTGCGATTCGGAACCCATCTTGGTCGACATCGCGGCAGGCAACAGGCCCAGGATCGCCGCGAGAGCCGTCATGACCACGGGCCGCACCAGATGTTGCGTGCCTTGATAAAGGGCTTCCTTCAATTCGACCCCCTTGGCGCGCAAACCATTGAAGGCCGAGACAAAGAGCAACCCATTCATCACCGCCACGCCGAGAATCGAAATGAAGCCCACGGCCGCCGAAATATTGAAGTTCAGACCGACGATGTTCAGGGCCCAAACGCCGCCCACCACCATCGCCAGCACATTCGCGAAGACGACGATGGCATCGAGAAACGATCGAAACGCCAGGTACAGCATGACCGCGATCAGCACCATGGACAGGGCAAACATCTTGGCCATCCGTTGTTCGGCCGCTTCCATCTGCTTGAATTCGCCGCTCCATTCGGCACGGTAAGGAATCTTGAGCATCGGATCGACCTGGGCACGCGCCTCGTTGACCGTGCTCGCCAGGTCGCGGCCACGCACTTCAAACTTGATCGCGATGAAGCGCTGGCCCTGTTCGCGATAGATCGTGGAGGCGCCGGGTCGCAAAAAGGAGCCGCCGGGGTCGGGCTTGCCGTTCTTGTCCACCGGCGTGACCAGGTCGCCCAGCCGCCGCGTGGGGGTCGGCGAAGAAAGCGCTCCCGGGTTGAACTGACTGCCGCTCGGAGAAAGCTGGGTCGAGCCCGAACCGGTGGTCGAAAGACCGATCGTTGCGGAACTGACCGGAGTCGTGCCCGAGGAAAGTTGGCTGCCTGAGGTCACCATGTTGGCCACTGGCACCGGTATCGCCAGAATGCTCTCTTCATCGGCGCGCAAGGCCTTGGGCAGCCGCACCGTCAGGTCGAAGGTTTTGCCCCCTTCCTGAATCTGGGTGACCGCCTTGCCCCCCACCGCCGACTGAATCACCGCCTGCACGTCGCTTGCCGACACATTCCAGCGGGCGCACTTTTGCCGGTCGATCGGCAGTTCCAGATTTGATTGCCCCTGGATGCGAAACACGCCCGCGTTTTGCACCCCCTGAATCCGGTTGAGCGTTTCTTGAATTTTCATGGCCGTCTCTTCGAGGGTGTCGAGCGTGGGGCCAAACACCTTGATCGAGTTTTCGCCTTTGACCCCGGAGAGGGCCTCCATGACATTGTCGCGGATGATCTGGGAGATATCGAAATCGACTCCCGGGAAGTTTTCTTCGAGCGCCTCGTTGATGTCCTTGATCAGTTCGGGCTTATTGCGAATGCGGCCTCGCTTCGGGTCGATCGGCCATTGCTCTTGCGATCTGAGCGGAATGAAGGTCTCGCAATTGTAATAGCCGGTCGGGTCGGTGCCGTCGTCGGGCCGGCCCACGGTCGGCACGATCACCGCGAACTCGCCGAAACCGCGCAACACCTTGCGCACCTGGCGGGAACGATCGGCCACTTCAGAGATCGAAATATTGACCGGGAAGGTGCCGCGCACCATCAGGTTGCCTTCTTCGAGTTCGGGCATGAACTCGCGCCCCATCCTCGATGCCGTCATGCCGGTGTGGGCCAGCGCCGCAACGAAAAGGAAAAGCGCCAGCCAGCGAAACGCGAGTAGATATTTCAGTTGGGTGATGAAAAACCAGTCGATGCCGCGCACCAGGAAATTATCCTTGGCCGGCTTCAGTCCCTTCATGAGCAACAGGCAAAGGACGGGCGAAAGCACCAGCGCCAGGATCAATGCGCCTCCCAGGGCAAAGGCGTAGGTGTCGGCCATCGGCCCAAAGATCTGGCCCTCCGGGCCGGTCATGGTGAATAAGGGCAGCAGGGCGCAGACCATGATCATGGTCGCGAAAAAGAGACTCTGCGTCACCCTGCCGCAAGCCTGGGAAATACGCGCCGCCAACGACATCTCCGTATGGCCGGGACTGGTCAGGCTGCGAAAGATCGATTCGACGATGATGACCGACGAGTCAACGATGATGCCAAAATCGACGGCGCCAATCGACAACAAGTTGGCCGAGCGGCCCCGAAGAAACAGCACGCCAAAGGCGATGAGCAAGGCCAGAGGAATATTGATCGCCACGATGATGGCGGCGCGCAAATTGCCCAGAAACAAAAGCAAGATCGCCGAGACAAGGCCCATACCCACGATCAGGTTTTCGTGCACCGTCTCGGTCGTTTTGTCGATCAGGTCGGTGCGGTTGTAGAACGGGACGATTTGGACACCGGGCAAAAGGTGGCCGGGAGTATTCAGCTCTTCGATCTTGGCGATGACATCGTGCAAGGCCGGCATCGATTCCTGGCCCTTGCGCAAAAGCACGATCCCCTGGATGACATCGTCGATCGATTCCCACTGGAAGTTGCCCTGCTCGTCGCGCGCTTGTTTGCCGTCTTCGCCCATGATCGGCCGGTCGATCGCCACCAGCCCCTGGCGTGTTTGCGAGCCGACGATGACCCCCTTCTGCGCGATCTGATGATCCATGACCCGGGGGGTACCATCGGCATTGAGGATTGGCCCGCCGTCGACAAGTTGATCGATACGCACCGGAATGTTGTTCACGCTCGCGACCACCACCTGGCGGATTTCCAGGCACCGGCGGGCTTCCTCGGCGCGCAGGTATTTGACGGCCTCGACGGGATCGGTCATGGCGAGCGCCGCCTGTTGCGGATCCTGACCGCCGCCGATCAGACCCAGCGTGCGCACGACGATCGTCAGCTCTCCCTGGACGAGGTTGTCGCCCGAACCGTTCGCATTGGCATTGCCCAGGGCATTTTCCACCTGAACCAGCGTGACTCCGAATTGGCGCAGCCGATTGGGATCGGGCTGCACTTCGTAGCGCTTGGCCATGCCGCCGACGCCGGTGATTCCCGCAATGCGCGGCACGCGCAAGAGTTCGCGCTGGATGATGAACTCCTGCACCGATTTGAGATCGGCCAGGGTGTAAAGCGGCTTTCCCGTGACGGGATCGGCGGGATTGGACAGGGTGTAGCGGACGATTTCTCCGATGGGGGAAGCGGGCGATAACTGGGGCACGACGCCTGGGGGCAGATTCGCCGAGGCCAGCCGGTTGAGCACATCCTGTTTGGCGAGATTGTAATCGCGGGTGTAGCTGAATTGATTACGCACATGGGCCAGACCAAAAAGCGACTTGCTGCGCGTCGTTTCCAGTCCGGGCATGCCGGCGAGGGCCACTTCGATCGGGATCGTGACTTGCCGTTCCACCTCCTCGGCGGAGGCGCCGGGGAACTGGGCGACCACTTCGATGATCGCCGGCGCCGGATCGGGAAAAGCCTCGATATTCACCATGGATACGGCGTAGCCGCCGCCCGCAACCAGAGCGGCCGCCATCAACATGACAAGGAGGGGATTATCCAGGGCCCAATCAATTAGCTTCCGGACCATGAATGCCTTTCAAGCGCCGATTCAGACGCCCATCCCCTCGCCAAATCCATCGTTAAAGGCGAGGAGGAATAGCCGCGTGTTCCCAGGGTGTGCACCAGTCGGCGCAAGGCCACCGGCTTCGGTACGACGATGGCGCCGCGCTCAAGCAGTTGCCGCGCGGTGGCGCCAAAACGATCGGCGGTCAAGAGGCAGGTGCGTACCCCGGGAAAGTGCCGGTGAAACCTCTGCAAAAACCGCTCACCCACCGAGTCAAGAAAAGCGTCTTCAATCAGGAGCCATTCGATTTCCACCCCGTGGCGGACAAAGAGATCGAAGGCGACGATATCGTCATTCGTGGTCCAAACCGTGAACCGTTTCTCGTTCAGGTAGTCGGCCAGCATTTTGGAAGAGCTGCCTGGGCGAGCCAGGAAGAGGATACCGGGTTGGTCCGAAGAGGCGTCCATGGCAATCGTTCTTGGCTTCCATTCCTTTTTACCTGGCATCCTTTCCCCTTCTGAGCGTGGCATCCATTCCTGAAATCCCAAGATCGTACTTCGCCATTTCCAAGAAAACCGCGGCGCCTGATGTGTCGCTTTGTCTTCTTAAGAGATCTATTTTTTGCTTTTTGTCTGACCGCCTAGGGAGCGGCCTTGGCCGTGGGAACTGGCAGCGACTCCATCGCGTTGTGGATGAGCAATGCCCCCGCGGTGACGACCCGGTCGCCCGCGTGCAGGCCTGAGTCCGATTCCTTGAGGAAGATCTCTTGCCGGGTCCTTTTTTCGACCTTCACGATCCGGCGCTCAAATTCGTGGTTCCCTTCCTTGGGTTGCACATAGACGACGCTTTCGCGGCCGTCTTCAACCACCGCGTCGGCAGGCAACACCAGATCCTTGTCGCAGTGGCACCGTTCGATCGAAACGGTCACGAATTGCCCAATTTTGAGATCTCCATTGAGGTTATCCACGCAGCCGGTGATCAGGGCCGTGTGCTGATTGGGATCGATCACGGCGCCGACTTGTTCCAGGCAGCCCTTGCAGACTAGCCCCGGGCGGGAGGGAATCGAAATATTCCAGTGGATCGGCTTGGGAAGATCGGCGAGGTGATGCAGATCGTCCTCGTAAACATGGGCCCAGACCGTCAGGCGAGACAGGTCGCCGATCTTGAACAGGTCGGTGGTCGTATCGACGATTTCCCCCACGCAGACATTCTTTTCGAGGATAACCCCTTCCCTGACCGCGCGGATTTCCACCTTGGCCCAATCGTCGGTATTGCCCACACCGCGATCGGCCTCGCACAGGTGGTCCGCTTCGGAGCGGATCTCCTTGATTTCCTTTTCCGACAGCCGCCACGAGCGCAGGGTTCTCTCGGCACGCTCAAGCGCGACCCGGTCCGATTCGACCGTGCGTTCGGCATCGAGCACGGCGCGTTCGGACGTGCCGCTTTGCTTGTAGAGGTTTTTGAGGCGATCGAGCACCTGCAGGTCGAGTTTCATTTTCGAGGCGGCATCGACGAGTTCGCTTTTTTTCTCCCCCAGTTCCTTGCTCCAGATCACCGCGAGAATCTGCCCCTTGGCGACCTTATCCCCCACCCTGAGAAGGCGGGTGATTTCCGCCTTGGAGGGGCCCTTGGTCGTGGAAGGCAAGGCCGGCTCGGTCGTTGAGCCAAGAGAGACGACTTCGCCCGCGAAGCGCGAATGAACGCGCTGAAGTTCGTTGCTGTTGAGTGCCAGATTTCCGGGAAAGGCGGGAAGCGCCAGGGGCCGCGTGGGACGCGTGACCGCGGCGGTTTTCAACCCCATCTTGGCCGCGATATTTTCGGGCACCACGATGCGGTCAGCGCCCTGGCGGCAGACCTTTTCTTCCTTGCGCGGCTCATCGACGACAGGAGCCGCGGCCCGCGCCGAGGAGATCTTCTGGTTGGAAAGCCAGACGCCAAAGGCGCTGCCGGCCACGACGACCACGGGAACGCCAAAGCTGCGGAGGTAGCCGCCAAGGGTTCCCAAGAAGCTTCTCATGGCTTTCGCTTTGTTCAGGATGAGTGTCATGGTTGCTGAATCTTAATGAAGTCCCAGGCGAAGTAGCCCAAGATGCAAACAGATCCAATGCACAACTCGTGCCGAACAGGAAGGCGCGCTGCAAACTCTGAAATCAACGAACTTTGCAAAAAAGCGATCGGTGGTTTTGCGTCGCGAGACGAAACGAAGTGGCGGAAAAGCCACCAGCCGATTGGTCAAAAATCAACCAGTGGGGTGAGAACCTGTCCAGACCATTTTTTCGATCGTGATACCCAGTGCTTTCAGCTTGATTCTCAGGGTTCCCCGGGTAATCCCCAGGATCTCCGAGGCTTTCAACTGGTTGCCCTGGGTCATTTGCAGCACCTTGGTGAACAGCTGCTTTTCCATGGTGGCCAGGCATTCGGCATAAAGATCGCGTGTTCCCGACTGCAATCTTTCGGCAATGAAATCTTCCCAGTCGGCCGCCAGGCGTTGCCCCACCTTCGATTCGTCGATGCGCCCAAGCGCCTCCGTCTTGGGTTTTTCCAGAAAGAGATCCTCGACGAGAAGCACCGACCCATGGAGTTTGAGAATCGCCTGCTTGAGCACACTTTGCAACTCGCGGACATTGCCCGGCCAGGGATATTTGTGCAGCGCCGCCCGCGTCTCTTCGGGGATCGTCGATACGGGGCGCCCAAACTCCTGACGGAACCTCTTGATGAAATGATCGATCATCAGATCGAGATCGTTGCCTCGCTCGCGCAAGGGGGGCAACTGAATCGTGAACACTTTCAAACGAAAATAGAGATCGCGGCGAAACAGCCCCTTCTCAACGAGGTCTTCCAGATTGGCATTGGTGGCGGCAATGACCCGCACATCGGTTTTGACCGTCTCCTTGCCCCCCACCCGTTCGAATTTCTGTTCTTGTAAGAGCCGAAGTAGTTTCACCTGAGCCAGCAGCGGCATCTCGCCGATTTCGTCGAGAAAAATCGTGCCGCCGTCGCTTTGCTCAAACTTGCCGATCCGCTTCGTATCGGCCCCGGTGAAGGCGCCGCGCTCATGCCCAAACAGCTCGCTTTCCATCAGGTTTTCCGGGATCGCACCGCAGTTGATCGCGAGAAACGCCTTCGAAGCTCGATTGCCATGCTGATAAATGGCGCGCGCGATCAACTCCTTTCCCGTGCCGCTCTCGCCGAGCAAGAGCACAGTCTCATCGGTCGAGGCGACCCGGCCGACCTGTTTGTAAATCTCCTGCATCGCCGGGCACGATCCGATGAGGGGATCGACCTGCCCGCTGGCCGGTTCGTCGGCGAACACCGCCGGCACATGCATCAGCCGGCTCGTTTCACAAGCCTTGGCAATGAGCTCGTGGAGCACCTCGTACCGTAGCGGTTTGAGCAAATACTCAAACGCGCCTTCCTTCATCCCTTGAATCGCGAGCTCCGTCGTACCATGTCCGGTGATCAAGATGACCGGCGTGCGCGAATCGACCGCCTTGATCCGCTTGAACGCCTGCAAGCCGTCGGCATCGGGCAAATGGACATCGAGCACGACCACATCGGGCCGCTCGCTTTCCAGCCGCGCCAGCCCCTCGGCCGCGGTGCGCGCGGTGATCGTCTCATACTCGGGCGGATGGAACGCCTTACGAAAGGCGTGCTGGATCACCGGCTCGTCATCGATCAAAAGCAGTTTTTGCGTATTTGCCATTTTTTATATCTTTATTATCTTTGTATTCTTTATTATATTCAGTATTTTCCACTATCTGATTTTTGCATCGATCGGCCTCACGGCCTGGCCACCGAGGCGTTGCGATCGGGCAAAAATAGTGAAAAGACCGCGCCGCCCTGAGCGCTATTACGGCCCGAGATCGCGCCGCCATGATCCTCGACAATGCGCTTGGAAATGGCCAGGCCCAGCCCCGTGCCGGTTTCCTTGCCGGTGGCAAACGGTTCAAACAGGCGCGACCCCATGTCCTGGCTAATGCCCGGCCCCGAGTCGGCAAAATCGAGCCGAAATCCGCCTCCATCGGGGCTCAGGTCGATATCGAGCCGCCCCCCGGTGCCCATCGCGTCCAGCGAATTGAAAAGCAAATTCAAAATCACCTGACGCAGTTGCGCGCGATCGACCTTGAGCAAGGAAGGCGAACCGCTATCGCGAAAACGCACCTGAATGCCGGCTTGATCCATTTTCGCGCGCGTGAGCGCGATCGCCTCGCGGACAATCTCGCGCAAATCGCACTGGGTGGTTTCCAGCTTTTGCGGGCGAGCAAACACGAGAAACTGTTGCAAGGTCTGCTCGATCCGCTGCAATTCCTGTTCGATGAGATCGAAATCTTCCTCGGTCAATCCTCCCGAACCGGGATCCTTGCGACCCGTCTCCAAAAGCAAGATCGCCGATGTTAGCGGGTTGCGGATTTCATGCGCCACGCCCGCGGCAAACTGGCCGACTGCCGCAAGCCGCTCGGCGCGAATCACCTCTTTCTCCTGCTGCTTGATCCGCTCAAGCGCCTGCTCGACCTTTCGTAAAAGCTCATTGGCCAGGGGGTCCCCCTCGGCGGGTTCCTCCACCTGGGGAAAGCGCTCGCCAAGCAGATCGGCGGCTCCCTGGACTCTCACGAGAAACTGCTCGATGCTTTGGCGCAGCCTGCGGGCCAAATTGTAGCCAAAGAGCATGCCGGAAACCGATCCCAGCCCTCCCACGACAATGAGGCCCCAGACCATGCGTCTGACGGTGCTTTTGTGGCTTTCTTCCGAAGCGATCAGTTCGCGGTTGTTGAACGCCCGCAGTTCGAGCACCTGCGCGACCACCTCGGAACGCAAAAACTGGGCGACCTGCATGGGCGCCGGGTTGGTGCGCAGCAAATCCAAGTACCGGTTGAACCGCTCTTCAACCTTGTCGACCAGAAGCCTTTCGCCCGGCTTGTCGGCAAATTCATGGATTTTGCGAAGATCGGCCATGGCCTGCTTTTGCAGCGGCTCGACCCGCTCGGCCCCTTCGCTGTGTAGCGCGATCAGATTGTTCAGGGTCGTTTCCAGATCGATCGCGGCACCGCGGCTGCCGATGTTTTCCGAGAGAATGTCGACCGTGCGCGACTGATCGAGGTAAAGGTAACCGGCAATCGTGCCGCAAAGCAGGAGCAGTAACAGGCTAAATATTGCCGAGGTGAGAAGAAAACGGCCGGGATAGGTTTGCAGGGACATAGTGGGAGCTTAGTCCCTTGGGGAGCGCTCAGCCAGAATCGACTTCACTCTAACCTGAAGTTTCGGTACGGCCTTGAGCCCCTCAAGGCGCGACGGGACTCGCAGGAAAATCTCAGGCAACCGCTTCGGCAACGACCCGGCCATGGACATCGGTCAAGCGGAAATCTCGTCCGGCATGGCGGTAGGTCAGCTTTTCATGATCGAAACCCATCAGGTGCAAAATCGTCGCATGCAGGTCGTGCACATGCACCGGATTTTCCTCGGCACGGAACCCGAGTTCGTCGGTGGTACCGACGATGCCCGGTTTCGAGCCGCCGCCCGCCATCCAGACGGAAAAGCCATAGGGGTTGTGGTCGCGGCCATTGAGCCGGCCCAGGTTGGAACCGGGGGTCGGCAGTTCCACCGTGGGAGTGCGGCCAAATTCCCCGCCCCAAAGCACCAGGGTCGAATCGAACAATCCGCGATTTTTCAGATCGCTGATGAGGCCAAAGATCGCCCGATCGATTTCCCCAGCCAGACGGCGATGATTCGCTTCCAGATCGTCGTGGCTATCCCACGGCTGACCCGGGCCGTGAAAGACCTGCACAAACCGCACGCCGCGTTCCACGAGCCGTCTTGCCAAAACCATTTGCCGGGCCTGCGTCCCTTCGCCGTAGAGATTCCAGGTCGACTTTGGCTCGCGCGAAAGGTCCATCGCCTCGGGCGCTTCCATCTGCATGCGGAAGGCAAGTTCCATGTTGCGCAGGCGCGCGCTGGCGACGGCATCTTGCGGCGCTTGCAGATGTTCGAGTTTTTCCAACAGCTCCAGTTGGCGCGTTTGCTGCGCGACGGTCGACGAGGGGCGCAACTGGCCGATCAGCCGCTCGGGGCTGGTGTGGCGCGTATCGAGGTAGGAGCCCTGATAGATCGCCGGCAGAAACCCCGCCGTCCAGTTCTGCGCTTCCTGGATCGGCTGGCCGCCGGGACAGAGGGCGACGAACCCAGGAAGGTTACGCGATTCGGCGCCCAGGCCATAGAGCAGCCAGGAACCCATGCTCGGCCGCACCATGCGCGATTCGCCGCAGTTCATCATGAGCAAGGCCGGCTCATGATTGGGCAAATCGGTCTTCATGGAGCGGATGACGCACAGGTCGTCGGCGTGGCGGGCCGTGTGGGCAAAAAGCTCGCTGACTTCCAGCCCCGATTGCCCGTAACGGTCGAACCGGAAGGGCGAGGGAAAGCAGGCACCCGTCTGACGTTCCGTTGGCAAATTGGGCCGTGGCAACGACTGCCCGGCATACTTCTCAAGCAGGGGCTTGCGATCAAAGGTGTCGAGGTGGCTCGGCCCGCCGTTGAGGAAAATGTGAATGACCGCCTTGGCCTTGCCCGGAAACTGGGGCGCGCGCGCGGCCAGAGTGTCTTGACTGGCGTGGGCCTTGGCTTGTTGCATCGTGCCAAAGGCCAATCCGGCCATGCCCATGCCGAATCGCGCCAGAAGCTGGCGGCGATGTAGCGGCTGATCGCTGACTTGTGACCTCAGGGGATCCATTGGAACTCCGTGGTCCACATCAGGGTTTGGGCAAGCAAGCCGGTGGGCTCCAGCCGCGCCGGTTCGGGGCCGGTGAAGCCGGCGGTCGCGCTGAAGTCGCCGAGCTTGTCATGGTGGATCACCGGCGACCAAAAGAAAAAGTCGTAACCCGGATCCTTGCGGCAATCGACCGCGAAATCGATCAACTCGCCGGCCTTCGCTTCGATTTCGACACCGTGTTCCTTGGAGCCGTTGTGAACGGCGCCGCGCCACAAGAATCCCTGCTTATCGGAGCGAATCGTCGCGAAGACGCCATCGCCTCGGTAGTCGGGATGTTGCACGGTGCCTGCGATCTTGAGCTTTCCGTCGGCCGGCACGCGGAACCGGCGCACGACCACGATCTTGTTGCCAGGCCCGGGGTGGCCTCCTTCGGCGGTGATTTGCATTTTGCCGGTGCCGGGCCGGGGCAAGAGCGGTGTCGCCTGCCAGGAATCACCCGTGAAACAGGAGAATGGCATGAAAAAGGCATAAGACTCATCGTCGGTGCGCGTGCCATAGCCAAAGGTCCAGGTGGGGGGCGGCGCCTTGCCGTTGGCGTCCACCACTCGCGGTGCTTCGGGGATGGTCTTGATCATTTCGGCCGAAATCGCTCGCTCTTCGGCGGTGGGTTCGCGGCCCAGCACCGCCCGGTAAACCCCGCCGATCCGGTCCTTTTGGCCAAAAGTGCGGTCGCTCGCCCGCCTTGCCATTTCGATGACGAGTGGGTGGTTCAACCAAAAGAGCCCCTGGGCCGGAGTCAGGGTCGTCGTTCGTTTGGATAAGTGCGAATCGGGATTGGGACCGTCGAGCGCCAGCCAGACCGACGGCAGGTTTTGCCGATCGACATAGCCATAAAGGGTTCTTCGAGTCGGGAAAGGAGTCGTGAACATCGCATCGGCCGGCCCGCCCGCGGCGGCATCGAGCGATCCGGCCGTGAAGAGCATCCGATCTCTGAGCGATTCGAAATCGAGCCGCCGGCGATTTTGCCGCGTTAAAAAGCGATTTTCCGGATCGAGTTCATCTTGTTTTGCCTTCGAGGCGGTCGATTGGCGGTAGGCCTGCGAGGTCACGATCAAACGATGTAAATGCCTGAGGGAGAAGCCATGATCGACGAATTCCGACGCCAGCCAGTCGAGCAGTTCAGGGTGCGTGGGCGCATCGCCGCGAGTTCCAAAATCGCTGGGCGTGCGTGAAATGCCCTCGCCAAAATGCCAGGCCCAAACCCGGTTGACGATGACGCGCGCCATCAGGTCGCGCGCCTTACCCGCCATCAGCGCTTCGGCCAGTTCCTTGCGGCCGCTGCCTTGAGAGAAGGGGTGCTCGTCGCAGCCGCCAAGGAAAGTGGGCAAGCGCGCGGGCACAACCTCGCCCAACAGATTGGGGTTGCCGCGGCGCATCAGTTTTTGCGGCATCGGCGTGCCGCGATCCTTGAGCGCCATGGCGCAGGCGAGGTTGGCGGGGGTTGCCGCGCGCCATTCATCGGCCTGACGCTGCAGTTCCCTTTGCTGGTCTCGATCGGAGCGGCCAAACAATTTGCCCGGCATCTCATCGGAGACATTCACGGGCGAATCGGCGCCCATGAGCACCTTTTCTAAGTCGGGATCGATGCGAGTTCCCTGAATCGACCGTGATAAGAGTTCGGCGTAACGGCCAGCGAGTTCGTCACGCGTTTTGGGCGGTGTCGCGAAGAGCGCGACCACCGCGGGATGGAAATTTCCCGGAATGAGCGACTGGGCTACGCGCTTTGCCTGGGCTTCGAACAGATCGGCCTCGATGCGGTCCAGCTGACGCCAGGGACCGAGCACGCGGTCGGATTCGGTTTTGCCGTCGAGATAGTCCTTCCAGCGCTGCCAGACAAAGGGGTTGAATTCGCCCTCGGAGGCAATTTTGGTGACCTCGCCGGGGCTGGCATGCGCCGCCAATAAGTAACGCTTGACCTCCGATTCGGTGCGAAATGACTGGCGCCGCAGCTTCATCCGTTCGCGGATGAAATCCTTGACGATCTTGTCGCGCCGGGCCTGTTCCTTGGCGAAGCGTTGCGCTTCGTCATCAAGCGGCGCTTCGGAAAGCCTGGGCATCTCTTTGGCTTCGGGGGAATTGGCGAAGATCGAATAGAGGCCGTAATAGTCCCGCATCGTGATCGGATCGTACTTGTGGTCGTGGCAGCGGGCGCAAGAAACCGTCATGCCGAGCAAGCCACGAGAGACGACATCGATCCGGTCGTCGAGAATGTCGGGCTCATTGTTCAAGAACCGCCGGCCGAGTGTGAGGAAGCCGAGAGCCGCCTTGTCCGCCGGACGGGCATCGGGCAATAGGTCGGCCGCCAATTGCAGGCGTACGAAGCGATCAAACGGCATGTCGTCGGCCAGCGCATTGACGACCCAGTCGCGGTAGGTCCAGGCGAAAGGCAGCGTCCTTTCTTCCAGAAAGGCGTAGCCCTTGCTGTCGGAATAGCGCGCGACATCGAGCCAGTGCCGGGCCCAGTGCTCGGCATGAGCGCGGCTCGCGAGCAGGCGCTCGACTGTTTTTTGATAACTGGCCGGGTCGGTCGACTCGACGAACGCCTTGGCCTCTTCGGCAGTCGGCGGCAGGCCGGTCAAGTTGAGGTAAAGCCGCAAAACCAGGGTGCGGCAATCGGCCTCGGGATTGGCGGTCAGGTCTTTCGAGGCCCGCTTGCTTTCAAGAAACGCATCAATTGGGTTGCGCCCCACTTGTAAAGCGGGGACGACGGGACGCTCCAGCCGGCCCGTCAACCAGGATGCGGGGGCCGGCGCGTCCGCGCCGCACAATAAAATCAGCCAGATTGCGGGCATGAAGGCAATTCACCAGGTGGGAAACGGACCTCCTTGATTTTAGCACCTGCCGGGGACCGAAACCTCAGGAAAATCTCCCGGAGGACCCACCTGGCCAGGGCACTTTCCTGGGAAAACGATTGCGACGGACCGATTTCTTCATCTTTTCGGCGCGATGAACTCATTCACCGCTGATTTTTCGACTCCGAGCCATCGGCGGGGTACGGCGGGAGGGGGAAACCAGCGGCCTGACAACGAAAGCGGGCGCTTTCGAAACTAGGGCCGCTGCCGTTTGAAAACGCAGAAGAACGGCCGGTGGGAGGCATCGAGCCCAGTCAATTCCCAGCCGTCCATGCCCAGCTTGTCGAAGTTGGCCTGATTCACCCGCGGGTCGTTATCGGCTCCGCCTTCGAGCAGAACGATCTTGTATTCCCAGCGGGGCCCAGCCAGTTCCGGCTTTTCGACAGCCAGCACCGATCCTCGGGAAAGGAGCACGGTCAACAAGACAACCCCGACAAGGCCCAGTAGCCAGGTGCCAACGTTTTTGGTACTCATTGCGATTCTCCTGGTTCCGGTTGCGTCAGGCCCGATTGACCCGGGACGGTTTGGCCAAAGAAGTGTTCACGGCGTTGAACAGATTCCATGCCGCGACTTCTTGAATTCTCACGCACATGTGCCGGCTGGTCAACCAGGAATAGGAGAGTTATCCGGTCGGGCCCAGGGCGAACGCACCATCTTGGGGCGAATAGGATAACTGGACAGATGTGAGACAGCGCTGGGAAGGATCCCACCGAGGTCCCATGGCGATCCAGGGTA
>Ga0208492_1000932_pt1 | contig 21438 bp, 13 predicted proteins | sample Subbioar_CSW14AB_FD_184820 | JGI IMG/M metagenome (GOLD analysis project Ga0208492, IMG submission 184820) | Serpentinite rock and fluid subsurface biosphere microbial communities from McLaughlin Reserve, California, USA - CR12Mar_CSW14AB (SPAdes) | ecosystem: Environmental > Terrestrial > Deep... | reverse complement strand
ACGTGCCGTCCTTTCGTTTCGACATCGCCATTGAAGCCGATCTTGTGGAAGAGGTCGCGCGTATCCAGGGCTATGACTCCATTCCGTCGCGACTGCCCTTGACCGCCGGACTGCCGGCGCTGGGTGACGCCATGAGTCCACTTGAGGCGCGCGCCCGCGGCGCGTTGAGTGTGCGCGGCTATTTCGAGGCGATTACCTATAGTTTCATCGACCCGGCCCTGGCACGTGCGTTTGATCCCGAGACCGAATCGGTACCCTTGGCCAATCCGATTTCCAGCGAGATGTCGGTGCTACGGCGATCGCTCTGGCCGGGCTTGGCCGCTGCCGCGCTGCACAATCGTAATCGGCAGGTCGATGATATCCGTTTGTTCGAGTTGGGCATGGTGTTTCGCGAGGAGGCCGGGGGCCTGCAGCAGACCCGTCAGATTGCCGGCCTGCGCACCGGCCCCGCAGTGCGCGTGCATTGGTCGGATCGCGCGCGCGACACGGATTTTTACGATATCAAACAGGATGTTGAGGCCCTATTGCAGACCTTGCGTCAAGACGGCATCACGTTCGCGCCCGCCGCCTTGGCGGCTCTGCACCCGGGTCAGGCCGCGGCGATTTTGCGCAATGGCGTCGTGGTCGGCCATGTAGGGGCGCTGCACCCTGCTATCGGGACCCGCATGGGGTTCGACAAACCTTTGTTTCTATTTGAAATTGACTGTCACGACATGGACGTGGCGGGGGCCGCCCAATTCCACCCGATCTCCAAATTCCCGGCGGTCCGCCGAGACTTGGCCGTGGTGGTGGAAGAGTCCGTCAGTGCTGCCACTTGTCTGGAGATCGCCCGCGATGCCGCTGGAAGTTTACTCCGTGACCTGCAGTTATTTGACGTGTATCGGGGGCAAGGTATTGATTCCGGCAAAAAAAGCCTGGCCTTAGGCTTGATTTTTCAGACCCTTTCTAGCACTCTTACTGACGACGAGGTCGAGCAGGCGGTAAGGCGCGTGCTCGCGCAGTTGCGTGAGCGCGTTGGGGGAACCTTGAGGGACTAATTCGATGGCGTTGACGAAAGCCGAAATGGCCGAACGATTGTTTGAGGACCTGGGCCTCAACAAGCGCGAGGCTAAGGAACTTGTCGAGGCCTTTTTCGAAGAAATCCGCATGTCTTTGGAAGCAGGGCAACAGGTCAAACTGTCCGGATTTGGCAATTTCGATCTTCGCGATAAAAACCAGCGGCCTGGGCGGAATCCCAAAACCGGTGAGGAGATTCCCATTACTGCACGTCGCGTTGTGACGTTCAGGCCAGGTCAGAAATTAAAAGCCAGAGTAGAAGCCTATGCTGGAAGCATCGAACAATAACGAACTGCCCGTCATTCCTGGCAAGCGCTACTTCACCATTGGAGAAGTCAGTGAACTGTGTGCGGTCAAGCCGCACGTCCTGCGCTACTGGGAGCAGGAATTTCCTCAACTCAAACCGATCAAGCGCCGCGGCAACCGACGATACTACCAGCGTCAGGACGTCATCCTGATTCGTCAGATCCGCAGCCTCTTGTACGAGCATGGATTCACCATTGGCGGCGCACGGCAGAAGCTGTCGGGCGACGAGGTCAAGGCGGATTCGAGCATGAGCCAGCAGATCGTGCGCCAACTGCGCATTGAACTCGAAGAGGTGCTCGATATCCTGCGGCGCTGAGGCGCCGGCATTTTGCACAGGCGTCATTGCCCATGACGCTTTGCGGTGCAAAGCTGTAGTCATAGAGTCGGAATCCATCTAACCTGTCGAGGTCCGGAACTGAGTCCGGACCGTGGCCATTTGAAAGTCTTGTCGGGGCGTAGCGCAGCCTGGTAGCGCATCTGCATGGGGTGCAGAGGGTCGGAGGTTCGAATCCTCTCGCCCCGACCATTCAATTCTTATAGCCAGAGATTTTCGGGAACACAGTTGTCCGGCGCCGCGCCATGACAGTCGAATTCCCAAGGTGTGCGCTCCGCGCGCACGATCAGCGCCGGCAAGGTGAAAGAAGCGCCGAGCGCTGCGAGTCACCGCAGGGCGGCGGAGGACGACCATGCGCCTGAAAGTAATGGCGCTACTGAGCGCTCTGCTGACACTGCCTGCCTGTCGCGACGACCAGGACGCCTTCGAGCGTTTCTCGGTTGGCGATTACCAGTCCTCCTTCAAGTCATTTCTCCGGCGCGCCGATACTGGCGATAGCGCCGCAATAAATTTCGTCGGTATTCACTACTATCTGGGGCTGGGTGTCGAACGCGATTTCAGTGCGGCTGCACAATGGTTTGAGCGTGCCGCTCGCGCCGCCAATGCCGACGCGCAGCGCAACCTGGGCGTCCTTTATATGCGTGGCTGGGGCGTGCATCGGGATAATGTGACGGCCTACGCTTGGCTGTTTCAGTCGAGCAGCCAGGGCAACCCACGGGCGCGGGAATATCTCGCGATGGTGGAACATTTGATCACGCCCAACCAGACAATGCAGGCGCGACGATGGATTGCCGACCAATTGGATTTGCCCGGCGAGCCGCATCGCCCTGAACGGGCTCAGTCGCGACCATGAACAATTTCTCAACGACGGAATTACACCCAATATGTGTGGAATAGTTGGAGCTGTCGCGCAGCGCGATGTCGCACCCATCCTGGTCGAAGGCCTCAAGCGGCTGGAATACCGCGGATACGATTCGGCCGGTGTCGCGACCGTCAAAGACACAACTATTCAGCGCGTACGCGTGGCTGGCAAGGTGCGAGTGCTGGAAGAGGCGCTGCAGACCGAGCCCCACGCCGGTGGTCTGGGTATCGCCCATACCCGCTGGGCCACCCATGGCGTTCCGTCGGTGCGGAACGCTCACCCCCACATGTGTCGAGATACCGTGGCGCTGGTGCATAACGGCATCATCGAAAATCATGAACGGCTGAGGGCCGAACAGATTGCCGCCGGACACAGCTTCAATTCCGACACGGATACCGAAGTCGTGGTCAATCGGATCCATGATTACCTGGAGCAGGGCGATGACCTGCTGAAGGCCGTGCAACGCACCACGGCCGATCTCGAGGGCGCCTACGCGCTGGGAGTGTTGTCGACGACGTGCACTGACCGGCTGGTGGTTGCCCGACGCGGTAGCCCGCTCGTGATTGGGCTCGGCATTGGCGAGAACTTCGTGGCCTCCGATGTCTTCGCGCTGCTGCCGGTCACGCAGCGCTTCATTTTCCTGGAAGAAGGTGACGTCGCCGAGATCACCCGCGAGCAGGTGCGCATCTACGACGACAAGGGGCGGCCGGTATCACGCGCCGAATCCCTGTCTGAGCTATCGGCCGATGCTGCGGAGAAATCGGGCTACCGGCATTTCATGCTGAAGGAGATCTTCACGCAGGCGCGCGCTGCGGCCGAGACGCTTGAAGGACGCATCGAGAATGGCACGGTGCTCGACTCCACCTTCGGCTATGACGCCAAGGACATCCTCGATCAGATCAAGTCCGTCACTATCGTTGCCTGCGGCACAAGCTTTCATGCGGGCCTCGTCGCTCGCTACTGGCTGGAAGGCCTGGCCGGCGTGCCTTGCACCGTCGAAGTCGCGAGCGAGTACCGCTATCGCAAGCCAGTCGTCACACCCGACTCGCTGTTCGTCACCATTTCTCAATCCGGGGAGACCGCCGACACGCTGGCGGCCTTGCGCGAGGCCAGACGTTGGGGCGTGTCCCATTCGCTGGCCATCTGCAACGTGCCCGAGAGTTCGCTGACCCGCGAGTCCGAACTGGTGTTGATGACACGCGCCGGTCCCGAGATTGGTGTCGCATCGACCAAGGCTTTCACCACCCAGCTGGTGGCCTTGATGCTGCTGGTGGTGGCGCTGGGCCGGCGGCACGGCATGACGGACGAGCAGGAGCGAGAACTCGTGCGCCAACTCGAAAGTCTGCCCGGCAAGATCAATGGCGTGCTCGAGCTCAACGATCGCATCGCCGACATGTCGCAGGCCTTCGCGCACAAGCATCACGCCTTGTTTCTTGGTCGGGGTTCGATGTATCCCATCGCGATGGAGGGTGCGCTCAAGCTCAAGGAGATCTCCTACATCCATGCCGAAGCCTACCCGGCGGGCGAACTCAAACACGGTCCGCTCGCGCTGGTCGACGAGGATATGCCGGTGATTTCCGTCGCGCCCAACAACGAACTGCTCGAAAAGCTCAAATCGAATCTCGAGGAAGTGCGTGCGCGCGGAGGGCAGCTGTACATTTTTGCCGACTCGCGCGTGGAAGTGACCAAGCAGCCCGACATCCATGTGCTCGATGTCATGCCGGTCGAGGACCCGATTGCGCCCATCGTCTATACCATCCCCCTGCAGTTGCTGGCGTATCACGTCGCCGTGATCCGCGGTGCCGATGTCGATCAGCCGCGCAACCTTGCCAAGTCGGTGACGGTCGAGTAATGCACGCCCCGGATCTGCGCAACGGCCGGAAGGCTGACGCAAACGCCTGCGGCCTGAGATAACGCCATTGGAAACAAGCAAGCCAGGCGCCGGCACCGTTCTGCTCGTCGATGACGACGAGGACATGCTCAAACTGCTGTCGAAGTGGTTGCAGGGCGCTGGCTTCACCTCATTGCTCGCGAGTTCGGGCGAGGATGCATTGCGTCAGCTGACGAGCGCGCGCCCCGACATGGTGGTGACCGATCTCTTCATGGACGAAATGGACGGCATGACCCTGGTCACGCGCATTCATGCCGAGAATCCGCTCACGCCTGTCATCATGCTGAGCGGACAGGCGCGTATTCCGGACGCGGTCAAGGCCACGCATCTCGGCACTTCGGCGTTTCTGACCAAACCCATCGCGAAGGAAGCATTTCTCGCCGAAATCAACACCCACATCCGTCCACGACGTCCTGATGGCGTGGCGGCCTTCGGTCGCAGCATCATCTACCGTAGTGATGTGATGGCGGAATTGCTCGAGCAGGCCGAACTGGTCGCGCGCGGCGACGTGACGGTGTTCATCAACGGCGAGACCGGTACCGGCAAGGAAGTGCTGGCGCGCGCCATCCACGATGGCAGTCGTCGCAGCGACCATGCCTTTATCGGCGTCAACTGTGGGGCAATTCCCGAGCAGTTGCTCGAATCGGAACTGTTTGGTCACGAAAAGGGCTCGTTCACCGGCGCCACCAATCGCCATGACGGTCTGTTCCTGGCGGCCAACGGCGGTACCTTGTTCCTCGATGAAATCGGTGACATGCCGCTGGGCCTGCAGGTCAAACTGCTGCGCGTACTGCAGGATTTCGAAGTGCGACCGGTCGGTTCGATCAAGAGCGTGCCGGTCAACGTGCGCATCATCTCGGCGACGCATAACGACCTCGAGTCGCTGGTCGAGAAAGGCGAGTTCCGCGAGGACCTCTATTACCGATTGAACGTCGTGCCGCTCAAGATGCCGCGCCTCGCCGAGCGCGCCGAAGACATTCCGTTGTTGCTCGATCATTTCCTGGCGCAGAGCGCGAACCGCAGCGGCACACCCAGGAAGCGTTTCGCGCCGGACGCCGTCGCCTATCTGGCGGGCGCGTCCTGGCCTGGCAATATCCGCCAGCTCATCAACGCTGTGGAGTTGTGTTCCACCCTTTACACCGGCGACATCATTCCGCTCGCCATGGCTCAGCGCGCATTGCGCCAGCAACCTGTGCAGTTCAAGACATTGAAGGATGCGAAGGCCGAGTTCGAGCGCAACTACCTGGTCTCGGTGCTGCGTATCAGCGGCGGCAACGTCGCGAATGCGGCGCGTATCGCCGGACGAAATCGCACCGAATTCTATAAACTTCTCAATCAATACGATCTCGACGCCGCCAGCTATCGGGAAGGTGGCGACGGCCCGGAGGGTATTTGATTGCGTTTCACCGACCGCCTTTCGACTGGACTCAGAGCGCGCCCATGACTGACCGTATCACCGTCATCATTGATCCCGATCTGGCCGAACTCGTGCCTGGTTTTCTGAACAACCGCCGGCGTGATGTCGACAAGCTCAGATCTCTGCTCGAGGCTGGCAATTTTGCCGACATCCGCATGATAGGCCACAGCATGAAGGGCGCGGGCGGTGGCTATGGATTCGATCCGATCACGGACATCGGAGGCGCGATCGAACGCGCCGCTCTGGCCTCGGACAGTCAGGCCATTGAACGAGGCATCGCACAACTGGCCGACTATCTGGCACGGGTCGACGTGGTGCCCGGTGCTTGAGTCGGACTGAGCACGCGGACACTGCGTCGATGGCGGAGCAACCCGGCAGGACTCAGCGGCACGCTTCCTCGAACTTCTTCTATTTCGTTGCCGCGGCGCTCGGCATTTCTTTTTCGTGCGTACTGGTCGTATTGGCCTGGAACAACGCACTGCGCAGCGAAACGCGCGATTTCAATTTCAATGCGATTTCGGTGCGTAACGAGGTCGACGCCAATGTGCGGACCGCCGACGCCATCATCGCCAATCTCGCCAGTTTCATCGCCGCCGATGAGCACGACGACAATGCCCGCTTCGCGCAGTACACCACCGGCTCGCTGAAGCGCTATGCCTTCATTGACGGCATGGCGCGAGTCCGCATCGAGGCCGATGGCCGCGCGCGGGTGATCCAGGAGACGGGCAAGCCGGCGGGCGCGGCGGTCGTGGCATTGCTGACCAGCGACCCGCGCGCGCGCGACACCGTCACCAACGTCATCGGGCAGGATGCGGCCGTGCCTCTGGCGCCTGACAATGAGCTCGAGCGGGGCAAGGCGCTCTATCTGATTCAGCCCAATGCGCCCCATGACGGCGTCAACGGCGCCTACGATTGTGCCGTCATCAGTCTCGACCTCGCCGGCCTGGTCGGCGCCCAGGCCGTAGAACCGAGTCTCAGTTTCACCCTGTATGCAGTATCGGAAGGCGTCGCAGGCCGGCAGCGCGTCTATACCCGCAATGCGAGCGCAGCAGGCGGCAGCGGCTGGGTCGTCGACACGCTGCGCGAGGAAAGCTCGGTACGGCTCAATCATTTCTCGGCCTGGCTGGTGACAGTCAAGGATTTGCGCTGGGGCAGTATCGACACCGGTCTGGTGCTGGTTGCGGCGGTATTGGGCGTGGGCGTGACCTTGTTGCTGGTGGCGCTGGCGCGCGCCAAGGATCTGCAGGCGCGCGAACTCGAAGCGCGCAATCGGGTCATCGAGGAGCAAGTGCGTCAGCAAACGCGCGAACTGGCCATCGCCCGCGACCAGGCGCTGGAGGCCTCGCGGGTCAAATCCGATTTCCTGGCCAGCATGAGTCACGAGATTCGCACGCCGCTCAATGCGATCATCGGCATGGCGGAATTGCTGTCGGAATCGGCGCTGTCACGCGAGCAGGAGAAATATGTCGGGGTGTTTCGCAACGCCGGCGAGGCCTTGCTGAGCGTGGTCAACGACATTCTCGACTTGTCGAAGATCGAGGCCGAGCAACTGGTCCTCGAAGACATCGAATTCGATCTGGAAGACATCGTCGAGCAGGCCATAGACATCTATGCCCTCAAGGCCGATGCCAAGTGCATCGAGCTGTTGACCGAGATAGCGGCGGAGGTGCCCCACAGAATGCGCGGCGATCCCGGGCGTCTGCGACAAGTCATGCTCAACCTGATCGGCAACGCCATCAAATTCACCGAGCGTGGCGACATCATCATGCGCGTCGCCCGCCCGGCGGACACATCCGATCACGGGCTGCTGCACTTCGAGGTAAGCGATTCGGGCATCGGTATCCCACGCGCCAAGCTTGAAAGCATTTTTGGCAGCTTTACCCAGGTGGACAGCTCCATCACCCGCCGCTATGGCGGCACAGGACTGGGGCTCGCGATCTGCAAACGTCTGGTCGAAATGATGGGAGGACGCATCTGGGTTGAAAGCGATGAGGGACTGGGCAGCGTGTTCCACTTCCTCGTGCGCCTGACGACCGTGGCCGATGAAGGCAAGGCGCCGGAACTCATGGGCGGGGGCGCACCGGTGCTGGTGGTCTCGGAACATCCTGCCGGCGCGCGCATCCTCGCCGCGGTGCTCGAGGCCTGGCAATTCAGGGCCGAGATGTGTGTCGCTGAAAGCGAGATTGCGGCACGCTCGGCCGCGGCGATCGGCGCGGGCCGGCCCTACCATGCTGTGCTCGTCGACACCCACAGCGGGGCGCCGACCGATTCCTTATTGGAAACCCTGCGGAACAGCGGTGACCGCACGCCGGTGATCCTGCTGTTTCGGCCCTCTACCGTCGCGGCGGGAGTGGAGAAAGTGCAACGGTTCGAAGCCGCCGGCTACCTGGTCAAGCCCGTCAAGCGGGCGCAGCTTGCGGCGGCGTTGTCGGCACTGTTCGGGCACGACGCATCGACCGCCAGCGTCACGCCCGTCGCCGTCGGCCCGGCCCTGGGCGGCGCGCGTATCCTGCTGGTGGAGGACAATGAAGACAACCGCATGCTGATCAAGGCCTATCTGCGGCAGGAACCCTACCAGATCGTTGAGGCGGAGAATGGTGCCGAGGCACTGGAGCGCTTTCAGGCCGAGCAATTCGATGTGGTTCTGATGGACGTGCAGATGCCGGTGATGGACGGCTACGCCGCGACCCGCGCGATTCGCGCGTGGGAGCAGCAGCTCGGTCGGCCGCGCACGCCTGTCATCGCACTGACCGCCAATGCAGTCAAGGAAGACATGGATCGCAGTCTCGCCGCCGGTTGCGACGACCACCTGACCAAGCCCATCAAGAAACAGACCCTGCTCGGTGCGCTGCGTGCGCGTCTGGAGAGCGCTGCGTGAGTCAGGGCCGGTTCGTCGCTTGCAGACGACACGCCAGGGCAGGGCTTAGCCCTCGGCTGTTGCCTGTCGGCGACACCCGTGGTCGGGTTGCGCATGCGGCCCCCGTTACCGAATGCCGGTCACACGCTTTCCGTATCCTTATGCGGCCGGCCGGCCTTGATTTAAGCAACTGAAATCACAAGAATTAGCGGCGCGACGCCACGGAAGGCTAAAGGTCGGGTGCCAGATACACGCTAAGCTGGCACGTCACTTGCTCCGTTGCAGAGATAAGAGCGATGCGAGGCGCGCGGCGGTTTCCGCCGAAATGACTGCCTCCACGACTGAAAAAGAACGGCACTGGCACAACGACCGACTCGGCACGAGAGAAAAATGTTAAGAATATTCAGGCACTATGTCCCGAGATCGCTGGTCCTGCTCGGGCTGGCGGAAATTCTCATCCTGTTCGTATCCATCTATCTCGGCGCGACTTTCCAACTCGGCAGCTCAGCGTTCGCCAGAACAGAACAACTGCCGTTATGGAGTCAGGCGCTGGTCTTCGTCGCGGCCATCGTGCTCGGCATGACCGCAATGGGACTCTACCACCGTGATCAGCACACCCGCCCGAGCGCGGTCATGCTGCGTCTGGTGTTGAGTTTCGTGTGTGGCTTCGTCGTGATGGGCAGCATCTATCTGCTGATTCCCGACCTCATGGTCGGCGCCGGTATTTTCGCCACCGCGCTGGTCTGTTCGTTTGTCAGCATCGCCAGCTGCCGTCTGATATGCGTGGCGGGGGAAGACATCGATCAACGCCAGCGGGTGCTGGTACTGGGCATCGGCGAGCGTGCCCGCCAGATAGACAACCTGCGCGGCGGCGTCGACCAGGTGTCGGCCGACGTGATCGGCTATGTCGACCTCGGATGCGACGAACGGCTGGTCAGCAGCGAACGCATCTTCGCGCTCGGCCAACGCAACCTGCGCGCCCTGGCCGAAGAGCTCGATGTCCATGAAATCGTGGTGGCGACTGATGACCGGCGCAAGGGTCTGCCGGTGGACGATATTCTCGAATGCAAGATGTACGGCATCCACATCATGGAAGCCGCCGATTTCTACGAACGCCAGCTCGGCAAGATTCGCATCGACACGCTGCACCCGAGCAACGTGATCTTCGCCGACGGTTTCACCCAGGCCGTGATCCGCAGCAGCGAGAAGCGTGCCATGGACATCCTGGTCAGCGCCCTCATGCTGATCGCCACCTTGCCCATCATGGCGGTGACGGCGGCAGCCATCTACTTCGAGAGTGGCGGCCCGGTGCTCTATCGCCAGGAACGGGTCGGCCGTCGCGGGCGTGTGTTCACCCTGCTCAAGTTCCGCAGCATGCGTCAGGACGCCGAGGCCAATGGCGCGGTGTGGGCCTTGCAGAACGACATGCGTGTCACGCGCATCGGCAACTTCATCCGCAAGACCCGCATCGATGAATTGCCTCAGTTGCTGAACGTGCTGAAGGGCGACATGAGCTTCGTCGGCCCGCGCCCTGAGCGCCCGCAGTTCGTCGCCGAGCTGTCCAAGTCGATTCCCTACTATGACCTGCGCCACTACGTGAAGCCCGGCATCACCGGCTGGGCCCAGATCCTCTATCCCTATGGCGCATCAATCAATGACGCGCGTGAGAAGCTGCAGTACGACCTCTATTACCTCAAGAACTACAGCATCTTTCTCGACATCAACATCCTGCTGCAGACAATCCAAGTTATACTCTGGCGCAAGGGCGCACGCTGATTTGGCACCAGTGAGGCTGGTGAGCGGCCATCGATGGAGCTTCGGTAGCCGCTAGCGCGTCCGGCTTGGCGCGGGGGAATGCATGACGACGATTGCCGGGATCGCTGGCTCCATCGGCGCAGTAGCGTTCCTGGCTCTGTTCGTGCTGCTGCTGGTGGCGGCGCGCACCAAGCCCATCGGCCGACTTCTGATGGCGGCCTCCGCTGCCTCGGTCCTGTGGTTCGGCGCCCAGGCCGTGTTCTTCCAGTTTCATACCCCGGTCGGGCTGTCGTCCGATCTCATCCTTCAGTTCGAGTTCCTGCGCGATCTCGCCTGGATCGCCTTCTTCGCCCGCCTGCTGCTGAGTCTCGGCGATGCCGCGTATCGCTTCACCATCAAGCTCGGTGCTGGCCTGATGATGTTCGCCTGTCTGGTTGGCGTGCTGCTGCCCGAGTTGCTCAATCGCACGTTGCTCGGCATCGAGTTCGATCAGGCCCTGGTGCGCAAAGCGGTGTTCTGCGTGGCCTTGCTGGTGGCGCTGGGCGTGCTGGTACTGGTCGAACAAGTGTTCCGCAATACCTCGCGCGATTCGCGCTGGGCGCTCAAACACCTGTGCTTTGGCGTCGGCTTCGTGTTCGCGTACGACTTCTATCTGTACGCCGACGCAGTGCTTTTCAATCGGCTGGACGTGGTGTTGATGTCGGCGCGCGGCGTGGTGAACGCGCTCGCGGTGCCCATGATTGCGATTTCCGCCGCGCGCAATCGCCAGTGGGAGATCAAGATCTTCGTCTCGCGCCGGGTGGTGTTCCACGCGGTAGTGCTGATCGCCGCCGGCATCTATCTGATCCTGATGTCGGCCGCGGGCTATTACATCCAGGCCATCGGCGGCGAGTGGGGCAGGGCGCTCACCACGACTTTTTTCAGCGCCGCGATCCTGCTGCTGTTGACGCTGATCTTCTCGACGCAACTGCGGTCACGCATTCGCCTGTTCCTGGCCACCCATTTCTATCGCAACAAGTACGAATACGGGGAGGAATGGCTGAAGTTCACCCAGGCCCTGGCCCGCACCACCCTCGAACCGGACAGCCTGAATCGGACCATCCTCACCGCGGTGTGCGACATCGTCGATAGTCCGGGGGGCGTGCTGTGGCACAGGACGTCTTCCGGCAGCTACGCGGTCGCGGCGACCTTCAGCATGTACGAAGACCGTCAGGTGGAGTTCGCCGCCGACGATCCCTTCCTGGTGAACATGGCGCGCAATCCGCAGATTTGCGATCTCGCCGACGAGGCGCAACTCGAGGGTGGACGCCTGACACATGCGCCGCAGTGGCTGCTCGACATGTCACGTATTGCGCTACTGGTGCCCATCGTGCACGGCGAGGAACTGCTGGCCATCCTTGCGCTCTCGACCTCGCGCTCCAATCAGCGCTTCGATACCGAGGATTTCAACCTGCTGGGCACGGTCGCACGTCAGGCCGCGAGTTATCTGGCCTTGGTGCGCGCCACCGATGCCTTGTCGGAGGCGCGCCAGTTCGAAACCTTCAATCGTCTGTCGGCCTTCCTGGTCCACGATTTGAAAAACGTCGTAGCCCAGCTGTCCCTGATCGGCAGCAATGCGCGGCGCCATCGCAACAATCCGGAATTCGTCGACGATGCCTTCAATACCGTCGAGGACGCGACGGCCAAGATGAAGCGTATGCTGGCGAGTCTGCGCCAGCGCCAGTCCGACGTCGAAAGTGACGAGGTGGTGGAGCTTTGCGACCTCCTCGAAACCGCGGTGGCGGCCAAGGCCGAGGCGGAACCCCGGCCCGACTTCATCCGCCCGAGCGAGGACTTCCTGGTACGCGCCAGTCGTGACCACCTGCTGTCCGTCGTTCAGCATCTGCTGCAGAACGCCATCGAGGCCACCGCCGCCGACGGTCGGGTGCAAGTCAGCGTGTCGCGCGGCGGGAGTGAAGTTCGGACCACGATTACCGATACTGGATGTGGCATGGACCGCGACTTCATCCACAATCGACTGTTTCGACCCTTTGATACCACCAAGGGCAAGGCTGGCATGGGCATTGGCGCCTATGAAAGCCGCCACCTGATCGGCTCCATGCATGGCGAACTGCAGGTCGACAGTGAGCCGGGCATGGGTACGACCTTCACTATCGTCCTGCCGCTGGTCGAAAACCAAGATCAACTCGAAACACGAATCGCGACGAGACATTGATGGCAAAGCGCAAACTCCTGGTCGTCGATGACGACCCCGGCCTGCAAAAGCAGCTGCGGTGGAATTTCGAGGACTACGAAGTCACGGTGGCGGGTGATCGCGCGAGTGCCCTGGCGGCCCTGAAGCAGACCCAGGCGCCGGTCGTGACCCTCGATCTCGGGCTGCCGCCCGATGCCGCCAATGCCTCCGAGGGCCTCGCGGCGCTACGCGAGATCCTGGAGTTCGCGCCCCATACCAAGGTCGTGGTGGTGACCGGCAACGACGACCGCGAGGTCGCGGTGCGGGCAGTGGCGCAGGGCGCCTACGACTTCTACGAGAAGCCCATTGACCCCGACGTGTTGCGCCTCATCGTCGAGCGCGCCCACGCCCTGTTCGAGCTCGAGGCCGAGAACCAGCGCCTCACCCGCCAATCGAACACGCCCTTGTCCGGCATCATCGCCGGTAGCGCAGTCATGCAGGAGATCTGCCGCCGTATCGAGAAAATCGGCCCGACCGACGCCAGTGTGCTGCTGCTCGGCGAGAGCGGTACCGGCAAGGAAATCCTGGCCCGTGCGCTGCATGAGCTGAGTTCGCGTCGTGGCAATGACTTCATCGCCATCAATTGCGCGGCCATTCCCGACACCCTGCTCGAAAGCGAGCTGTTCGGTTACGAGCGCGGCGCTTTCACCGGCGCCAACAAGCAGACCAAGGGCAAGCTGGAATTCGCCAACCATGGCACGCTGTTCCTGGACGAAATCGGCGACCTGCCGTCTTCTCTGCAGGCCAAGTTGCTGCGTTTTCTGCAGGAGCGCGTCATCGAACGGGTGGGTGGACGCGAGGAGATTCCGGTCGACACGCGGGTCATATGCGCGACGCACCAGGATTTGCGCGGCCAGATTCGGGACAACCGCTTCCGCGAGGACTTGTATTACCGCATCAGCGAGGTTTCGGTGCAGATCCCGCCACTGCGGGACCGCATCGGCGACACCGTCATGATTGCCCGTGCGCTGCTTGCCCAGATGAGCGAGATGCACCGTGGCCGCATCAAGGACTTCAGCGACGCCGCGATCAAGTCCATGCAGGCCTATGGCTGGCCGGGCAACGTCCGTGAACTCGAGAACCGGGTCAAACGTGCAGTCATCATGGCCGACGGCCGCTATATAGAGCCGGGTGACCTGGAACTGGACGCGGTGGGAGACACCCGCCTGCCGACCCTCAAGGAATGCCGCGAGGAAGCGGAAGCGCTGGCTATCCGCCGCGCGCTGGCGGTCGCCGATGGTCAGGTCAATCGCGCCGCTGAACTGCTCGGCGTGAGCCGCCCGACGGTCTATCACCTGGTCAAGAAATACGACATCCAGGTCTAGGGGGTGAGTCACACCCCGGATTGCCGGGCCAGGACCACGGCACGCATGCCGGGGCATGCTCTGAATCAAAAAAATCGACGAGGCACAAAGCTTTACCTAGTGTTTGTTCTAAGTTACTTTATGAACGGAACGAACTTCGATGGAAGGCTGCCGGTGGTCCGCAGGAAGCTGCGGGCCCTTGAGCGCCGAGGCGTCGTGGTGCGAGTCGAGCGGCCGAAAGAGCACGCCCTCGCGGAATTTCGCCTTACGGACAATCAAAGAACTGGGCTTACGACGATGGTAGACACAACCCTGATTGGCCGGCCGACCCCGCTGCGCGCACGCAGCGTCGGTGGTCGGGGCTCTCGTTTTCGCTGGCCCGCGCTGTGTTTGAGCCTGCTCGTGGCGCTTCCGCTGACGGCCGCCACGCTGGAAGATGCGGTGCGCCAGGCACTGACCACCAATCCGCAATTGACTGGTGCCGCCGCGGCCGTGCGCGCCGCCGGTTACGACGTGCGCGAGGCGCGCGCCGGTTACCTGCCCAGCGTCGACCTCGACACCCGCTTCGGCGAAGAACACAGCAATATCAAGCAGCTCAACCGGCCCAACAATGACGACGACATGTGGCGTCGCGAAAGCGGGCTCACCGTCACCCAGCTGGTGTGGGACGGCATGGCGACCGCGAGCGAAGTGCAGCGCCGGGTGGCGCTGCTGAACAGCGCCGAAAGCAGTCTCGCCGATACGCAGAATGCCCTGGCCTTCAAGGCCGTCGAGGCCTATATCGACGTGCTGCGCAATCGCGAACTGGTCGATCTGGCCCGCGCCAACGTCATTTCGCACGATCAGGTGCTGAACAACGTCGAGGCCAAGAGCGGCAGCGGTGTCGGTAACAAGGCCGATGTCGAGCAGGCGCGTGCCCGCCTGGCCCTCGCCAAAAGCACGCTGACGGCGCGCCAGGGCGGGTTGCATGAAGCCGAAGCGCGCTATGTGCGCGTGATCGGTGACGCGCCGGGAGAACTGGCCAAGCCCAATATCACCCCCTCCGGCCTGCTCAAGGACGGCATGGTCGACCCCTCGGATCTGGCCATCGCGACCGATAGGGCACAGGAAGACGCCTTCACCCTGCATCCCGCCGTGATGCGTTCGAAAGCCGAAATCGACGCTGCCCTGGCCACCATCCGCGCCGCGCGCGCGGGCTATCATCCCCGACTCGACCTGCAGGGCAGTGTGCGCCGTGATAACGACGTGGGCGGCATTTCCGGCAACCGGGATACCAGCAATCTGATGCTGGTGGCACGCTGGAATCTGTTTCGAGGCGGTGCGGATCGCGCGCAGTCCCTGTCGGCTGCGGAACGCAAGAACGAGGCCGATAACCGCTTGGACGACACGCTGCGCGCAATAGCCGAGAATGTCGCCATCGCGATGGAAAGCCGTGCGACCAGCGAAAGTCGACTGGCTCACCTGCAGCAATATGTCAATGCGAGTCAGGGCACCCTGCAGGCCTATCGTGCGCAGTTCGAGATCAGCCGCCGCACGCTGCTCGATCTTCTGAATGCGGAAGACGAGTTGTTCAACGCGCGCTCGAATCTCGCTGCCGGTACTTATGACGATCTGACCAATGTCTATTTCGTCGACGCCAGCAAGGGCATTCTGGCTGGCAAGTTCGGGGTTTCCGGCGCGGAGCCCTGACGCTGAGTCGGCCGTGCCACGCCGGCAATGACGATGCCCGTCCCGGGCACCTGCGGGGCGACAGTCGGATGACGCATCGGGCGGCATCCATCACAGAGCTGCCTCGCCCGAGGTTACACCATGCCCGTTCCAAACCGAGTTCGACAGCCACGTGAATAGCGCGCTTGAATCCGCGGTTACCGCCAGCGTCGACGACGATCCGCTGCGCGCCTGCCTGCATGTCGTCACCCGTCTGCACGGTCGGCCGGTGTCGATGAGCGCGCTGTTGAGCGGTATTCCGATGGCGAGCGATCGCTTCGCGCCGATTGATTTCGTGCGGGCCGCGGCGTTTCACGGTTATGCGGCGCAGGTCGTGCGACGGCGCCTCGCCAAGATCTCGGCGCTGACCCTGCCCGCCACCCTGCTTTACAAGGACGGCGGCGCGTGCGTGCTGACCCGCTTCCTGACCGATGACAAGGTCGAGGTGGTGTTGCCGGAAAGCGGCTTTGGCGCGCGTGAGTTGCCGCTGGCGGAACTCGAAGAAAACTACAGCGGCTATGTGATTTTTGCCCAGCCCGAACTCGACGCAGACCATGACCATGAGGCCGAAGGCCCGCCGCCACGCAAGCGCGGCTGGTTCTGGCGCACCCTGGCGGCCTACTCGCCTTACTACGTTGAATCAATCGTCGCCGGTGTGCTGGTCAATCTGCTGACAGTGGCCGGTTCGCTGTTCGTCATGAATGTCTATGACCGCGTGGTGCCCAACAACGCGATTGAGACTTTGATCGTGCTTGCCACCGGCACGGCGATTGCCGCCGGTTTCGAATTCACGGCACGTACTTTGCGCGCCTATTTTCTCGATGTGGCGGGCAAGAAAGCCGACCTCGTGCTGGCCGGACAGATCTTCGCTCAGGCACTCGGTATCCGCATGTCCGCGCGTCCGCCATCTGCCGGCGTGTTCGCCGCGCAATTGCGCGAATTCGAGGCTGTGCGCGATTTCATCACTTCAGTGACACTGACGGCGGTGATGGATTTGCCCTTCGTGGCGTTCTTCATCTTCGTGGTCGGCCTGATCGGCGGGCCGCTGTACATGGTGCCCCTGATTGCGGTGCCGGTGGTATTGGTGGTAGGGCTCATCGCGCAATGGCCGCTGTCCATTGCCACCCGTTCCACCCTGCGTGATTCCTCGCAGCGTCATGGCCTCTTGATCGAATCCCTGGAAGGCGCGGAGATGCTGAAGGCGATGCGCGCCGAAGGCCTCATGCTGCGGCGCTACGAGGACTACACCGCGCTCGCCGGTCGCTCTTCCAATCAGGCGCGCATGATCTCGACGGTGGTCGTGAACTTCTCGGTGCTCGTGCAACAGGTCGTCACCATCGGCGTCGTGATCTGGGGAGTATTCCTCATCGGCCAAGGCGATCTGACCATGGGCGCACTGATTGCCTCGGTCATGATCACGGGCCGCGCTCTGGCGCCCTTGCAGACCGTCGCTTCGCTCATGATGCGCTATCAGCATGCGCGGGCTTCCTACAGCACCTTGAATCGACTCATGAAGCAGCCGGTCGAGCGTGCGCCCGGCCAGCAGTTCACGCGGCGCGCGGAACTGCGCGGCGAAATCGCCATGCAGGGTGTGCAGTTCGTCTACCCCAACACCCAGGCGGCGTCGTTGCAGGACGTGACATTTTCCATTGCCGCGGGCGAGCACGTGGCGATTCTCGGCAAGATTGGTTCCGGCAAGAGCACCTTGCTGCGTCTGATCGTCGGCCTCTATCAGCCGGCCAACGGCACGGTGCGCATCGATGGCGTTGATCTCGCCCAGTGCGATCCGGCCGATGTGCGCGACCACATCGGTTATGTGGCCCAGGATCCGATGCTGTTCCTGGGATCGCTGCGCGACAACATCGCACTCGGTCGCCCCCATGCCGATGACGCCGCGATATTGCGTGCGGCGCGCATCGCCGGCATCGACGCCATGATTGACAGTCATCCGTCGGGTTTGCAGATGAACATCGGCGAACGCGGTCAGGCGCTGTCCGGCGGCCAACGCCAGGCGGTGGCCAATGCACGTGCCTTCCTGGTCGAGCCGCGCATCCTGTTGCTGGACGAACCGACCAGCGCCATGGACCACAATGCCGAGGCACGCTATATCGCGACCGTTGGCGCCTATGCCCAGGGTCGCACCATGGTGCTGGTCACGCACAAGCCCAGCATGCTGGCGTTGGTATCGCGCATCATCGTCATCGATGGTGGTCGCGTGGTGATGGACGGTCCGCGCGACGAGGTGCTGCGTCAACTGACCCGCCCGCCCGGCCCGGCACCGGCCGCCGCGCCGACTCGAACCTGACGGACAGCAGCAATGGCATCGAAACGAAACAGGCAGCGCGTGACCAAGGCCGATGTGCCTTTCCTGCGCGCAGCGCGCGCGGCCCAGATCGCCGATTCCCATCCGTTTGCGGGGAGCAGCCTGTTGCTGCTCGTGCTGTTTCTGCTGGTAGGGGTGATCTGGGCCGACAATGCCTCACTGGACGAGGTCACCCGTGGTCAGGGCGCGGTCGTGCCGTCGAGTCGCGAGCAGGTCATCCAGAGTCTGGAAGGCGGCATCCTCGCCGAGCTCAACGTGCGTGAGGGCGACATCGTTGAAAAAGGCCAGGTATTGCTGCGCATCGATGACACGCGTTCGGGCGCCTCGCTGCGCGAGGGCGAAATGAAGAGCCACAGCCTGCGCGCGGAAATCGCGCGACTGCAGGCGGAAGCCGCTGGCACCTCGCCGCGTTTTCCCAAGGACATCGAGGCCAGCATCATCGAGCGCGAGCGCAAGAATTTCGTCTCCCGCCAGACCGCAGTGGAGGAATCGGCAGCGTCGCTGAAGCGCAATCTCGAACTCGCGGAAAAGGAACTTGCCATGACGCAGCCGATGGTCGCGCGCGGTGCCGTGTCGGAAGTGGAAGTACTGCGTCTGCAGCGCCAGATCATCGAACTGAAGGGCCAGATCCAGGACCGGCGCAACAGTTTCAAGGCTGAGGCGCGAGGCAAACAGGCCGAGAAGGAGTCCGAGCTCGCGGGCGTCGGCGAAATGCTGACGGCGCGCAAGGACGAGGTGCAGCGCTCGCTGGTGCGCTCGCCCATGCGCGGTACGGTCAAGAACATCAAGGTCACCACGCTTGGCGGTGTGATCGGCCCTGGTCAGGACATCATGGAGATCATTCCCATCGAGGACCGCCTGCTGATTGAAGCCAAGATTCGTCCGGCCGACGTCGCTTTCCTCCACGCGGGTCAGGACGCCACCGTCAAGCTCACGGCCTACGACTACACCATCTACGGCAGCCTGCACGGCCATCTCGAACACATCAGTGCCGATACCATCATCGACGAGAATCCGCCGCACGAAGGCTTCTATCGCGTCTACGTGCGCACCGACTCCGCCGAACTGGTAGGCAAGAAGGGACCTCTGCCGGTCATTCCGGGCATGGTGGCCACGGTCGAAGTGCTGACCGGCCACAAGACCGTACTCGAGTACTTGCTCAAGCCGGTCCTCAAGACACGTGACAATGCTTTACATGAACGGTGATGCCGGCAGCTTGCGAGAAGTGGCCCACACTTGCGCTTGCAAGGACAATGATTCGTGCTGGAATTTGCGATGGCGCCCGCGATGGATGGCCCTGAGCTTGAGATGGTCGTCCACCAATAATTTGGGCGCAATGGAGAGAGGCGACGCCTAGCCGTCGCGCGGAGAACTCGATGGAAGTGTTGCTGAAAGTCATCGGAGTCGACGGCACGCCGCGCACGGTGGTGGTGGAACCCGGTGACTCGGTCCAGATCCAGCCGGGTGAAACCGTCATCGTCTCTCCCGATCAGAAGATTCCGGTCACCACTGAAAAGCAGGGCAATGCGCTCGTCATCCATACGCCCGCCGGTGACATCTCCTTGCAAGGCTTCAACGAGGCGCCGGAACACTCCCAGCGGGCGCCGAGCGCGCTGGCCTTCGAAGACGAGGCCGGCCTGCACGTCGTTACACTTCAGGCCGCCCAGGTCTCGAGTTCCTTCACGATGCAACCCATCGTCGGCGGCCACGTGCCCGAGACCGTCGACATGCCCGAACTACTCGGCTTGCCGGCATACGAGCAATGGGTCGCAGCGTTTCAAGCGGTTTTCGCCGAGCCCGGTGCGTTCGACGCGGCGTTGACAACGCAGCCAGCGCTGGCCGCGCTGAGCCCATCGGCATTGGAGGCGGGCAAGCCCGCACCGCTGGCGCCTTACAAGCTGTCGCTGGATGGACAAAATGGCGATACCGGCGGCGGTTCTTCCATCGATGACGTCCTGTTACCCATCGTCGGTTCCCCACCTGACGATCCGGTCGACACGCCGGTGGCCAATGTGGCGCCGAACTATGCGCCGCCGAATACCGTATCAATCTCTGAAGCGGCAGCGAGCGGCACCGCCCTTGTCACCACGCAAGCCAGCGACGTCGATGGCGACACGCTCAACTATTCGATTACCGAAGGCAATGTCGGCGGCGCCTTCCGGATCAACGCCGCGACGGGCACGATTTCAGTTGCCAATCCGGCACGGCTCGATTTCGAGACCCGCTCTGGATATGCGCTGACCGTCGAGGTCAATGATGGCCATGGTCATGTCGTCAGCCAGACCATCACAGTTGCGCTCGCCGATGCCAACGACGCACCGGTAATCAATTCCCAGGCTTTCGCGGTCACGGAGAACAGTGCCAATGGCACCGTGGTCGGCAGCGTCGCTGCGATTGAGCATGACGCCGGACAGACGCTCAGCTATGCGATTGTCGGCGGCACGGGCGCGAGCGCTTTTCAGATCGACGCTGCCACCGGGCAACTGACTGTCGCCGACGCGGCGCAACTGGATCGGGAAGCCGTGGCCTCCCTGACGCTGAATGTCGCCGTCACCGATGACGCAGGCACGCCGACGACCGCGCTCGCCACTATCACCATCAATCTGAATGGCGTGAACGATTTCGCGCCGCTGTTCACCTCGAGCGCGAATTTCAGCGTGACGGAGAATCAGAGCACGGTCGGTAATGTCGTGGTCACCGATGCCGATGCCGGCGGGCCGGCCCTGGTCTATTCGGTCAGTGGCGGAGCCGACCAGGCGCTTTTCACCATCAACGCCACGACGGGCGCGCTGCGCTTTCTGACTGCGCCCGATTTCGAGACGCCGGCCGATGTCGGCGGCGACAACGTCTATAACGTCGATGTGCAGGTCACCGACGGCACCAATACATCCGTCCAGAACGCGGTCGTGACCGTCACCGACGGCAACGATGCGCCCGCCATCACTTCATCGGCGACCGCCTCGGCGGCCGAGAATCAAACCGCGGTCACAACAGTGACGGCCAGCGACGCGGACGGCGATGTGTCCACATTCGCGATCGTCGGCGGCGCGGACGCGGCGAAATTCAGCGTCGATGCCAATACCGGTGTCCTGAGCTTCATCGCCGCCCCCGATTTCGAAGCACCGACCGACAGCAATGGCGACAACGTCTATGTGGTGCAGGTGCGGACCAATGATGGACATGGGGGGCTGAGCACGCAAACCCTGAGCGTCAGTGTCACGGGCGTCAATGACGCCGCGCCGGTGATCACATCGGTCGCCGTGGTGAACTTCGCCGAGAACGGCACGGGCACGGTCATCGATGTCAACGCGACGGATGCCGATCTACCGGCGCAGACCTTGAGCTTCTCCATCACCGGTGGCGCGGATGCGGCCAGGTTCGCGATCAACACGA
>Ga0208492_1000930_pt1 | contig 21449 bp, 17 predicted proteins | sample Subbioar_CSW14AB_FD_184820 | JGI IMG/M metagenome (GOLD analysis project Ga0208492, IMG submission 184820) | Serpentinite rock and fluid subsurface biosphere microbial communities from McLaughlin Reserve, California, USA - CR12Mar_CSW14AB (SPAdes) | ecosystem: Environmental > Terrestrial > Deep... | reverse complement strand
ACCCGAGCCGGACCGAAGGCGCCTGCCGAGACCGGCAGCCCCCCAAGTTCTTCCTCACGTCTTTGCGACTTTGCGCCTTCGTGTGAAGTCACAAAACGCCCCGATAACTACTGAACAGACTCCGACTGTGCGCTTCTCGTCTAGAGCGCTGCGGCCGTGATGCTCTCTTCGACGATCGAGAGCAGTCGATCGAGATCGGCCAACGGGATGTTCAAGGGCGGTGTGACGTACACCACGTTGCCGAGCGGGCGGAGATACGCGCCACGCTTGCGAGCCTCGTCGTACACGCGCCAGCCGATCGACGCCGTGTAGCCGAGGTCGTCGGTGGTCTCGACGGTGGCAACGGCCTGGCTCGCGGCGCGAATGTCGCGCAGCTCGAACGCCCCGATCGCCCCGATCGCGCGGAAATCGCGGACCAGCGGGTGTTCCCGCAACCGTGCGCCGCAGGCTGCGATGCGCGCGTGGCGCTCCGCGACACCGGCGACGATCGGCTCCTCGCGGTAGATGGCGAGCACCTCCCGCGCGACCGCGGCGCCGAGCGCGTTGCCGGTGTACGAGTGGCCGTAGAGGAACGCCCGTGCGCGTCCGCCGTCGAAGCCCGCGAGCACCTTCCGGGTGGTCAGCGTGGCGGCCATTGGCAACATGCCGCCGGTGAACCCCTTGGCGATGCACATCATGTCGGGTGAGATCTCCGCGAGATCGCACGCCCACATCGCACCGAGGCGCCCGTACCCGGTGAAGACCTCGTCGACGATCAAGAGCACGTCGTGTTTGGTGCACAGGTCGCGCACCGCGCGCAGGTACGCCGGTGGGTAGATGCGCATGCCGGCGGCGCCCTGCACGATCGGCTCGAGGACCACGCCCGCGATCGTCGAGTGCTCGCGCTCCACGATCTCGGCGATCGCATCGAAGGCCTCGCCCCACAGCGGCGCGCACGACACGTCGTCGCCCGCGGGCGACGGCACGTGCACGCAGTCGAACACCACGCTGGCGAACGGACGGCGGAACACTTCGACGCCGCCGAGGCTCGTCGCACCGAGCGTCTCGCCATGGAAGGCGCCGTCGAGCGCGATGAAGCGGGTCTTCTTCGGTCGACCGGTCTGCGCCCAGTACTGCAGCGCCATCTTCACTGCGGCCTCGATCGCGGTGGAGCCGTCGTCCGAGTAGAAGACCTGATCGAGTCCCTTGGGGGCGACCTCGGCGAGCTCGCGCGCGAGCAGCGCGGCCGGCTCGTGGACGATGCCGGCGAGCGCGACGTGACACAGCCGATCTGCCTGTTTCTTGAGCGCGGAGACCAGCCGGGGGTGGTTGTGCCCCAGGGTGCTCACCCACCACGACGCGTTGCCGTCGAGCAGCCGCTCCCCGCTCGCGAGCTCGAGCCAAGGGCCCGAAGCGGCGACGACCACCAGCGGTTGGTGACGCGAGCGCCACTCGTCCATCGGCGTGTACGGGTGCCAGACGTGCGCGCGGTCGGCGGCGAGAACAGCCGCGAGATCGATCACGCGAGCCTCGTGACGACGTGGTCGAGGATCAAATCGGCGATCGCCCGTTTGCTCGCACAGATCCCTTGTTCGGTCGACTCGCCGACGATCAGGACCTCGTCGTCGTCGCCTCCGAACCCATGCGCGGCCAGGTTGGCCACCACGTAGTCGACGCGTTTCTCCGCGAGCTTCCGCTTTGCGTAGCCCACGAGGTCGTCGGTCTCGACCGCAAACCCCACGAGCACCGGGCGGGCGCGATCGCCACGACGCGCTCCGATCCCCGCGAGCAGATCGGGGTTCTTCACCAGCTCGAGGGTCATCGTGTCCCCGCTGCCCTTCTTGTTCTTCTGGGCGGACACCTCGCGCGGCCGCCAGTCAGAGACCGCGGCGGCCATCACCAGCGCGTCGGCGGCGCCGAGATCGTCACCGAGGACGCGGTCGAGCGCGGCGCCCATCTCGAGCGCGCCGCGCACGTCGACGCGCTCGACACCCGGGGGCGTGGCGAGCGACACCGGCCCTGCGATCAGCGTGACCTTCGCGCCGCGACGCACCGCGGCCTCGGCGACGGCAAAGCCCATCTTTCCGGAGGAACGGTTGCCGAGAAACCGCACCGGATCGAGGTCCTCGACCGTCGGTCCGGCGGTGACCACCACGTGGCGCTCGCCCAGATCGCCGCGGGCACCGAGCATGCGGGAAATCTCGGCGAAGATGTCCTCGGGCTCGCTCATCCGACCGAGCCCGACCTCGCCGTTGGCCACCACGCCGTGCACCGGACCGACGAACGAGACTCGCCCGTCGTTGCGCAGTTGCTCCACGTTTCGCCGAGTCGCCGGGTGCGCCCACATCCGGGGGTGCATCGCAGGCGCGGCGAGGATGGGCGACCGCGCGACCAGCGAGAGCGCACCGACGAGATCGTCTGCGCGGCCCTCGGCGAGCCGCGCGAGCAGATCGGCCGTGCAGGGGACCAATACGACGAGATCGGAGCGGTCGGCGATCGCCACGTGCGCCTCGCCGGCGAACTTGGGATCCCACATGTCGTCGATCACGGGCTCGCTACAGATGCCGCTCAAGGTGACCTTGCCGACGAACCGGGCGCCGGACGCGGTCATCACCGGGAGGACGCGCGCGCCCGCTTGCACGAGGAGCCTCGCGACCGCGACGGCTTTGTAGGCAGCGATGCCGCCAGCCACACAAAGGGCGACGGTTCGACCGGCGAGAGGACGGGGCGTCATCAGGCCGCGGAGTCTAGCGGAACCTGGGCCGCGCCCGTTGTAGGCTGCACCCATGGCTTTCGACCCGCCGGTCGATCTCGCGACCCTCGCCCCGCCGATCCAACGCGTCATCGGCCCGGCCGCTCCTCCGCCCATGCGCATGATGGCCGCGCGCGGCGCGGTCCCTGGCCTTCGTCCCGAGCAGCTCGCGACCACGGTCGCGCTCCTCGCGCGGCACGACCTGCCGCACATCGATGCCGCGGTTCGCGAGGCTGCCGAGGCGACTCTCGTCAAGCTGGCCCCGCCCATCCTCAACGGCGCCGTTGGTTCGCCCGAGACCCCGCCGGGCGTGCTCGACCTGCTCGCGTCGCTCTACCCCGAGGACGAAATCCTCGAGAAGATCCTCTTCAACCCATCGGTCGCCGTCGTCACGGTCGAGCGGATCGCGAGCCAGGGCAACGAGAAGACCACCGAGATCGTGGCAACGAACGAGCAGCGACTGCTCGAGCACCCGTCGATCATCAAGTGCTTGTACATGAACAAGCGCACGCGCATGTCCACCGCGGACCGCGTGCTCGATCTCGCGGTGCGCAACGGCAAGACGGTCGACATCCCCGCGTTCCGGGAGGCCGCCGAGGCCATCGTGGACGAGCTCATCGCCGCACCGGACGCAGAGCCGACCCCCGACGATCTCCTCTTCCTGGAGGCTCAGGCGGAGGGAGAGCGCCTCGATGCCGAGGGCGTGAAACACGAGGTCGTCACCGAGGACGACGAGGGCAAGGAGGTCGTCGAGGAGAAGGCAAAGCCCCTCGACCAGCGCATCCGCGACATGACCGTGTCGCAGAAGATCCGCACCGCGATGCTCGGCACGGCCTCCGCCCGCGCACTCCTCGTGCGCGACAAGAACCGGCTCGTTGCCGCCGCGGTGGTGCGGAGCCCGCTGTTGCAGGAGGGCGAAGCCATCGCGTTCGCGGGTAGCCGCGCCGTGAGCGAAGATGTCCTCCGGATCATCGCGAGCAACGGCGACCTGGTGAAATCGCACCAGGTGAAGTTCAACCTGGTAGCGAACCCCCGCACGCCCGTCACCGTCGCGCTCCGCCTCCTGCCGCACCTCCGCACCGACGAGCTCAAGAAGGTCGCCAAGTCGAAGAACGTCACAGGGCAGGTGGCCAAGCTCGCCAAACAGGAGCTCGACAAGAAGAAGCCGGGATCGTGATGCAAGAGTCGTCGCCGAAGATCGCGACGCCGTCCTCGCCGTCGCTGCCCCCTCCCCCTCCCGAGCCGGAGGTTCCGTCGATCGCCATCCGTCCCGGTAAGTGGTGGATGCCGCTGATCGCCACTGCGATCGCGATGTGGATCGCGTACGAGCTGCGCAACGTCCTCACGCCGTTCCTGCTCGCGTTCCTCGTGGCCTACGCGCTCGATCCGCTCGTCGATCTACTCGAACGTGCGCGGGTCCCCAGGCCGCTCGCCGCGATGGTGGTGTTCGGCGCGATCAGCTGCCTCTTCGTCGTCGGCGCCCTCTACGGCTCCGCGTACTTTCGGGACGAGTTCGTCGAGGCGGGCAAGCAGCTGCCGACCCAGCTCGAGGTGCTGGCGAAGAAGGCCGAACCGTGGCTCTGGCAGCAGTTCAAGTTCCGGCTGCCCCACAACACCAAAGAGCTGTTCACCCGCTACGGCAGCAACATGCGGGAGCACCTGCCCGATGCGGCGCGGTGGGCCTCCGGCGTGCTCTTCGGCACGCTCTCGTACGCGTTCGTCATCCTCTCGCTGCTCATCGTGCCGGTGTTCGCGTTCTACCTGCTGATCGACTTCGACCGCATCGTGGAGCGCGCGGGCAAGCTCGTTCCGCGGCGGTGGAAGCGCTCGATCTTCGACACGTTCGGCGAGATCGACAAGATGGTCTCGGGCTACGTCCGCGGACAGCTTCTCGCGATCGTCATCCTCAGCGCGCTCTACTCCGCGGGCCTGACCGTCGTCGGGCTGCGGCTCGCGATCCCTATCGGCATCGTCACCGGGTGCCTCGCCTTCGTGCCGTACATCGGCTTCGGCACGGGCCTGCTCCTCGCGCTCGCGATGGCGCTGCTCGACTGGCACAGCGGCGCGTTCGTGCTGCAGGTCGCCGCGGTCATGCTCGGCGTGCAGGTCCTGGACGGCCTGTTCGTCACGCCGCGGGTGGTCGGTCGCAGCGTCGGACTCGGCCCCGTCGAGGTGCTCCTCGCCATGGCCGCCGCCGGCACGCTATTCGGGTTCATCGGCGTGCTCTTGGCCGTGCCCATCGGCGCGACCGCCAAGATCATCATCCGCCGCCTGGTCTCTGCGTACATGCGCAGCGAGTTCTACCGCCGTCGCTAGAACAGATCGAGAATCACAGGGAGACTCGGAGACACGGAGGCCGCGAGGGTCTGCCGATCGATGTCCCTTCCTCATGCGAGCCATCGCGAGCATGAGCGTCGTCATCGGAGGGCGGCAGAATCGAGGCCATCGCAAAGCGAGCGGCAGCACAGAGCCTTCCTCTCCGTGCCTCCGTGCCTCCCTGTGAGCTCTCGGTCTCGCTCGGGCTTCGCGCTAGAACTTCGCGGCGAACGAGAGCATCGCGAACTTCTCGTTGGTCTCGCGGAGGCGCTTGGTCAACATGCGCACGATGTTCCAGAGAACCTCGTAGGCGAGGTCCTTGTGGACGAAGAGAAGGTCTTCGAAGGCGTCGCGATGGATCGCGAGCAGCCTGCAGCGCTCGTGCACCCGCGCGTCGGCCGAGCGCACCGAGTCGTCGAGCAGCGCCATCTCGCCGAACACCTCGCCGGGGCCGACGATGGCGAGCGCTTCCTCGCCCATGCCCTGCACCTCGCGGGTGATCCGAACGCGCCCTTCGAGGATGACGTAGAGCTTCTCGCCCACGTCGCCGTGCTTGAAGATGACGGTGCCCTGCGAGTGGCTCTCGTCGACTGCGACCTGCGCCACGAGACGCAACGCCTCCGGACGCAGGCCGGCGAAGAGGTGAATCTTCGCGATCTGCTCCTCTTTGGAGACGATGTCGGCGGGCACCGCGGGGGCGGCCATCGTCGGGCATGGTAGCAGCGACGGCGCATTCGTTGCTACCAACAGCGTCCGTGCGCACCTCCCTGACTGCCGCCGCCGTCTTCGCCGCCGTCTTCGCCGCCCCGGTTGCGGGCGCGGACGTCGGGCTCGGCCCCTCGAATCCCAAACCGACCAAGGTCTTCGCTCCAGGCATCGTCGCGTCGATCGTCTTCGGCGACGAGCCCGCCTTCGCCATCGGACTCGACGGCCAGTACATCGCGTTCGACACCGCGGTGAGCAGCATGGGCAAGGACGTCTTCGGACGAGGCCTCTACGCACAATCGCAGCTCTATCTGCCGTTCGGAGCGCCGCCGATGCACCTGCGCCACTCGGTGGGCGTTCACGCCCTCCATGGCGTGGAGATCAGGGAGCAGTCCCGGGAGGGGGCCTGGACGCAGTTCCGCTTCGGCGGCGCGTTCCGTCACGCGGCCGGGGACGTCGCGGCGAGCTACGGCCCCGAGGCGCAACCCATCGTCGGCGCCGGTGAGTACGCGCTGGTGTGGCTCGGGCTTCGGTTCACCCCGCCGGTCGAGCGTGCCCTCCACTCGACGCGCAAGAGCCACGGGTGGGAGACCGCGCTGTCGCTAGGCTTCTCCCTGCCGTTCGGGGTCGGGGGGTGGCCTTACGGCGCCGTGTCTTAGTGGGAGCCGTGGGCGGCGAGCCAGCGCTCCGCCTCGAGCGCTGCCATGCAACCGGTGCCCGCCGCGGTGACTGCCTGACGGTAGACGAAGTCCTGCACGTCGCCCGAGGCGAACACGCCCTCGATGCTGGTCTGCGTCGTACCCGGCTTGGTCTTGATGTAGCCGTTGTCGTGCAGCTCGAGGACGCCCTTGAACAGCTGCGTGTTCGGTTCGTGGCCGATGGCGACGAACACGGCGCCGACCGGGAGCTCGGTGCGCTCGCCGTTCTTCAGGTTCTTGATCACTGCGCTCGTGACCTTGCCTTCGGCGATGTCCTTGATCTCTTCGATCGCGGAGTCCCACACGACCTTGATCTTCGGGTTGGCGAAGACGCGGTCCTGCATGATCTTCGAGGCGCGGAACTCGTGACGGCGGTGCACGATGGTGACCGACTTGCACATGCCGGTGAGGTAGTTCGCCTCTTCCATCGCGGTGTCGCCACCGCCCACGATGATGACGTCTTCGTTCTTGAAGAACGCGCCATCGCACACCGCGCACGCGGAGACGCCGCGGCCCTGCAGCGCCTTCTCGGTCGGGATGTCGAGCCACCGCGCCGACGCGCCGGTGCTGATGATCACCGAGTCGGCGAGGTACAGGTCCTCTTCGACCCACACCTTGAACGGGCGCGCCGAGAAGTCGACCTTCGTCACGTCGGCCGTGACGAGCTTGGTTCCGAAGCGCTCCGCCTGATCGCGGAACTCCTTCATCAGCTCGGGGCCGGTGATGCCCTTGGGGAAGCCGGGGTAGTTCTCGACGTCGTTGGTGATCATGAGCTGACCGCCGGCGGACCAACCCTCGATGCACATCGGCTGCAGGTTCGCGCGCGATGCGTAGATCGCAGCAGTGAGGCCGGCGGGGCCGGAGCCGATGATCACGACTTTGTGGTGCGCCTTGGCTTCGCTCATGGTCTGTGGGCTCCGTACCTCGCCTACCCGGCCGCGGGAAGCGTGCTAGAGGGATGCGCCCCGGTCATGCCGCGTCACGCAGATTCCCGCGTCATCGAGCTCCCCGCCGGCCTCGGCACGGTCGAGCCCGACGAGCTGCTGGTCATCGTCGGCGAGACGGCGTCCGGCAAGACCCGCCTCGCGGTGGACCTGGCCCGCGCCCACGGCGGCGAGGTCGTCGGGGCCGACAGCGTGCAGGTCTACCGCGGATTCGACATCGGGAGCGGCAAGCCGACGCCGGAAGAGCTCGGCGGCATTCGCCATCATCTGCTCGACGTCGCTGAGCCGAACGAGGACTTCGACGCCGCGCGCTTCGTCGAGCTCGCCGACGAGGCCATCGCGGAGGTGCGCGCGCGAGGACGCGTTCCGATCCTGTGCGGCGGCACGTTCCTCTGGGTGCGCGCTCTGCTCCACGGCCTCGCGTCGGCACCGCGCGCCCCCAAGGAGCTTCGCGCCACCCTCCAAGAGCAGGCCATGCGCGAGGGCGCGCCCTCGTTGCATGCGCGGCTGGCCGAGGTCGATCCCGCGAGCGCCGCACGCCTGCACCCCAACGACGCGGTGCGGCTCGTGCGCGCCCTCGAGGTCTTCGAGCACACCGGCAAGCCGCTCTCGTCGTGGCAGTCCGAGCACGGCTTCCGACCCCAGCGACACCGCGCGCGGCTGGTGGCGATCGCATGGGATCGCCCGACGATCGAGTCACGCATCGAGCAGCGAATCTCCACGATGCTGGCGCACGGGTGGATCGACGAAGTGCGCGGCCTCGTCGCCCGCGGGTTCGGCCAAACGCGCGCGATGGGTGCGGTCGGCTACGCCGAGGTGCGCGCGCACCTCGAGCAGGGCACGCCCGAAACAGAGCTCGCGCAGGCCATCTACCGAGCGACCAGGATCTTCGCGCGGAGACAGCGTACGTGGTTGGCGAAGGCCGAGGTCACGTGGATCCCCGGCGTCAGCGCCAGCCCATCTTGATCGCCCACTGGTCCATGAGCGGCCCAATCTTCTCGGCTGGCACGTGTTTTTCGAGCACGCCACGCGCGACGTCGGTGTCGCCGGCCCGGTACGCGAGCTCGGCGAAGCCGATGGCGAACCCAGGCGCGAGCTCGATCTGGGCGCGGAAGGGCGAGAGTACGTGGTACGCGCGCCCCCACGCCTCGAGCGCGGCGAGCTCGGATGCTGCGAGCTGGAGCGCCACGGGTCCGCTCGCCAGCGCCGCCTGCCGGTGCGCGAGCTCCGCGGCATCCAGCGCCTTGGCCACGGGCACCGCGTCGTCGCTCTGATCGGGTGAGGACGCGAGCAAGAGCCGGGCCTTCGCGTACTCGCCGGCACGCGCGGCAACCATCGCACCAACCACCGCCACGCGCTTGCAGGTCACGCAGCTGGCGCGCGCCTGGTCGATCAACGCGAGTGCCTCCGGGTCGCGGCCCAGACGACTGTCGACTTCCGCACGCGCACAGAGGACGTTCAGACGCAGAGCGCGCGCACGGTCCCCCACCGGTCCCTTCAACGGGAGGGTGAACGAGAGCGTGGGAATCCGCAGGGCGGCGATCTGCGCCTCGGGATCGAGCACGGTGCGGTAGAAGGCATCGATCGCGTTCAACGACTCGACGGCGAGGTCGGGCGTGAGCAGCGCGCGGACCTCGGCGAGCTGCAGCATGAACTCCACCCCGTCGCCCGTGTGGGCGTACCACTTCGACGCGATGGCGAGGCCCTCGTTCGCCAGCGCCTCCGCCTCCGGATATCGGCGGGCCTGCTTCGCACGACGAATGCGCATGCGAAGTGCTTCGAGGCTCTCCGGGTGCAACGCGCGCTCGTGGTCCCAGAAGCGAGCCTCGTCGGAGAAGTCCAGCGCTCGGTCGAGAGTGATCGCGGCGAGGGAGACGAGGGCGACGGCTGCGCAGCCGATCACCGTCGCGTCGCGTGCGCGTCCGCGCGCGAGCTCGACGAGTCCCGCGATGAAGAGCGCGACGCCGAGCAAGGGTAGATAGAGGAAGCGCTCGGCTACGAGGGTGGCGATTCCCGCCAGCACCAGGTTCGAAACGGGCACGAGCACCGCTGCGAACAGCGCGATGCCCATCGTGATCATCGGCGCGCGCTTGCGGAACGACCACGCGAGCATGAACAGCGCGAGCAGCGCGAACACGCCGAGCAAAGCGTATGCGCCCGAGTGCACCGGCCGCCCCTCGAACGTGCGAATCAACCCGTGTTGCCCCGAGAGGTCGTGCGGAGCGAAGGCGAGCGTGACATATCGACCGAGCGTCTCGCTGACGAAGAGCACGTGATCCCACGGCGCGATCCTCGGCGCCTTCGGACGCAGCGGCATCCACCGCGCGTGTGCGGCGAGGTAGACCAGCGCGATCCCGAGCTGCGGAAGCGCGGCACGGACCATTCGCCGGATCGATCCTAGATCGACGGCCGGACGGCCGAGCGCGACCCACGCCTCGAGTGCGACGAACGCGGGCAGCACGACCGCGCCCTCCTTCGTCAGGTAGGCGAGCACCGTTCCGACGATCTCGAAGGCGAGCCCGACGCGACGACCGCGCAGCCGGAGCCCCACCCCCGCCGTGGCGACGAGCACGAAGATGGCGCAGAGCACGTCCGTGCGTCCCGCGATCCAGGCGACGCTCTCGGCTTTGGTCGGGTGCAGCGCGAAGAAGACCGCGCCGAGCGTGGCCGGCACGAGTGAGTCCGTCCATCGCCGGAGCGCGAAGAACGCGAGCACCGACGCGACCGAGTGCGCGAGCAGGTTGTCGAGGTGGAAGAGGAACGGGCGTCCCCCCACGAGATGGAACTCGAGCGCATACGAAGCGGTGACGAGCGGGCGGAAATAGTGGAGCCGAGGAGCCGCATCGAGGAGCTCGGGGCTCACGTCCCAGAAATCCTTGGTGAACCACAGGCGCCACGCCGACAACGTGCGTACCTGGGCATTGCCCAGGATCAGTGCGGTGTCATCCCACAGGAACGGACCGAACAGTCCCGGCGAGAACACGACGAACGCCACAACCGCGAGGGAAATCGCGATCGCCATTTCGAGACGGAGCTGCGACCGCGACGCTCGAGCCTCCGGCACGGCCGGATGATGTCACGCGGAGACGAGACACACGGAATGTTTTTCCTGCGTGCTCGCGCGTCGCTACACTCTCGCGCGTGCCTTCGGTGTATCCGCCGTCGACCCAGCCCGCGCGGGTCCTCGTCGTCGACGACGAGCCCGGGCTGCGCGAGATGGTCTCGATCCTCCTCCGACGGGAGGGAATCGATGTCACCGCAGCGCCAGGATTCGATCGCGCCAAAGAGGCGATCCGCTCTTCGCCCGCGCCGTTCGCTCTCGTGCTGACCGATCTCGTCATGCCCGACGGCAACGGCCTCGAGCTGTTGAGCGCAGCGAAGGAGCGCAATCCGGCGACCGAGGTGATCGTGATGACGGCGCACTCCACGGTAGAGGCCGCGCTCGACGCGATGCGTCGCGGCGCATACGACTTCGTCGCCAAGCCTTTCCAGACGGCAGAGCTGCGGCTCCTGGTCGGTCGCGCCCTCGAGAAGAGCGCCATCGTCCACGAGAACGCGCGCCTCCGCGCACAGCTCGCCGAGGCTCGTCCCGAGGACCCGCTCGATCTCCTCGGCAAGAGCCCGGCGATGCGCGCGATCGCCGACCTCGTCCGTCGGGTCTCGTCGTCCCGCACGACCATCCTCGTCACGGGAGAATCGGGCACCGGCAAGGAGCGCATCGCGCGCGCGATCCACGCGTGCTCCGATCGCACGTCGAAGCCGTTCCTCGTGGTCAACTGCGGTGCGCTCCCCGAAAACCTGATGGAGAGCGAGCTGTTCGGTCACGAGAAGGGCGCGTTCACCGGCGCGGCCGGTCGACATGCGGGTCTGTTCCGCGAAGCCGATGGCGGGACCCTTCTGCTCGACGAGATCGGCGAGCTCCCGCTGAACCTCCAGGTCAAGCTGCTGCGCGCGCTGCAGGAACGAAAGGTGCGCCCGGTCGGAGGCGCAGCGGAGATCTCGGTCGACGTACGCGTCATCGCGGCGACCAACCGCGACGTCGAGAAGGATGTCGCCGAGGGTCGGTTCCGCCAGGATCTCTATTACCGACTCAACATCATCCGCGTGGAAGTTCCGCCGCTGCGCGCACGCACCGAGGACATCCCGCCGTTGGTCGACCACTTCGTGCATCGGTTCGGCGAAGAGCACGGCAAACAAATCCGCGGGCTCGCGCCGGAGGCCCTCCGCACCCTGCTCGCGTACCCATTTCCTGGAAATGTGCGGGAGCTCGAGAACGCCATCGAGCGCGCGGTGACACTATCGAGCGGGCCGATGATTGGCCTCGGCGATCTCCCGCCGTCGATCGCGGGGAGCGTCGCCGCAGCAGCCCCCCGACTTCTCGATCTTCCGCCAGATGGTTGCGAGCTCGACGCTGTGGTCTCCGAAGTGGAGCGTCGACTCATCCTTCAGGCGCTCGAGCGCACCAACGGCGTGCGAACCCAAGCAGCCAAGTTGCTCGGCATCACCTTTCGTTCGTTAAGATACCGACTCGCGAAATTGGGTCTCGATTCGGGAGAAGATGTCGACAGCGAAGACGAAGGCGGACGCGTTACGTCACGTGACCCCGTCAAGGGGTGACGAAGATCGTCACGTAGGCGGGGAGACGACGATGCAGGGCATTCGGTACCAGACCCCAAAGATCGCGAGGATCGGAGCGGTTGCGCCGAGGGTCCTTCCCCTGTCGGTCCCCCCCCCGAGCTGGCCCATGGATTGCTCTAGTGCGTCGCGGAACATGGGGAGCCGTCGCGAACTTCGAGACGGCCGCTCGGCGGGTTTCACGCTGATCGAGCTGATGATCACCGTCACGATCATCGGCGTCCTCGCGCTCCTTGCGACCGTCGGGTACGCGCGGTGGATCCGCACCTCGAAGACTGCGGAAGCAACCGCGATGCTCGGAGCCATCAAGTCGGCTCAGGAGACGTTCCGTGCGGAACGCCTCCGATACGCCGACGTCAGCGTCGGGAACCTCGACACCCACTACCCGACCAGCGCGCCCACCGACGCCAAGGTTGCCTGGAACCCTGCGGGCTGCCTGTCGACGCCGATCTGTGCGGCGTTTCTCACCCTGAACGTGCAGGCCGAATCCCTCGTCTACTACCGCTACTCGACGATTGCCGGCGCCGCGACGGGTGCTCCGATCACCTACGACGGCCGCACGACGCCCGCGGCAAACGACCCTTGGTTCATCGCCAAAGCGCGCGGCAATCTCAACAACGACGCTGTCCTTTCCTACTACTGGATCACCTCGTTCGATACGACGATCTCGAACGTCAACGCCGACGAGTGATCGCTCTCCACAGCAACGAAGTTCACCGCGTGGTCACCTCGGTCGGGACCACGTTGGATTCAACCGACCGAAGGAACCTGGAGGAAGACCCATGCTCAAGTCCCTGCTGAAGAAGCGCGAAGACGGCTTCACCCTCGTCGAGCTCATGATCGTCGTCGCGATCATCGGCGTTCTGGCTGCACTCGCCATCTACGGCGTCAGCCGCTACCTCAAGCACTCGAAGACCGCGGAAGCCACGCGTAACCTCGGCTCGATCGAGACCGGTTCGAAGAACGCGTTCCAGCAGGAAACCGACACCTCCGGCACCGGCGGCGGTCCGTTCGTCCACCAGTTCTGCCCCGCCGGCGCGGCCGTCCCGACCACTCCCCCGAGCGCGGCGAAGACCAAGGTGGTCGCGACCGAGTGGAACCTCCCGGCGTGGACCTGCCTCAAGTTCTCGATCAACGAGCCGCAGTTCTACAGCTACACCTACGCGGCCAGCGGCACCGGCACCGCCGCGCTCTACACCGCGACGGCCAACGGCGACCTCGACGGCAACGGAACGACGTCGGTGTTCGAGCTCACCGGCGCGGGCAGCGTGACCGGCGACGCGCAGCGCCTCGCGCTCAAGATCACCAACGAAGACGAGTGATCCAGATGACGTTGGGTTGATTCGGAACGGCCCGGGGTGGATCCTTCCCTCCGGGCCGTGCTTATTTCGAGGGTGCTCATGCGTCGCTCACGGGGGTTCACGCTCGTCGAACTGATGATCGTCGTCGCGATCATCGGCGTCTTGGCGGCGCTCGCCATCTACGGCGTCGCGCGGTACCTCAAGCACGCAAAGACCGCCGAGGCCACGCGGAGTCTCGCGGCCGTGGAGACCGGCGCGCGGCAGCAGTACCAGCGCGAAACCTCGTACCTCGGAAGCCCGGACAAGTACGTCCACACCTTCTGCCCCAACACGGGCCCGACGCCGAGCGCCGTTCCGGTGGCCTCCAAGGTGATGGTGCCCCCCTCGGAGTGGAACTCGGACGGTTGGACCTGCCTCAAGTTCTCGATGAACGATCCGCAGTTCTACTCCTATGCGCATGCGCAGAATGGCCTCGTCGGCGTGGACGCGTCCTACACCGCAAGCGCGAGGGGGGATCTCGACGGCAACGGGACCCAGTCGCTTTTCGAGCTGACGGGGCACGGCGGCCCGATGGGCGACGCCGTCCGCGATGCGTTCCGTGTGGTGAACGGGGACGACTGATGCGCCTGACCGCGGTCGAAGCGGCGACGATCTTCGCGGTCGGTGCCGGAGCCCTGGCCGTGCTCGTGCCCTCCTGTCTGCGCGCCGTGCGCTTGAGCCGCACCGCGGAGGCGACGGAGAACCTCGAGCGGTTGACCCGCTCGGTCGTGACCACCGATCCGGCCCACACCCCGGCAGCTGCCCCCCTCACACCCGCGGTCGTCCCTCGCGGCGCGCCGGGCTCGGATCCCGACGGCACCTGGGATCACCCCGCCTGGAAGTCGCTCGGTTTCGCCCTCGACGAGCCGCATTGGTACGCCTACCGGGTCGACGTCGATCCGACGGCACGAACGGTCCAGGTCCTCGCGCACGGCGACCTCGACGGAGACGGTCTGCTGTCGACGTACGCCCGGACGATCGGGCACGATGCCAAGGGCTGGGCGCCCTCGACGGCGCTCGTGATCAACGCCGACCTCGAGTGATGAAGAACGCGGCAGGAGTGTTGTCGACCGGCTTCGCGACTGCGCTCGCGATTCTCGGCGTCGATGCGCTTCGCGGCACGCTCGCAGGCCGGCTCCACAAGGTGCACGACGAGAGCAGCGTCTACGCGCTGCCGCCGCCCGAATACATCAAGGTCGCCTCGCTCGGCTACCGCGACGCGGTGGCCTCGCTCCTCTGGGCCTCGACGCTCTACCAATACGGGGACGCAGTCTCGCACAACCGACGCTTCGAGTTCCCGACCCAATACGTCGAGACCGTTCTCACGCTCGATCCTGCCTTCCGGCCCGCGTACCGGTTCCTCAGCACGCTCACCACGATGCAGGTGGTCGCCCCCACGCGACGCCAGGTCGACGAGACCAGACGCCTCCTCGAGGCTGGAACACACGAGCTTCCCAGCGATGCGAATGTGTGGGGCGCCTATGCGTCGTTCATGATGTTCGAGGGCGCGCAGTACCTCGATGACCAGGAAAAATCGCGCTGGCGTGTCGTCGGTGCCAAGGCGGCGCAGCGCGCAGTGGAGCTCGGGTTCGTCATCGACACCCTCTCCGTGACCGGCGCGATCTTCCTCGAGCGCGCAGGCGAGCGTGATCTCGCCGTGGCACAGCTCGAACGTGCTTACGCCGTGGCGCCCAACGACGAGACCCGCGAGCGTATCGCGGCGAAGCTCCGCAGGTTGCGCGCAGACGATGCCCTCGCCCGGGTGGAACGAGCCCACAAGGCGACCTTCCTGACCTGGCGTTCGCGGTTTCCGTGGGTCACCGAGAGCATGTTCGTCCTCGTCGGCCCGCAGACCGACATCGCGCGCTGCGCCGGTCTGGTCGGCACGGTCGAGCACTGCACCCCGGGTTGGCCGGGATTTCTCGCAGGAGCGCCCCCCTAGGCGCGCAGACGGTCCAGGTGGAACGTGGTGGAAGCCTTGCACGTTCCTGGTTCGTGCCATCGCAAAGTGGAGCGCAGGGGACGAGTCTGGTAACGGTCCCGCGAGCCCATTCCATGGCTGCCCTCTCCACACCCGCGACGCCTGCGCCTCTCGACGAGCGGCCCCGCCTGCGGCCGTGGCGTTCGCACGTGCAGTACGCGCTGCGGGTGTTGCCGCTGGTGGCGGTCGCCGCGTGGGCGCTGCACGGTCGCACCGGGGTGCCGGCGGACGTCCGAAACGCGTCCGACGCGGTCGCGCGCGCGCTCTCGAACGAGGGAATCGAGGCCACGGCGGACGACGTCACTTGGGTCGACGTACCGGGCGGGCTCGGGAGCACCATCGCCGGACGCTCACGGGCGGTCGTCCGCGCCAAACCCAAAGGCGAGGCGCTCCACGACGTGTACCTCGTGCGGGCCCGACGCTCCCCGGAGGGTGCGGTCATCGGGCTCGAGTCGGTGCATCCGCTGACCAGGACGGCCGGCGTCGACGAATCCAAGCCGCTGGTTGCCGGTGAATGGGTCGCCTTCGCCGGCATTGCCGCAGGCGCGACGACCGGCATCGAGCTGTACGATCTCTCCGCCGAGGATCCGCACGCGACCGACGGTTGGAAGAGGTTCCCGCGATTCCAGAACGCGGTCACCAACCTGCAGCGCACCGGCAGCACGAAAGGCGTGCAGCGTCGTCACTACCAGATCGATCCCCCCGCGAACGCCGCGAGCCTCGCATGGACCGATGCGGGCACGCTCGAGCTCGTCGCCGACGGACAGAAGATCGTCGTCGATCCGCGAGCGGACGACCCGCTCGAAGGAAAGGATCGCGCGCGCTTCGAGCGCGTGGTGAAGGCCAAGCCCGGCGATCTGATCACCTGGAGCGTCGACCGCGTTCGGGCCGTCTCGTGGCTCGGCCCGCAGTTCATCGAGTTCCTCGAGTACCACGCGTTCAAGACGCGCGACCTGCTCAAGCGAAAGTTCCCGGGCGTCTTCGCCGAAGACGCCGCAAAGGAGGTCGTGGCCGATCTCGGCGGCGCCAAGATCAAGCCGACCTACACCGATCCCGAGATCGGTTGGCCGCCGGCGCAGATCGCACCGATTCTCTCGCCACCGCTCCCGAACGAAGGAGTCTGGCTCGGAACGGACGACGATCCCTTCGTTGGCAAGAATCCCGGCGTCCCGACCCCGTTCGTGCAGACGTTCATCCGGACCGATCCGCAGCGCTCGTACGCACGCGTCTACGTGACGCTGTGGGACCCGCGTCAGGTCTCGCTTCACATGGTGGCGGGAACGGTGGAGCCGGTGAGCGCGACCGGCGAGGTCGGCACCGGACAGATCCCGCGCACGCCGGAGGTGCTCAACAAGCTCGTCGCGGGCTTCAACGGCGGGTTCCAGGCGGTGCACTTCGAGGGCGGGATGCAGTCGAACGGCACGCTCTATCTGCCGCCGAAACCCTACTCGGCGACCGTGGCCGAGCTGCGAGACGGCACGACCGTGATTGGAACGTGGCCCGACGGTCAGCCCGAGGTGCCGGACGAGATCCTCTCGTTCCGACAGAACCTCGTGCCGATCGTGAAGGACGGCGCGATCAACCCTTACAAGCAGACCAAGTGGGGCGGCACGCCGCCCGGATCGGCCGACAACATCCACACCACGCGCAGCGGCGTGTGTTTCACCAAAGACGGCTTCGTCGGCTATTTCTTCGGCAACGACATGACCCCCGACTCGCTCGGCAAGGGCATGGTCGCCGCGGGCTGCACGCAGGCGGTCCACCTGGACATGAACGCGGGCCACACGGGGTTCGAGTTCTACCGCGTCGCTCCGACCGGCGAGCTCCCCGATCTGATGCGTCCGCTGCAGGGCGATTGGGAGGCCGAGAACAGCGTCCCGCAGCTCGCGGGCTGGAGCTTCCGCGCGCGCCGCATGATCAAGGGAATGCCCCACATGCTGTTCCCGCGCTACATCGGGCGCGACGGGCGTGACTTCATGTACCTCACGCTGCGTCCGGTGTTGCCCGGTGAGCCGCTGGTCCCGCGCGTGTCGCCGCCGGAGGCGAACGAAGGCGTGTGGCGGACCAAGGGCCTGCCGCAGCACGGGTTCCCGTATTCGATCGCAACGACCTCGGTGCGCCCCGATCCGAAGCATCCCGAGGTCCACGCCCGGATCCTCAAGGTCGATCCGCGCACGGTGAAGCTCGCCGCCGGTGCAGAGGGCAAGGAGACCGTACTCGCGATCAGCGCCGGGCCGCCGAGCCCGACCGGCAAGTCGCAGAAGGGCGAGCCGCAGCTCTGGCTCGCGACCAACTCCTTCGCGATCGGCACCATCTCGCCCGGAGCGAGCGCGGTGTCGCTCTTCGCGGGCGAGTCCCCGCAACCGGCGGCGCTCGCCAGCGCGACCGCATTGCTCGGCGTGACCGACGACGACGGAACGTTGGTGCTCGTGATCGCCGACGGCCCCATCGGTCCTGCGCTCCGCGTGCTCCTGCAACAGCTCGGTTGCTCGCAAGTGCTCATCCCGCCGAAGGCACTCGACCTACGGCTGGGTGGAAGCCTCGACCTCGGCGGCGAGCTGGCCAAGAGCCCTCTTGCGGGTCCGGTCGTCACGCTGGAGCGCGCGCAAGCACCCGCGGCGAAGGAGCTCTTCCCGGGCACTCCGGTGGTCGACCCGTCGGTCTGGCAGCCTCTGCAAGCGCGGCGCGTTCGCTACTTCGGCAAGAAGCCGGTTCGCCCGGGAATCGTGGCGCCGAGCCCGCCCGCGCCGAAATGACATACCCACGTCCCGCCTTCGGCGGATCCGTGGAGGAGCGCGAATTGACCCATCCCTCGCCGGAGCGCTAGATTACGCGCCCTCTCGAGGAGCGCCGTTGAGCAGGTCGCAGCAGTTTGGTCGTTACGAGCTGCTCGACCGCGTGAACGTCGGCGGCATGGCGGAGATCTTCCGCGCCCTCGACACGCAGAGCGGCGGCATCTGCGCGGTCAAACGCATCCTGCCCGAGATCGCCGACGACGAGGAGTTCGTGCGGATGTTCCGCGACGAGGCGAAGGTCGTCAGCCTCCTCGAGCACCCGAACATCTGTCGCATCTTCGATCTCGGGTGCATCGACTCGACTTGGTTCCTCGCGCTGCAGTACGTCGACGGGCTCGACCTCCGTGGCGTGTTCGATCGGGCGAATCGCGCGCGAATCCGGCTCGAGCTCCCGTTCGTGCTGCACGTGTTCATGAAGGTCTGCGAGGGCCTCGAATACGCGCACCGCAAGCGCGATCAGGCCGGGCACTTGCTCAACCTGGTGCACCGTGACGTCTCGCCGCAGAACGTGCTCGTCGGCTTCGATGGCGACGTGAAGCTCATCGACTTCGGCATCGCCAAGTCGAACGGCAAGCTGAGCAAGACGCAGGTCGGCACGATCAAGGGCAAGTACGGCTACATGTCGCCCGAGCAGGTGCGCGGCCTCCCGCTCGATCACCGGTCGGACCTCTTCGCGCTCGGCATCTGCATGTACGAGCTGTTCACGCAGAAGCGCCTCTTCGCGTCGGACAACGAGATGCTCATCATGGAGCGCATCAAGGAGGCTGAGTTCCTCCCGCCGCGCTCGGCCGATCCCACGCTCCCGGAGACGATCGCGCAGATCATCTCCCGAGCACTGGCGCGAGACGTCGCCGACCGCTATGCGTCAGCGGCGGATCTTTATGCCGATCTCCAAGCCTTCGCATACTCCGAGGGTCTTGTCTGGTCGAAAGGCCAGATCGCAGATTACATGCAACGGACTTTTGGCTCCGGCGCTGCTAAGCCATCCGGCGCGGCGAGCCAAAACGGTTCATCACTGAACAAACCTTCATCGGCGGCAGATGGCGTCGACGGTGATGGGTCTATGTCACGGCGGGTGCAGGAGAGTCTCATGTCCGACAACAAGGGTTCCGACCTCGACGTCTTCGAGGGCCTAGCCTCCAAGCGCGGCCCGGGCCGTTCCCCGAATTCTGCTGTCCCGCCGCCGCCCCCGTCGCGCTCCGTTCCCCCGCCGCCGCCCGCGCAGCGACGCGCGGCCACGCAGATGGGCATCGGCTTGCCGCCCATGCCGGGCCTGCCGGGCGCACCTCCGCGCACCTCCACCCCGCCGATCGCCCCGCCGCCGAGCCGTCAGGGACCGCCGCCGCCGCCGCCCGCGAGCATGCGCGGCACCCCGCCGCCGCCGCCCGCGCCGGCCCCGCCGTCCGCGCAAGCGCGCGGCGCGATGGTCGACATGGACTGGGACGACGAGGACGAGAAGACGCACGTCTACGACAAGGACATCGTCCAGCAGGCCTTCGCGCCCACGGCCCGTGGGGCCACGCCGGCTCCGCTGCCGCCTCCGGGCGCGCCGAAGGCGACCATGATGGGCATCCAAGCGCCGTTGCCGCCGCCGCCGGCGCCGCCGTCGCGGCCGCTGCCGCCGCCGCCCCCGTCGCGTTCGAAGCCGGCCTCCGCGCCGCTGCCGCCGCCTCCGAGCCCGCCGATGGGCGGCAACGTTCCGGTGCCGGCCGCGCTCGCCGCGACGATGATGCAGCAGAGCCAGCCGCTGGCTCCTCCGCCTGCGGCCCCGCCTGCGCCGATGATGCAGCCGCAGGCGGCGCCGATGCAGCCGCAGGTGGCGCCGATGCCGCCGCCGCCCGCCGCACATGCACCGATGCCCATGGCGCCCGCGGCGCCGATTCGCCCCGCCGATGCGACCCAGGTCATCCGTCCGAAGTCCGGTGGCAACACCGGCCTGATCGTCGGTGCGTTGGTGCTCGCAGCCGCCGCCGGCGTGGGCGCGTTCTTCTGGATGTCGAACCGTCCGGGCAACGTGCTCGTCAACGTCGACGTGAAGGGCCCCAAGGGCACCACCGTCACCGTCTCGATCGACGGCGCCGAGAAGTGCACCGACACGACCTGCCGCATCGAGGGCGTCACCCCCGGTGCCCACACGATCAAGGCGGTCGCGGGCGACGTCGAGAAGAAGGCGACGCTGAACGTCGAGCCCGGCAAGGACGCGATCGCGAACCTGTCCCTCGAGGTCGCCTCGAAGAAGACGGGCGTGAAGATCTCGTCGTCGCAGACCGGCCTCAAGGTCGAGATCGACGGCGGCTCGCCGCGCGCGCTCCCGGTCGACGACGATTCGCTCAAGCCCGGTGAGCACACGCTCAAGTTCTCCGGCCCGGGCGACCGCTACGCGTCGAAGACGCAGAAGATCAACCTCGAGGAGGGTCAGGTGAAGACCCTCGACGAGGTGAAGCTCGCCCTCAAGAGCGTGAAGACCAAGTTCGTGTTCCTCACCAAGGGCACCAAGGCCTTCCTCGACGACGGCAACGGCAAGAAGGACCTCAAGGACGACGGGCAGCCGATCGAGCTCGACACGTCCAAGAGCTACACGGTCACTGCGACCGCGCCGGGCATGGAGGAGTTCTCCAAGAAGCTCGAGTTCGGCGACGACGCGGAGATGGCCGTGAAGCTCGAGCTGTCCGAGAAGGGCAAGCCGGCCGCGGCCGCCGCGCCCGAGCCTCCCAAGCCGCCGACGCCGGGCCCCGGTCCGGTCGTGGCGGTCGCTCCGAAACCGCCGACGCCCCCAGCCCCCGCCGCGGGTGGCTCGGACGGCTCGCTCTTCGTCAACACACTTCCGGCTTCGGCCTGCGTCGTCGACGGCACTCCGCGCGGCAAGACGCCGTTCACCATCAAGGTGGCGCCGGGCGCGCACAGCATCACGTGTGTGGCCAAGGACGGCGAGGAGACCCTCAAGAAGTCCTCGTCCGCCAACGTCAACGCCGGCGAGACCGCGAAGGTCATCCTCAAGCTCCGCGACTGACCGAACCGGTCGAAGGTCGAAGGTCGAAGGCGAGAGTCTTCGGCCTTCGCGCTTTTGTGCATCGAAGGACGACCCGAGAATTTGCACCACGGAGGCAGGGAGCAAGGGAGGTCGAGATGGTCTGCCGATGCGAGCCCGGCCCCCACCTCTGCCATTACGACCGCAAGAGTCGACGACGTTCCGGTCGCCGTTAGAGCACTTCCCGTACGGGTTGATCGTTCCGGGAGGACGCGCTGGGTTCGACTCCGTCCGCGCCATCACGGGCCGCTGCGCGTCGGGGTGGTGCTCTCCAAA
>Ga0208492_1000929_pt1 | contig 21478 bp, 14 predicted proteins | sample Subbioar_CSW14AB_FD_184820 | JGI IMG/M metagenome (GOLD analysis project Ga0208492, IMG submission 184820) | Serpentinite rock and fluid subsurface biosphere microbial communities from McLaughlin Reserve, California, USA - CR12Mar_CSW14AB (SPAdes) | ecosystem: Environmental > Terrestrial > Deep... | reverse complement strand
CCGCCCACCGGCCACATGGTCATCGTCGCACGCTCGCGCTCGATTCACGGCCCGTGGCAGCACGATCCCGAAAACCCCATCGTGCGCACCTGGTCCTCGCGCGAGAAATGGTGGTCACGCGGCCACGCAACCGTCTTCGAAGGTCCGGGCGGCAAGTGGTGGATGGTCTATCACGGCTACGAAAACGGCTTCTGGACCCTCGGCCGCCAATGCCTCCTCGATCCCGTCGACTGGACGCAAGATGGCTGGTTTCGCGCCACCGGCGGCGATCTCTCCAAGCCAATCCGCAAACCCGTGAACATCGTGGGCGCCGAACACGGCATGCCCCTCTCGGATGACTTTTCAACCGATCGCATGGGCACGCACTGGGCCTTCCACGCCCCCGGTCCCAACGAATCCGCACGCATAAGCCGCAACAACAACGGCCTTACCCTCCGCGCCTCCGGCAGCACGCCCACCGACAGCCGCCCACTCACCTTCATCAACGGCGACCTCGCCTACGAAATCGAAGCCGACATCGAACTGGGCGAGGGCGCCGAAGCTGGCGTCCTCCTGTTCTATTCCCCCAAACTCTATTGCGGCCTCGGCTTCAGCGAGTCCGGCCTCGTCATGCACCGCGTCGCCACGCAACGCCGCAACGCGCCACCTGCCGACTTTGGCAAACGCCTGCAGATCAAACTCCAGAACGACCGCCACATCGTCACCTGCTGGACGCGAACACCGGGTCAGCGCTGGACCCAGTACGGCGTCCGCTTCGAAACCAGCGGCTACAACCACAACACCGCGTGGGATTTCCTGAGCCTGCGTCCCGCCTTGTATTGCAGCGGCAAAGGCAGCGCGTTTATCCGGTCAACGACTTATCGCGCGTTTTGATGTTGTGAGCATGAGGAGAGACGCGACTACCGCCGCACCATGCTCGCCAGATGCCACTCCGCCTCCACGAAAGCCGCGCGCGTCTCCGGCCGCATCGGATACCCGCCCATCTCGTTCTCCGAGTCGATGATCCTGCCCGTCCCCTTGCGCACATCCTCCACGATCCGCGCATCGATCGGATCGCGCGCCCATGCCCATGCGCCGCACGTCTCCAGCACGCGCGTCATGTTCGCGCGCAGCTCAGCCTCGCGCTCAACGAACATGTGCGCCTTCAGTGTCAGCAGCGGCGTGGCCTTGCCGAAACGGCCGGTCATCTCCATCGGTGATCCGTCCGCCTTCAGTGCGATATTGTCCTCGATGTCGAGGATCAGCGCTCCATCGCCGCCAAGCCCGAATGCCGTCGCCTTCGCATCGGTCGAAGGCCCGCCAAGGAACATGTTGCGCGCCACCCGTACATCGCCCGCGACAAACTCATGCCCGGCCCATTCATTGGCATGCAGGTTGTAGTGCGCAAACCGCTTGCCTGCGTTGTAGACCACATTGCCCATCATCAGGCCCTGCGTCCCGCCCTTGAACAGCACATTGCGCTCGCGGTTGTGCGCATAGAGCGAGTCCACGATGGTTGCGTCACGCACATTATCGTGGATCAGCGTGCCTTTCGAATGCTCGCCCTTCGAATGGGTGGAGTGTGACAGTCCCTCCGCCACGATGTTGTTGCGGAACATGACGGTGTGAGACGTGTTCGCCCGCCACTCCTCCACATTCGCGCCTTCGAACCTTTTGCCCGACGCCGACAAGCCTTCATCCGTCGCCCAGGTGATCGAGCAGTTCGATACTTCCACCCGCGCTGCGCCATAGGCGTAGATGCCGTCGCACTCCCAGCCGCTCTTCTTGGCTTGCCCCGCCTCGCCCGGCCGCACGGCGATGTTCTGGATGATCACATTCTCGCCACGGATCGCGATGCCGCCGCGAATGAACGTCACCAGCGACGGAGCTGTCTGTCCCGCGATGGTAATATCGCCCGACTTGATCTCGAGCGTCTCCATGCCGAGATCGATCACGCCACCGACCTCGAACACGACGATGCGTGGCCCCTTGGCCTTCACCGCCTCGGCGATCGATCCCGGCCCGTCAGGTTTCAGCGTCGTCACGCGGAGGATGCGACCGCCATACCCGCCAGTGATCGTTCCCGCCTCCGGCACGGCCCAGGCGGGCGCCGCCGCCATCGCCGCCGAAGCAAGCAGAAAGAAACGCCGGTTCATGTGCCGCGCGCCTTCGCGCCATTGTCCAGCACGCTCGCATCCTTCGGCCGCATCGTTGCAAGATCCCACAGCGCCGGATCGAACACCCGCTTCGTCATCGCGTGCTTCGGATAACCGCCGGTCTCTTCCTCGCTGTCGATGATCTCGCCGCGCCCCTCCGCCGTATCGGCGAGGATGCGCACATCATCCGCATCGCGATCCCACGGCCGCGCACCCGCATGCGTGAGTACATGCGTCTCCACTTGCAATGCCGGCAGCGCCACCAGCCCCGCCGGCCAGTCCAGCGGTGCGCCATGTTTCATGATCTTCGCCCCGGTCTGGCCGTAGGAGCCGAGTTCCTCCAGCGCCGATCCCCAGCGATCCACCATCAGGTTGTCGCGCCCGAAATAATCCAGATCGCCCTGTCCACCGATGGTGAGGAAGCGCAGCCCCTGCGCCGTGTCCTGTCCCCCGCGCAGCACATTGCCCACGGCGGTGAGATGCCCGTTCACCGGCGCCGTCGCGCCCCACTCATTGGCCATCAGGTTGTAGTGCAGGGCGCGTTGCCCCGGATTGTAGATCAGGTTGTTCACCACCGTCCCGCGTACGCCGCCCTTGAACAGCGGATTGCGCTCGTAGTTGTGCGCGTAGAGATTCCCGATGATCAGGATGTCGCTGGCGTTGTCGTGGATCAGCGAGCCCTTGGAATGCTCGCCCTTCGGATGGCTCGCATGCGCCAGGCTCTCGGCGATGATGTTGTTCGAGAACGTCACCTGATGGCTCGCGCCCTTGCGCCATTCTTCTGGCGTCGCGCCGGTGAAGCGCGGCCCCGACGCGGAGAGGTTCTCATCCGTCCCCCAGGTCAGCGAACAGTGATCGATCACCACATTGTACGCGCCGACGGTGGAGATCGAATCGAAGTCTGGCCCCTTGCGCCATGTTCCGCCCGCCGCGCCCGGTCGCACGCGGATGTGCTGCACGACCACATCATGCGCGGTGATGTCGATGCCGCCCCTTATCAGCGTGATCCCCGGCGACGGCGCCGTCTGTCCGGCGATGGTGAGGAATGGCTCCTCGATCTTCAGCGTCGTCGCGCCAAGGTCGATCACGCCGCCCACTTCGAACACCACGATGCGCGGGCCCTTGGTCTCCAGCGCCGCGCGGAAACTCCCCGGTCCCTTCGCGTCCAGATTGGTCACGCGGATCACCTGTCCGCCCGCGCCACCCTTTGTGCCCGCAGCCCAGCCCATCGGCGCCGGGAACCACTGCGAGACCGGGTCACCCGCCACCAGCGTCGGCTGCCCGCCCGCAGGTCCCGGCTGCCCAAGCGCGCTGGTTCCCACACATGCCGAAAGGGCAAGGGCGGCCAGCAGGGCGATCTGGGTATGGCGCAGCTTCATCATGTCTCACCCGCACTTTGCACGTGGCCGCGGAATACGGTACTGACAACAATTGACACCGGTTTCCTAAGAGCGCAACTGTCACTCTGGAATCGTGAGTCCCGGAAAGGGGAAGCATGGACAGCGCGCGGGTCGCAACAACCGACGAGATCGCGGCCGCCCTCGTGGGCGCCCGGTTGTCGCGGCGTGCGCTCGATGGCTTTCCCGGCCCGATGCCGCAATCGCTGGACGAAGCCTACCGCATCCAGGAAGCCGGCATCTCCCGCTGGAACGATACGATCGCCGGCTGGAAGATCGGCATGGTGAACCCGCTGCCGATGCGCGTGCGCCTTGGCGCCGAACGTCTCTCCGGTCCGATCTTCACGCGCGATGTGCGCCCCGCGAAAGCAGGCCAGGAAATCATCTTCCCCGTCTTCACCGGCGGCTTCGCGGCCGTGGAGGGTGAGTTCATCTTCCGCATGGGGGCCGATGCGCCCGCCGGCAAGACAGACTGGACCGAGGATGAAGCCGTCGCGCTTGTCGCCGCGCTGCACATCGGCATCGAAACAGCAGGCAGTCCCATGGCCGCGATCAACGATCTCGGCGCCACGGTCGTCAGCTCCGACTTCGGCAACAATTACGGCGTCATGCTCGGGCCTGAGATCGCCAACTGGCGCGAACGTCTCAACGACATCGAAGTGGTCACGCTGATCGATGGCGCCGCCGTCGGAACAGGCTTCGCCAGCGTTCTCCCCGGCGGCCCGATCGCCGGCCTCCGCTTCCTGCTGTCGCATCTCGCCCAGCGTGGCCGCCCGCTCGCCAACGGCCAGCTCGTCTCAAGCGGCGCCATCACCGGCGTCCACGACATCCGCGCCGGCCAGCGCGCCCGCATCACCTTCGCCGGCTGCGGCGAGCTGCTGTGCAAGGCCGTGGCGGCGTAGTTAGCAATACCTTTGAAGCCTGCCCCCATCCCCCCTTCGGGGTACTTCCCCCGCTTCGCAGGGGAAGGGTTTTCGCGCCGCCGGTGGTTGAACCCTTCCCCCGCAAAGCGGGGGAAGTCCGGCAAAGCCGGGATGGGGGCAGGCCACACGGGGATTCCCGGCGCGCGGTCCAAAACAAAACGCCGGCGCCTTGCAGCGCCGGCGTGAGTTGCCTCCCTGGGAAGAAGCCTAGAACTTGTAGCGCCCCCCGAACACGAACTCGCGGCCGGTGTGCTCGTAGTTCAGGTTGTTGTGGCGCGCGGAGGAAATCCAGCGCTCGTCGAACTGGTCGGTGAGGTTGATCGCCTCGAACGACACCGTGAAGTTGTCGTTGATCTGGTACGACGCGGAGAAGTCGACGTTCAGCACATCGGCCTTGCCCTCGAAGTCGTTGCCGCTCGCGGCGGGCACCAGCGTGAGATACTCCGCGCGCGAAACGCCCGAGAGGCGGGCCTGGAACGGGCCATCCTCGTAATACAGCGTGGCGCTGACCGATTCCGGCGACTGGCCCGTCAGCGGCGCATTCACGAAGCCCGCGCCGATGGTGGCGGCGAGCACGTAGGACACGTCGCTCTCGATCTTGGTGTAGCTCAGCTGTCCGCCGAACTTGTCGAACGGGCCGGGCAGGAAGGTGAACGGCGTCTGCGCCGTCACTTCGAAGCCCTGCAGGTCGCCACCCGGCGTGTTGAGGAAGGTATTGGTGTCGAACAGTTCGGTGTTGGCCACGCCCGGCGGCAGCAGCGAATCCGGGAAGCCGGTCTGGTTGTAGGGGATCAGCTGGCGCAGGCGCTGCACGAACGTGCCGATATCCTTCTGGAAGAAGGCCACCGCGAACAGCGCCTCGTCATACGGATACCATTCGAACGAGATGTCGTAGTTGGTCGACTCGATCGGCGCGAGGAAAGGGTTGCCCCAGTTGATAGAGAAGCCCGGCGGGTTGGCGTCGATCGTGCCGCCCGGCGTCAGCGCCGGCAGGCTCGGCCGCGCGATCGTCTTCGCGGCGGCAAGGCGCACCAGCACGTCGCTGATCGGTTCGAATGTGATGTTCGCCGAGGGCAGCGTGTTGTTGTACTTGTTCTCCACCGTCAGCGGCAGGGATCCCGTGCCCTGGTTGGTGTAGCCCGTCGCTTCAAGCTCGGTCTCGACATAGCGCAGGCCGAAATTCCCGCGCACCGGCATCGTGCCGAGGTCGAAGTCGAAATCCGCCTGCAGCCAGAACCCGGTCGATGTCTCGGTGGCCGAGCGGTTCTCGCCCAGGCTGTTCACCGCATCGGTGCGGAAGTCGCCGAATGCGTTGACGCAGTCGCACTCGAAATCGATCAGCTGGTTGAGCTTGTTGATCGAGGGCACGACCCAGGTGGTCGGCGTGCCGGAGGGCAGGTCGAGATTCTTGCCGAAGCCGGTCACGGTCGTCGAGTAATCGCCGATCGTCTTGCCGGCGCTGGCCAGCGCCGTCAGCACGCTGGCAGGCAGCGCTTCGGTCGCGCGGCGTGATTCCGTGCCGGTGAAATCGAACTGCTTGCGCGATCCGCCGCCTTTCAGCGTCCACACATCGTCGAGTTCGTAGATCAGGCGGCCGTCGAACGACAGGAAGGTGTTCACCGCCTTGTTCGGGCGCAGCCGGATCAGCGAGGCATCGCCCAGCGTCGCCGCCGAGGAGAAGGTGTAGTTGTTCGGGTCGGTGACGTCGAAGCCATAGTTGAAGGCCGGCAGGTTCGGGTCCGAATAGTCATAGGAATACCCGTCCACGTCGTACCGCTCGAACGACAGCGTCGTCTGGTTCGGGTTGTACTGCACGGCGCGCGTGTGGCCGACGATGAACTCGCCCTTGAAGTTGTCGGCGAAGTCATGATCGACGCGGAACACGTTCTGGAAGAACTCGGTCTCCAGGTTGTCGCGGCGCTGTTCCACGCGGATGTCGACATCGTTGAACGTACCGGCGATCAGCGTGTTTGACGCATCGATCGTGCCGGCCAGCAGGTCGGTCGAGCGCAGACCGGCCGCCGATGTCTCGCGCGCGAAGCTGATCACCTCGAGGAACTCTTCCTGACGCTGCTCCTTCAGGTTGGCGTAGAGCAGGTCATAGCCGAACGTCGTCGATTCAAGCGGCTGGTACTGCACCGAGAAGGTGGAGCCGAGGCGTTCGCGGTCATAGCTGATGCGGCCATAGCGCGGGATGCGCGGGTGGGCGGCGCTGTGCGCAGCCGTCGCGGCGGGAACGCCCGTGAGCACGCCCGAAGGCGTGGTGATCGGGCCCTGGATCGTTTGATAGCAGCGGTTTCCGCCCGCCACTGTGCCGCTGATGGGCGGGACCGCAACGCAGCCATCGACGCTGGGAATACGGAAACGGCCCGAGCTGGAGCCTTCTTCCACCGTGTTGCGTGTGGAATATGCCACCGAGAACAGCACGCCGAGCTGGCCATCAAGGAAGCGGTCGGAGACAAGCGCGGTGTAGCGCGGATCGGTATTGCCCGCGAGGTCGTTGTAGGACGCCTGCGCGCCCGCCGCGAAGGTGAAGCCGTCATAGTCGAACGGCCGCGCGGTGGTCAGGTCCACCGTCGCGCCGAGCGAGCCCTCTTCGGTCTCGGCCGACTGCGATTTCGACACCTTGATCGAGTTGAACAGTTCGGACGCGAACACGTTGAAGTCGAAGGCGCGGTTGCGGTTCTGGCGTCCGTCGCGACCGCCCGTGGTGGCGAGCGCTTCGAGGCCGTTGAGGCGCACGCGCACGAAATCGGATGACAGGCCGCGCACGTTGATCGTGCGGCCTTCGCCGCCATCGCGGTCGATCTGCACGCCCGGCACACGCTGCAGGGATTCAGCGAGGTTGAGATCGGGGAAGTCGGCGATGTCTTCCGCGGTAATCACATCGACGATCGCGTTTTCTTCGCGCTTCACCTCGATGGCGGCGGCAAGGCTCTCGCGGAAGCCCGAGACTACGACGACATTGCCCTTGTCGTCTGCTGCTGCCGCTTGCTGCTGGGCCTGCGCCGGCGCGGCGAGGCCAAGGGCGGAGGACATCGTAAACAGTGACACGCCGGCCCCGAGGCGCAGCCACGCTTTCTTGTTGCTCGATTGAGCCATTGTTTCCACTCCCTGATCCGTGCCGGACCCGTCAGTGCAGGCCTGGCTTATCTGATGGGATGCAGCGCCCCCACCGCGTTGTTTACATGGATAGTCACCGGTTACCTAAGCCGCAAGGAAAATTGACACCGGTTTCCTAAAGTCACGCATTTTTTTGATCGAAGGTCCGCAGATGCAACACAGGCGGACGTAGCGTCAGGGGCCTCCAAGCCCTGCGACACAGGCTTAAACTCGCTCGCACCCCATCGAAAAAACTGGGCTTGCGCTGAGTCTGACACCGGTTACCATACATTGAACACGACCGGTGGCCAGCCTCCTAATCGAGACAGGACCGACCGGCAGGCGATCGCCCGCGCGATCTCGAGGGAGGACGGCCATTACAAGGGACACTCATCCCGCAAGTCGCGCGTCGATGACGCGCCGCGCCGCGATGGCATCCGCCCTGTCCGCGCTGGGCCTGTCCGCCTGCGGCCGCGGGGAAGGGCGCATGCTCCTCTCCAGCGACACGCACCCGGCGGACTATCCCACCGTGCAGGCCGTCACCGAGATGGGCCGCCTCCTGGCGGAGCGCACATCGGGCCGCATGGGCATCCGCATCTATGCCGGCGGCCAGCTCGGCGCCGAACGCGACACGCTGGAGATCACCACCTTTGGTGGTCTCGACATGAACCGCGTCTTCCTGTCCCCGCTCAACGCCATCGAGCCCGCAACAACGATTCCGTCGCTGCCCTTCCTCTTCCATTCAAAGGAACACATGCGCCGCGCCCTCGATGGCGCGCCCGGCCGCGCCATCCTCGATACGCTGGCGCCGCATGGCCTGATCGGCCTGTGCTACTATGACTCCGGCGAACGCAGCTTCTACAATACAAAGCATCCGATCTTCACGCCCGTCGACATGAAGGGAATGAAGATCCGCACGCCGAACTCGGACATGTCGGTGGCGATGATCAACGCCACCGGCGCCAACGCCACGCCGATGGACCTGGGCGAGGTCTATGGCTCGCTGGTGCAGGGTGTGATCGACGGCGCCGAGAACAACTGGCCCTCTTATGAATCCGGCCGCCATTTCGAAGCCGCCAAGTATTTCAGCCTCACCCGCCATGTGATGACGCCCGAAGTCCTGCTGATGTCGAAAGCCCGCTGGGACAAGCTCTCCAGCGCCGACCGCGACATCGTCATGGCCTGCGCCGCCGAAAGCGTCCCCTACATGCGAAAACTGTGGGACGAGCGCGTCGACGGCTCGCGCCAGCGCCTCCTCGCCGCCGGCGTGCAGGAGAACGAAGTCACAGACCGCGAGGCTTTCGTGAAGCTGATGCAGCCGGTCTACGCGCAGTTCGTGACCACCCCCTTCGAGAAACGCATCGTGGCCGAGATCGAGGCGATGGCGACATGACCCAGCATCCTATCCAGCGCGCCTCCCGCGCCGCATCCTCCGCCCTGATCGGCGTCGCCGCCGCCGGGCTCATCGCCATGACAGTCGTCGTCGGCTGGCAGGTGCTCGGTCGTTATGTGCTGGGCTCAAGCCCCTCCTGGACCGAGCAGGCGGCACAAGTGCTGATGATCTGGTTCGCCTTCCTCGCTGCTGCGGCGGGCGTGCGCGAAGGTTTCCATATCCGCATCGTTGCGGTGGAGGAGATGGCGTCCCCACTGGTTCGCCGCTGGATCCGCCGTTCGGCCAGCCTCATCGTCGCCGGCTGCGGTCTCGCCATGCTGGTCCTCGGTGGAGAACTGGTGATGCGCACCTGGAGCCACACCATACCCTCGCTCGGCATGCCACGCGGCCTTGCCTATCTCGGCCTGCCCATCGCCGGCGGCCTGATCATCCTGTTCGAGATCGAGCGCGTCCTCTTCCCGGATGCGGCCGCCGACATGACGGTGGATGCCGAATAATGGAAATCACCGTCCTCCTCGTCAGCCTCACCATCCTGTTCATCCTCGGCGTGCCCGTGGCGTTCGCGCTGCTCGGCTCGTCGATCCTGTGTTTCATGGTGATGGACATCCCGCTGGTCGTCGTCGTGCAGCGCATGGCCGCCGGCGTCTCGACGTTCTCGCTGATGGCGATCCCGTTCTTCGTCTTCGCTGGCGACCTGATGTACCGCGCCGGCATCGCCAAGCGCATCGTCCAGATTGCCGAGGCCGCCTTTGGCCGCGCGCGCGGCGGTCTCGGCCTCGTCACGGTCGGCGCCTCCACCGTGTTCGGCTCGGTCTCCGGCTCCGCCATCGCCAGCGCGTCCGCCATCGGCTCCACGCTGATGCCGCTGATGAAGGACAAGGGCTATCACGCCGACTACGCCGTCAACGTCACGGCCTCCGCTGCGATCGTCGGCCTGCTGCTGCCGCCCTCGCACAACATGATCATCTATTCCGCCTCCAGCGGCATCGGCGTGCCCATCGGCGACCTCTTCCTCGCCGGCATCGTCCCCGGCGTGGTGACCGCCATCTCCGTCGGCGTCGTCGCCTGGCTGGTTGCCGTCAAACGCGGCTATCCCCGCCACGACTTCCCCGGCTGGCGCCCGTTTCTGCACGCCCTCATCACCGCCATTCCCGGCCTGCTCGCAGCCATCATCATCGTCGGCGGCATCCTCTCGGGCGTGTTCACGCCGACCGAGTCCTCCTCCATCGCCGTGATCTACACCATCATTGTCGGCGCGCTCGTCTACCGCACGCTCGGCTGGACGCGCTTCAAGGAAGCCGCGGCGCAATCCGTGCGCGTCACCGCCATGGTGCTGCTCATCATCGGCGCCGCCACCTCCTTCAGCTACGCCCTCGCCATTCTCGAGGCGCCGACCCAGCTCGCCAACATGATCACCGCGATCTCCAGCGATCCCATCGCGGTCCTGATGATCGTCAACATCATCCTCTTGATCCTCGGCACCTTCATGGACATGGCGCCGCTGATCATCATCATGACACCGATCCTCCTGCCGATCATGACGAAGATCGGCGTCGATCCCGTCCATTTCGGCATCATCATGATCCTCAATCAGGGCATCGGCCTGCTGACGCCCCCGGTCGGTTCCGTCCTCTTCGTCGCCTCCGCCATCGGCAAGACCAAGATGGAAACCGCGATGAAGACGATCTGGCCGTTCTACGGCGCGCTCACCGTGGCGCTGATCATCGTCACCTACTTCCCGGCGCTGTCGATGACGCTGCCCGCGCTGATGAAGGGTGGCGGATGATCCGCGCCGGCGTCATCGCCGTCCTGCTGCTGACCGCCTGCGCCAGCCCGCCAGCGCCCGTCACCGCCACCGATCCATCCGCCCGCCGCGTGGTGGTCGTGGATCAGGCCGACGTCGCCATCGACCAGCCGCCGCCCCACGGCGCCATCGGCATGAGCACGGCCTACCGCATCAGCGACGCTGCCCCCGGCCGCACGATGGAATTCCGTCGCCGCGTTCTCCACCCCGGCAGCGCCATCGGCGAACACCCGATTGACCATGACGAAGTCTATTATGTGCTGGCAGGCGAGGGCGAAGTCGTCTCCGATGGCGAACGCCGCCTCCTCAAACCCGGCATGGCCGCCTACCTCTACGACCGCGCCGTCGTCGGCATAAAGCAGCTCGGCTCGGAGCCGCTCGACCTCATCATCTCCTATCCGCTGAAGCCCCAGCCCTCGCCCCTGCTGGTCGATCCCACGCGCGAGCCCGACGCCGTCATCGACCTCTGGCCCTCCGGTCCTCCGGGAGACGAGGGCGTCGCGCTGGAAGAAAAGACCGTCGAACGCGACAATCCCTACCAGCTTCTGGACCGCGCCGCGCACGACGTGACGCGTCCCACGCTCTCCGTCTTCCGCCCGCAGAAGCCCGATGGCTCGGCCATCCTCATCATCCCCGGCGGCGGCTATTCCTGGGTCGTCATCGACAAGGAAGGCTATGAAGGCGCCCGCTGGTTCAGCCGCCAGGGCGCCACCGTCTATGTCCTCCGCCACCGCCTGCCGCATCAGGGCTGGGCCGCCGGTCCCGACACGCCGCTGCAGGATGCCCAACGCGCCATCCGCCTCATCCGCTCCCGCACGCAAGCTGATGGCGTCGATCCGAAGCGCGTCATGGTGATGGGCTTCTCCGCCGGCGGCCACGTCGCCGGCTCCCTCGCCACCCGCTTCAACGCGAATGTCTACGAACCTCTCGACGCCACAGACCAGCTCTCCGCACGGCCAGACGCCGCGGTGCTGATGTACCCCGTCGTCACCATGAAACAGGGCCCCGCCCACGCCGGCTCCCGCCGCAACCTCCTCGGCGAAACACCATCCGATGCGCTCGTCGCCAGATACTCCCTCGAAACAGCGCCACCTGCTGACACACCGCCCACCTTCCTCCTCCACGCCGCCGACGACGCCAGCGTCCCCGTTGAAAACGCGCTGCGGCTCTTCTCCGCGCTGAAGTCCGCAAACGTCCCCGCCTCACTCCACATCTTCGAAACCGGCGGCCACGGCTTTGGCCTGCGCGGGCTCGACAATGATCCGCGCCGCCAATGGCCAGACATGGTGATGGCGTGGGGCCGCCAGCATGGCGTTTTCAAACCGCCCGCCTAGCCCCGCTTCACCAGGATATCCCGCGTGATCTCCGACAGATTGCGCGCGCCCGTCAGCGCCATCGCCACGCGCATCTCCGCCTCGATCAGCTGCAGCATGTGCGCCACGCCCGCTCCCCCGCGCGCCGCCAGCGCGAACGCCCACGCCCGCCCGAGCATCACGCCCTTTGCCCCCAGCGCCAGCATGCGGACGACATCAAGCCCGGATCGCACGCCGCCATCCGCCATCACAACGGTCTCGCTGCCCACCGCATCGGCAATTGCTGGCAACGCCCGCGCCGTGGACGGAACGCCATCCAGCTGACGCCCGCCATGGTTCGACACGATCACGCCATCCACGCCACGCCGCACAGCCTCGCGCGCGTCCTCGGCATCCAGCACGCCCTTGATCACGATCGGGCCCGGCCACTGGCTGCGGACCCATTCCAGATCGTTCCAGCTGATCGCCGGATCGAAGTTCTCGCGCATCCAGCGGAAGAAATCTTCCAGCCCGGTCTTGCCCTTCAGCACGGGCGCCACATTGCCCAGCTGGTGCGGCCGTCCCATCACGCCGACATCCCACGCCCATCCGGGCCGCTGCATCGCCTGCCACACGCGCCGCATGTCGCCGTCGAGCCCGCTCGCGCCCGCGAGGCCAGAGCGCACATCGCGATAGCGCGATCCGGGGACCGGCATGTCCACCGTGAACACCAACACGGAACATTGCGCCTCCCGCGCCTGCGCCAGCAGGTCCTTCATGAAGCCGCGGTCGCGGATCATGTAGAGCTGGAACCAGAACGGCTGCTTCACCACCCGGCGTACCTCCCCCAGGCTGCATGCCGAAACCGTCGACAGCGTGAACGGCACGCCCGCCGCCTCCGCCGCCCGCGCGGCTTGCGTCTCGCCCCTCCGCGCCATCATGCCCGCCAGCCCGATCGGCGCCAGCGCCACCGGCAGCGACTGCCGCCGCCCGAACAGCTCGGTCGACAGGTCCAGTTTCGAAACATCGCGCATCACGCGCTGGCGCAGCGCAATCTCGCGCAGGTCCGAGACGTTCCGCCCGAGCGTCACCTGGTCGTAGGAACCGCCATCGATGTATTCGAAGAAAAAGTGCGGCAGGCGCCGCCGCGCCGCCTCGCGATAGTCGGAAACCGATGCGATCTTCAGCTGCGCCCCCGCTGGCTGGTCAGGCCCGCGCGCAACGCACGCGCCATGGCGATGTCCAGCAAGATCACAGAACGGCTACAGCGTTCAAGGGGGAACGATGGCTCAGCGCGCCTGATTAGCGAGATCGGCCGCGCCCCTCGACCGGCCACAGGTCGACCAGCGTATCGCCGCGCACCACATGGTAGAAATCGTAGAGGTTCACGGTCGGATCACAGTGCGGCACGGCCAGCGTCACGATCGACCCCACCGGCGGCGACGTTTCGCCGAACAGCACCAGCCCGTGCTCGTCGCCCATGAAGTGGAAGGCCGCCCCCGCTGGCGCGCCAGACAGAACAGTCGGCGGCCCGCCATCCGTCGCCATCGCCTTGAACCCGGCATCGATTGTGCCCAGCCCCGGCGTGTTGGCGCTCACCACGCGCGCATCGATCAGCAGCGACGTCTCGAAGCCCGGCGTGCCTTCGCCGCTGATGTCGCATTCATTGTACTGCCGGTCCATGAACACGTAGGAGCCCGTCTGCAACTCGTTCAGCAGCCCCAGTTCCACATCGATCTTGTGCGTGCCCGTGCCGCCGCCTGTGATGATGCCCGGCGCAAACCCCGCCTCGGTCAGCGCCGCGATCACGCCGCGCAGGTAATCCGTGCGATCAATGATCTCGTTGCGCCGCTCGGCATAGCTCTCGATATGCTGCTGCCGTCCGCAATAATACTGCACGCCGATCAGCTTCAGCTGCGGCAGGCCCGCAATCACCTGCGCCAGCGCGACAGCCGCCTCTGCCGAGGCCACGCCCGTCCGCTTGATGCCCGGGTCAACATCGATCAGCACGTTGAGCGCCTTGCCCGCGCCAACCGCCGCCGCCAGCGCCCGCGCATTGTCCGGATTGTCCACCGTCACTTCGAGACCAGAGATTTTTCCGTTCAGCGCCACCAGCCGCTTGATCGCCGGCTCGGACACGACCGGCGAGGTGATCAGGATGCTGGCGATCCCGCCCGCCGCCATCTCCTCGGCCTCGCCCAGCTTCGCGCAACAGACACCCACCGCGCCCGCCGCCACCTGCCGACGCGCGATCTCCGCGCACTTGTGCGTCTTGGCGTGCGGCCGCAGACGCAGGCCATTGGCCTTGGTGTAAGCCGCCATCGCAGCCACATTCCGCTCGAACACATCAAGGTCGATCAGCAGCACCGGCGTGTTCAGCGAGCGTCGGCCGCCCTGCTGGTTGATGAGATGGGCATGCAGGTCACGATCGTTCATCGTCTCAGCCCGCCTTGATGTCGAAAAGTTTCGAGAGGTGCGCGTTGGCGAACTTGGCGCCCGGATCGACCTTGTCGCGAACGCCCAAGAACTTCACCGCATCCGGATACAGCTTGTGCACGTCCGCCGTGGTCAGTGTATGCCGCTTGGCCCAGTGCGGCCGGCCATCATGCGCGCGGAAGATGCGCTCGGCGTCGGTGAAGATCTCGCGCCACTTCATCAGGTGATACTGGTGCATCGAGATCGACGCGCCCTCGCGACCCTGGAACGGGCTCATCCAGATATCGTCCGACGCCACGATCCTGAACTCGAACGGGAAAGCGACCGGCAGCTTGTTCTTCCGGATCCACGCAATCACTTCGCGCAAGGCAGGCCAGCCATTAGCGCGCGGCAGTTCGTATTCCATCTCCTCGAACTTCACCGTCCGCTCCGACGGGAAGATCTTGTAGGCGGGCCCGATTCGCCGCCGCTTCATCTCTTTCGGAAGCAGCCGCCGCTGCAGGAACGCCGTCATGAAGGGAAGACGCCGACAGACTTCGCAGACCTTCCGGAAGGCCTCGTCATCCATGTCCTTCATCTCCTTCATCTCCCCCTCGGAAGGTTTGGGATCAAGGATCTTCAGCATGGCGAGGTCAGCATACGGAAACACGAAGAACTCGACATGCCGGTTCCCCGCCGCCAGCTCTTCCCAGCGCTCGCTGATCTCGTCGAGCCGATAGACCTCCAGCCGCTCCTCGAGGTGATAGGCGGGCAGCACGTCGATCTCGATCCGCGTCGCCACGCCGACAAGGCCGAGCGACAGGCGGGCGGCTTCGAACAGATCGGGGTTCTCGGTCGCGCTGGCGCGCATGAGGGTGCCGTCCGGGCCCATCAGTTCGAAGGAGCGCGCGGCGGTGGAGAGTGTACCGAGCTTCGCGCCCGTTCCGTGTGTGCCCGTACCGATGGCGCCGGCGAGCGCCTGCGGGTTCACGTCGCCCTGGTTGATGAGGGAGTAGCCCTGCTTCCAGAGGATGTCCGTCAACTTGGCCAGCGAGCAGCCGGCAGGCGCTGTCGCGCGGTTGGTTGCGGCATCGACCGCGATTTCGCCTTCAAGGTCGGACAGCGACAGCAGTGTGCCATCCGTCTCGCACAGCGGCATGAAGGAGTGCCCTGCGCCCACCACGCGCACTTTCTTTGCCGACTGCACCAGCCCCGCCAGCTCGGCATATGTCTTCGGCCGCTCGATACGCGCCGGTTTTGAATCAACGCTGCCGGACCAGTTGGACCACGTCGCCATCATTTGTCCTCGAGACTGGAAGTGCTGAGCAGGTGGGCGGCATCGCGCAGGATCTCGTTGCGCGAGAACCGGTCGTCATCGTGCAGCATCTCGTCTACCGCATAGCCGAACTCGACCGTCATGCGCAGCCGCCGCCACAGCACGCGCTTGTTCATCTTCGGCAACAGCGGCGCATAGGCTTCCAGCAGCGCGTCAGTCACCTCGTTGTGCGATTCAAGACGCACATGCGCCAGCTGCGGCACCGCCCGCATCGCGCGCAGGATCCACACGCCGCCCGGCTCGCTGTCGGTGATCTCGGCTGTCGCGCGCAGCAGCGCTTCCGTGCCCTCGCTCAATGCATCGAGCCCGCCCGCCTTGTGTTTCTCGATCCACGCGAACAACACGGCGTTCTGCCGGTCCATCAGCCGCCGGCCCAGCGCCTCCAGCACGGCATACTTGTCCTTGAAGTAGCGATATAGCGCCGCCGGCGAGACGCCCGCCTGCGCCGCGATCATGTTGGTCGAGATGCGCTCGATGCCCACCTCGCCCAGCAGCTCGCCGGCAATGTCGAGCAGCCGTTCGCGTGTCTGGACAGCGCGTTCCTGAATCGGCGCGGCGCGCAGGGCAGGGGTCTTTGCCTTGCGCTTCGCTCGCTTGACGGTGGCCATTACGGCGCTCCCTCCGGCACGGCCGCACGTGGCCGAATCTGGTGAAGCCCGAAAGCGATCAGGACTGCAGCGACAAGGCAAGCGCCGCCGAAGGCTATTGCCGCGCGGGAATCCACTTCCGTCACCATCATGGAGGCGACAAACGGCCCGAAACTGCAGCCCAGCACCTGCGCCCCGCCGATCAGCACGGCCGCCCGCCGCGTCGGGTCCGCCTCGAGGATCATGGGAACCAGGAAGGGCAGCACGAACATCCAGAGGAAGCCGAACGCCCCCGACAGCACCAGGAACATTTCCGGTGTCGGCAGGGCGTAATAGCCGATAAGGATCGCCACGTTCAGAGCCGTACAGATGAGCACGGTCAACAGCCAGTTGATCCGCCCCGCCAGAATGGTCGCCGCAAACCCGCCAACCACCTGGCACGCCAGCGAGATCGACACGGCATAGCCGAAGATCGATGGGTCATGCCCTGCCTGCTTCGACAGCGGCTCGGCAAACACCCACACGGCAATCGTGAAAGCCGAATAGAGAAACGCCGACAGCAGCGCGATCCACCCGCGCGAGCCGGGCAGGGCGCTCGCCCCTTCCTCCCGCACCAGCGGCGCCAGCTTGTCCGGCACGAACAGGCCAATGATCGCCGTGACCACGCAGAAGCCCGCCAGCGCAATCCACCCGCCACTCGCGCCCCACGTCGCCACGACCGCAACCGAGATCGCCGTCGCCAGCAGGAACTGCGCCAGCGTCTGCACGGTGAGATACGCGCCCGACCAGCGTTCCGGCGCCGGCGTCCGCGCAATCATCGCGATGGTCACCCACATCAGCACGCCGCTCGGCAGGCCAGCGAGCCCGCGGATCAAGGTAATGTTGTCGCCTTCCATCAGCGGCGTCGCCGCATCCAGCGCCGCGAGCACCAGCGCCATGACGACTGCAATCAGCTTCAGCCGCACCGGCTTCAGCACCGCCCCCGCAAGGAAGGCCGCCACCCCCAGCGCCAGCAACTCCGCCGTGGCCGCAAGGCCCAGCTGTGTCGGCGTGATCTTGCCCTCATGCGACAGCGTCCCCAGCAACAGGGGCTGGAGCCCCGCGATCATGATGCCGGCGACGCCGACAAACATGACCGCAAAGATCTCCAGGTTCGATGGCCGCGGCCCGATCCAGTCTCCCGTCTGCGCTCCGGCCTGCATGGGCGTCAGTAGTCGTAACGGAGGAAGACGCCCGCGGTGCGGCGCGCGCCCATGCTGAACAGGTCGAAGCCCAGCCCTTCGATCGGGATGATGTCGCTGATATTGGTCTCGTCGAAGACGTTGCGTCCGAACACGCCGAACTCCCAGTTGCCAGACGACGGCTTCCAGCCAAAGCGCAGGTTCACGAACGTGCGGTCGCCATCGGAAAGCCGCTCCACATTCCGCGTGTCGTAATAGACTTTGGTGCGATAGGCCACATCGCCCTGTGCCGAGGCGTCGCCCCCGAACAGCGCGAAGGTGTAGCGCGCCGATGCATTGACGCTCGTCTCCGGCGCGTTCGGCAGGGTGTTGCCCGAATAGTCATCGCCCGCCGACTGGAAGTCCTTGTATTTCGCATCGAGGAAAGACGCGCTCAGCGACAGGTCCAGCCCATCCATCGGCGAGGCCGTGAACTCCGCCTCAAGGCCAGACACCTCGGCGTTGGACGCGTTGGTGAAGTTCTGCACGGTCAGGTTCGTGTTGGGGTCAACAATCAGCGTGTAAACCTGCAGGTCCTGGTAATCGTAGAAGAACGCCGCGAAGTTCGCCGTCACTAGGCCATTGAGCCATTCCGACTTCAGGCCAACCTCGTACGCATCGACCACCTCGTCATTGTACGGGGCGAGGGATGTGTTGTCCGTCGTCTGCCCGCCGAAGAAGCCGCCGCTCTTGTAGCCGCGGTTGTAGGTCGCGTAGGCGTTCATGTCGTCGTTGATCTGGTATTTCAAGCCAAGCCGGCCCGACACGGAGTCGAACGTCCGGCTCGCATCCGCGCCCACGACCGTCGGCGGGTTCACGCCGTCATCGTACGGGATCGGAATGCGCGGACCATCCGGATCGCTCGAATAGAGCCCCTGATAGTCGAAGTCCTTCTTGTCCGCCGAATAGCGCAGGCCCACCGTCGCCGTCAGGCGATCCGTGATGTCGTAGTCCGCCTGACCGAAGATCGCATAGCTGTCCGTCTCCTGCGTGAACGGCCAGTGGAACACACCGATGCCCTGCGGCAGGTCCGTCCCCGGGTCGCCCGAGTTCGCAACGCGGAACACGTCGAGATAAGAATTGGTGTCGAGATCATCCTTGGCGAGATAGATGCCCGCCACCCAGTCCAGCTGGTTGTCGCCATTGGACTGCAGGCGCAGTTCCTGGCTCGCCGCCCACTGCTTGGCGCGATAGCGCGCCGTCACGATGTCCGTCGGGCCCGCATCCGTATCTTCCACATCGTCGCGATCAGCATGGTCATAGCCGGTGACCGAAACCAGCGACATGTCGCCAAGGTCCCACGTCAGCGTGGCCGACGCGCCATAGGTCTCGACGCTGTCCTTGCCTTCGAGGTGGTAGTCGCCCTGATAGAGATTGTCGCTCGTGTTGGCATAGCCCGCGAGATCGGTGCACTGGCCCGACGTGTAGAAGCCCGGCGCACAGAACCCGTCCGGTCCCGTCGCCGCCGGCGTCTGCGGGAACAGCGAGCGGTTATAGGCGAGGATCGACCCGCCCTTCGAGCGGCCATAGCGGATCTGGAACAGGCCTTCGAGGTTTTCCGACGGCGTCCAGCCAAATGTCAGGCGAGCACTGCCGCGATTGGCGTCGTTGCCGTAATTCCCGGTCAGCCGGTTGAGCGTGTACCCGTCATTGGTGACGTACGTCCCCGCAAGGCGATAGTTCAGCACGCCCGGCGCAATCGGTCCGCCCACGCCGGCCTCGGCCGTGACGCTGTTGAACGTGCCGTACTCGACATAGGCATTCGCCTCGAGCTCATCGCTCGGCTTGCGGCTGATCACGTTGATCGCGCCGCCCGTCGTGTTGCGACCATACAGCGTTCCCTGCGGCCCGCGTAGCACTTCCACCCGCTCGAGATCGAAGAACTGCCCCATCTGCGCCAGCGGCGAGCCGATATAGACGCCATCGGTATAGATCGCGACCGCGCTGGCCGTGTTCGGGTTGAAGTCGTTGAGACCAATCCCCCGGATGAACACCTTCGGGTTCGCGGCGTTGTCGTCCGTCTTCACCTGCAGGCTCGGGGCAAGGGCGTTGAGGTCCAGCACGTCCGTCACGCCAAGGTCCTGCAACTGCTCGCCGCCGATCGCGGTCACCGCCACCGGCACTTCCTGGATGTTCTCCGCCCGCTTGTTTGCAGTGATGATGATGACGTCCCGCGCCGCATCGTCCGTAGGCTGTGCAAATGCCGGGAAGCTGGCGGCGGTCAACGCCGAGCATGAAAGAAACCACGTCAGGAAGGCGCGCATGTTGACTCTCCTGTCCATCCACCCGCCGAAAGCTAGTCATCGCTCACTTTTGTTTGCAAGCGAATTGGTAGGCGCGCCCGCCGCAAAAATGCGCGGCGCCGCAACATGGTCGAAAGCCGTGCGAAGGCGCCGTTTCATGCGGCGCAAGCCGCAGATGAGAGTGCTCGCAAATCGTCCGCGAACGGACATCGCCCTTCCGTTGCGGACAATTGGGAGCGGTCACGACCTGCCGGGCCGGTAAATTCTGCCGGGTCCAGACCCGCGCGTCTGCATCTAAGTCACTGATTTCGCTTGCTGCGAGTTGGTTAACGGCGTGGCCCGGATGTTGCTCCGTCTCGCGTGGGCGCGCGCAGGCGTGGTCAGTGTGGTGCGACCGTGGTCGTCCAGTAGCGGAAGAGCAGACGGCCGGAATGGTGTCATTCATCGCCTCCTACAGCGTTGCGCAGATCGCGGCCCTGTCGCGTGAGACGATCCAGTCGCTCACGCGCGCCGACATCGCGTCGCTGTCCAACACCCAGGTCGCGGCCTTCACCACCACCGGCATTTCCGATTTCTCCTCGACGCAGATCGCGCAGCTCTCCACCAGGCAGGTCACCGCGCTCTCCCGCGCCCAGATCACCGCGCTGTCGCCCAGCCAGATGTCCTTCAGCTCGGCGCAGCTGCTCGCGCTCAGCGCCGGACAGTTCGCCGCGCTTGATCCGGAAGACATCGCCGTCCTCACCGCCGCCCAGATGCGCGGCGTCACGGCGCAGGCGATCACCGCGCTCGACTCCAGCCAGCTCTCCGTCCTCTCCGCCACGCAGATCTCGGCGCTGAACACCACGCAGCTGCGCGGCTTCACCGCCGCCGACATGACGGCGCTTACCTCCACCCAGCTCGGCGCGATGACAGGCTCGCAGCTCGGCGGCCTCGTCGTCTCGCAGGTCCGCGCGCTCACCGCCACGCAGGTCTCCAGCCTCTCGACCACGCAGGTCGCAGGTCTCGCGCCCGCTACGCTGGCCTCGCTCAGCCTCACCCAGGTCCGCGCGCTGTCGACCACGCAGATCGGCGCGATGAGTGTCTCCCAAATGCGCGGCTTCGCCAGCACCGCCATCGCCGCGCTCAGCGACGAACAATGGGGCGCCCTGTCGGTCCAGAAGATCGCCAGCTTCCAGACCGCCCAGATCCGCGGGATGACAACAACACAGGTCGCCTCGCTGAACACTTCGACGCTTGCCGCGCTGGGCTCGACGCAACTGGCCGCCTTCGCCGCGACGCAGATCGCTGCGCTCGGCGTCGACCAGATTCCGGGGCTCACGACCACGCAGGTCAAGGGTCTCACGAGCGCTCACATCGCCGCCTTCACCGCAACGCAAGCCGCGGCCATCACCACCACGCAGATCCGCGCGCTCAACGCCGGCCAACTGGCCGCCGTCACGCCGCTGCAGCTCGCTTCCTTCTCGAACGACCAGCTCGGCGCACTCTCGGCCAACCAGGTCAGCTCGCTCGGCATCGCCCAGCTGCGCCTGCTGTCCGGCGACCAGGTCGGTTCGCTCGCCGCCACGCAGGCGGCCAGCTTCACTGTTACGCAGCTCAGGGCCCTGTCCAACACGCAGGTCGCGGCCTTCACC
>Ga0208492_1000928_pt1 | contig 21490 bp, 17 predicted proteins | sample Subbioar_CSW14AB_FD_184820 | JGI IMG/M metagenome (GOLD analysis project Ga0208492, IMG submission 184820) | Serpentinite rock and fluid subsurface biosphere microbial communities from McLaughlin Reserve, California, USA - CR12Mar_CSW14AB (SPAdes) | ecosystem: Environmental > Terrestrial > Deep... | reverse complement strand
TGGCGTGGTGGGCATGACGCAACCTGCGCTGCTGCCGGCCCTGGCCAAACCTTCGATCGCGTGGCCGCTGATCGCGGTCGGTGGCATGCTGGATTCGGGAGCGGTGGCGGTGCTGCTCGGCGCGCTGCGGGCCGGACGTCGCGAATTGAATGGTGGGAACTGAAAGCGCGGGGCAGACATGAGTCGCCACCCCGCGCCGGTGACACGCGGCGTCGCGCCGCGTGTCGATGGCAGACCTAGGGCTTACATGCCGTAGTCGCTGCCCGTCCCTTCACGCGCGACGGTGCCGTCGCCATTGTCTTCCGAGGCCGTCGCCACCGCCGCGGCGGTCGTGATCAGCAGGCCGGCAATCGAGGCCGCGTTCTGCAGGGCTGAACGCACCACCTTGGCCGGATCGAGGATGCCCATCGCGAGCATGTCACCGTATTCCTCGGTCTGCGCGTTGTAACCGAAGTTACCCTTGCCGGCTTTCACCGCCGCCATCACCACCGACGGTTCGACGCCGGCGTTGTACACGATCTGACGCAGCGGCTCTTCCATGGCGCGCAAGGCAATCGCGATGCCGAGATCCTGCTCGTGGTTGTCACCCTTGATGGTGATTGACTGCAGTGCGCGCACCAGCGCCACACCACCGCCGGGCACCACGCCTTCGGCGACCGCCGCACGGGTCGCGTGCAGCGCATCTTCGACGCGCGCCTTCTTTTCCTTCATCTCGATTTCCGTCGCCGCACCGACCTTGATGATCGCCACGCCACCGGCGAGCTTGGCGACCCGCTCCTGCAGCTTCTCGCGATCGTAGTCGGAAGTGGTCTCTTCAATCTGCTGACGGAGCTGCTTGACGCGCGCTTCAATGGCCTTGGTATCACCGGCACCATCGATGATGGTGGTCATTTCCTTGGTGATGGTCACGCGACGCGCGGTACCGAGATTGTCCAGACCCGCCTTGTCGAGGCTCAAACCGATTTCCTCGGCGATCACCGTGCCACCGGTCAGCACCGCGAGATCCTCCAGCATCGCCTTGCGACGATCGCCAAAGCCCGGCGCCTTGACGGCGGCGACCTTGAGGATGCCGCGCAGCACGTTGACCACCAGGGTCGCGAGCGCTTCGCCTTCGACGTCTTCGCTGACGATCAGGAGCGGCTTGCCGGCACGCGCGACTGCTTCCAGAAGGCCCAGCATGTCCTGCAGCTTGCCGACCTTCTTGTCGCACAACAGGATGAAGGGTTCGTCGAACTCGACCGACATGGTCTCGGCCTTGTTGATGAAATAAGGCGACAGATAACCGCGGTCGAACTGCATGCCTTCGACGATGTCGAGTTCGTTCTCGAGACCGTTGCCGTCCTCGACCGAGATCACGCCATCCTTGCCGACCTTCTCCATGGCCTGCGCGATGATGTCACCGACCGAGGCATCGGAGTTGGCGGAAATGGTGCCGACCTGGGCAATCGCCGCGTTGTCGACGATGGGCTGGGCCAGCGCCGCGAGCGCCGCCACGGCAGCCGTCACGGCCTTGTCGATGCCGCGCTTGAGATCCATCGGATTGATGCCGGCGGTCACCGACTTCAAGCCTTCGCGCACGATGGCCTGGGCCAGCACGGTCGCGGTGGTGGTGCCGTCGCCGGCCACGTCGGAAGTCTTGGAGGCGACTTCCTTCAGCATCTGCGCGCCCATGTTCTCGAACTTGTCGGCCAGTTCGATTTCCTTGGCCACCGACACGCCGTCCTTGGTCACGGTCGGCGCGCCCCAGCTACGCTCGATGACGACGTTGCGACCCTTGGGTCCCAGCGTGACCTTGACCGAATCGGCCAGGATGTTGACGCCGGTGACGATGCGGCGTCGCGCGTCGTCCGCAAATACAATGTCCTTCGCACTCATGGTTCTTGTTCCTGTAATCGTTCAAGCAGCGCCGCGAAAATTCGCGACGCGAAAAAATCTGGTGTGTCGTTCAGCCTTCGACGACCGCGACGACGTCTTCCTCACGCAGCATCAACAGCGGCTTGCCGTCGACCTTCACTTCCGTGCCGGAATAGGTGCCGAACAGCACCTGGTCGCCGACCTTCACATCGAGCGGGCGCAGGCTGCCATTGGGCAGCACCCGGCCGGGGCCGACCGCCTTCACTTCGCCACGCGCCGGGCGCTCGGCGGCACCGGTCGGCAGCACGATGCCACCCGGCGAGGATGTCGCTTCTTCTTCGCGCTGCACCAGCAGACGGTCGTGCAGCGGACGCAGGGCCGCGGAATTCTTTACGATCTTCGATGACATTGGGGTTTCTCCTCCACAATCTTGAGCATGAGCGCGACCGCGTCGCGCAGGCCTGGCCGGCACGAACGGAGCGGAGCAGCGCGGGGGTCAGCGTGAAATTGCCTGCGCGGCGTGGACACGCCGGCGCTTATCGAGGCTGCGCACGCGCCGGTTTGATGCTCCTGGCGCGCGCAGGGCCGATCAGGACCGATCTACGCACCGCCCTTGATAACACGGCGAGGCCCCGCGCCTCTGTGCGGTAGCGCGCGCAGCGTCCGCCGGGCTCAACCGGGTGCGCGGGCATAACGCCCGCCCTGTTGCGCCAGCAGCCGCTGACAGATGCGCCTGTCGGCATTGCGGCCCGCACCTGCGCTGCGGCTCTCGGCGCGGATGGGAAACGGCCAAGGTCGCCCATCCCCTTCCGGCCCCGTGCGTCGTCAACGCGGCCGCGCCGCGCTGACCGGGGGACACGCCCTCAAGCCTCGAAGTTCTTCGGCCACTCGTCCATGCGCAAGGCATAGAAACGCCGCGCCTGGAACTTCCAGCCGGCGGCGGTCTTGACGTAGTTGTCTTCGTAATAGCCGGCGCCGATCCAGCCCATGTCCTGGGTCGCACAGCGCAGGTCGAGATAGCAGCGACCACTGGCGCTGTGGGCGCTCTGGTGATCGATGACATGGTTGTGGATGTAGGGGCGCGGTTTGAAGTCCATGGCGCCATTGAAAAAGCTCGCCAGATTGTCGCGACCGGTGATGGTGGTCTCCCCTTTGTCGGATATGGCGGTGAAACTCGCGTCCTGTGCGAACAGTTCGGCGATGCCCGCGCTGTCATTGCGCCACACGCAATCGCAGTAGCGGTTCGGCAGGTCACGGATTGCTTCGCGTGCGAGCAGGGCCTCGAGGCTCTGTTCCAATGTGCTCATGTGTTGGCTCCCCTGAATGTCAGACGCTTTTGCTTGTCGTGCGACGCGGGCGACGCGCCCGTCGAAATCGATTATGGCATGGCCCACGCGGCGCGCGCGGCGCTGCTCAATCCCGGCGCTTGAGGCATAATTGGCGCCGGGCCGGCAAGCCGGCGCTCCGAAGCGGCGCGCTGCGCCGGACATCACGCACCATGGGGGCCGCCAGCGCGCGCCGCGAAGACGGGGCCGGCGAGCACCGGGGGAGATATGAGCGACAAACCGAAAAACCCGCGCCTGGAACTTGCCAGCGACAACGTTCCACAGGATCGCGTCTTCGTCGATCCCTCCAGCGCCGGGGTCGATTTCCAGTTCGATGGCAAGACCGCCGCGGTGTTCGACGACATGGTCGGCCGCTCGGTGCCGATGTACGACGAGATTCAGCGTCTGACCGTCGAACTGGCCAATGACTTCGCCGTGCCGCGCACCCGCCTCTACGATCTCGGCTGCTCGACCGGCACCACCCTGCTCAACCTCGATGCGGTGCTGCCCCAGGACGTCTCTTTCATCGGGGTCGACAACGCCCCCGAGATGCTGGCCAAGGCCCGCACCAAATTCACCCAGCTCGGCGCCCAGCGCGATATCGATTTCGTGACCGCCGATCTGCAACAGGACCGCATCGTCGAAGACGCCTCGGTGGTGATCATCCTGCTGACGCTGCAGTTCATCCGTCCGCTCAACCGCGCCAGTGTCATCCGTCGCATCTATGAAGGCCTGCGGCCGCAGGGCGCACTGATCCTGGTCGAGAAGATCATCGTCGACAACGGCCTGTTCAATCGCATGTTCATCCGTCACTACTACGACATGAAGCGCCGCAACGGCTATTCGGAGTCGGAGATTGCGAACAAGCGCGAAGCGCTGGAGAACGTGCTCATCCCCTACCGTCCCGAAGAGAACATCGCGTTGTTGCGTGAGGCCGGCTTCAACCAGGTGGAGGAATTCTTCCGCTGGTACAACTTCAACGGCCTGATTGCGGTGAAATAGTGTGACGACGGGTTCGCCGACGCTGGCGGTGCGCTACGGCCGCTGGCTCTTCAAGCATCGCAACAAGGTTTTCACGCTCGTCATGCTGGTGCTGCTGCTCGGCCTGCCGCCGGTAACCTTCGGTCAGGACGTCGGCCTCGACCGCTGGGTGGACGTGCTCGGCATCGCCATCGCCGCGGCCGGTCAGATACTGCGCGCGGCGGTCATTGGTCTTGAATACATCAAGCGCGGTGGCGTCAACAAGCAACCTCATGCCGACAGACTCGTGATCGGCGGCATGTTCGCCCACTGCCGCAATCCGCTCTATGTCGGCAATCTGCTGATCCTCGCCGGCCTGTTCGTGATCCATAACCATCCGCTGGTCTATCTGCTGGGCGGCGTGTTCTATCTCAGCGCCTACTACGCCATCGTCGCCGCCGAGGAGGATTATCTGCGCAACAAGTTCGCGGCGGACTTCGACGCCTACTGCGCGCAAGTGCCGCGCTGGAACATCCGCTGGTCGGGACTCGCATCCACCATGGCGTCGATGGAAATGAACTGGAAGCGCATGGTGCAGAAGGATTACGGCACTGCTTATTTCTGGATGGCGGGCGCCGCGCTGCTGCTGACGGTCGAGCGTCTGCGCACGGGCAGCACCGGCTACGTCGGCAACACCCCCTTCGCGCCGCTCGCCGGTCTCGCGGTCCTGACCGTGTTGTTCTTCGTGGTGTGGCGTCTGAAGCGTGCGCGCTATTTCCAGACCAGCAATGGCTGAGGACAACGCCGCAGGGCAGGTGCAGGTGGAACTGCTGCGCAAACGTGGTGATCACACGCGCCTGTTCGGCTTGACCGTCTTCATCGTGTTCCTGTTCGCCGCACCCGTCAGCGCCCAGCACGTCGCGCTGGAACGCATGATGGTGGCGCTGGGTAATCTGCTGATCGTCGGCGGCGGCCTGATACGCGTCTACGCCGCGCTGTTCATCGGCGGCTGGAAGAACCAGCGCCTGGCGGCGGTCGGCCCCTATGCGATGACGCGCAATCCGCTCTATGTCGGTTCGCTGTTCGCGACGCTGGGCGTCGGTCTGGTCACCGGCAGCTTCACCCTGACCGCCCTGCTGTTCGGTTTCATCATGGCCTATTACAGCCGCACCGTGGCGCGTGAAGAGGCCTATCTCGAACAGCAGTTCGGCGCCGAGTACCTGGCCTATCAAGCCAGCGTGCCGCGCTGGTTGCCGCGCGCCGGTGCGCGCCTGGTGTTGCCCGCCGATGTGACCGTCAAGCCGCGCTATGTATTGAACGGCATCCGCGACATCACGCTCATCATCCTCGCCTATCCGCTGTGCGAACTGGTGCGCGTCGCGCATCTGTCGGGATGGCTGCCGGGCCTTTATCGCTTGTGGTGAAACGCCGCGGGCCGGTCACCCATCGATGACCTATCGAGTGCTTTGGCGATGATGCAATAATCACCGTCCCGTCGTTTCGGTCTTTTGGGGAGAAGCTCCGTGCGTATGTTGGCCTGCCTGTTCCTGATCTGTTGCGCGGCGCTGGTGCCGGCCGCCGCCGAAACGAAAGTCGATGGCGCGGCCTTGTTCAATGCCGCCTGCGCGCGCTGCCACGATCGCGAACTGCCGCGCATGCCGTCACGCACGGCGCTCAAGGAAAAGCCGCCACAGGATATCTTCACCACCATCAGCGCCGGCGTGATGGCGCCCTATGCGCGCGGTCTCGGCGCCGCCGAACGGCGCGCCATTGCCGAATACGCATCGGGCAAGTCGCTCGGCGAATTCGCCTCGGGCGCAGCGGCGATTCCGAGCACCGCCTACTGCAAGGCGCCGCCGGCCGCCGCTCTGACGTCGCTCGATTCGGGTTGGAACAGTTGGGGCAACAACCTCGCCAATACCCGCTTTCAGGATGCGGGCCGGGCCGGCCTGAGCGCCGCCGATGTGCCCAAGCTCAAACTCAAATGGGCGTTCGGCGTGCCCGCCGTATCGACCATGTCCGGGCATCCGGTCGAAGCCGATGGCCGGCTGTTCTTCGGCACCTTCTCCGGCCTCGTCATCGCGCTCGACGCCGACAGTGGCTGCGCGCTGTGGGTGTTTGAAGCCCACGCCGGTGTGCGCACCTCTTTGACCCTCGCCAAGGGCATGGACGGTCAGAACAATCTCTTCTTCGGCGATTTGAGCGGCAAGGTCTATGCGCTCGATCCCGCGACCGGCAAGGAGCGCTGGTCCATGGTCGCCGACGATCATCCGCATATCCGCATCACCGGCACGCCGGTCTACCACGGTGGCCGGCTGTTCGTGCCGCTGTCTTCGCTGGAGGAAGTGGCCGGCGCGATGCCCGACTACGAATGCTGTACGTTCCGCGGCGGCGTGCTGGCACTGGACGCCCATACCGGCAAGGAGATCTGGAAGACCCGCACCATCGCCGAGCCGCCGAGCAAGCGCGACAAGAACGCCGCCGGCGCGCAGTTGTGGGGGCCGTCGGGCGCGGCCGTATGGTCGGCACCCACGCTCGACCCCGAGCACGACACGCTCTATGTCACGACCGGCGACAGCTATTCCGATCCGGCTGCGCCGGAATCCGACGCCATCATGGCGCTGGCCATGAGCAGCGGCAAAATCCGCTGGATACGCCAGACCCTGGCCGGCGACGCCTACACCATCGCCTGCGCCGATCCTTCGGAAGAGGCGCAGGTCGCCTGCCCGAAATCCAAGGGTCCCGATCTCGACTTCGGCAGTTCGCCGGTGCTGGTCACGCTGAAAAACGGCCAGCGCCTGTTGCTGGCCGGTCAGAAATCGGGCGTGCTGTTCGGCCTCGATGCCGACTCGGGCGAGATTCGCTGGCAGACCAAGGTCGGCGAAGGCGGCATCGTCGGTGGCATCGAATGGGGTTTCGCGGTCGATGGCGAGAAGGCCTATGTGGCCATCGCCGAGGCCTGGGAGAAAGCCGCGGATGACGCCGGCGGCGTGGCCGCGGTCAATCTCGCCGATGGCACGCTGGCCTGGGAAGTCGGCCCGGTAAAGGGCGGCTGCACCGGCCGCGAGCGTTGCAACACCGGCCAGCTGGCGGCGGTCAGCGCCATGCCGGGCGTGCTGTTCTCCGGCAGTCTCGATGGCCATCTGCGCGCCTACAGCACGACCGATGGCCGCGTGCTGTGGGATGCCGACACCCATCGGCCATTCACCACCGTCAACGGCATCGCCGCCCATGGCGGATCATTGAACGGGCCTGGCCCGGCCATCGCCCACGGCCACGTCTACGTGGTGTCGGGTTATGCGATGTGGAACAAGTGGATGCCGGGCAATGTGCTGCTCGCGTTCAGCGTCGACGGCAAATAAACAAGCACATGAACAACCGCGAGGAAGAGACCACCGTGTCAGCCACCATTCTGCCCACCGATATCAAGCTCGACTACGTCAGCATCGCCACCGCCCGCAAGCTGAGCGGCCTGCGTCTGGTGCTGGGCGCCTATTCCATTCCCGGACCGTGGCGCGAGGCCTGCAAGGGCCTGTTCCACGTCAAGGGCATCGCCTACACGCCGGTCGTGACGGCCGACGAAGGCAAGTCCGATCTCGCCATCGGCATGGATGGCTCCCAGAGCGAACTCATCGCGTGGACCGGCCAGGCCAGCGCGCCGGTCGCCATCTGGAACGACGAGCGCCCGCGTTCGAGCTGGATAGATCAATTGAACCTCGCCGAGCGTCTCAATCCCGAGCCGCCGCTGATCCCGGCGAACATCTCCGACCGCATCCTGATGTTCGGCCTGATCAACGAGCTGGCGGGCGAGAACGGCATTGCCTGGGAGAAGCGTCTGCTGATGGTGCACGGGCCGCTGAGCAGCATGCCGCCCGGCGCCGAAGGCCGCGCGTTCTTCGAGTATCTGGGTTCCAAGTACGGCTACACGCCGGCGCTGGCCGAGGCCGCCGCGCGACGCATCGTCGATATCCTCAACACCTTCGACGCGCAGCTCGCGGCGCAGAAGCGCGCCGGCCGTGAGTACCTGGTCGGCGATCGCTTCTCGGCGGTCGACATCTACTGGGCGACTTTCTGTGGCCTCATCTCGCCCATGCCGGCGGAACGCTGCCCGATGGCGAGCTCCTTCCGCGGCGGCGCCTATGGCAACGACAATGCCGATGTCGAGCGCGCCCTGACCCCGGCCCTGCTCGCCCATCGCGACAAGGTCTACGAGAAACACCTCGAACTGCCGATAGTGTTCTAGCGCGGCGTCAGGGGCGGCCCCGAAGGGGCCCCTGCACTCCCAAGGACCTGATCCAACGGATTTTTAATCCGTTTTTGTGTATCCTGCGCGCCATTTCACCCAAACACGATACGCATAAACGCATGTCTCAAGTGACGCTGGTCTCCAACGGCCTTCCGCTGCCCCATTCGCCCGACTACATTGCCCCTCTGACCGCCTCCCCCCTGGCAGCGCTCGAGGACGGCCGTGCCACCGCGCAGCTTGCCGCCCATGGCTATGTCTATCTTCGGGGTCTGTTGCCACGCAAACTCGTGCTGGCCATGCGCGAACGCTACTTCCAGCGTTTTCCGGCCGCATTCGTGAAGGACGGCGACGCCCGGCGCGCGGCCTTCTCGGGTCAGGAACCGCAAGGTCTGCCGGCCCATGGCACCGTGGGTCACCCGGCCTACGAATTCGTGCGCCAGCCGCAGTTCATCGAATTCGCCGAGCACCCGCGCCTGCGCGCGGCGGCACAAGCCGTGCTGGGCGGTCCGGTCGAACGTCTGCGCCGGACCCCCATCCGCCATTTCGTGCCGGGCCGGCCGGCCTCCTCCCGCGCCCACATCGACGGCACCTATGTGCAGGCGGCAGCCAGCGACCTGGTCACCCTGTGGGTGCCGCTAGGCGACTGTCCGGTGACGAGCGGCGGTCTGGTCTATCTGGAAGACTCCCACGAGGAAGAAGGCATATCCGAGCGCGTGCGCGAACTCGCGCCCTATGACCGCCCCGGCGATCGCCGCCCGCTGACCCACGATCTGAAATGGATGTCGGAGCACACCCGGCGCCGCTGGCTGGTCACCGATTACGCGGCCGGCGACGTCGTCATCCATTCGCCCCTGATCGTGCATGCCTCGCTCGATTGCCGCAGCGAGGAAATGCGTCTGTCGACCGACATCCGCTATCTGCGGCTAGGCACCCATTACGACTCGCGCTGGCGCGGTGACTGGGCGGCCGACGACACCTACTGAGGCGCTGATTCGGAACACTGCGGCGCGCGATGCTTCGCGCGCACGCGATTGCTTTGCGGGCGTCGAGGTCTTACCGTAGCGCCCGGCCTGCTGCGGAATCCCTATGACTGGCTTGACCGTGCTCACGCTCGCCTTGCTCATCCCCGTCCTGAGCGGCACTGTCTTCAGCGTGCTGACGGTGCTGGCGACCTGGCGTTTCTATGCGCGCCGCCGGCCGGCCGGCGATAGCGTGCTGCCGCCGGTCACCGTGCTGAAACCCGTCTACGGTCTCGATCGCGCCCTCGAAGGCGGCCTGCGCAGTTTCTGCGAACAGGACTACCCGGAACTTCAGATAGTCATGTCGCTGCAGCGACGTGATGATCCCGCCCTGCCCCTGCTGCGCACCCTCGAAGCCGAATATCCCGAGCGCGTGACGGTGGTGGTCGGCGAGAGTCCGCCGAGCGTCAACGGCAAAGTGCAGAACATGGTGATAGGCATGACCGCCGCGCGCCACGAGCATCTGGTCGTCAGTGACAGCGACGTCCATGCCCCTCGCGATTACCTGCGGCGCATGGTCGCGCCGCTGGCCGATCCGAAACTCGGCTATGTTTGCAGCCTCTATCGCATCCGTGGTGCGCGCAATCTCGCCGAACGTCTCGATTTGCTGTCGATCAACGCCGACTTCATGCCGAGCGTGATTTTCACCTACATGACCCGCGCCGCGATCTTCTGCCTCGGTGCTTCGATAGCATTCCGGCGCAGCGACCTGGAAGCGGTCGGCGGCATGGGCGCCTTTGCCGAATACCTTGTCGAGGACCACGAACTCGGGCGACGCCTGCACGAACGCGGTCTGGGCGTGCGCCTGTTGCCGATGACCATCGATCTCACCCCCGACTACGCGAACCTGTCCGCCTGGTGGCGTCATCAGGTGTATTGGGATCAGAACACCCGCGCCGCCAATCTGCCGGGCTTCGCGCTCACCATCCTGACCCGCGCCGTGCCCTTTGCCCTGCTGTTCGCGCTCGCCACCGGCTTCGCGGCGAGCGGCTTGCTGGTGCTGGCGGGCGCCACGGCGGTGCGCATCGGCACCGCCGCCCTCATCGCCGCCATCGAAGAGGATGACGAAACCCTCACCGCCCTGCCCTGGCTGCCGCTGCGCGACGTGCTGGCGCTGGCGTCCTGGGCCCTCGCCCTCACGCGCAATACATTCGAATGGCGCGGCAACACCTTCAAGCTGACGCGCGGCGGACGCATCGTGCCGCGCGACGAGGCGGCGTGACACCGGAAGTGGTCTCGACATCAGGCGAACGCCGGCAGTTCGCGCTGTGCCTGCGCGCAGCACCCGCGACGTATAGAGGAATGCGTGAGGATTGCGAGCATCGTCGACCCGCGCAATGGCAGGCGCAGCGACTTTGAGATCGCTTCTGGGCAGCGTGCTGGCGCTGGCCGTCGGCCTCGCACTGCTGGCCGTGGTCATCGCCCACAGCGACCTCGGTCAGGTCGCCGACCTGCTGACCGGTCTGTCGTTCGGTGGCGCACTGGCGGTGATGGCCTTGTTCAGCCTGGCCTGGGCCGCCGAGATCGTGGCCTGGGCGTTGACCTTCACCGCGCGCGCCGTTCGCGGCCTGTGGCTGTGGCAGTTGTGGCTGGTCAACATGGTCGGTGAGGCCATGAACGTGGTGATGCCCTTCGGCTCGCTGGGCGGCGAGCCGGTCAAGGCCTGGCTGCTCAAGCGACATTACGAGGTTGGTTATCGCGAGGCGGCCGCCACCCTGGTGTTGATGCAGACCCTGCTGGCGCTGGCCGAGGCCTTGTTCGTCGCCATCGGCGCCCTGCTCGCCGCTGCACTCGGCATTCTGCCGCCGGCCATCGAACATCTCTTGAGCGGCGCGGCGCTGGCCCTGGTGGTGTTGATGGGGCTCGCGATGCTGGGCCTGCATCAACGCTGGTTGCGGCGCGGGCTGGACGCCTTTGAGCAGCGCTTTGGCGGCCCGCGCTATGCCGCCGTCAAAGACAGCCTGCACGAGGTCGAAGCCGCGCTGGCCGATTTCGCCCGCGCGCAACCGCGCCGCTTCGCCGGCAGCACCTTGCTGTTCCTGGTGAACTGGATAGGCGGCGCGGCGGAAATATGGCTGCTGCTGCATTTACTCGGCGCCGCGCTGCCCTTCGCCCATTGCTGGGTGGCGGAAGCGGCGGTGGTCACCATCCGCTCGCTGACCTTCTTCCTGCCCGCCCAGCTCGGCTCGGTGGAAGCGGTGACGGTGTATGTGGTGAGCGCGCTCGGTGGCAGCGCCGAGATTGGTCTCGCCCTGGCGGCGCTGCGCCGCGCACGCGAGCTTGCATGGTCGGCGCTGGGCTTGGGCGTCGGTGCCGCCTACCACCTCGACTGGCGGGCCGCGGCGCGCCAGTCGTAGCTGACCGCCCTATCCGAGCAGGCCCTGGGTCTGCGCATCGGCCAGCGCGGCCAGCACGCGGTCCACCTCATCGATGGTCATGCTCGCGAACATCGGCAGGCAGATGTGGCGCGCGCATAGATACTCCGCCTGTTCCAGGCCCGGTGCGGACAGATGGGCGAGCGCCGGATGCTGGTGCAGCGGCTTCTCATACACCTCGCCGGCGCAGATCACGCCATGGGTTTCGCGCAACCAGCTCTTCAAGGCCGCACGGTCCACAGCGTCGCGCAGCATCACCGGATATTTGTAGTAATTGGCGTGGCAGTTGGCCGGCGGGGCGATGGGACGGACCCCATGGTCCTTGGCCGCGAAAGCCGCGTCATAGCGCGCCGCCCAATGACGCCGCTCGGCGACCATCCGTTCGAGATGGCTGTGATGGCGCAGACCGATGATGGCGTGGGGTTCGGACATCCGCCAGTTGCTGCCCAGGCGCACATGCAGGTTCTGATGGAAGCTGGCCTTGCCCTGGTCGCGATAGATGCGCGCTTCCTTGGCCAGTTCATCGTCGTCGGTGACGATCATGCCGCCCTCGGCACTGGTCATGACCTTGGTCGGATAGAAGCTGAAGGAGCCGGCGATGCCGAAAGTGCCGGCGTGCTTGCCGTCGAGGCGCGAGGCATGGGCGTGGGCGGCGTCCTCCACCAGCCACAAGCCCTTGTCCCTGGCGAGCTTCACGATCGCCGGCATGGCGTCGGTGACGATGCCGGCGATGTGCACGATCATGATGCCGGCGGTGTCGGGCGTCAGCTTGCGCAGGATTTCCTCGGGCGTGGTCGACATGGTGCGCACATCGCTGTCCATGAGGATGGGGTTGCCGCCGGCGGCGATGACCGAGGTGGCGGTGGCCATGAAGGTGTCGGCCGGCACCAGCACGTCGCGGCCTTCGACTTTCAGTATGCGCAGGATGATCTCGAGCGACGACGTGCCGCTGCTGACCGCGATGGCGTGTCTCGCGCCTGACTGGCGGGCGAACTCGTTCTCGAACTGTTCGCCATAGCGGCCGAGGGTGAGTTGGCCATTGGCCAGCACTTCGTCGATACGCTCGGTGATCCAGTGCCGATCCTCGGCCGAGAAGTCGATGCGGATGGGCGGCACGGACGGGCGCGGGGCGCCGGATGGAGGTGTAGCCATGGGATGTTGGTCGGATCTCGAAGGTTGAAAATGAGTGGCGCGATCATCGCCGAGCACGCGCCGGCCGTCGATCGTTATTACCGCTCAGCGGGTGTCGCGATGCAGGTCCGTAAAGCCGCCCGGTTCGAGGCCCAGCGCGCGCAGGCGCGCCACGACGGCTGCGCTTTGCAGGGCCGCACACTCGGCTTCGTTGAAATAGCCGGGCATGGCGGCGGCCACTTGCGCGTCGCGCGTGACCGCCGGATGCAGATGGATCTCCACATCGCCCGCCGGCAGGTGGTCGAGGTAGCCGAGCAGACAGGCCTCGTCGACCCGCCCGCTGTCGGCCACACCCAGCAGCCAGTCGTTGTGGGCCAGGCCGGCGCGGCGCAGGCGCGTTCGCATGAGGTGTATCCACGGCGCCAGCAGCACGCCGGGCAGACCGGCCAGGCCGAGCGGCTCGCGCGGCAGCCGCACCGCCGCCTCGCCGGGCGCGAGATTGCGCAGAATCTCGCTCAGCACGGAAGGATGAAGGTGCATGTGGTTGTGCACGTCGACATGGTCGAGGGTGAGTCCCGTGGCGCGAAAGGCGGCGAACTGGGCGGCAATCTCGCGGCCGAGCTCGCGACGGGTGGCGGGAAGGAAGAACCAGCGCAGCGCGGCGCCGAGCAGATTGTCGGGAAAGCGACCGTCGGCATCGACCAGATGGGGAATCTCGGCCGGCGGCAGCACCGCCTGGCCCTGCACCACCGTCACATGCAGCCCGACCCGCAGCCCCGGCAGGCGCCGCGCCCGCGCGATGGCATCAGCCGCCGCCGGCGCCGCGACCATGAGGCTGGCACTGCGCAGCACCCCGTGGCTGTAGCCCCGTTCGACGGCCTCATTGACCGACTCGCTGAAGCCGAAATCATCGGCGGTGATGACGATTCTGCGCATGAGACAGGTAGGCAAAGTCTGCGGAGGCAGGAGTCTACTATGGGGACGGGACGGCGGCGCCCCACAGGGTGCGCATCCATTCGCACGCCTGGGTAAGGCCCCACCCCCTCAATCTGGTCGCATCCGCAGGCGTACGGATCTAGTATAGGCCTCGGTGTCCGTGAGGGTGGCCACCATTTCAGGGGAGAGAGACGACATGCAGCAGCCCGCTTTTGCACGCGGCGCCACAGTCACGGCCGAGCCTCGGCCGCTGGCGGCTCGCGCCTGAGCCATGTCCGCCATCGGCAACACCCGCACTTTCGGTCGCGCCGCCGCGCCCGTCACCGCTGCGCGCCTGCGCCTGTTCAACGGTAATTCCGGCATGGCCATGCGCATGCGGCAGATCGACTGGGAGAACACCGAACTCGGCAATCCCGAGCAGTGGTCCCATGCCATGCGCACTGCCCTGACCCTGTGTCTCGGTTCGCGTCTGTGCAGTTGTATCTATTGGGGACCGCAGCACCTGTTGTTGTACAACGACGCCTTCGCTTCCCTGCTCGGCACCAAACATCCCTGGGCGCTGCTGCAACCGGCCGATGTGGTATGGCCCGAAATCTTCGAGATCATGCAACCGCAACTGGAGGCCACGCTTTATCGCGGCGAGTCCTCCGGCACCGTCGACTCGCCGAGCTTCATCAATCGCCGCGGCTATCTCGAAGAGTTCTACTGCACATACAGCTACGCACCCATCGTCAACGAATACGATCAGATAGAAGGCGCCTTCGTCACGGTGCCCGAGACTTCGACCCGCGTCATCGCCGAGCGTCGCCTGCATACCTTGCAACGCCTCGGCCTCAGCACGCGCCGCGCACGACGCAGTGAAGAGACACTGCGCGTCGCCGCCGAGGTGCTGACCGAGAATCCCTATGACATTCCCTTTGCCTCGCTCTACCTGTGCGACGAGGACGGCGAACAGGCGCAGTTGCACGCAGTTGCCAATATCGAAACCGATCAGCCCTTGAGTCCCTCGATACTGCGCGCCGACAGCAATTCGCCGCTGGCCCATTTCGTCACGCGCGATGCGCGGCCGCTGTTGCAGTTCCTCGACATCACGCCCTCCATGCACCCCCTGCCGATGGGCGCGTGGCGCATTCCGGCGCAGCAGCTCGCGGTGCTGTCGCTGGTCTCGCCCGATACGCGCGCGCCGCGCGCGGTGGTGGTGGCCGGGGTCAGCCCGCACAAGCGACTGGACGATGATCACATCACTTTCTTCCGCATGCTGGCCGACCAGATCATGCGTGCCCTGGGCGAAGCCTTCGCCCATCAGCAGGAAGACGATCGCATCAAGGCCTTGCAGACCCGTGCACGGGTCGCGCAGCAGGAGGAACGTCTGCGCATCGCACGCGATCTGCATGACACCCTGTTGCAGAGCGTGCAAGGCATGCAATTCATGCTGGAAGCCGGTCTCGACAAGGTCAAGGCCGGCGACCCTTCCGCGGCCGATCTGTTCACCCGCGCGCTGGCGGCCTCGGGCCACGCCGTGGCGGAAGGTCGTGAAGTGCTGTCGCTGCTGCGCTCCTCGTCCCACGGCGTGTATGAACTGTCGGCGCGCCTCGACAACCTGTGCGCTGAACTCACCACCGAAACGGATGCGCGCTGCGTGGTCGAGATCGAAGGCGCCGAGCGCAACGTCAACCCCAGCATCTCGAGCGAGATTCAGGTCATCTGTCGCGAGGCCGGCTTGAACGCGGTGCGTCATGCCAATGCGCGGGTCATCCGCCTCTATGCGAATTTCGGCGACGAACTCAGCATCGAAGTCAGCGACGACGGCGCCGGCATCGGCGATGAATACATGATCAACGGCCGACCAGGCCACTATGGCATCCGCGGCATGCGCGAACGCGCGGCCACCATCGGTGCGCAATTGCAACTGCAGCGGCGACTCGGCGGTGGCACCGCGGTAAGATTAACCTTGCCGGGCAGCTCGGCATATCTAGACTGAAGGACAGCACGTGTTGGCACAAAGCATCACCCCCTCCGCCATCCGCGTCATGTGCGTGGATGATCATCCGATTTTCCGCGAAGGCCTGTCCGCGGTCCTGGCCAATGACCCGGGCTTCGAACTGGTGGCCGAGGCCGGCAGCGGCGAAGAAGCGATCGAGAAGTTCCGCGCCCACCGCCCCGACGTGACCCTCATGGACCTGCGCCTGCCGGGCATCTCGGGCACCGAGGCCATCGCCGCCATCCGTGCCGAGTTCCCCGATGCGCGCATCGTGGTGCTCACCACCGAGACCGGCGACGTACCCATGCAGCGCACGCTCAATGCCGGCGCCAAGGGCTATGTGCTGAAGGGCATGGCGATGTCCGAATTGCTGGACATCATCCGCAGCGTCAACGCCGGCAAGACCCGCATTCCGGAGCGGGTCGCGACCCACATCGCTGAACACCTGACCGACAAGAATCTCTCGGCACGCGAACTCGAAGTGCTGAAACTGATTGCCGGTGGTCATCGCAACCGCGAAATTGCCCACAAGCTCTCGATCAGCGAAGAAACGGTCAAGATGCACGTGCGCAATATCATGGTGAAGCTCAACGCGAACGATCGCACTCACGCCGTGACCATTGCGGTGCGGCGCGGCTTCATCACCCTTTGATCTGAAGCGCGCTGCCGGCACGTGCCGCAGCGCGCTCCGCGCACGGAAGCCGTCGGCCGGCATCATCCTTGTCTGTGACCCCTCGCCCCGAGATCACTTTCACACGCGAAACCTGGCAGCACTGGCTGGCCCAGATCAAGGCTTTTGCGCGCGCGCCGGACGCCGGTCGTGTGGCCTGCACGCTGTTCGCGGTGGTCATCACCTTCGCGCTGGCAGGCAATGGCCTGAACGTGGTCAACAGCTATGTCGGGCGCAACTTCATGACCGCGCTCGCCGAACGCGATCACCACAGCTTCATTGCCCAGGCGCTGGTGTGGGTGGGCGTGTTCGCGCTGGCCACGTGCGTGACAGTGCTGGGCCGGTACTACGAGGACAGGCTGGGTCTGGTGTGGCGCAACTGGGCCACCACGCGCCTGCTCGAGCGCTACATGGCCAAGCGCAATTACCTCAAGGTCGCCACCTTCGCCGGCATCGAGAACCCCGACCAGCGCATCGCCGAGGACGTCAAATCCTTCACCACCGTCACGCTGTCCTTCGTGCTCATGATCTTCAACGGCAGTCTGACCGTGATCTCCTTTGCCGCGGTGCTGTGGACCATCAGCCCGGCGTTGTTCGGCGTCGGTGTGCTGTATGCCGCGGTCGGCACCCTGTTGAGCCTCCTGCTTGGCCGGCCGTTGGTGCGGCTCAATTACCAGCAACTCGATCGCGAGGCGGATTTCCGCGCGGCCCTGGTGCACGTCAAGGAAAACGCCGCGCTGGTGGCCTTGACCGGACGCGAGGGCAATTTCTCCGGCCACCTGCGCCGCCATCTCGATCATCTGGTCGAGAACGCCGGCCGTGTGATCGTGGTCCAGCGCAACCTGAGCTTTTTCACCACCGGTTACAACTGGCTCATCCAGCTCATCCCGGCCCTGATGGTCGCGCCTCTGTTCATGCGCGGCGATATCGAATTCGGTGTCATCACCCAGTCGGCGGTGGCCTTCACCCATCTGCTCGGGGCGTTTTCCCTGATTGTCACCCAGACCCAGTTGCTGTCCTCGTTGGCGGCGGTGGTGACACGGCTCGATGCCTTGATCATGGCCATCGACGATGACCACGACGCACACCACAAGGGCATCGTCACGCTCGAGGACGACAGTCGCCTCGCTTATGAGAATGTCACCATGCTGTCGGCCCATCGCCATCGCGTGCTGATAGCCGACCTCAATCTCGTGCTGTTGCCCGGTGCGCGGCTGTTGGTGCGCGGCGCGCAGAACGATGTGCGGGCAGTGCTGCTGCGCACCACCGCCGGCATACGCAAGTGGGGCCGCGGTCGCATCATCCGTCCACATAGCGCGCGGATGATGTTCGTCACCGAGCAACCCTATCTGCCCGACGGCACCTTGCTGGAACTGCTGCTGGCCGACGATCGCGATATCGCCGACGTGCAGTCCTATCGCGACACCGTGCTCGCGACCTTGCGCATGGTGGGCCTCGAAGCGGTGCTGGCGCGGTGTGTCGACATCGACACCGAACAGAAGTGGACTTCATTGCTGACCGTAGGCGAACAGCAATTGCTGGTCTGCGCGCGCGTGCTGCTGGCCGGGCCGCGCTTCGTCATGCTCGAACGATTGAGCGTGACCTTGGAACGCGCGACCATCCATCATCTGCTGGATCTGTTCGCCCAACGCGGCATCACTTACATCGTGCTCGAACCCGAGGCCGAGGATCTGGAACACTTCGAACTGGTGCTCGACCTCGCCGAGGGGGGCTCCTGGCAACTGCGACGCGTGGCCCAGGGCCAGTTGCAGACCAGTGGCGCCGCGCATGTCTGAGTGATGAGCGCTACGCTGCTCGACGACTTTCACGACCTCCGACCGTGGACCGCCATCGCGCCGGGCGCCGCGCAACTGCGCTTGACGCCACTCGCGGGCGAGGATGGGCCCGGGCTGCGCCTCGACTACGACCTCGGCGGTAACGGCTTCGTCATCGCGCGGCGCGCGCTGGCGCTGCATCTGCCGCAAGACTATGCCTTCACGCTGGAGACGCGCGGTGCCGGCGTCCAGCACATCGTCGAATTCAAACTGGTGGACGAGCATCTCGCCAATGTCTGGCGACTGCGCGACGAGCATTTCACGCTGCACGCGGCGTGGACACCATGGCGCATCGGGGCCGCAGACATCGGCTACGCCTGGGGCGCGCACCGCGCACGACGCCTCGCGCACTGTGACGCGCTGGAGCTCGCCATCGTCGGCGCCGGCCAGGGATCGCTGAGCCTGCGCAACCTGCGCCTGCTCGACGAAAGCTATCGCGGCACGCCCCGCGCCAGCGCATCGAGCGCGCTGCCCGGGCACGCGGCTGATTGCGTCTTGCAGGACGATGGGCACGGTTGGCGGAGCGCGTCCGGCGGCGCACAGCATCTGATGCTGGCTTTCGAAGCGGAACGTGCTTTCAGCGCTGTGCATATCGACTGGCTGCGCGATGCGCCGCCCCTGGCCTTCGCCATCGACATCGCCGATCGCGACGGCGAATGGCGGCAATGCTATCGCGCTGAAGGTCGACCGGGCCCGCGCAGCACCGTGCTGCTGCCCGGCACGCGAACCGCCGCTGTGCGCCTGCGCATCGATGCGGATGCGCAGGGCTGCGGCATACGTCATGTCGCTTTCGAGCCCTGGTATTCCGCACCCACGCTGTTGGACGGTTTGAGTGCGATGGCCATGGCTGCGCCGCGTGGCCAATACCCGAAGGCCCTGCGCGAAGAGCAGAGTTACTGGACCGTGACCGGCGCCGCCGCGGGTTCCGGCGTGGCCTTGCTCAACACCGAAGGCTTGCTGGAAGTCGACCACGGCGACTTCGCCATCGAAGCCTTCGTGCGTCTCGGCACGCGACTGTACAGCTGGGCCGATGTGCAGCTCGAAGCGACGCTGGAGGACGATTATCTGCCGCTGCCCTGCGTGCGCTGGCGCAGTCCGGATTTCACTTTGGAGGTAGCGCCGGTGATGACGGGCGCCGGCGCCGAGGCCAGCCTGAGCGTCGACTATCGTCTCACCAATCTCGGTGCGCAGACCTGCCGGTTCACGCTTTATCTCGTGGTGCGGCCCTATCTCGTCACGCCGGTGTGGCAGATCTGGCAAGGGCGCGGCGGCATCGCGCCGTTGCGCAGCCTGCGCGCAGACGCCCATGGGCTATACATCAATGACGAGCGCCGCGTGCACGGCACGACACCGGCCGATGCTTATGGGGCCAGCGGCTTTGCCGGTGGTGACCTCCTCGATGGCCTGCGCGAAGGCCGGCTCCCCTCTGCGACCGAAGCGACGGACCGCGATGCACTGGCGAGCGGCGTGCTCGCCTATGCCCTGCAGCTTGGCGCGGGGGACACGGGCATCATCGCCTGCACGGTGCCGGCACGCGGAGCCGCAGCGCAGGTGATAGCGCAGCCCGCCGCCCACCACGAAGCCCGTGCCGCATGGCGGGACCTGCTCGGCCCCTGCCCCATCACATTGCCCGCCGCGCATATGTCCGCGCTCCTGACGCTACGCACCGCCGCCGCGCACATCCTGGTCAATCGCGATGGCCCGCGTCTGCAGCCCGGCCCGCGGCGCTATGTGCGCGCCTATCTGCGCGACGCGGTGGGCATGGGCACGGCGCTCGCGCGCCTCGGCATCATGCAACCGCTCAAGGACCTGCTCGACTGGTACGGTCCCCATCAACGGGCGGACGGTGAACTGCCCGATGCCATCGACGATGACGGCCCCGAGTGGTTGCCCGAATACGATGCCTACGGACAATACCTGCATGGCGTCGCCGAGGCCCAACGCCTCGCCCCCGACGCGGACTTTCTCGCGCGGCAATGGCCCATCGTGCAACGCGTCCTCGCACGCCTTGAACAATTGCGCGCGCTGCGCTCGACTGACGACCAGCGCAACACGCCTTATTTCGGTGTGCTGCCCGAGTCCATGAGTCACGAAGGCTATATGGCGCAACCGGTGCACGCCTATTGGGATGACTTCTGGGCGCTGCGCGGCCTGCGCGATGCGGCATGGCTGGCGACGCAGGTCGGCGCGCAGGACGAAGCACGGCGGCTTGCAGAACTCGCCGCGCGCTTCGCCGCCGATCTGCATCGCTCGCTGGCGGCCAGCATGGCGCATCACGCCATCGATTTCATTCCCGGCTCGGTTGAACTCGGTGACTTCGACGCGACGGCCATCGCCGTGGCCCTGACCGTCGCCGACGATGGCGCACAGTTGCCGCGCGCCGCGCTGGACGCGACTTTCGATCGCTATCTCGCCATACGCGCCGCACGCCTCGAGTCCAGCGACTGGAGCAATTACAGCGCCTATGAAATCCGCATCGTCGGCGCGCTGATCCGTCTCGACCGCCGCGACGACGCGCTGCAGCTTCTGCACGCCCTGCTTGCGGACTGCCGTCCGCCCGCCTGGCGGCAATGGCCCGAGCAATCCTGGCGCGTATACGATGCGCCGGCATTTCTTGGCGACCTGCCCCATAGCTGGATAGGCGCCGAATACATCCATGCACTGACCAGTGCCTTTGCCTACGAGCGCCTTGCCGATGCCAGCCTGGTGCTCGCCGCCGGCGTGGACAGCTGCTGGCTGACGGGCGAAGGCGTGACCGTCAAGCAGCTCGTCACCCACCATGGCCTGCTCAGCTATCGGCTCTGGCGCGACGATGACGCGCGCATCGAAATGCGGATTGAAGCCGGCGTGCACGTGCCGCCGGGCGGCTTCACATTGATGCCACCGCTGCCTGCACGTCTGCGCGCCGTCACCGTCAATGGTCAGGCGCATCATGATTTCGATGACCACGCCTGTCGTTGCCACGCGCTGCCGGCGCATGTCGTTTTCTATTGTGGAGAAGCTCCCGCATGACCAGCCGCCTCGTGGCCAATGCCGCCGGATTGCGCATCAGCATGAATGCCAACGCGTCGGTGGCGCGTATCGATCACGAACAGATCATGCTGAATCTGTTTCGTGGCAACGCGCAGGAGGGCGGCCTCGCGAATATCCATCTGCGC
>Ga0208492_1000927_pt1 | contig 21504 bp, 14 predicted proteins | sample Subbioar_CSW14AB_FD_184820 | JGI IMG/M metagenome (GOLD analysis project Ga0208492, IMG submission 184820) | Serpentinite rock and fluid subsurface biosphere microbial communities from McLaughlin Reserve, California, USA - CR12Mar_CSW14AB (SPAdes) | ecosystem: Environmental > Terrestrial > Deep... | reverse complement strand
TTCGACGACGAAGCAGGCCAGCCGAAATCGACACGAAAAACCAAGTGCAAACCCTGAGCCCGTCAGGCTGCCTGGCTGTCGTCGAAACAGGGCGCCAGGGCACGCACCTCGACCGTGCACCACTGCGACGCCGGGCAGGCCTGGGCCAGGGCGATGGCCTCGTCCCGAGTGACGTTTTGCAGCAGGAAGAAGCCGCCCACCATCTCCTTGGCTTCGGCAAACGGGCCGTCGAGCAACTCGACCCGCCCTGCGGCACGGCTCACGCGCACGGCAGATGCCTGCGAAGAAAGCGACTCGACCGCCTTGAGCTTGCCCTTTTCCGCCAGCGACTCGGCAAAGCGCTGCATGCTGGCATGGGCCTCGCGGCCCTCGGCTTCGGTGCGCATGGCGCGTTGGCCGACGGGTTCGATGATCAACAACATGTACGACATGGGGCGGACTCTCCTTGCTGCGGTCGGCGTTGCGTTCTGCAGGCGCGACAATGCCGTCGGCATCCTACGCCGCCTCACCATGCCCCTCATCCAGGAAGACGAAGTCGAGATCACCGCCGTGCGGGCCCAGGGGGCCGGCGGACAGAACGTCAACAAGGTGTCTACCGCCATCCACCTGCGCTTTGACATCCGGGCCTCCTCGCTGCCCGAGGACATCCAGGCCCGGCTGCTGTGCCTGAACGACCGGCGCATCACCGCCAACGGCGTCATCGTGCTCAAGGCGCAGACCCACCGCAGCCAGGACATGAACCGCAGCGAGGCCTTGCAACGCCTGCAGGAGATGGTCGACAGCGTGGCCACGGTGCCGCCCGCGCGCAAGCCCACGAAACCCACTCGCGCATCGCAGAGGCGGCGCGTGGAAGGCAAGCGTCAGCGCAGCGAGGTCAAGGCGCTGCGCGGCTCGGTTCGCGACTGATCAGGCCAGATCAACCGGCCGCCAGCCAGCCCGCAAGCTCTGCAGCCGACTTCACTCCCAACTTCGAGAACACGCGCGCCCGGTGCACCTCCACCGTGCGCACGGCGATGTGAAGCTCGTCAGCGATGACCTTGTTGAGCTTGCCCACGGCCACGCGTTGCATGACCTCACGTTCGCGCTCACTGAGGCTGGCCAGGCGGGCCTGACGCTCCAGGGCCGCGGCGTTGTCGGCCACCGAGGCCGCTTCCACCGCCATGGCCTGCTCCAGCCGGTCGACCAGGGTGTTGTCGCTGTAGGGCTTCTCCAGGAAGTCGAAGGCGCCCTTCTTGAGGGCCTCGACCACCATGGGGATGTCGCCATGACCGCTCAGAAAGAGCACCGGGTTGGGCAACCCCAGGCCGATCAGCGACTCGTGCAATTGCAAGCCCGAGACAGGCTCCATGCGCACGTCGAGCAGGAACACCCCGCGGATGGGCCGGGGCGACTGCTGCAGATGAGCCAGCAGCGAGGCCGCGCCGTCGAAGGACAGCACGGGCAGCCCCCGCGAGCCCAGCAGGAAGCTCAGCGCGTCGCGCACCACGGCGTCGTCATCGACCAAGTAGACCCAGGCGGGGCCATTGGCGCCACCGAAAGAGGCGGAGGGGAAAGCGCCGGGTGCGTTCATGCTTCGGTCTCCAGTGGGGTGGGGTCACCAACGTGGTCGTCGTCTTCGGACGCTGGCGGCACCAACGGCAGGCTGAAAGAGAACGCCGCGCCACCGCCAGGCACATCGACGCAATCGAGTGCCCCGTAATGCAACTCGACGATGGAGCGGCAGATCGCCAGCCCCATGCCCATGCCATCGGACTTGGTGGTGAAGAACGGGGCGCACAACGTGGTCACGGTCTGCCCGTGCAGGCCAGGGCCGCTGTCGGTCACCGTCACGCGCACGAAAGACGACGCAGGTGCCCCCTCTCCCGCCGGCGCGGCATGCACGGCCTCGGCCTGGATGCGGATGCGGCGGGGCGCTTGCTGGAGCGCCATCGCGTCACAGGCGTTGCGCACGAGGTTGGCCACGACCTGCTCGATGAGCACCGGATCGGCCACGACCTGTGGCAAGCCGGAAGGCACCTCGTTGTGCACCTCCACGCCCAGTCGAGAGATCTCGCGGCGCAGCAGGCTCAGCCCCGAAGCCACCACCTCGTCGATGGCGCAGGGCTCGCGCTGGGGCTCGCGTCGCGTGAGGAACTCGCGGATGCGCTTGACGATGCGCGCGGCCTGCCCTGCCTGCTCGCCCTGGCGCTGCAGGGCCTTGAGCACGGGCTCGGGCACCTCTGGCCGGCCCGACAGCGCGTTCAGCAGGCCCGTGTTGTAGCTGGTGATGGCCGACAGTGGTTGGTTGAGCTCGTGCGCCAGCGTGGAGGCCACTTCGCCCAGCATCGTCAGGCGGGCCTGGTGGGCCACCGCCTCCATCTGGCGACGCTCGCGCTCCTCCAAGTGCTTGCGCTCGGTGATGTCCACGATGGATGCCATCCAGCCGATCTGCACGCCCTGCGCGTCCACCAGCGGGGCCTCGTAGACCATGACCTCGACGATGCGGCCGTCTCTGTGCTGCCAGCGCGACTCATAGCCCCCGCGCGGGGCCTGACCGGCCATGTTGCGCAGGTGGCGGCGCATGCTCTGATCGAGCTCGTCGGGCACCCAGTAGGGCATGGGCGGCAACAGCCCCACCAGCTCTTCAGGCTGGTAGCCCACCATGTCGGCCATGGTCTTGTTGACGTAGACCAGGCGGCCATCGAGGTCGCGGGCGCGGATGCCCACAGCCAGCGAGTCCTCCATCGCGGTTCGCCATGCGGCCTCGGTGCGCCACGCTTCTTCGGCACGCGAGACGCTGCGCATCTGTTTGCGCAACATGAAAGAAGCCCCGGCGATCAGGCCCAGGAAGCCCAGCATCAGCGCAACCGGCAGCGTGCGCCACCAGGGCGCCACGCGTTCGTGAGAGGTCAGCTCCAGCCACACGCCCGGCAAGGACGATCCCAGCGAAACGCGATACCACGCCAGGGCCTCGTCTCGAGGGCTTTCCACGGTCGCGGCAATCACGTCGTCGCTCTGATCCACCAGCCGGATGTCGTACTTGCTGGCCAGCCACCAGGGCACCTTCTGCCGCAGCAGCGCCGCGGCGGAGAACCTCGCCACCAGCAAACCGCCAGGGTGGTCGCTCGCGCTGTGCAAGGTCACCGACAAGTGGCCCGTCAGGCCACCGTCGTCGCTCAACTGGCGCCGCGTGTCGCCAACAGCGGCGACGTCCTCAGGCTGGTGTGCCTGGATGCGGCCGTCGGGGCCCAACCAGGTCACGCTCACCCAGAAGCGCCGCAGGCCATCGAGCACCACCGGGTGGCTGGCGAACACCTCGGGCCTGAGCCGACCGGCATCGATGATGTCGCCCAGCATGCGCAACTGTGCGAGCTCGCCATCGAGCCGACCGTTGATCTGCGCTTCCAGTGACAGGGCGTCCGAGATCATTTCCTCGCGCTGGGAAGTCAGGCTGGCCTGCTCCTGGCTGCGCAGCCAGAACATCACGCCCACCACCACCATCAGCGACAGGACCAGCGGCCAGGCCCACAGCGTCTTGAGCGAGCGCACAGGCGAGCCGAACAGCCTCAGCCGCGGCTGAGGGGGCACAGACAAGGCGGGACGCGGCGGGACGCTGACGGGTGGACTCACGGCACCTGGGGTAAACGAGTGCATGGATGACACCCAGTCTAGGCCTTCGCGGCCCTCAAACCCCTCCGCAGGGCCGTGAATGTGGATCTCCACAATCCCCCCCACAGACGGGGGTGGAGAACAATTTCCCCATCACACAACGGAGACCCCTCATGCGCTCTCGCCCCACCACCCAATCCCTGCGCCGCGGCCTGCTGGCACTCGCAGCCACCGCCGCCCTGCTGCCCACCGCTTTCGCTCAAAGCCCCATCGTCATCAAGTTCAGCCACGTGGTGGCCATCGACACGCCCAAGGGCAAAGCCGCCGAGTTCTTCGCCAAGCGCGCGGCCGAACTCACCAAGGGCAAGGTCAAGGTCGAGGTCTACCCCAACAGCCAGCTCTACAAGGACAAGGAAGAGATGGAGGCCCTGCAACTGGGCTCCGTTCAGATGCTGGCTCCGTCGCTGTCGAAGTTCGCCCCCCTGGGCGTGAAGGAATTCGAAGCGTTCGACCTGCCCTTCATCTTCGACGACTACAACGACCTGCACGCCGTCACGCAAGGCCCGGTGGGCGCCAAGCTGCTCAAGAAGCTCGAGTCGCGCGGCATCACCGGCCTGGCCTACTGGGACAACGGCTTCAAGGTGATGTCGGCCAACAAGCCGCTCAAGGCCGTTGAAGACTACAAGGGCGTGAAGATGCGCATCCAGTCCTCCAAGGTGCTGGACGCCCAGATGCGCTCTGTGGGCGCCCTGCCCCAGGTGCTGGCCTTCTCTGAAACCTACCAGGCGCTGCAGACCGGCGTGGTCGATGGCACCGAGAACCCGCCCTCCAACCTCTACACGCAAAAGATGCATGAGGTGCAGAAGCACCTGAGCGTCACCAACCACGGCTACCTGGGCTACGCCGTCGTCGTGAACAAGAAGTTCTGGGACGGTCTGCCCGCCGACATCCGCGCCGCGCTGACCAAGGCCATGGCCGAATCCACCAAGGTGGCCAACGACACCGCCTTCGCCGACAACCAGGACGCCCTGGCCAAGGTCAAGGCTGCCGGCAAGACCACCATCTACCAGCCCACCCTGGGCGAGCGCTTCCTGCTCAAGAAGGCCATGTTCCCGGTGCACAAGCAGATGTCCTCGCGCATTGGCGAAGAGACCATCAACGAGATCTACAAGGCCACCAACTTCGATCCCACCAAGATGTGATCGACGTGGGCTGACCGCGCTGCTGGCCCACGTTCCGACGTGGGCCATTTTTTCGACCCCTGCTGACCTCACACACTAGGAGAGCCCATCATGAAATGGCTCGATCACCTGGAAGAGTGGATCATCGCGACCTTCATGGGCGCGGCCACCCTCATCATCTTCATCTCCGTGGTGCACCGCTACCTCGTGGGATTCAACAGCCCCATGCAGGACTGGCTGCTGAGCCTGAACCTGGCCTGGGCCCAGGAAGCCACCATCTACCTGTTCGTGTGGATGGCCAAGTTCGGCGCAGCCTATGGCGTGCGCACCGGCATCCACGTTGGTGTGGACGTGCTCATCAACCAGCTCAAGCCCGAGAACCGCAAGAAGTTCGTCCTGTTCGGCTTGTTGGCCGGTGCGCTGTTCACCGGTGCCGTGGCCACCATGGGCGCGGGCTTCGTCTGGCACAACGGCGCCAACTACGCCTTCCACAGCTGGCTGGGCATGGACGTATCGGAAATGATCGAAGGCCCCACCACCCCGGACCTGGAGTGGCCGACCTGGATCATCTACTGCGCCATCCCCCTGGGCTCTTCCCTGATGTGCTTCCGTTTCCTGCAGGTGGCCTGGAACTTCGCCAAGACCGGTGAGTTGCCCCACCACGACCACGGTCACGTGGACGGCCTGGACGAAGAAACCGAACCAGCCAAGGCCTGAAGGAGACAACCATGAGTGGCATCATCATTTTCACCCTGCTGCTGGTCCTCATGCTGACCGGCATGCCGATCTCCATATCGCTGGGCCTGACCGTGCTGACCTTCATCTTCGGGTTCACGAATGTGCCCGTGGAGTCGGTGGCGCTGAAATTGTTCACCGGCATCGAGAAGTTCGAGATCATGGCGATCCCTTTCTTCATCCTGGCGGGCAACTTCCTCACCCACGGCGGTGTGGCCAAGCGCATGATCAACTTCGCCACCAGCATGGTGGGCCACTGGCACGGTGGCCTCGGCCTGGCCGGCGTGGTGGCTTGTGCGCTGTTCGCCGCCGTCTCGGGCTCCTCGCCTGCAACGGTGGTGGCCATCGGCTCCATCTTGCTGCCGGCGATGGTCAAGGCGGGCTTTCCAAACAAGTTCGGCGCCGGCATCATCACCACCTCGGGCGCCCTGGGCATCCTGATCCCACCGTCCATCGTGATGGTGATGTACTCGGTGTCGACCAACACCTCGGTGGGCGCCCTGTTCATGGCCGGCGTCATCCCCGGCCTGATGCTGGCTTTCCTGCTGGGGCTCACTTCGTGGTGGCGCGCCCGCAAGTTCGGCTACCCCCGCCTGCCCAAGGCCACGTTCGGTGAACGCCTGAAGGCGCTGCGCGAATCTTTCTGGGGCCTGATGCTGATCGTCATCGTGATGGGCGGCATCTACACCGGCATGTTCACGCCCACCGAAGCCGCCGCCATGAGCGCCGTCTACGCCTTCATCATCGCCGTGTTCGTCTACAAGGACCTGAGCCTGAAAGACGTGCCGCGTGTGCTGCTGAACTCGGCCAACATGAGCGCGATGCTGCTCTACATCATCACCAACGCGGTGCTGTTCAGCTTCGTGCTGGCCAACGAGAACATCCCGCAGCAACTGGCCGACTGGCTGGTGGGCATGGGCCTGGGGCCGATCGCCTTCCTTCTGGTGGTCAACATCCTGCTGCTGGTGGCCGGCAACTTCATGGAGCCCTCTTCGATCGTGCTGATCATGGCGCCCATCCTGTTCCCGGTGGCCATGAAGCTGGGCATCGACCCCGTTCACTTCGGCATCCTGATCGTGGTGAACATGGAAGTCGGCATGTGCCACCCGCCGGTGGGCCTGAACCTCTATGTGGCCTCGGGCATCACCAAGATGGGCATCACCGAGCTCACGGTGGCCGTGTGGCCGTGGCTGCTGACCATGCTGGGCTTCCTGGTGCTGGTGACCTACTACCCACCTCTGTCGTTGTGGCTGCCCAATCTGTTGATGAAGTGAGTCACTGAAGCCTTGCTTTGACCCAGTTGCCGCCTCGGTCTTCCCCGTGGTGGCAAGAGGGCTGGCACGATGTTTGATGCGATCCAGCATCCATCGGCCAGCCTTCTTTTTTGCCCATGCCCCAACGCACACCCGACCAACCTCGCGCCAGCAAGTCGCCCAAATCGAGCAAAGCGACCAAGGCCGTTGCCAGCTCCAGCGCTGTCACCGCTCCCCTGCTCAGGGACGTGCGCCTGCTGGGCAAGCTGCTGGGCGACGTCATCCGCGAACAGGAAGGCCAGGCTACCTTCGATCTGATCGAGAAAATCCGCCAGCTGGCCGTGGCCTACCGCGGTCGCCAGGACGCCCAGGCCGGCAAGGCGCTCGATCGCCTGCTCAACAACCTGTCGGCCGACCAGAGCGTGTCTGTCATCCGGGCCTTCAGCTACTTTTCCCACCTGGCCAACCTGGCGGAAGACCGGCACCAGGTCCGCCAGGCCAGCCTGGCGGGCACGCGCCCAGCGATGGGATCGATCCAGGCAGCGCTGGAGCGACTGGACGCGGCGGGCGTGCGCTCGGACGACATCGCCAGGCTGCTGCAAGGCGCCTACCTGTCGCCAGTGCTGACCGCGCACCCGACGGAGGTGCAGCGCAAATCGATCCTCGACGCCGAACGGGCGGTGGCGGAGTTGCTCACGCGACTGGATCAGGCCCCGGCTGGTGGCGCCCACGAGGTCGAGCAAGCCTTGCGCGCCCGCGTCACCCAGCTCTGGCAGACGCGCATGCTGCGCTACACCAAGCTCACCGTGGCCGACGAGATTGAAAACGCGCTGAGCTACTACCCACTGACCTTCCTGCGCGAGATCCCGCGCCTGTATGAGCAGATCGAAGCCGCCTTGCCCGGGAGGGACATCGCACCTTTCCTGCGCATGGGTCACTGGATCGGCGGCGACCGGGACGGCAACCCCAACGTCACCGCTGAAACCCTGCGGCTGGCCCTGTCTCGCCAGAGCGAGGTGGCCCTGCGCCACCACCTGCGCGAGATCCATGAACTGGGTGCCGAGCTCTCGATGTCGGGCCACCTGATCGAGGTCTCGACCGAGATGCGCGCCCTGGCCGACCGATCACCCGACCACAACCCCCACCGCAGCGACGAGCCCTACCGCCGCGCGCTCACGGGTGTCTACGCCAGGCTGGCGGCCACGCTGCAGGAGCTGACCGGCACCGAGGCCTTGCGCCACGCTGTCGCACCCGAAGCCCCCTACGAGCGCGCCGAAGACTTCCTGAGCGACCTGCAGACCGTGGACGCTTCGCTGCGCGCCCACCACGCGTCGGCCATCGCCGACCTGCGCGTTCGTCCCCTGATCCGGGCCGTGCAGGTCTTCGGCTTTCACCTCGCCACACTGGACCTGCGCCAAAGCTCGGACCAGCACGAACTCGTGATCGGTGAACTGCTGGCCCGGGCCGAAGTCGAGCCCGACTACGCTTCGCTGGACGAAGAAGCCAAGCAGGCCCTGTTGTGTCGGCTGCTCAACGAGGCCCGCCCACTGCGGGTTCACCAGGCGGCCTACTCCGACCTCGCCCAGAGCGAGCTGGCCATCTTCGAGACCGCCGCCCAGGCCCGCCGCCGCTACGGCACGCAGGCGCTGAGGCACTGCATCATTTCGCACACCGAAACCGTCAGCGACCTGCTGGAGGTACTGTTGCTGCAGAAAGAGTGCGGCCTGATGCATGGCACGCTGCACGGCCACGACGCCAGGGTCGAGCTCATCGTGGTGCCCCTGTTCGAGACCATCGCCGACCTGCGCCACGCCGAAGGCATCATGCGAGGCTTCTACGCGGTGCCGGGCATCGCGGAGCTGATCCAGCGCTCCGGGGCCGAGCAAGACATCATGCTTGGCTACAGCGACAGCAACAAGGATGGCGGCTACTTCACCAGCAACTGGGAGCTGTACCAGGCCGAGATCCGGCTGGTTGCGCTCTTTGACAAGCTGCAGAGCCACCATGGCATCCGCCTGCGCCTGTTCCACGGACGGGGCGGCACCGTGGGGCGTGGCGGCGGCCCATCGCACCAGGCCATCCTGGCCCAGCCCCCCGGCACGGTGAACGGGCAGATCCGCCTGACCGAACAAGGCGAGGTCATCGCATCCAAATACGCCAACCCCGATATCGGCCGCCGCAACCTCGAGACCCTGGTCTCGGCCATGCTGGAAGCCAGCCTGCTCAAGCCCCATCGTCCCGTGCCGGGCACCTTCCTGCAAGCCGCGCAATCCCTGTCCGAAGCCAGCATGGCGGCCTACCGCAAGCTGGTCTACGAAACCGACGGCTTCACCGATTACTTTTTCTCGGCCACCCCCATCCGCGAGATCGCCGAGCTCAACATCGGCTCGCGCCCCGCTTCGCGCAAGGCCAGCCGGCGCATCGAGGACCTGCGTGCCATCCCCTGGGGCTTTTCGTGGGGGCAATGCCGCGTGGCCCTGCCCGGCTGGTTCGGCATGGGCAGCGCCTTCGAAGCCTTCCTGAGCGCTCCGGGCACCGAGCGCAAGGCGCAACTCGCCTTGCTGCAACGCATGCACAAGCAATGGCCGTTCTTTCGCACCTTGCTGTCCAACCTGGAGATGGTGCTGGCCAAGAGCGACCTCGCCATCGCCGAGCGCTACGTCAGCCTGGTCGAAGACAAGAAGCTGGGCAAACGCATCATGGCGACCATCCGCGCCGAGTGGGAGCGCACGTCCACGCATTTGCGCCTGATCACCGAGTCGCGCGAGCACCTGGCCAGCCAGCCTGAACTCGCCAGCTTCCTGGCCTACCGGCTGCCTTACGTCGACCCGCTCAACCACCTTCAGGTCGAGCTCATGCGACGCTACCGCCAACATGCCTTGGACACCAAAGCAGGCCCGGATGCGTCAGAGCGAGTTCAGCGAGGCATCCACCTGTCCATCAACGGGGTGGCGGCAGGATTGCGCAACACGGGCTGAAAGATCGCCCTTACAATGCGCGACTGCCAGGAGAGAACCCCCGCGCCATGAAAGTGGCACGCAGGGGGTCGCCGAAGGCGCAGGGCCCCACCGGCAACGGTGTGCTGGCCCGAACGCTCAGGCAAAAGGACTGGCAAACACGGCTTCGGCCGTGATCCTCACTGGAGAGAGTCGGGTAGCGCCGCACACCGTGCGTCACCAGCCCGGCCACCGAAGGGGCAAGCCTTAACCGCGGTCGCATCGGCTGCGAGGGGTCAATCTCTCAGGTAAAGCGGACAGCGAGGGCAAGCGGAAGTTCGTCGTTTCAGGCACCCCGTGGCTGAAGCGGCAGGACGCATCAACACCCTGCCCTCCCGGCCACACCAGCCGGCATTTGCCATGTCCGACGTTTCCACCGCGCCCCTGCTGACCACCCCGCTGCACGCCCTGCACATCGAACTCGGCGCCAAGATGGTGCCCTTCGGTGGCTACGACATGCCCGTGCAGTACGCCAGCGGCATCCTCGCCGAGCACAAGCACACCCGCGCCGCAGCCGGCCTGTTCGACGTCTCGCACATGGGCCAGGTGCTGCTCAGCGGCCCCGGCGCCGACGCCGCCCTCGAAACACTGGTGCCCGTCGACATCGTCGACCTGGCGGTGTTCAAGCAGCGCTACGCCTTGTTCACCAACGACCAGGGCGGCATCCTCGACGACCTGATGGTCACCCGCCGCGAAGACGACCTCTTCGTGGTCGTCAACGCCGCCTGCAAGGCTCAGGACATCGCCCACCTGCAGTCGAAGATCGGCCACCTGTGCACCGTCACGCCGCTGCCTGATCAGGCCCTGCTGGCCCTGCAAGGCCCTGAGGCCGTGACAGCTCTGGCGCGACTCAACGCCGATGTGCAAAAGCTCGTGTTCATGACCGGCGGCCACTTCTCGCTCGACGGCATCGACTGCTTCGTCACGCGCTCGGGCTACACCGGTGAAGACGGCTTCGAGATTTCTGTTCCAGCAGACAAGGCCGAGCAGCTCGCCCGCGCCCTGCTGGCCCAACCCGAAGTCAAACCCATCGGCCTGGGTGCGCGCGACACGTTGCGCCTGGAAGCGGGCCTGTGCCTCTACGGCCACGACATCGACACCACCACCACCCCGGTGGAGGGCAGCCTGACCTGGGCGATCCAGAAGGTGCGCCGCGCTGGCGGGGCCCGCGCTGGTGGCTACCCGGGTGCCGCCGTCATCGACGCCCAACTGGCTCAGGGCGCGGCCCGCAAGCGCGTGGGCCTGATCAGCACGGAGCGCATGCCCGTGCGCGAAGGCGCCAAGGTCGTTGACGCCAGCGGCGCCGAGATCGGCGTCGTCACCAGCGGCTCGCTCGGCCCCAGCCTGAACCAGCCCGTGGCCCTGGCCTACGTCGGCACCGCCACCGCCGCCGTCGGCACCGCCGTCTTCGCCCTGGTGCGCGACAAGAAGGTGCCCATGACGGTCACCAGCACCCCCTTCGTGCCGAACCGCTACCACCGCGGCTGAGTGATCAATGGCTGAGCGACAATCCCGCCCGTTCGGCTCCCACCCATTTTTTTGTATCCCCCAAGGACGTCCACCATGACCATCAAGTACACGCCCGACCACGAATGGCTGCAGATCGAAGCCGATGGCACCGCCATCGTCGGCATCACCCACCACGCCCAGGACGCCCTGGGTGACGTGGTCTTCGTCGACCTGCCCGCCGTGGGCACCACCTTCAAGGCCAAGGACGTGGCCGGTGTGGTCGAGTCCGTCAAGGCCGCTGCCGACGTCTACATGCCCATCGACGGCGAGATCACCGAGGTCAACGAAGCCCTGCGCGACGACCCGGCCCTGGCCAACACCGACCCCACCGGCGCCGGCTGGTTCTTCAAGGTCAAGTTCGCCAACGCCGCCCAGCTCGACGCCCTGCTGGACAAGACCGGCTACGACGAGCTGTTGAAAAACGCCTGACGCGAGCCGCCTTGCGCGACCTGGGGAGCGGCCCTGAGCCCGCCGCCCCCTTTGACACCACCCGACGCCGAACACCATGAGCCACGCCGCCCTGTCCTCCTTGCCCGACCTGTCGCAACTCGAAAACGCGACCGAATTCCAGGCCCGCCACCTGGGCCCCTGGGACGCCGAACAGGCGCAGATGCTCAACGTCATCGGCGTGGCCTCGCGCCAGGCGCTGGTCGAGGCCATCGTGCCGCCGACCATCCGCCGCAGCGCCCCGATGGACCTGCCCGCCGCGCTCTCGGAAGCCCAGGCGCTGGCCGAACTCAAGGCCATCGCCCAGCAGAACCAGGTGCTGCGCAGCTACATCGGCCAGGGCTACTTCAACACGCTCACGCCCGGCGTCATCCTGCGCAACATCCTCGAGAACCCCGCCTGGTACACCGCCTACACGCCCTACCAGGCCGAGATCTCGCAAGGCCGCATGGAAGCCCTGGTCAACTTCCAGACCATGGTCACCGACCTGACGGGCATGGCGATCGCCAATGCCTCGATGCTCGACGAGGCCACCGCCGCCGCCGAAGCCATGACCCTGGCTGCGCGCGTGGGCAAGAGCCAGTCCCAGCGTTTCGTGGTCGCCCACGACGTGCTGCCGCAGAACCTCGAGGTGATCCAGACCCGCGCCAAGCCCCTGGACATCACCATCGACGTGGTCCACGCCACCGATCTGGTCCGTCACCTCGAAACCAACGACTGCTTCGGCGCCCTGCTGCAGTACCCCGGCGTCAACGGCCAGGTCCGTGACCTCAAGCCCCTGATCGATGCGCTGCACGCCAAGGGCGCGATGGCCATCGTCGCCGCCGACCTGCTGGCTTTGACCCTGCTGACCTCGCCCGGCGAGCTCGGCGCCGACATCGCCTGCGGCACCACCCAGCGCTTCGGCATGCCCATGGGCAACGGTGGCCCGCACGCCGGCTACCTGGCCACGCAGGACGCCTTCAAGCGCTCGCTGCCCGGCCGCCTCGTCGGCGTCAGCGTCGACGTCCATGGCAACCCCGCCTACCGCCTGGCCCTGCAGACCCGCGAGCAGCACATCCGCCGCGAAAAGGCCACCTCCAACATCTGCACGGCCCAGGTGCTGCCGGCCGTTGTGGCCAGCATGTACGCCGTCTACCACGGCCCCGAGGGCCTCAAGCGCATCGCCCAGCGCGTGACCGCCTACGCCTCCATCCTGGCGGCGGGCCTCAAGCAGCTCGGCCGCGAGCTGCTGCACGACACCTGGTTCGACACCCTGCACGTGCGCTGCGCCAGCCCGGCCGAGCGCGACCAACTGCTTGCCGCTGCGGTGGCCAAGGGCATGAACCTGCGCGCCGCCAGCGCCGACACCCTGGGCATTTCGCTGGACGAAACCACCACCCGCGCCGACCTGGCCGACCTGCTGAGCGTGTTCGCCGCTGGCAAGGCAGTGCCCAGCGTCGACAAGCTGGCCGCCAGCGCCACCATCGGCCTGCCCGAAGGCCTGCGCCGCACCAGCGCCTTCCTGACGCACCCGGTGTTCAACACCCACCACTCCGAGACGGAGATGCTGCGCTACATCCGCGCCCTGTCCGACAAGGACCTGGCCCTGGACCGCACCATGATCCCGCTGGGCTCGTGCACCATGAAGCTCAACGCCACCAGCGAGATGATCCCCATCACCTGGCCGGAGTTCGCGCACATCCACCCGTTCGCGCCGCGTGACCAGCTCAAGGGCTACGAGTTGCTCGACCAGCAGCTGTGCGCCTGGCTGTCGCAAGCCACGGGCTACGCCGGCATCAGCCTGCAGCCCAACGCCGGTTCGCAAGGCGAGTACGCAGGCCTGCTCATCATCAAGGCGTACCACGAGTCGCGCGGCGAAGGCCACCGCGACATCTGCCTGATCCCTGAAAGCGCCCACGGCACCAACCCCGCCAGCGCCCAGATGGTCGGCATGAAGGTGGTGGTCACCAAGTGCGACGCCAACGGCAACGTCGACCTCGACGACCTGCGCGCCAAGTGCGAGGCGCACAGCGCCAACCTGGCCGCCGTGATGATCACCTACCCCTCGACCTACGGCGTGTACGAAACGCGCGTGACCGAGCTGTGCAAGCTGGTGCACGAACACGGCGGCCGCGTCTATGTGGACGGCGCCAACATGAACGCGCTGGTCGGCCTGGCCGCACCGGGCCAGTTCGGCGGCGACGTCAGCCACCTCAACCTGCACAAGACCTTCTGCATCCCCCATGGCGGTGGCGGCCCCGGCGTCGGCCCCGTCTGCGTGGTCGATGACCTCGTGCCCTTCCTGCCGGCCCACCGCTCGGCCGGCATCGGCAGCGAGCAGCAAGTGGGCGCCGTCTCGGCCGCCCCGCTGGGCAACGCCGCTGTGCTGCCCATCAGCTGGATGTACATCCGCATGATGGGTCCCGACGGCCTGACGGCAGCCACCGAAGTCGCCATCCTCAACGCCAACTACGTGGCCGCCCGCCTGGCCGACCACTACGACATCCACTTCAGCGGCGGCAGCAGCGTCGTCAAGGGTGGCGGTGTGGCGCACGAGTGCATCCTCGACCTGCGCCCCCTGAAGGACAGCAGCGGTGTGTCGGCCGAAGACGTGGCCAAGCGCCTGATCGACTACGGCTTCCACGCCCCCACGCTGAGCTTCCCCGTGGCCGGCACCCTGATGGTCGAGCCCACCGAAAGCGAATCGCAGGCCGAGCTCGACCGCTTCTGTGACGCCATGATCGCCATCCGCGAAGAAATTCGCGCGGTGGAAGACGGCCGACTGCACCGCGAAGACAACCCGCTCAAGCACGCCCCCCACACCGCGACGACGCTGTTGAGCGGTGAGTGGACACACGGCTACAGCCGCGAGCAGGCCGCCTACCCCGTGGCCAGCCTGCGCCAGCAGAAGTACTGGTCGCCGGTGGGCCGCGTGGACAACGTCTACGGCGACCGCAACCTGTTCTGCAGCTGCCTGCCCATCTCGGCAGACGCCTGACACCACACATGCCCAGGTGAACAACGTGGTCTTTGCCCGGCAGCCCAAGCCGCACCAAGACAATGCATGTTCGTCCGCCGGGCTCGGTGTGCGGTAGTCGTTTCACGACGGGCCCCTTCACGCTTGGCACCGGATCGCCTCCGGTGCCCCCATGCAGGAGGCCTGATGGCTGCCGCGATCACGCAAGGGCCCCAGACCGGGTTCCCTTCCCCCACGGGCGCCAGCCTGGAGCTCGCCCTGCACGCCGCGCATGCCGGCGTCTGGGAGTGGAACCTGCGAACCGATGAGAACCGCTGGACCGAGGAGGTCTGGCGCCTCTACGGTCTCAGCCCGGGCGCGCAACCGCCCACCTTCAACACCTGGCTGTCCAGCGTTCACCCCGATGACCGGGACCACGCCGTGCGCACCGTCAGCGAGGCCCGACGTGCGGGCGCCCCGTTCGAAACCACCTGGCGCACCCACCCCGATCGTGGGCCCATTCGCTGGATCCTCAGCCGGGGCCAGCCCGGCCTGCTCACCCGCGACGGCCCGACGCACTACGTCGGCATCGTCATGGACATCACCTCGCAGAAGCAGGCCGAGGACAGGATCCAGCGGCTCAACACCCAACTGGCCGAACGCGTGGCCGACCGCACGGCGGCCCTGACCGAACACCAGCGCCTGCTTCAGACCATCCTGGATGGCGTGCCCGGCCTGATCGCTTACTGGGACGCCAGCCTGCACAACCGCTTCGCCAACCACGCCTACGGAGAATGGTTCGGCATGCCCCCGCAGGACATCCACGGGCGGCACATCAGCGAAGTCCTGGGCGCCGACCTTTACGAACTCAATCGGCCCAACATCGAAGCGGCCCTGCGCGGCGAACGCCAGTGCTTCCTGCGCGACCTGCCCGTGCCGGGGCACCCCGGTTTGTCCCGCGTCAGCGAGGCCCACTACCTGCCTGACTTCGATGGTGACGAGGTCAAAGGCTTCCTGGTCCTCGTGCTCGACGTCACCGACGCCAAGCGCGCCGAACAGACTGCCAAAGCAGCCAGCCAGGCCAAATCAGATTTCCTCTCCAATGTCAGCCACGAGTTGCGCACCCCGCTGAACACCATGTTCGGCCTGGCCCAGATCGGCTTGAAGGAAGGCGCCAACTCGGCTTGCGCAGGCACTTTCCGACAGATCCTCGAATCCGGCCAGCACCTGTTGTCGCTCATCGACGAGGTGCTCGACTTCTCCAAGATCGAGGCCGGCAAGATGCACCTGCACCTGGGCGTGGTCGACATCGGCCGGCTGATCGAGCAGGTGCTGGGCGTGACCGCCTTGCGGGCATGCAGCAAGGGCATCCGGTTGGTGATCGACGAATCCGTCGACGTGCCGGCTCAAACGCTGGGCGACGCCAAACGCCTGACCCAGATCCTCGTCAACCTGCTCGCCAACGCGATCAAATTCACCGACCAAGGCGAAGTGCGGCTGGGCCTGAGACGCCGTGGCGGCGTTCTCCAACTTTCGGTCAGCGACACGGGCATGGGCATCCCATCGGAACGACTGGCGGATCTGTTCCAGCCTTTCGTGCAGGTGCACGACACGCAAGGGGGCCAGGCGGGCAGCGGTCTGGGCCTGGCCATCTGCAAGCGCCTGGTCGAACTCATGGGCGGAGACATCGACGTTCAAAGCGAACGCGGCCGGGGCACGAGCTTTCATGTGACGCTGCCGTTGAAGGAGGCGGCCCCCGCGCAGTGGGCCCCGCTGTCCGACCTCATTCTGATCGGGTTCCCGGCAGACGAGCGCGAGGCCCTGCTCGATCAACTGCGGCAACGGGGCTGCCCGGCCTGCTGGAACGACACCTTGCCCGAAGCCCTGCCCGTGCGCGCCACGCTGCTGCTGCACCAGCGCGCCTTGAGCAGCCACCCGACGGCCTTGCTCGACGAGCGGCTCGCCTCGGGGCAAACGGTGATCGTGCACCTGCCAGACGTTGGCAGCCGGCCTGTGGGCCAGGACGGCTCGCCCTTGTCCATGGATGCCACCTTGCTGAGCGGGCCGCTCTCGCCCTTGAGGCTGCTGCACGTGCTCACCCACCACCCGCGACAGCACGCTCGAGCCGGTCTGCGCCGGCTGGCCGGCCTTCGCCTGCTGGCCGCCGAAGACAACCCGGTGAACCGGTTGATCCTCGGGCAGATGCTGGAGGCAGAAGGCGCAGCCATCGAGTTCGCCTTCGATGGCGCCCAGGCGGTCGAGCGCATCGAGCAGGGGCCGGCCAACATCGACCTCATCCTGTGCGACATCCAGATGCCGGTCATGGACGGCAACGAGGCCACGCGCCGCATCCGGAAACTGCCCGCGCACCCGCCCATCATCGGGTTGACCGCGCACGCCTTCAGCCAGGCCAGGGAAGAAGCGCTGCGCTCGGGCATGGTCGACTACATCACCAAACCCTATATGCTGGATACTTTGGTGCAGGCGGTGCTCAAGCACGTGTCGCGCCCGCCGGAGAGCCCCATGAACGTAGTCCCCCCCTCCAGCTCGGCCAACCCTTCGGGCCCCTCCGAACGGCCTGCGCCCGAAGCCGACTGGGCGAGCATGCAGCAGCACTTCGCTGCGCAGCCAGGCGTGCTGGCCGCGCTCATCAGCGTGGCGCGTCAGACCCTGCCCGGCGTGGCCGAACAACTCGACCTGGCGCTGCAGGCCGGCGACCTCGCGCGGCTGGCCAAGGTCGCCCACGAGATCAAGGGCATCGCCCTGAACCTGCGCACCCCGGGCCTCACCGACCTGGCCACGCGCACCCAGGACCAATCGCGGCAAGCCGACCCGCTGGCAGCCGAGTGGGGGCACCAGCTGTCCGGTCACCTTCGCAGCTTCCTGACGCAGCTGTCCTCGCCTTCCGGCGAGCCCACCTCCGCGACCGGTCAGTAGATCAACCGATCAGGTCGGATGTCGCGCAGGATGGTCGTGGCGATCTCTTCGATCGACTTGTGCGTTGACGACAACCACGCGATGCCTTCGCGACGCATCATCGCCTCGGCCTGCTGCACCTCGAAGCGGCAGTTTTCGAGGTTGGCGTAACGGCTGTTGGGCCGCCGCTCGTTGCGGATCTGGCTCAGGCGCTGCGGGTCGATGGTCAGCCCGAAGCACTTCTTCTTGTAGGGCTTGAGCATGGCCGGCAGGAAGCCGCGGTCGAAGTCCTCCGGGATCAAGGGCACGTTGGCCGCCTTCACCCCATGCTGCATCGCCAGGTACAGCGAGGTCGGGGTCTTGCCGCAGCGGCTCACGCCCACCAGCACCACATCGGCCTCTTCCAGGTTGCGGGAAGACTGGCCGTCGTCGTGTTCCAGGGCGTAGTTGATCGCGTCAATGCGGTTGTTGTACTCGCCATCCACGCTGGCGTCGCTGAAGCGACCGACACGGTGGTTGGACTTCATGTCGAGCTCTTGCTCGAGCGGCTCGACGAAGGTCTTGATGACATCGAAGACCTTGCCCTGGCAAGTCTTGAGGATGGCCAGCACGTCGTCGTTGGCCAGCGTCGTGAACACGATGGGGCGCTGGCCCTCGCGTTCGGCCGCGGTGTTGATCTCGCGCACGACATGGAAGGCCTTGTCTTCCGTGTCGATGAAGGGCCGGCGCACGTGGCGCATCTTGATGGCGAACTGCGCCAGGATGGAGTTGCCCATGGTTTCGGCGGTGATGCCGGTGCCATCGGACACGAAGAAAACGCTGCGATCGGGCATGGGAAGCGGGGGACCGCGAACGAGGGGGTGCGGTGTTCACAACACAGGCCCCTGGCGCGATCCGGATTCATTGGAAAGACCCCCCGGATCATAGGCGGGACCCTACAATCGGTCCAACCGTTTCCGGCCCGCCCGCTGACGCCCGCTAGGTCACACCATCAAAACAACAGACCGGCCGCCCCAGCTCCGCCCCGGAGGCACAAGATTTTTTCACCATCCTGGAGCTTTTCAATGACCGACCGCTTTGAGCCGACCGCCCTGGTCGTGCCCTTCGAGCAATTGCGCATGTCCGACGTCGAAGTCGTCGGCGGCAAGAACGCCTCGCTGGGCGAGATGATCTCGCAGCTGCCCGACGGCGTGCGCGTGCCCACCGGCTTTGCCACCACGGCCCACGCCTTCCGCGAGTTCCTCAAGCACGACGGCCTGAGCCTGCGCATCAGCCAGCGCCTGGCCACGCTCGACACCGAAGACGTCAAGGCGCTGGCCCAGGCCGGTGCCGAAATCCGTGGCTGGGTCGAGGCACAGCCCTTCCCCGCCGACCTGGAAAAGGCCATTCGCGACGCGTTCGTGACGCTGGCCGGCGACAACCCACAGGCTTCGTTCGCCGTGCGCTCTTCGGCCACCGCCGAAGACCTGCCCGACGCCTCCTTCGCTGGCCAGCAAGAGACCTTCCTGAACGTCGTCGGCATCGAAGACATCCTGCACAAGATGAAGGAAGTGTTCGCCTCGCTGTACAACGACCGCGCCATCTCCTACCGCGTGCACAAGGGCTTTGCGCACGATGTCGTGGCCCTGTCGGCAGGCGTGCAGCGCATGGTCCGCTCCGACATCGGCGCCGCCGGCGTGATGTTCACCATCGACACCGAGTCCGGTTTTTCGGACGTGGTCTTCATCACCTCGAGCTACGGCCTGGGCGAAACCGTGGTGCAAGGTGCGGTCAACCCTGACGAGTTCTACGTGCACAAGCCGGCGCTCAAGTCGGGCAAGCAGGCCGTCATCCGCCGCAACCTGGGCTCCAAGCTGATCAAGATGGAGTTCTCGACACCCGAGGAAAAGGCCGCCACCGGCAAGCTGGTCAAGACCGTGGACACCACCGTCGAGGCCCGCAACCGCTACAGCCTGACCAACGACGACGTCATGGAGCTGGGCCGCTACGCCCTCGTCATCGAGCAGCACTACGGCCGCCCGATGGACATCGAATGGGGCAAGGACGGAGGCGACGGCAAGATCTACATCCTGCAGGCCCGCCCCGAGACGGTCAAGAGCCAGCAGCATGGCAAGGTCGAGCAGCGCTACAAGCTCAAGAGCACCGGCACCATCCTGGCTGAAGGCCGCGCCATTGGCCAGAAGATCGGCACCGGCCCGGTCCGCATCGTCCACAACATCTCCGAGATGGACAAGGTCCAGCCCGGTGACGTGCTGGTCACCGACATGACCGACCCCAACTGGGAGCCGGTGATGAAGCGCGCCAGCGCCATCGTCACCAACCGCGGCGGACGCACCTGCCACGCCGCCATCATCGCGCGCGAACTCGGCATCCCCGCCGTGGTCGGCTGCGGCAATGCCACCGAGCGCCTGACCGACGGCACCCTGGTGACAGTGGCCTGCTCCGAAGGCGACACCGGCCACATCTACGAAGGCCTGCTGGAGACCGAGGTCACCGAGGTGACCCGTGGCGAGATGCCGCACATCGGCCTGAAGATCATGATGAACGTCGGCAACCCGCAGCTGGCTTTCGACTTCGCGCAGATGCCGAACGCCGGCGTGGGCCTGGCCCGCCTGGAGTTCATCATCAACAACAACATCGGCGTGCACCCCAAGGCCATCCTCGACTATCCGAACGTCGACAACGACCTGAAGAAAGCCGTCGAGTCCGTGGCCCGTGGCCACGCCTCGCCGCGCGCCTTCTACGTCGACAAGCTGGCCGAAGGCATCGCCACCATCGCCGCCTCCTTCTGGCCCAAGCCCGTCATCGTTCGCCTGTCGGACTTCAAGTCCAACGAGTACAAGAAGCTCATCGGCGGTTCGCGCTACGAACCGGAAGAAGAAAACCCGATGCTGGGCTTCCGCGGCGCCTCGCGCTACATCAGCGCCGAGTTCGGCGAGGCCTTCGCCATGGAGTGCGAAGCCCTCAAGCGCGTGCGCAACGACATGGGCCTGACCAACGTCGAGATCATGGTGCCCTTCGTGCGCACCTTGAAACAGGCCGAGCGCGTCACCAAGATGCTGGCCGACCACGGCCTTGTGCGCGAATCCAAGGGCGGCAAGGACGGCCTGCGCGTCATCATGATGTGCGAGGTGCCCTCCAACGCCATCCTGGCCGAGCAGTTCCTGGAGTTCTTCGACGGCATGTCCATCGGCTCGAACGACCTGACCCAGCTCACCCTGGGCCTGGACCGCGACTCCGGCCTGGAGCTGCTGGCCCACGACTTCGACGAGCGCGACCCCGCCGTCAAGGCGCTGATCTCGCGCGCCATCGCCGCCTGCCGCGCCACCGGCAAGTACATCGGCATCTGCGGTCAGGGCCCCTCCGACCACCCGGATTTCGCCGAATGGCTGGCCGCCGAGGGCATCGTGTCCATCTCCCTGAACCCGGACACGGTGGTCGACACCTGGCAGCGCCTGGCCGCCAAGTGAGGCCCTGAGCGACCCGGCACCCAGCGCCACCCTCGGGTGGCGTTTTTGCTGCTATACTCGCGGGTTTTCCGAATGTTGAAGCCCTTTTTTTGGGGCAACAACCCTTGCCGTCAGCGGGTTTGACGCTTCGCGACGGCTTCCCTCCCACCTTTTCAGCCATGAAACGGTGGGGAATCCACAAGGAGTCACCATGCGTCACTATGAAATCATCGTGCTGATCCACCCGGATCAAAGCGAACAGGTTCCGGCCATGCTGGAGCGTTACAAGACCCTGATCACCACCACCGGTGGCCAGGTGCACCGCGTTGAAGACTGGGGCCGCCGTCAGCTGGCTTACCAGATCAACAAGCTGGCCAAGGCTCACTACCTGTGCCTGAACGTCGAAATCAGCAAGGAAACCCTGGCTGAAATCGAAACCGGCTTCAAGTTCAACGACGCCGTGCTGCGTCACCTGACCGTGCTGAAGGACAA
>Ga0208492_1000925_pt1 | contig 21524 bp, 15 predicted proteins | sample Subbioar_CSW14AB_FD_184820 | JGI IMG/M metagenome (GOLD analysis project Ga0208492, IMG submission 184820) | Serpentinite rock and fluid subsurface biosphere microbial communities from McLaughlin Reserve, California, USA - CR12Mar_CSW14AB (SPAdes) | ecosystem: Environmental > Terrestrial > Deep... | reverse complement strand
CCAGCCGCTCCCCGCGCCACAGCAGCGCCACGGTCACGAGCGCCGCGACCGCGTGCGCGACGTACATACCCGCCCCCTCCGGCGCGGGGGCGGACGCCGCGATCAGCGTGATGTGGTGCCCGTGTCGTTCGATGTGCGCGGACGCGCCCGTGCCCGAGGGTGAGCCGAGCAGCTGGAACACGCCGTGGAACGCGGCCTGGCTCACCAGCGCCGCGGCCGCGAGCCGCGACAGGCTCATGCGCGGGCCGGCCAGCGCGCCGGCCACCGGCGTGAGCAGCGCGATCATGGCCGCGACCAGCAGGAACGCGGGAGCCGGCCCGCCCGCGACCGTGTGCGACGCGGCGGCCAGCAGGGTGGCGACCGACGACGCGGCGACGCCGCGGAGCGCGCGCTGCTGCCGGGCCGTCATGCCCTCGAATCTACCCGCGCACGGCATCCCCGCCCGCGGCCGTCGCGCCCCGGGGTTTCCGAGGATGCGGGGGCTAGCGTTGTGCGCGTGACTGTCGTGGCGTTCGTGATCGGCGTGCTCGTCGTCGTGGTGGGGCTGGCCGTGTCCATCGCGCTGCACGAGATCGGCCACCTCGTGCCGGCCAAGCGGTTCGGCGTGCGCGCCGGGCAGTACATGGTCGGCCTGGGCCCCGTGATCTGGTCGCGCCGCTTCGGCGAGACCGAGTACGGCGTCAAGCTCCTGCCGATCGGCGGCTACGTCTCGATGGCGGGGATGTACGCCCCGACGAGGCAGGGCGTGCGCGCCAGGGGGATGTTCGCGACGCTCGTGCAGGATGCGCGCGACGCCAACGCCGAGACGCTCCAGGGCGTCGACGACTCGCGCGCCTTCTACCGCCTGCCGGTGTGGAAGCGCATCGTCGTCATGCTGGGCGGGCCGGTCATGAACCTGATCCTCGCGGTCGTCCTGTTCTCGGTGCTCTACAGCGGCATCGGCCTGCAGCAGACCACGACCACGATCGACGCGGTGTCCGAGTGCGTGCAGCCCGCGGGCTCCGCGTCGGAGACGTGCGACGAGGACGATCCCGCCTCGCCCGCGCTCGCCGCGGGGCTGCGGCCCGGCGACCGGTTCGTGTCGCTGGACGGCACCGAGGTGTCGACGTTTGCGGAGGCGTCCGCGATCATCCAGGCCGCGCCCGATCGGCCCCTCCCCGTGGTCGTCGATCGCGCCGGCGAGCGCGTGGCGCTCACCCTGACCCCCGTGCTCGCGGAGCGTCAGATCGCGGGCGAGGACGGCGAGGTCACGACGCAGCGCGTCGGCTTCGCGGGGATCACCGCGGCCGTCGAGCGCGTGCGGCAGCCCATCTGGTCCGGGCCGCAGGCGACGTTCGAGACCGTCGGATCCGTGACCGGCATCATCCTGCAGCTGCCGCAGCGCCTGTGGGACACGGCCGTGGATCTGTTCACGGGCCAGGAGCGCGACCCGAACGGGCCGCTCAGCGTGGTCGGTGTCGGCCGCCTGGCCGGCGAGGTCGCCGCGACCGAGGCGCCCATCCTGGACCGCGTCTCGGCCATGGTGGGGCTGCTCGCCTCGGTCAACATCGCGCTGTTCGTGTTCAACCTGATCCCGCTGCTGCCGCTCGACGGCGGGCACGTCGCGATCGCGCTGTGGGACGGGCTCAAGCGCGCATGGGCGCGGCTGCGCGGCCGCCCCGAGCCGGCGCCGGTCGACGCGACGCGCCTCGTGCCCGTCACGCTGCTGGTGGTCGTGCTGATGGTCGGCATGGGCGCCCTGCTGTTCGCGGCCGACATCTTCAACCCCGTCCGCCTGATCGGCTGAGCGGGGCCGGGCCCGTCGCCCCGCGGGTAGCGTGGAGGGGATGTCCGCTCCCGCCGCCTCCGCACCCGTCGTGACGACGCGGGGGCGTGCGCTGGGATACCTGGCGCTGGTCGGCGCCACGCTCTCGTGGGCGGGCAACTACCTGCTGGGCGTGATCGCGGTCGCCGAGACCGACCCGGTCAGCCTCACGTGGCTGCGCTGGGTGCTCGCGGTCGTCCCGCTGTTCCTGATCGCGCAGCTCGTCGAGCGGCCCGACTGGCGCGCGCTGTTCCGCGCCTGGCCCCGGCTCGCGCTGCTCGGGGCGATCGGCGTCGCGGGCTACAACCTGCTGCTGTACGCCGCGCTCGGCACCGAGACGCCGTTCCAGCTCTCCCTGATCAACGCGTTCAATCCGGCTCTGATCGCCATCGCCGCCGTGGTCTTCCTCGGCGCGCGGCTGGGCTGGCGGGGGATCGGGGGCATCCTGCTCGCCTTCGCGGGCGTGCTCTGGATCATCTCGAGCGGGCGTCCGCTGGCGATCCTCGAGCACCCGCCGAAGGTCGGCAGCCTCATCATGGTCGGCGCGATCGTCGCGTGGACCGCGTACACGATCATCGGGCGCACGGGGCCGCGCCTCCCGCCCATCTCGGCCGTGGCGGTGCAGGGCCTGTGCGTCGCGATCGGCCTGACGCCGGTCGTCCTGATCCAGGGGCTCAGCCTGCCCGAGACCGCGGCGGGCGCGTGGTCGCTGGCGTACATCGCGGTGTTCCCGTCGATCGCGTCGTACGTGCTGTGGAACTACGCGCTGCAGCACGTGCCGCCCGCGCAGGCGGGCGTCTCGCTCAACTTGATCACGGTGTTCACCGCGATCGCGACGGTGCTGCTGGGCATGGCCGTGACCGCGCCGCAGATCGTCGGCGGCGTGCTCGTGCTGGCGGGCGTGGTGCTCGCGCAGGAGGCGCCGACACAACGCAGGACCTCCTGAGCGTCCCGGGCGTGTCGCGGACGGTCGACCGCGGAACTCCGCGGCCGACACGCCCGCCCGGCCTCCGAGGTCCTGCGTTGTGTCGGAGGAGCCGCGGCGTCAGCTGAGCGCGTGCGCCACGAGGCGCTCGAGCGTGCGCATGCCGTCGCGCGACAGGATCGACTCCAGGTGGCCCTGCACCGACGCGAAGCCGCGGCCGCGCAGCGCGTACACGTCGCCGGTCGCGGGCTCGGCCGCGACCTCCACGTCGCCGACCGCGCCGCAGCGGGTCTCGCTCGGCGTGAGCCGCGTGACGCCCGGCAGCACGCGCGCCGTGAACGTGTTGTAGAAGCCGATCGAGGCGGGCTCGCCGAACACGTCGACGGTCTTCTGCAGACCCTGGTGCGGGCTCGCGAGCGGTGCCAGCGGGATCCCGATCCGGTCGCTCAGGATCTGGTGGCTCAGGCACACCGCCAGCAGCGGCCTCCCGGCGTCCAGGCGGCGCGTCACGAGCTCCCGCATGCGGGCGATGCGCGGGTTCCCGGCGTCGCGGGGGTCGCCGGGGCCGGGGCCCGACACGACCAGCTCGGCCGCGTCCACGTCGGCGTCGGTGGCCTCGGACCAGTGCGCGATCCGCACGTCGAGGCCGAGGTGGCGCAGCTGGTGCGCCAGCATCGTGGTGAAGCGGTCCTCGGCGTCGATCACGAGCGCCGAGCGGCCCGCGAACGGACCGGGCGCCGAGCCCTGCGGCTCGAGCCAGAACGGCGCCAGGCGCGCGTTGCGCGACGCGAGCAGCTCGGCGATCCGCGGGTCCTCGGCCAGCGGACGGCGCGGCGCCGGCTCATCCGGGTCGTCGGCGTGGGCGCGCGGGACGGCGCCGATCGCGCCGAGCACGCCCGCGGCCTTGCCATGGGTCTCGTTCACCTCGCCGTACGGGTCGGAGTGGCGCACGAGCGTGGCGCCCGCGGGAACCCGCAGGCGCCCGTCGACCAGGTAGGCCGTGCGGATCAGGATGGGCGCGTCGAGGTCGTGCCCGCCGTCCGCGCGCGGCGTGAACAGCGCCGCGACGCCCGAGTAGTACCCGCGCGGCGTGCGCTCGTGCCGGCGGATGACCGCGCACGCGTTCTGCATGGGCGAGCCCGTGACCGTCGGGGCGAACATGGTCTCGCGCAGGACGTCCCGCGGGTCGAGCCGGCTGATGCCGCGCAGCATGTACTCGGTGTGCGTGAGCCGCGACATCTCCTTGAGGTGCGGTCCCGTGATCCGGCCGCCGTCGCTGCACACGGCGCTCATCATCTTGAGCTCCTCGTCGACCACCATGAAGAGCTCCTCGGTCTCCTTGGTGTCCGTGAGGAACGCCGCGAGCGTCTCGACGGTCGCGCCGCCCGCCGGGTGCCGGAACGTCCCGGAGATCGGGTTCATCGTGACCGTGCTCGGCTCGCCCACGGCTCCCGCCACGGCCGTGATGTGCGCCTCGGGGCTCGCGCCGACCGCGACGTGGCCCGGCGTGACGATCGCGAACGTCCAGTACGCCCCGCGCTCGTGCTCGAGCAGCGCGCGGAACCAGGTCAGGGCGGCGACGCGCGGGTCGGCGTTCACGCCGGCCACGTAGTCGCGCCGGATGACGAAGTTGGCGCCCTCGCCGCGTCCGATCTCGTCGGAGATCACGCGACGCACGATGTCGGCGTACTCCTCGTCGGGGATGTCGAATCCGGCGTCCGTGAGCGGCACGGTCTCGGTCGGGAGGGCGCCCATCGCGTCGGCGAGCGGGATCCGCTCGTGCGTCTCGATGAGCAGGCAGCGCAGGGGAGCGCCGTCGTCGTGCGCCTCGAAGCCGCGCTCGCGCACCTGGCGGTACGGCACCATCGCGAGGACCTCGCGCGGCGTGCCGTCGGCGGCGTTCAGCGGGATGTCGGCGAGCAGATCCACGTCGGCGACGGGGCCGGTGAGCACCTCGACGGCGTCGACCGCGCCGGTGTCGCCGGCGCGCGCGATGAGCGCGAAGGACGCGTCGGGATCGTCGGCGAGGCGACGGATCAGGTCGGCGGTGGCGGGCCCGGTCATGCGGGTTCTCCTCAGCGGTACGGCGGCCTGACATGCAGAAAGACCGCCTGGAGCGGCGGTCTGTTCTCGTGGTTCGCGAAAGCACCGCCTAGGAGGCGGGCCACCAGGTGGTGAGGTTCGCGGACATGCCGGAAACGTACCACAGCCCGCGCGGGGCGGTGCGCCGTCAGCGCTTCCGCGCGGGCGGTCGCTGCCGGATCCGGACCGCCGCCGCGGCGCACAGGATCACCACGATGCCGCCGAGCACGGTGGGCCACGTGAGCGCCTCGCCGAGGATGAGGGCGGCCCACGCGAGAGTGAGGACCGGCTGGGCGAGCTGCAGCTGGCTGACGCGGGTCATGGGCCCGATCGCCAGCCCCCGGTACCACGCGAAGAACCCGAGGAACATGCTGACCACCGCCAGGTACCCGAACGACGCCCACTGCGCCGGGCCGGCGACGGGCGGTGCGGCCGCGGCCGCGACCAGCGTGAGGGCGAGCATCACCGGGGCCGCGAGCACGAGCGCCCACGAGATCGTCTGCCACGAGCCGAGCTCGCGCGACAGCAGCCCGCCCTCGGCGTACCCGATCGCGCACAGCGCGACGGCCGCGATGAGCAGCAGGTCGGCCGCGTGGAGCCGGCCCAGGCCGCCGTTGCCGAGCATCGCGAAGACGACCGCCGCGCAGGCGCCCGCGGCCGCGACCACCCAGAACGCGGGGGTTGTGCGCTCGCGCGTGCGCAGCACGGCCGCGATCGCCGTCGCGGCGGGCAGCACCGCGATGACGGCCGCGCTGTGGCCCGCCGGGGCGGTGGTGAGTGCGAAGGACGTCAGCAGCGGGAAGCCCGCCACGACGCCGGCCGCCACGACCGCCAGACGGAGCCACTGGCGCCCGCGCGGGCGGCGCTGTCGCGTCATGGTGAGCGCGATCGCCGCGAGCGCCGCCGCGACGACCGCCCGGCCGGCGCCGACGAACAGCGGCTCGAGGTCCTGCACCGCCACGCGCGTGAAGATCACCGTGAACGAGAACGCCACCACGCCGGCCAGCCCCCACGCCAGGCCCGCGCGCGGCGCGGACCGGACCGCCCGCGCGTCGGCGGCGGTGCGGGGAGGCGTCGCGGTCGTCATCCCGACAGCCTCACGCCTCGGTGGCCTCCTCCGCGCGGTCCAATCACGTCCCGCTGGCACGGGCCTGGCATCGCCTGGGCAGTCGCCGAGCGGAAGCCGACATCCAGCCGGGGTTCACCCGCGCCGCGTACCCTGGTGGGGTGCCTGCCGTGAACCTCGGGATGCCCCGCGTCCCCGAAACCCTCGCCCCGCGCCGCAAGTCCCGCCAGATCCGGGTGGGCAAGGTGCTCGTGGGCGGCGACGCGCCCGTCAGCGTCCAGTCGATGACGACGACGCCCACCACCGACATCAATGCCACGCTCCAGCAGATCGCCGAGCTCACGGCGAGCGGCTGCGAGATCGTGCGCGTGGCGGTGCCCAGCCAGGACGACGCGGATGTGCTGCACATCATCGCGAAGAAGAGCCAGATCCCGGTCATCGCCGACATCCACTTCCAGCCGAAGTACGTGTTCCAGGCGATCGACGCCGGCTGCGCCGCGGTCCGCGTGAACCCCGGCAACATCCGCAAGTTCGACGACCAGGTCGGCGCCATCGCCAAGGCCGCGCAGGCCGCCGGCGTCTCGCTCCGCATCGGCGTGAACGCCGGATCGCTCGACCGCCGCCTGCTCGAGAAGTACGGCAAGGCCACGGCCGAGGCCCTCGTCGAGTCGGCCGTGTGGGAGGCGAGCCTGTTCGAGGAGCACGACTTCCACGACTTCAAGATCTCGGTCAAGCACAACGACCCGATCGTGATGGTGAAGGCCTACCGCCAGCTCGCCGAGCGCGGCGACTGGCCGCTCCACCTCGGCGTGACCGAGGCGGGTCCGGCGTTCCAGGGCACGATCAAGAGCGCCACGGCGTTCGGCATCCTGCTGGGCGAGGGCATCGGCGACACGATCCGCGTCTCGCTCTCGGCCCCGCCGGCCGAGGAGGTCAAGGTCGGGCACCAGATCCTGCAGTCGCTCAACCTGCGAGAGCGCAAGCTCGAGATCGTGTCGTGCCCCTCGTGCGGGCGCGCCCAGGTCGACGTGTACTCGCTCGCCGAGAACGTGACCGAGGGTCTCAAGGACGTCACCGTGCCGCTGCGCGTGGCCGTCATGGGCTGCGTCGTGAACGGCCCGGGCGAGGCGCGCGAGGCGGACCTCGGCGTCGCGAGCGGCAACGGCAAGGGCCAGATCTTCGTCAAGGGCGAGGTCATCAAGACCGTGCCCGAGTCGGAGATCGTGGAGACCCTGATCCAGGAGGCCCGCCGCATCGCGGACGAGATGGGCCCCGACGCGCAGATCGGCACCGCGCAGGTCGTCACCGCCTGACCCGCGCGGCCGGGCCCCGGGGGAGTAGCCTCCGGGCATGATCACCATCACGGTCGAGGGCGCCCACCGGGTCGCGCGCGCCGCCGAGCGGGGCGTGCTCACGCTCGAGGCGGGAGCGCACGGCGATGACAGGGACGCGGTGGTCGCGCGCCACGCGCGGCTGCACGAGCGGCTCGCGGGCATCGCGCACGAGCGACGCGCCGCCGGAACCGCCGCGGTGATCGACGTCGGGAGCCCCTGGGCGTGGACGGACGCGCCCGCGCCCGTCGCCGGATCCGACCGGCCGGCGCCGGTCCACCACGTGACCTCCACGATCGCGATCACGTACGTCGACCTGGACGCGCTCGCCGCGGACGTCACGGCGTTCGCCGCCGACGCCGACGTCTCGGCGCACCCCGTGCGCTGGGAGCTGTCGGCCGAGAGCCGCGAGCACCTGCTCGACACCGCCCGCGGTCACGCGGTCCGCGACGCCGTGCGGCGCGCGCGGTCCTACGCGGCGGCCATCCGACCGGGCGAGGCGACCGAGCCGAAGCTCGTGTCGGTCGTCGAGCGCCAGGTGAACGGCGGCGGACCCGGGATGCCGATGTTCGCGCGCGCCGAGGCGGACGCCCTGTCGTTCACGACGCCCGAGATCGAGGTCGAGGCCGCGATCGTCGCGACGTTCGAGATCTGATCCGCCGCGCGCCGGAACTCAGCCCGCGTGCGCCGCGACCTCCGCGAGGAAGCGGTCGGCCACGTCGTTCAGCTTCGCGACGTCGCGGATGGTCGTGAGCGGCAGGATGAACTCGTCCACGCCGGCCTCGGCATACGCGGCCATGGCGTCGACCAGCTGCTGCGCCGACCCGCCGATCGCCGGCCGGCCCTTCGCGTTCACGGCGGCGGCCTTCTCGGGGTCGTCGAAGAACACCAGCGCCTGCGTCGTGCGCCACAGCGTGCCCTGGTCGCGACCGCGCGCGTCGAGCGCGGCGCTGAAGATCCGGTTCTTCTCGGCGAACAGCTCGGGCGTCGACCACATGTTCCACTCGTCCGCGTAGCGGGCGACGAGCTTCGGCATGACCTTCTCGCCCTTGCCGCCGATCAGGATCGGCAGGGTCGCGTGCGGCCGCGGGTGCAGCGAGGCGCGCTCGAGCCGGTAGCGCTCGCCCGCGAAGTCGACGAACTCGCCCTCGCCAGCGTCCCGCAGCGCGGTCCACACCTGCAGCGCCTCCCGGAACCACCGGATGCGCGCGGGCACGTCGCCGAACTCGAGGCCGAACGCGCGGTGCTCGTTCTCCTGCCAGCCTGCGCCGACGCCGAGCACGAAGCGCCCGTCGGCGATGTCGCTGAGCGCGGCGGCCTGCTTCGCCACGACGGCGGGATGCCGGTAGGTGTTGCCGAGCACGAGCGAGCCGATGCGCACATCCGGCACCGTCGCCGCGAGAGCGGTCAGCTGTGTGAGGCACTCGCCCCGCGCGCCGTCGTTCGGCTCGGGGGTGTTGTCCATGAAGTGGTCCTCGAGCCACAGCCCCCGCCAGCGTGCGGACCCGCCGGCCGTCGAGGTCGCGGCGTGGGAGGCGGCGGCGTGCAGGTCGCGCCACGGCAGGTTCGCGGGGAGCCAGAGACTGAACTTCATGCCTCGAGCGTAACGACGGCCCCGGGCGGCCGGCCGTCTCAGGCGACGACGAGCTGCACGGCGCCGGTGGCGATGTCCGCGCCCGTCACGCGCACGCGGATGCGGGATCCCGGGTCGCGCGTCTCGCGGATCGTCGCCGTCACGAAGGGGTCGGCGATCTGCACGCGCGAACCGCCGCGCGTCTCCGACACCACGACGGCGTCCAGCTCGGAGCCGAGATGCGCCTGCAGCTCGGCCGCCTCGATGCGGTCGAGCGCGCCGCCCTCGAGGCGGTTGGCCATGCTCCCGGTCTGCCGCATGATCTCGGCGAGCTCGGGCAGGGCGTCGCGCGCCCACGCGGGCGCATCCGTGCACATCGCGAGCACGAACCGGTCCACGAGGCGCCGCAGGGGAGCGGTGGTGTGCGCGTAGGGCGCGCCGATCGCCGCCTGCACGGGATCGGCGGGCGGCGCGCCGTCGAACGGGACGTAGTCCGCGCCGCGGAAGAGCTTGCTCGCGGCCTGCATGATCGCGGGCGCGGCGGGATCGGCCCGGTCCACGCGGCGGAGGTACTCGCCGTAGGGCATGTCCTCGGGCCACGGATGCCCGATGGCCTCGACGCGGCGCCGGAACTCCGCGATCGCCTCGGGCTCGGCCGCCGGCAGGGTGCGCAGGATGCCTGCGCCCCGCTCGAGCATGATCGCGGCGGCGGCCATGCCGGTCATGAGCGAGATCTGGGCGTTCCAGTCCTCGATCGGCAGCGTGACCCGGGCGCGGAGGTCGTAGCCCTCCGGCGTCGCCACGATCTCCTCCTCCGGCGACTTCAGGCTGGCGCCGCCGCGCGCGGCCTCCTGCGTGATCAGCAGAGGCCCGACCGCCGCCAGGAGCGCGAGCGCGTCGGGGGCGTCGCCGGTGTCGATCGCCGCCTGCGCGTCGACGTAGCTCCACTGCCGCCGCGAGCGGACCCACGCGCGCACGGGCGGCGCGGACGGATCGTGCTGCGCGCCGTGCTCGTCGAGGACGAACCGCCACACGTAGGCGCGTCGGTCCTGCTCGGGCAGAAGCGACGCCGCTCCGTGCGACAGGACCTCGGGGTGCAGGGGCACGGATCCGTCCGGCGCGTAGATCGTCTGACCGCGGCGTCGCGTCTCGGCGTCGATCGCGCCGCCCGGCCGCACGAACGCCGCCAGGTCGGCGATCGCGTAGTGCACGACGAAGCCGGATCCCTCGCGGGAGATGCTGAGCGCCTGGTCGAGGTCGCGCGACCCCTCCGGGTCGATCGTGTGGAACTCGATCTCGCGCAGGTCGGCGCGGCCGGCGTCCGAGCCGTCCACGGCCTCGCCGGATGCGACGACGCCCTCGGCCTCCGCGACCACCTCCGCCGGGAACTCCTCGGGCAGCTTGAGCGACCTCCGCAGCTCGGCCAGCGCGTCGGCCAGCTGCGTGCGGACGGCGGACGGGGACAGGCGGGTGAAGCGTGCCGGCATGGGGTCAGCCTATGCGCGCACCCCCGCCGCCCGCCTCAGTCGGTCGCGAGCTCGCGGCGGCGCATCGCGACGAGGCCGGCGCCCGCCGCCACGACCCCGGCGATCGCGAGCCAGAGGCCGCCCGACCACCCCGCCTCGTCGCCCACAGGCACCGGCGTGTGGGCGAAGGGCGACAGATCGACCACGGCCTCGGGAAGGCCGAGCACCGGGCTGAAGAACCCGAGCACGCTCGACAGCCCCACGAGGGTCCAGGCGACCGGGGCGGCGATCCGCGGCGCCGCGGCGACCAGGAGCATCGTGACTCCCAGGAACGTCAGGCAGGCGGGCGCCTGGGCGGCCGCGGCCTCGAGCACGACCGGCACCAGCGTCTCCGCGTGGTCGCCCCGGGCGGCGCCGATCGCGCCGGCCGCGGCCGCGGCCGCGAGCATGACCGCGGTCACCGCGACGCCGACCAGCCCGTACTCGGCCAGCCAGCGCACCCGGGGCACGGGCGTCGCCAGGATCGCCTCGGCGGTGCCCCGCGACTCCTCCTGACGCGCGCGCAGCCCTGCCTGCACGGCGCAGCAGGCCGCGAGGATCCCCACCATGCCGAAGAACAGGGCCACGAACGCCACCTCGATCGAGCCGATGGCGCCCATCCGCGCCTGCAGCAGCTCGACCACCTGGGGCAGATCGCCGGAGAGCTCGTCGATCGCGGCGGTGAGCGTCGTCGCGAGTAGGCCCGCGACGACGGCGCCGGCGCTCCAGGCGGCGAGGACGGGCAGGCTGAGACGCCACGCCAGCCCGAGCGAGGACGACAGCAGGCGGCCGCCGCGCGCCCGGCCGCCGCGGTCGGGAAGCAGGCTCGCCCCCTGGTCGCGCGCGGACTGCAGCGCGAACACGAGCGCGATCAGCACGACCCCGCACGCGAGCGGCGCCGTCAGCGGCGCGAGGTCGTTCTCGACGTACGCGCCCGTGAGCTGCCCGTACCCGATCGGCGAGAGCCAGGACGGCCACGCGGGCGTCACGCGCACCAGGTCGTCCGACGGCGATCCGGCCGCGTCGCCGATGCCGCGCACGAGGTAGGCGGCCAGCACGACGGCGATCGACGCCCCGGACGCGGCGCGCGCGGTTCCGAACACCTGCGCAGCCAGGAGCCCGATCCCGAGGAACGCGACGCCGGACGCGCCGAGCGCCGCACCGAACACGAGCGAGCCGTGCGGCTCCAGACCCGCCGCCACCAGCCCGGCCGCGGTCAGCACCGCGAGCCCGAGCTGGGCGAGCACGCCGTGGAGGACGGTCGCCGCCAGCGGCAGGACGCGCCCCGCCGGCGTCGCACCGATCAGCTCCGCCCGGCCGGTCTCCTCGTCGCCGCGCGTGTGGCGCACCGCGAGCAGCACCGCCATGAGGCCGCCCAGCATCGCGATCCACGCGTACAGCAGGAAGAACGCGAACGCGCCGTCGCTCACGCCGTTCGGCGTGCCGCGGAAGATCAGGATGGTCCGCGTCGCGATCGCGACGGCGAGGATCTCGCGCCGGTCGTCCTCGTCGGCGAACGCATCGAACACCGCGGCCGCGGTGGCGGCGGCCGTCAGCCCCGCGAGGCCCGCCAGCCACAGCGCGAGCTGCAGCGCGTCCCGCCGGGCGCGCTGTCGCAGCAGAGCCGCCAGGAGCCTCACGGCCGGCCGCCCGGCCCCGCGTCCGGCTCCGGCTCCGACTCCGGCTCCGGCTCCGACTCCGACTCCGACTCCGGCTCCGACGATGCGTAGTGCCGCAGGAACAGCTCCTCGAGCGAGGCGGGCTGGACGATCACGCCGGTGACGCGGATCCGCGCCAGCTCGGCGAGCACGCCGGACATCGCGGTGTCGTCGGCCGAGAGCGTGACGCGGCCTCCCTCGCGGCGGACGTCGTGGACGCCGGGAAGCGCGCCCACGACGCGCACGTCCGCATCCGCGACGCCGGCGTCCGAGAACGCGACCGACGTGCGGGTGAGGTGGCGCAGGTCGGCCAGCGTGCCGGACTCGACCACGGCGCCCTGGCGGATGATCGAGACGTGCGAGCAGAGCTGCTCCACCTCGCTCAGGATGTGGCTCGACAGCAGCACCGTTGCGCCCTCGGCTGCCACGCGCCGCACCTCGCGGTTGAACACCTGCTCCATGAGCGGATCGAGGCCGCTGGTCGGCTCGTCCATGATGTACAGCTTCGCGGGGGTCGCGAACGCCGCGATCAGCGCGGCCTTCTGCCGGTTCCCCTTCGAGTACGCGCGGCCCTTCTTGCGGGGGTCGAACTCGAAGGCGTCGACGAGCCGCTCGCGTTCGGCCGCCGCGGCCGCGCGATCCCGCGACCCCGAGCGCAGCCGGCCGATCAGGTCGATCGCCTCGCCGCCGGTCAGGTTCGGCCACAGGCTGACGTCGCCCGGCACGTACGCGATGCGGCGGTGCAGCCGCGGCGCCTCCCGCCACGGATCCGCGCCGAACACCGAGACCTCGCCCGCGGTCGCGCGCGCGAGGCCCAGCAGGATGCGGATGGTCGTGGACTTGCCCGCGCCGTTCGGACCGAGGAAGCCGTGCACCTCGCCCGGACGCACCGAGAGGTCCAGGCCCGCGAGCGCAGCGGTGCGTCCGTAGCGCTTGACGAGGCCGCGCGTGCGGATCACCTCTGCCATGGCGCCGAGCGTAGACCCGGCGGGCAACGTCCGGGAGAGCGGCCCGGCGCCGCGTCAATAGACTGGACGCCTATGGTCACGCGGCTCTCATCCTTCTTCTTCCGCTCCCTCCGGGAGGACCCCGCCGACGCGGAGGTCGTCAGCCACCGTCTGCTGGTGCGCGCGTCGTACATCCGGCGCCAGGCCCCGGGCATCTTCGCGTGGCTCCCGCTCGGCCTGCGGGTGAAGGCGAAGCTCGAGCAGATCATCCGCGAGGAGATGGCTGCGGCGGGCGCGCAGGAGGTCCACTTCCCGGCGCTGATGCCCCGCGAGCCCTACGAGGCCACCAACCGCTGGACCGAGTACGGCGACGGCATCTTCCGCCTGCATGACCGTCACGGCGCCGACTACCTGCTCGCGCCGACGCACGAGGAGGCCTTCACGCTGCTGGTGAAGGACCTGTACTCGTCGTACAAGGACCTGCCCCTGACGATCTACCAGATCCAGGACAAGTACCGCGACGAGGCGCGCCCGCGCGCGGGCCTGCTGCGCGGCCGCGAGTTCACGATGAAGGACGCGTACTCGTTCGACTCCTCGGATGAGGGGCTGGATGCGTCCTACCAGGCGCAGCGCGACGCGTACGAGCGCATCTTCCAGCGGCTCGGCATGGAGTACGTCATCGTCAAGGCCGACGCCGGCGCGATGGGCGGCTCGAAGTCCGAGGAGTTCCTGCACCCCACGCCGATCGGCGAGGACACGTTCGTGCGCTCCGAGGGCGGGTACACCGCGAACGTCGAGGCCTTCGAGACGCTCGCGCCCGAGCCCCTCCCGCTCGACGGGCAGCCCGCGCCGGTCGTGTTCGACTCGCCGCAGACCCCGACCATCCAGACCCTGGTCGACCACCTCAACGCGCACATCGAGGCGCCGGCGTCGGGGGAGTGGACGGCCGCGCACACGCTCAAGAACGTCGTGCTCGCGCTCAAGCAGCCCGACGGCACGCGCGAGCTGGTCGTCGTGGCCGTGCCCGGCGACCGGGATGTGGACGACAAGCGCGTCGAGGCCGCGTTCGCGCCCGCCGAGGTGGAGGCCGCGACCGAGGCCGACTTCGCCGCGAACCCTGCGCTCGTGAAGGGCTACATCGGCCCCTGGTCGGCGCAGGGCGCCGTGCTGGGGGAGGAGTCGGCCAGCGGCATCCGGTTCCTGGTCGACCCGCGCGTGGTCGACGGCACCGCGTGGGTGACCGGCGCGAACGAGCACGAGAAGCACGTGCACTCGCTGGTCGCGGGCCGCGACTTCACGGCGGACGGCGTCGTCGACGTCGCGACCGTGCGCGAGGGCGACATCGCCCCGGACGGCACGCCGATCACGCTCGAGCGGGGCATGGAGATCGGCCACGTGTTCCAGCTCGGGCGCAAGTACGCCGAGGCGCTGGGCCTGAAGGTGCTCGACCAGAACGGCAAGCTCGTCACGGTCACGATGGGGTCGTACGGCATCGGCGTGACGCGCATCCTGGCCGCGATCGCCGAGCTCAACAACGACGACAAGGGGCTCATCTGGCCCGCCTCGGTGTCGCCGTTCGACATCCACGTGGTCGCCACGGGCAAGGGCGACGACGCGCTCAACCTCGGCGAGAAGGTCGTCGCCGAACTCGAGGCCGCCGGTCTGGACGTGCTGTTCGACGACCGGCCCAAGGTCTCGCCCGGCGTCAAGTTCGGCGACGCCGAGCTGATCGGCGTGCCGCAGCTGCTGGTGGTCGGCCGAGGCGCGGCCGACGGCGAGGTCGAGCTGTGGGACCGCCGCACGGGCGAGCGCGAGGTCGTGCCCGCCCCGGAGGCCGTCGCGCGCCTCACCGCCCGCTGAGGCCTGCACCCGCCGCATCGCATCCGACCGCCCAGGTCACCCGCATCCGCGTGTGACCTGGGCGGTTCCGCGTCATGCCCTGGGCATGTTTCCCGACACGTAACCTGCCCGCAACGGCCGGTCCAGGGGTGTCGTGGACAGTGGTGTCCGTGCCGGGCGATAGTGTGCCCGGGTCAGTGCCCCTCACCTCCCCGCCAGACTCGGAGTCCCCGCATGTCCTCATCCCGTCCCGCCCGCGCGCGCCGCCTCGCAGGCCTCGCGAGCGTCGCCCTCGCGGCCGCCGGCCTCGCCGCCCTCCCCACCGCCGCGCACGCCGCCCCCGACGGCGGCGAGCTCGTGATCAACGAGGTGTACGGCGGCGGCGGCAACAGCGGCGCCGCGTTCACTCACGACTTCGTCGAGCTCTACAACCCGACGGCCGAGCCCATCGACCTGGCGGGCATGGGCCTGAACTACTGGTCCGCGACGGGCGGATCCGGCGGCGTCGCGGCGCTCAGCGGGACGGTCGCTCCCGGCGACACCTTCCTCGTCCAGCTCGCGGCGGGCAACGGCAACGGGCAGCCGCTGCCCCAGGCCGACCTCGCCCTCAGCGCGCCGAACCTGTCCGGCACGACCGGCCGCCTGTTCCTGCTGTCGAGCACGTCGGTCTACGCGGGCGCGACGGGCGACGCCGCGGGCCGCGAGGACGTCATCGACATGATCGGATGGGGCACCTCCGCCGCGACGTACGAGACGGCCCCCGCGCCCGGCACGACGAACGGCACGAGCGTCGCGCGTGCGGCCATCGGCGCCGACAGCGACTCGAACGCCGCGGACTTCGCGACCGGCGCGCCCACGCCGCAGGCGGCGCGCGACGGCGGCCCGGTCGACCCGGAGCCCACGCCGACGCCGACGCCGACGCCGACGCCCACCGAGCCGCCCGCGGTCATCCGCATCGCGGACGTGCAGGGCGCGGGCGAGGCCTCGCCGCTCGCCGGCCAGACCGTCACGGTCGAGGGCGTGGTCACGGCCGACTACCGGACCGGCGGCTTCAACGGGTTCTACGTCCAGGACCCCGCGGGCGACCCCGCCGACGGCCGCAGCGACGCGATCTTCGCGTACGGCTCGAACGCGCGCGCCGAGATCGGCCAGAGCGTGCGGGTCACCGGGGTCGTGAGCGAGTACCAGGGCCTCACAGAGATCACGCCCGCGGCGGGCGGCGTCACCGTCCTCGCCGAGGCGCTCGGTGCCGTCGCGCCCGTGACCGACTGGACCGCGATCGACGCGCCCGCCGAGAAGGAGGCGCACGAGGGCGAGCTCATCCGGCCCGCCGACGCCTTCACTGTCACCGACAACTACGACGCCAACTTCTACGGCTCGTTCGTGCTCGCGCACGGCGAGGGCGCGCTCAAGACCCCGACCGAGCACGCCGACGCGGACGACACGGCCGGCCTCGACGCGATCCGCGCCGAGAACGACGCGCGCCGCATCGGTCTCGACGACGGCGCGAGCACCAACTTCAACAGCACCGCCAACAAGGGCGTCCCGCTGCCGTACCTCACGCCGGCCACCCCCGTGCGCGTCGGCTCGGCCGCGACGTTCCTGCAGCCCGTGGTGCTCGAGTACCGCTACGGCGCGTGGGCCTTCCAGCCCACCACCCCCGTCACGGACGACGGCTCGGCTGTCGTGTCGTTCAGCGACACCCGCACGCCGAACCTCGAGCCGCAGGACGTCGGCGGCGACGCCCGCCTGGCCACGTTCAACGTCCTGAACTACTTCCCGACCACGGTCGAGGAGTACGTCGCGGCGGGCGGCACCTGCACCACCTACGACGACCGCGCCGGCGACCCGGTCACGGCCCGCGACTGCGGTCCGACCGGCCCGCGCGGCGCGGCCGAGGCCGAGGACTTCGAACGCCAGGAGATCAAGATCGTGAAGGCGATCACGGGCCTCGGCGCCTCGATCGTCTCGCTCGAGGAGATCGAGAACTCCGCCCACTTCCTCGATGCGGAAGGAAGGCAGAAGGACCGCGACTTCGCGGTCGCGACGCTCGTCTCCGCGCTCAACGAGCACGCCGGCGCCGACGTGTGGGAGTACGTCCCGTCGCCCGCGACCGTCCCGCCGCTCGCGTCGGAGGACGTCATCCGCACCGCGTTCATCTACAAGCCCGCCGAGGTCGTTCCGGTGGGGGAGTCGCGCATCCTGATCGACGAGGAGAACTTCGACAACGCGCGCGAGCCGCTGTTCCAGGCCTTCAAGGCCGCGGGCGGGTCGGACGAGGACGCGTTCCTCGTCTCGGTCAACCACTTCAAGTCCAAGGGCTCCGGGGTCGACGACGGCACGGGCCAGGGCCTGGCCAACCCGGATCGCGTCGGGCAGGCGCACGCGCTGGTGGACTTCGCGGCCCAGCTCATCGCCGAGACCGGCATCGAGGACGTCTTCCTCGCGGGCGACTTCAACGCGTACGGCGCGGAGGACCCGGTGCAGGTCATCGAGGAGGCCGGCTACACCGACGTCAACGTCGCGCTCAACGGCGGCGAGGCCACCTACAGCTTCGACGGCATGGACGGCTCGCTCGACCATGTCTTCGCCAACACGGGTGCGCTCGAGCTGGTGACCGGCGTCGACGTCTGGCAGATCAACGCGCAGGAGCAGGTGGGCTTCGAATACAGCCGCCACAACTACAACGCGACGATCCTGTACGACGAGTCGGTGTTCCGCGCGAGCGACCACAACCCCGAGATCGTGGGTCTCGACCTCCCGCCCCTCGTCGTACAGGCGGGGGAGCCGGTGATCACCTCGAGCAAGGGCGCGCCCAAGGTGGGTGCGGTCCTCACGGTCGACCCGGGCGTGTGGACCGAGGGCGCCGAGCTGACGTACCGGTGGCTCGTCGACGGTGAGCCCCTCGCCTGGGCGAGCGGCCCGGAGCTGCGCGTCCCCGGCCATCTGAAGGGCCACGACGTGTCGGTGCAGGTCACCGGCACGCTGGACGGATACCGCCCGGCGACGGCCGAGTCGGAGCCCGTGCGGATCGGCTGACGCGCGGACGACGAGAGCGGCCGGGCGGATGATCCGCCCGGCCGCTCTCGCGTGTCACGACCCGCTCTCGGCGGGTCAGCCGTGGTGCAGGTGGTCGGCGTGCTTGGCCGACTGCTTCTTTCGCGTGTAGGTGTCGAGCGGCCCGGTGACCGTGAACTCGTCCTCCCAGCACTCGATGCCCGTCACGTCGGGCAGCAGCGCGCGGGTGAAGACGGGGTCGCGCCCCTCCCGCCGCTGGCGCGTGTAGTCGCGCAGCAGGCGGAACCCGATGCCCGACAGCAGGCCCAGGGCGACCAGGTTGATGAGCGCCATGAGGCCCATCAGCGCGTCCGCCAGGTTCCAGACCACAGCGGCCGATGCGACGGCGCCCGCGAGCATCGCGACCACGACCAGCGCGCGGAACACCTGCAGCCAGACGCGGCTGGTGGTGATGAACTCCAGGTTCGACTCGCCGTAGTAGTAGTTGCCGATGATCGAGCTGAAGGCCAGCAGGAACACGATCACCGCCAGCGCGGTCAGCGACCAGTCGCCGAGGGTCGACGCCAGCGCCGTCTGCGTGAGCGCGATGCCGGTCTCGGCGCCGGACAGGTCGGGGACGGCCACGAGCACCGTGAACGCCGTGATCGAGCACACCAGGAACGTGTCGAAGTACACGCCGAGCGACTGGACGAGGCCCTGCTTGACCGGGTGCGTGACGGCCGCCGCGGCGCCCGCGTTCGGTGCCGAACCGAGACCGGCCTCGTTCGAGAACATGCCGCGCTTGACGCCCTGCATCACGATCACGCCGAACGCGGCGCCGACGACCTCGTTGAAGCCGAACGCCTGCGTGTAGATCGACGCGAGCGCGGCAGGGAGGCGGTCGATCTCGACCGTGACGACGGCCAGGCCCAGCAGCAGGTACAGCAGCGCCATGACGGGCACGAGCGCCGACGACACGTTGGCGATGCGGCGCACGCCGCCGAAGATCACCAGCCCGGTCAGCACGGCGATCACGACGCCCGCGACGAGCGGCATCCAGCCCGACACGTCGGCGCCGACGATCGAGCCGACCGCCGCCGTGCTCGACGCCGCGATGGTGTTGGCCTGCAGCGCGGAGAAGGCGAACGGGAAGCAGAAGATCAGGATGATCGCGAACGCGATGCCCATCCAGCGCGCCTTGAGGCCGCGCTCCATGTAGTACGCCGGGCCGCCGCGGAAGGCGCCGCGGTCGCGCACCTTGAACACCTGCGCGAGCGTCGACTCGAAGAAGGCCGACGCGGCGCCGATGAACGCCATGGTCCACATCCAGAACACCGCGCCCGGGCCGCCGATCGCGATCGCGGTGCCGACGCCCGCGATGTTGCCGACGCCGACGCGCGACGCGGCCGAGATCGAGAACGCCTGGAACGACGACACCGACTGCGGTGCGCCGTCGGCGTCGCGCGGCGTGCGGTCGGTGAGGGTCCGGAACATCTCGGGGATCAGGCGGAACTGCACCACGCCGGAGCGGAGGGTGAGGTACAGACCGAGCGCCACCACGACGGGGAGCACGATCCAGGTCCACAGGGCGTCGCCCGTCGAGGCGAGCCAGTCAGCGAATTCGTCCATCCGGACAGTCTGCGCGCTGGCGGCGCGCGCCGCGACTCGCCCCCGGGCACCCTCCGGGTGGCGTCCTCACAGCGAGCGGCCGCGGCGGTCCGGTAATGTCAGGGGGATATCGGCGGGACGTATGCCGGTGAGAGCTGAATAGGGAGGTCGCTGTGGACATCGATCTGGGGCTGCTGCGCACGGTCGAGCGCGAGAAGGAGATTCCGTTCGACGAGCTCGTGCGGATCATCGAGCAGGCGATCCTGACCGCCTACGGCAAGCACGTGTCGCAGAGCGGCGAGGTGCCGCAGGGCGCCCGCGCTCAGCTGGACCGCAAGACGGGCCACGTGGGCATCTACATCCCCGTGACCGACGACGAGGGCGCGGTCATCGGCGAGGAGGAGACGACCCCCGAGGACTTCGGACGCATCGCCGCCTACGCCGCCAAGCAGGTCATCAGCCAGCGGCTGCGCGACATCGCGGACGACGCGGTGCTCGGCGAGTTCCGCGGCAAGGAGGGCGACATCGTCGCCGGCGTCGTGCAGCAGGGGCCGAACCCGCGCATGATCCACGTCGACCTCGGCTCGGTGGAGGCCATCCTGCCCCCCGAGGAGCAGGTGCCCGGCGAGGAGTACACGCACGGATCGCGTCTGCGCGTCTACGTCACGAGCGTCTCGAAGGGCACGAAGGGCCCGGCGATCACGGTCTCCCGCACGCACCCCGGCCTCGTCCGCAAGCTGTTCGCGATGGAGGTCCCCGAGATCGCCAACGGCCTGGTCGAGATCACGTCGCTGGCCCGCGAGGCAGGGCACCGCACCAAGATCGCGGTCGTCGCGAAGGACCCCTCGATCAACGCCAAGGGGGCCTGCATCGGCGAGCTCGGCCGCCGCGTGCGCGCCGTGACCGAGGAGCTCAGCGGGGAGAAGATCGACATCGTCGATTACGACCCGGAGCTCGCGAAGTTCGTCGCGAACGCGCTGTCGCCCGCCAAGGTGACCTCGAGCTTCGTGCTCGACGCCAACACCAAGGCCGTGCGCGCGCTGGTTCCCGACTACCAGCTGTCGCTCGCGATCGGCAAGGAGGGCCAGAACGCCCGCCTCGCCGCCAAGCTCACGGGCGCCAAGATCGACATCCAGCCCGACAGCATCCTCGAGAGCGACTCGTAACCTCGTTTCGTCTCCGCTCCGCTCAACGACCGGCAGGTCGTCCCGATGATCTACCGTCGTGCGAGCGAAGCGAGCGTGGAGCGAAGCGACCCCGCAGCGCGAAGCGCTGCCTCCCGCGGAGCGAAGCGACGCGGTGTCGCTCGCCGAGCGGCATCCGCGAAGCGGGTGCCCGAGCGCGTGGGACGCGCGAGCGCAGCGAGCAATAGTGGAGGTGTAGGATGGAAGCCGTACGAACGTGCGTCGGCTGTCGCACGCGTGCCCCCCGATCCGCTCTCATGCGAGTCGTCGCGTGCGATCTCGAGCTCGTCATCGACGAGCGGAAGAGCTCGCCCGGCCGGGGCGCGTGGCTGCATCCCACTCGCGAGTGCGCGGAGAACGCCCTGCGGCGCCGCGCCTTCGGACGAGCATTGCGTGTGTCAGGCCCTCTTGACACGCAGACCCTCGAGAAATGGCTGAACGGCTATGGAAACAAAGTGAACGGCTCGAAATGAGACCCGTCCGCCTTTAGAGGTCTGCCCTGTCCGGGGCAGGCCGCCCAGACAGGAGAATTGTGGCAAAACCACGCGTACATGAGATCGCTGCGGAGATCGGCGTCGACAGCAAGGTCGCCCTGGCGAAGCTCAAGGAGCTCGGCGAGTTCGTGAAGAGCCCGTCGTCGACGATCGAGCCGCCGGTCGCGCGCAAGCTGCGCGCAGCGTTCGAGGCCGAGGGCGCCGCCAAGCCGGCGGACAAGCCCGCCGCGCCCGCGAAGCCGGCCGGCCGTCCCGGCCCGGCCCGCGCGACGACCGCCAAGCCCGGCGCCCCGGCGAAGCCCGCGGCGCCGAAGGCCGAGGCCGCCCCGGCTCCGGCCGCGCCCGCGACCCCGTCGGCACCGGCTCCGGCCGCGCCGGCTCCCGCGGCGCCCGCATGGCGCTGCAGCTCGCCGCCGACCCCGGCCGCTTCCTCTCCACCGTGCAGATCGGCATCACGCTGATCGGCATTCTCGCCGGTGCCTTCTCCGGCGCCACGCTCGGCACCATGCTG
>Ga0208492_1000923_pt1 | contig 21551 bp, 17 predicted proteins | sample Subbioar_CSW14AB_FD_184820 | JGI IMG/M metagenome (GOLD analysis project Ga0208492, IMG submission 184820) | Serpentinite rock and fluid subsurface biosphere microbial communities from McLaughlin Reserve, California, USA - CR12Mar_CSW14AB (SPAdes) | ecosystem: Environmental > Terrestrial > Deep... | reverse complement strand
CGCGGCGATCGGCTCGGAGGGAGGAAGTGCCGGCGTGCCACCTGCACGCCGGCCGATCGGCGCCAACATCCTTCAGCACGCGACTGCACTGCTCGCGTAGCCAGCGTCTGCTCACCGACCGGCGCCGACACGTAACCGAAAGTCGCGCACCGATCGCGACTACAGCCGCCTGGCCGGACCGTAGGACGCGGCCTCGCGGTCGCCCCGTTCGCTGTTGCGAGCCGTTCCTCCCTAGCCCGGAGGGCTTCGTCTTGCAGTCGGTGCCCCGGACTTCAGTCCGGGGGCAATTCTTCGACGGCTCTTGATTACTTCTTGCGCCCTTTGACGAGGGCGCCGAGCGACTCGAGGAGACCGCGCTTCTTGCGGAGCACGGGGGCCGAGGGGGGCTGCGTCGGCGAGCTCCCGGAGATCATCGCGTCGTCGGGGTCGAGCGAGTGGGCCTTGGCCCAGTCGATCGTGGCGAGCGCGGTCTGACCGGCGCGCTCGCGCAGCTTGGCGCGATAGGCGTACGGGCGCGCGCGCTCGGGCTCGTCGGCGATGGCGCGATCGAGCATCGCGATCGCGATCGGCAACGCGGCCTCGGGCCCGCGGAGGCCGTGGAGGTAGGCGTGCAGCGCGCGATAGGCAGGACGTGGATCGCACGCGACCGCGCGCGCGGCCCGTGCCTCGGCGCCGTCGAGATCGCCGGCGGCAAAGGCGCGTTGGGCCTTCTCGTGATCCTCGGCTGCGAGCAACAGCGTCGAGGGCACCGACGAGAGGTGCTCGGTGACGGCCAGCGCCCACACCACGCGGCGCACGACCTCGGGCGCACCGCGCTCGAGCAGGTGCGCGTGATCGCCAACGCCCGGATCGACGAGGAGCTCGACGACCTTCGACTCGTCCGCGTCGAACCCGAACTCGTCGAGCACGGCGCCGTCGATGAGACAGAGGGAGGTGTCTCCGACGATGGCCTCGATCTCCGCGTCGATGCGATCGGGATCGTCCCAGCCACGCGCTGCAACCAGGATGGCCCGAAGGCCCGGGCACTCGACGCCGGAGGGGCGGTCGAGGAGCAGATCCTGCTCGCGATACACCACGAAAGACGACTCCGGCGGCGCCCGCATCGCCCGCGCGATACAGGCCTCGGCCGAGACCTGTTCCTCGACGCCCTCGGTCCAAACCGCGACGAGATCGCCGTCGCGAAGGACGAACTTGTGCGTGTCGTCGACGACGAGCGTCGTGACGGTGGGCTCGGCCGCGAGATAGGCGATGAGGAGGGGCACGGGCCAGTCCGTGAGCTCGCCAGCCTCGGGAACGGTCAACGCATCGTCCATGGGGGGCGGTGGAGCCTAACGCGACTGCGCCGGATGGAAATCCCCTAGCGAATTCACATCCCCGCCCGTCATCCCGAGGTGACATTGAGCATCGTCGGGCGAAGCGTAGACTCATGGTCGTGCGCCCACTCCTCCTGCTCCTGCCGATGTCGATGGCGGCGTGCACGGCGCCACGCGGCGACGCGCCCGCGTCCACCGCCCAACCGCTCGTGTGCGCGCCCGAGACGACGATCGCCGCGAGCCCAATCGAGGCGGTGATCGAGACGCGCGACGCTCGCACGCTGGAGCGGACCGCCTGGACCGCACGCGGCAACCACCACCCCAGCGCGCGATTCGTCCTGCGCACGGCCGGTCGCGCGATTGATCTCGGTGAGGGTCTCGCGGCAGCGCTGTTGGTCGACGGCGCGCTCGTCGTGCGCGTCGACGAGTCGCTCGAACGACTCGATCCGCGTGGCTGCGCCCGCCTGGTTGCACGCGACGTACTGCCGGATCTGGCGGTGTCGCCCGACGGTAGCCGCTTCGCGTTCGTGCTCCGCAAGGGCGATGGCACCGGTCTCGAGATCGGCTCGACGCTCACGGGCACGCGCGCCATCGCGTCCGCGTTCGCCGAGGCGGATCGGCCGTTGTTCCTGGACGAGCGCACGTTGCTCTTCGTCGGCGCCGGCACGCCCGGCGTGTCGAGGTTCCACGTCGTCCCCGTGGACGGCGGCGTGCCCCGGGCCCTCGAGATCGACGCGATCCCGGCATCGCGCGAGGGCTATCGCCTGGACGGCACCGTCGTGCGCTTCCACGACGGCGAGCGTCTCCGCACGCTCGATCCCGTCGCCGGGGTGCTGCGATGAAGTCCGCAGCCGCCCTGATGGCGATCGCCACTTCGCTCGTGGTGTCGTCGGCCGACGCGACCACGTTCCGCCACCCGTCGACGTGTCACTCGGGCTGCATGGTCGTCACCGCGTACTACGACCACGGCGGCGTCAAGGATTGGAACTGCGGCAGCGTCAGCTACTCCGGGCACAAGGGAACCGACTTCGCCCCGTACGGCGGGTTCACCGCAATGGACGAGGGACGCGACATCGTCGCGGCTGCCGCCGGCGAGGTGATCTACACGCACGATGGCGAGTTCGATCGCTGCACCTCGGGCTCGTGCGCGGGGGGGAGCGGCTTCGGCAACTGGGTCCGGCTCAGGCACGCCGACGGCAAAGAGACGAGCTACGGCCACATGAAGAAGGGCTCCGTGGCCGTCTCCGTCGGACAGATGGTCACCTGCGGCCAGAAGCTCGGTCAGATCGGCTCCTCGGGCTACTCGACCGGCGCTCACCTCCATTTCGAGCCCCGCATCGGTGGCACCGCCAACGATCCGTTCAAGGGCACGTGCAGCAGCGGCACCACGTTCTGGGTCTCGCAGGGCGCGCACAAGAGCCTGCCGGGCACCACGTGCGAGGCCACCGAGCCGCCCCCGCCCCCGCCGAACAAGGAGCCCAAGGGCAACCTCGACTCTGCCGACTGCACGAAGATCACCGGGTGGGCGCAGGATCCCGACGCCCCGACCAAGGCCATCGACGTGCACCTGTACTTCGACGGCGAAGCGGGGAGCGGCGCCAAGGGGGTGCCGATCACCGCGAATGTGTCGCGCGCCGATCTGTGTGGGCCGCTCGGCTCGTGTGAGCACGCCTTCGAATACGCGCTCCCCGATTCGTTCCGCGATGGCAAGCCGCACACCGTGTTCGCCTACGGCATCGACACCGCGGGCGGGACCAACCCCAAGCTCGCCGGCAGCCCGAAGACCTTCACCTGCACGCAGCCGACCCCCGACGCGGGCGCGCCGAGCGACGCCGGCCCTGCCGACGATGCCGCGACCGTCGCAGACGCAGCGGTGACACCCGCGCCTGCGAGCGATCCCTCGATGGACGACGACGGAACGCTCCAGGGCAGCTGCGGCTGCCGAGCCGCGGGCGCGACGACGGACAGTCGTGCGCCGTGGCTCCTCGCCCTCTTCGGGCTAGTCGCGGTCCGTCGCCGGCTCGAGAGCCGTCGGAGAATTGCCCCCGGACTGAAGTCCGGGGCACCGACTGCAAGACGAAGCCCTCCGGGCTAGCAGGATGCGGCTCGCCACAGCGAGCGCGGTGATCGCGAAGCCGCACCCTACAGGCCGGCAGGCGCCTGCAATCGCGAACGGTGCGCGACTCTCGGGTCATGTGTCGGCGCCGGTCGGTGAGCAGACGCCGGCCACGCGAGCAGCGCTGTCGCGTGCTGAAGGATGTTCGCGCCGATCGCCGACTTCGAGCAGAACGAAGCAACGCCTGCCGACAACGAGGTCGCCGTCGACACGTAACTCCGCCAGCCCGAAGGGCTTCGTCTTGCCGTCGGTGCCCCGGACTTCAGTCCGGGGGATTTTCCGACCGATCTTCACTTCACGTAGATCGGATTCGACAACACCCAAATGCCATCTCGGACGTACTTGTCCGGCACTTCGCCGAGATACGCCTTCAGGTGGTTCGGCTGCATCCTGACCTCGACGCGATAGACGCCGGGCGTGGCGTTCGGCAACTCGATCGACGCCCCTTCGCCCGCGACCGTCGTGCCGCTCGCCGTGACGCGAAGCACGCGCATACGGATGACCGGCGGCTGCGCGAGCGGGTCGAGATCGTGCACGACCGGCGCACGAGCAACGATCTTCGCGCCAGCGGGTGCGTCCGCCCCCATCTCGAAGATCGAGCCCGCGGACTCTGCGTGAAAATCGAAGCCCTCGGGGACGCCAAGCACCTCCACGGCGACGTAGCCGCGACCGGCGGCGAGGGTCCGCTTCACGTTCCCGGGGTCGAGGTCCCCGCTCACGAGCAGCACGTTCGAGAACCAGCGCATCAGTCGGCGGTAGGAGTCGCCGCGCTCTCCATCGGCCATCGCGCCCGGGAAGGTGTTCTCGTGCACGTCGGTGCCGACCGTGCCGGTCACGTGTCGGGTGGGCAGGAGCTTGTCCCACTTCGCCTGGTAGACGGGCAGGTCCTCGAGGAACGAGAGGAGCGCGAGATCGGGGACACGGGTGTCGTCGGTGGAGTAGGCCAGCACGTTGACGGCAGCCGCAAAGCCGTCGAGCTTGAAGAACTCCTTGCGGATGTCGGGATCGATCGCGGCGTGGATGTTGTAGATCTCCATGCCGTCGAACGGCATGGTCGCGAGGTAGTCGTCGGGCCTCGACTCGGAGTGCGGAACGAACACGAGCGCGCCCGCAGCGTGCATCGCGTCGATGGTCGCCGCGTCGTCACCGTCGTAGCTCGCGAGACGCGTCGTGGCGTCGCCGGGGAGGTGTTTCTCGAGCCCGGCCGTCATCAGTCGGTTCTCGTTGCCGACCATCACGAGCACGCGCCGGCCATCGCCGCAGTCGACCCGATTCGCAATGCGGGTTCCGGCGGTCCCGAGCACTGGCGTGTCGCCCGGTTGGACGAAGAAGAGATCGTCGAACGACTGCTCTGCCATGTGGGCGGCGTGATCCGTGAGGAACACGAAGTCCTCGGCTGCGTCGCACATGCCGCGGCGGAGATCGGCGACGCACGCGGGCGCCGGCTTGCCGTCTGCCCCGAGCCCCTTCTTGTCACACGCGTCATGCGAGTACGGAGAGTGCGAGTGGAGGATGCCGCGCACGGGTCTGAGCCCGCGAATCGACGGCAAAGCGGAGGTCGGGGTGGCGCGCAGTTGCCACGGCCTCGGGGTGGGAGGAGCCGGATCGGCGGCGACGTTCTCGGAGCGGCAGCCCATGAGAAGGCAGAATGCGACCAGGAGCCCGCGGCGCAGCATCGGCGCAGCGTAGCGTGTCTACTGCTTGTTGGCCGAGCCGTCCGGGCGAACCGATTCGACCTCGCGCCCATCGACGTAGTGCGTGCCGACGATCGGGTAGCCGTCCTCCTCCCAGAGCTTCTGCCAGCCGTGCAGGCGACCGTTCACGTACTCCGCTTGGGCGACGACCGTTCCGTCGAACGCATACCGGGTGTGGAGGCCGTGCTCGATGAACTCGTGGGGCTCGGTGCTCGCGTAGAACCCGACCGACGCGCGCTGACCATTCGAGTGGTAGCCGATCGACCAGCGCGCGCAGCCGTTCTCGTAGAACGTCTGCCATTGGAGCCGTCCCTCGGCGTCGAACGACAGCGCGAGCCCGTTGACCACCGCGAGCGAAACTCCCTTCTCACCCGGGTACGCGCACGAGATGCCGCGCGCGTCCTCGTAGACTCGCGCCCCCGGAGGCGCGCGCATCATCGAGGCATCCACTTGGCTTCGGTGGATCCCGTCGGGAATCCACGCAGGCACCGACACCGCCGGAATGGGCCGAAACCACTCGACGAGGTGCGGCGCAACCTGCGGGCGATGCGCCTTCGCAGCCTCCATGTGCGGCGCTGCCGCCTGGAACATCGCGATCGTCTGCTTCAGGCTGTCGATCTGCGTGAGCAAGATCGAGCGCATCTCGGGCGGGGCCGTTGGGAGCTCGGCCTCGAGGGAACGGATGGACGCATGGAGCTCTTCGACCGTGCTCGTGCTCATGCGCTGATCCTAATCGCGTTTGCCGGGACGATCAGGGCACTTCGACCCATGCGCGACCTTCGATGAACGCGTGCTGCACGTGGCGGTACCGAGGCTCGACGACGAGCGCGCCGTCAGGGCCGATGAAGCCCCACCGTCGTCCGAGCTGCACCGGCGCGCGGCCCTCGACGAAGCGGTTGGTGGAGTCGTACGTCGGCCGAACGACCCATTCGCCGTCCGCGTCGATGTGGCCCCAGACGACCGCCCCGGGCGCCTTCCCCTTCGCCCTGATCGCGACCGCCGCACGCCCCTCGAAGAACCCCGCCGCCTGTTGGTAGCGAGGTCGGATCACCAGCTCGCCGCCCTTGTCGATGAAGCCGACGCCGCCCTTGCCGGGGACCGGGAGCCTCCCCTCGGAGACGGTCTTGCTGCACATGCCATCCGAAGCGAACGGGGCCGAGACGAGCTTGCCCCGCGGGTCGATCAGGCGATGCTCCTTGCCGATGCGTACCACCGCGACGCCTTCCGCGAAGCCGTACGCTTCGTCGAAGCTCGGTGGGATCACCGTGTTGCCCGTGCGGTCGATGTAGCCCCATTTCGATCCGCCCACCTCCCAAACGGCCGAGAGGCCCTCCGAGAACGGCATCACGGTGTGGAATCGCCGAGCGAACGCGGGCCTTGCCTGTTCGTCGAAGCAGCCGAGGCTGGTCTTCTCGTGGTCGTAGATCCAGGCGCGTCCCTCGAAGAATCCGCTTCGTGGGTCGTGCTGATAGTAGTCGAACGGATCGCCGACCAGCTCCCCGCTCTGGGTGATCCACCGGTGCCGGCCGCCGTGCACCAGCACGACGGCGACGGGCTGATGAAACGGCGTCGCGGCCTCGAAGACCGGCGCGATCTTCGTCTCGCCGTTGCGGTCGACGTAGCCCCAGTGCGCGGTGTCCTCGATGGCGACCGGCGCCATCCCGCGCGCGAAGCTGTCAGCGTCCTGCCAATTGCCCGCGAGCGCGATCGAGCCCTCGCGATTGACGTAGCTCGGACGCCAGTCTTCGAACACGACGGCGAGACCCTCGCTGAAGCCGTAGGTCCTCGTGAAGCGCGGCTCAGAGACCTCGTGGCCGTCGCGATCGATGTAGCCGTGCAGCCTCGTGTGCTCGATGCGCCGACGGGTCGCGGGGTGTTTCGCGAGCCATTCGTCACGCGCGGGCCGAATCGTCGCGAGGGCGGCCGCGGCCTTCTTCTCGTTCCACTCCTGGCCCTCGTCGATGTCGACCTTGCCGTTGCGCAGGTCGCGCGTGACCCACTTGGCGCCGGAATGCACGAAGCGACCGTGCGTCCCAACCTTGCCCTTGGCGCCGAGCTTGGCGGCGGTTTCGAGCAATCCGTCGAGCTCGCTGTCGAACGACTCCCACTCGTCGAGCCAATCCCAACCACGGATCTCGACGACGTCGCCGGTCACGTGCAGGTCCATGAAGCGGCGCCCGTCTGCGAGCTCGCGCGCGAGCCGATCGAGTCGATCGCCCACCTTCTCTTCCGAGTAGCGAATGGCGCGCGAGCGCCACTTGTCGATGGCACCTTTGGGGAAGGTGATCTTCCCCTGCCAGATCGCGACGGACTTCGCCTTCTTCGTGAGAGCCTCGAATTGCGCGAAGAGCGCAGGGACGAGGTCGAGCGCCGATTTTGTTTCCTTCGTTTTGGTCTCGCTGCCGACCTCGCGATAGCCCTTGGCGAGCTTCTCCGCGATCAGCTTGTCGTGCTCCGCCCTCGCCGTTGCCGTCGACGGGTGCACCTTCGCCTTCACCTGGCCATCGGTGCCGATTCGGCCGAAGTGCACGGACACCGTCTTCGCGTCGAGCGCGATCTCCCAGTACTTGTTGGACGTCTCGTCCTTCATCTCGAAGCGGCGCATCGACGGGATGGTAGACCTCGGCAACTTCGACCGGTTGGTGCATTCTTGCGCCCATGTTGCGCCCCCGCGTCCTGATCCCATTCGTGTTGGCCTCCCTCGTCGCTGCGTGCGGCAAGTCCGGGTCGAGCGATCCGACCGAGACGACCGACGCGGGAATCGTTGCCGACACTGGTGCGAGCGCCGACACCAGCGTGACGAGCGAAACCGAAGTGCCCGACGCGAGCGCGCCAACGGACTCGGGCGTCGACTCGACCAAACCGAGCGATGCGGGCCCGTGCTCGGCGCCACCCGCTGCGCCGACGACGGCACTGAAACCGGTCGCCGGCGAGCTGTTCTACGCGCAGCTCGGGCTCGGGGGGCTCTCGATCGGCGAGTCGGCGATCGTGGTCGGCCCCGACGGCACGGTGGTGGTCGTCGACGTCGGCAACGACAGCCACGACGACGACGTGGCCAAGGCGCTCACCGACTTCACGGGGGCGACGAAGGTCGACCACATCGTGATCACGCACTTCCACTCCGACCACGGCGACGGCCTCGCCGGGCTGCTCGGCCGCGTCACGCTGAAGGGTCGCATCGTCCATCGTGGCCTCACCGACTTCACGGCGGCCGCGAACGACAAGACGATCCAGGGAATCTGCAACGCGATCGCTGCGAGGCCGGGAGCCGGCGTGGGCCTCTGCACGTCGGCCTCGACGCCACCCTGCACGCCCGCGAGCTGGGTCGGGAAGTATCCGGCCACCGCGTGCCCGGGCCTCGCGACGGCGGATCTGGCGCTCGGCAGCGGCGCGCTCCTCGATTTCGTCGCGGCCAACGGCTTCATCGGCGCAGACCGCTACGACACGGCCGTGTCGCCGTTCCTCGAGAGCGACAGCAACGGCGAGAACGCGCGCAGCGTCGTCGCGGTCATGCAGCACGGACCGTTCCGCATGTTGCTCGCCGGCGATCTCACCGGGGGCGGCTCGGTCACCGACGACGTCGAGAGCTTCTACGCGTCACGTCTCGGCAGCGCAGCGGGCCTCGACGCGCGTGGCGTCGACGTGCTCCACGCGAGCCACCACGGCCGCAACACCTCCAGCAACGCGGCGTGGACCGCGCGCCTCCTCCCCGCCGACGGCAAGAGCCGGAACGCGGTGATGGGCGTGAGCACTGCCCACGTCGGCTCGCCGCACGCAGAGGTGCTGACGACCTTGCTCGCGAGCGGACGTCTCGGCGCCGGCAAGGCGTGGACGACGCGCGTCGCGGCGACGGGGGCTACCGCAGCTGGTCTGGTCGACGCCGGCGGCGGCCGGCTCCTGCTCGCGACCCTCGAGGGAGGCGCGGCCTACGCGATCCAGGCGGTCCGCGCGGACGGCTCGGTGATCGAGAGCCGGACCTTCCGCAGCGTGAAGGCCTGCCCCTAGAGCACTTCTCACCCGGGTCGATCCGATGGGATTCCCGTTCCCCCCGGCTTGAAAAGCCGGGGCCCTATCGCTCGTTTCGATTGAAGCCCGCTCCCGCGGGCTCCTTTGCGCAGGTCCTCGGGGGAGTCGCGACTCGCCGCTGCGTCCGCGCAAGGAGCCCGTAAGGGCTTCAAGCTGAAGACGCGTGCGTTCGTGAGATTCGCGAAGGGGCCCCGGCTTTTCAAGCCGGGGGGAACGGGTCACCAGAATCAAGGCGGACGAGAGATGCTCTACACTAGCCAACTAGAAAGAGAATCGCGCGCCGACGGTCGCCATCGTCGGGAGGAGGGGTGAGACGTAGAACCAACTCGTCTTTCCCCACGGGCTCGTGTCCCGGTTGTACAGGGTGCGCATGTTGAAGATGGAGAGGTCGAGGAAGAGCTCTGCGCTCTTCCCGAGGCGAACGGCGACGTCGGCCGAGGTGTCGACGAACCAGCCAAAGGCGTTCGCGTTGCGCGGCGTGCGCTCGAGCGCGTCGAAGCTGTAGGCGTACATGCCTCCCACCGCGAGGCGCACACCTCCGCGAATGACGTTGCCCGCGCGGAGACCAATTACGCCGCCGAGCAGACCGGCGCGCGCGTCGCGCTCGTTGGACGATATCCACTCGCCGGCGGCGGTCGCACCGACGTAGAGCGCGCCGAAGAGCGCGCGGTCGTACTGCAGCCGGACGTGCCCGACGCCGGTGTACTTGATGCTGTTCTCGTAGTGTTTTTCCTCACTGACGCACAGACACCCGCCGGCTCCGACCGAGAGGGTGTTGGGCGGCAGCGAGGTGGCGAGGAGAAGCGTTGCAGCGGCGATCACGGCGCCACCTCTACAACATACGTGCCACGCAAAATGCCCGCGCAAGCCGCGTCGTGTGGTCGTCGAGCAACAGCCGGGCGCCGTGCCGGCCGTGGCGCACGGGTCACACGCTCAATGCGGCAGCGTCGGCGCCGGCTTCGCCGTCGACGTGGGCAGCACCGGCACCTTCGGCGCGTACCCCGAGACCGTGAACGACAGCGCGCTGGTCCCGGTGAGGATCGAGGTGCTCCCCTTCTCGTCCGTGGCCTCGAAGGTGACGTCGTACTTCACGTTCGAGGTGCCGAGGTTCGCGGGCGCTTGGAACACGCCGGACCAGACGCCGCTCTTTGCCGTTCCAGAAGCGAGCGACAGCGGGACCAGCGTGAGCTTGCCCGAGACGCTCAACCGCGCGCGAACGGCAGTGACCGCGAGCAGCGGGCTCGAGACCTTGCCCTCGAGCTTCACCGCGCCGCCGACCGGGGAGAGCGTGGTCGGTGTGGCGCTCGCGCTCTCGAGGGCGAGCGACTCGCACGTCACCGAGACCATCGGCGCCGCGTAGGTGATCTCGTCCACCCCGCCGCCAGCGTATTCGAGCATCACCCTGAAGCTCGTGAGCTGCGGCAGCTGCGCCTGGATCTTCGTCGTTCCCGCCGGCCTTTGCTGACACGCCCGGCGCAGCGCGAGATCCTCTTCGGTCTTCGACCCGGTGATCGGATAGACGACGGAGAACGTCGCTGCCGAGCTGGCGAACGTGCAGAGGTCCGGGTCGGTTCGACTCGGTTTGGGCGCGATCGGCGAGGCCCCCGTCGTCTGGAACGCGGCCGACACCGACGACACCTTGTGGCAACCCGCGCCCGTCTCTTCGTGCGCGACGGTGATCTTCGAGCCGGCAAGCGGGATCACGTTCCCCGCGGAATCGACCTTCACGTAGTAATAGGCGCCCGGCACCGAAACGATTGTCTTGCCATAGTGTTTGCTGCTCCCGCTGTAGACACCCGTTTGGGTTCCAGCCCACACAGGCGAGACGAGGACGGAGGCGAGGAGAAGGGTTGGAAGCGAGGCGCGGATCATGCCGCGCGTCGGTGCACGCCGCGTACCGGCAGAGATCGTCGATGCGCGCGCGCGACTCGGCTGCAACCGGTGCGCCGGCGCGAAAAAGATGGCGCGGTCTACCGTCGCGGGGGTAGTGGGAAGAGCCAGCTGGTGTGTGCGCGGTACTCGCGATACGCCGCGCCGTACGTGCGTTCGAGGTCGTGCTCTTCGCATCGGACCAACGGGTACGCGAGCGCGACGCCCAGGAACGCCGCGAGGAGAATCGCCCAGCTCGCGGCGATCAGCGCGATGCCCGGAATGACGAACACGATGAGGCTCGCATACAGGGGATTGCGACTGTACCGATAGGTGCCGTCGACGATCAGGTCGCCGCGCGGGAACTCGTCGAGGAACACGCGCAAGGTGAGCCCCCACATGACGAGCCCAGCGGCGAGCCAAAGGCCGCCGACGACGCGGAGCGCGGGCGGCGCCTGCATGGCCGTGAGCTCCGGGAACGACCTCGTCGCGGCGATCGCGGCCGCCAGCAGCGCGAGCTGGCCGACGAAGATCACGGGACCAGCGCCCGTCGGGGACAACCCCCTCGGCGATTCGATGTGCAGCATGGCACACCTCCCGTCAGGATCGCGTGCATCGGCGGTGCCACCTGGTCGCCGGAGCTCGTCAGCTCTTCCAGGTCGCGACGAAGGTGCCACCCGACGCCGTGCGCTGGTGGGTCCCGCGCACATCCTTGCGACCGGCGAGGCGAAGCACGGTTTCGATCGTGATGCGCACGCCCTGGAGGTCGACATCGGAGATCGCGGGAAAGCCGGTGAGCTCGACCTCTGCGCGCCCGGGCGAAGGAACCTTCGCCGTGAGGGTGCCGGTGTCGAAACCCTTCGAGTAGAACGTGGGCGTGCGCGTGATCAACGCGTTGTCGGTGGTCAGCCGCAGCAGTACGCGCCAGAGCGTGCTGAACGTCCGCTCGGCTCCGCGACGCATCGCCTCGGCGTCCATCGTCAACAGCTCGCGCCCCGTGATGCGGGCGACCTCCGCGAGGAATGCGTTGTACAGCGACAGACGCACCCACCCGATCGGCAGCACGCCCTCGAGCTCCTGTCGATCCGCTCCGAGCGCCGCAAAGGCCTGCTGCAAGGTCACCGCGCCAACCATCTCCTCGTAGACGGCGAGCTGGTCGCGCACGAACGCGCCCGAGATCCGCGGCTCCCCCATCCCGGGATGATCACCCAGGGCAGCCGCTGTTGACCAGGGGGCGGATCACCTTGGCCAGATCGCGCTGCTGCGGCTCGTCGAACGACTGCTTGCTGACGCGTTTGAGCGACCGGATCAGCCGAGGGAAGTCCCCGCCGCACGACACGAGCAGTCGGTCGAGCTCCTCTTCGCCCCCGCGGTAGCTCTCGAGCTCGAACAGCGTGGCGTTGTTGATGCGACGTCGCGTGCCGACCTCGGTCCTGAGCCGGCCGAGGATGAGCGCCTTCTCTGCGCGCTTGGTCCCCTTGGGGAGGTCCGACGCGTAGAGCTTCGCGAGCGCCCGGTAGGCGTGGCGCATCAGCGTGACCCGCCGGAGGCGATCTTGCTCGGCGTGGATGAACGCGCGGGTCGCGGCCGCGTCGGGGCCGACGATCTGTGCGAGCCATCGGATCGCGAGCCGATCGCCGACGAAGTTCGCGATGCTCTCGTTGAACGCGGTCTGCCCGTCGACGTAGTGCGTGGCGTGGGTGGACTCGTGGAGCACCACGTCCGCGAGCTCGCCGAGGTCCTCGGGGCCGTCGTGGATCATCGTCGAGAGGACCGGATCCTCGAACCACCCGAGGGTCGAGTACGCGGACGCGGTGCGCACGTCGACCTCCCACCCCTCCTCGCGGAGATCGAACGCGAACCGCTCGGCGTCGTCTTTGGCGAACCACCCGAGGTACGGCACGCTCCCGACGATCGGGAACGACCACTTCTTGGCCTTGAACGAGAGCTCTTCGCAGGCGCTCACCACCCAGACGACGGCCGGGCGCTGCAGATCGGCGTAGGTGCGGTAGTTGTCCGTCGCCTTCAGGCCCTGGGTCTCACCAAACGCCTTGATTCGTGGGACTTCGGCGAGCAGTCGACGGATCCGCGGAGGGACGCTCGGGTCCTCGACGACCTCGTCGATCGGCCTGCGCTTCGCGAGGATCTCGATCTGCCCGCCCGCCGCCTGGGCGAGGTAGTGGGTCCACGTGCAGCCGAGGCAGCAGAGGAAGAAGGCGAGCAGTAGGAGGCGGTTCATCGTTGACGCGTCGGGTCGAGGCGCTGAACTCTTACACTACGTTTGCCGGGCCGCAGCCGAGCGGGTACGGATCGTCGGATGCATGCGCTCCCGTTGTTGATCGCGGCCATGTGCGTGGCCGCCATCGGCTACCGCTATTACAGCGCCTTCATCGCGGCGAAGGTCCTCGCCCTCGACGACACGCGGGTGACCCCCGCCCACCGGTTGAACGATGGGCACAACTACGTGCCCACCAACAAGTGGGTGCTGTTCGGTCACCATTTCGCGGCGATCACCGGCGCCGGCCCGCTCGTCGGTCCGGTGCTCGCGGCCCAGTTCGGGTTCCTCCCGGGCTACCTGTGGATCCTCGTCGGCGTGGTGCTCGCCGGCGCGGTGCACGACTTCGTCATCCTCACTGCATCGATGCGCCGCGACGGCAAATCGCTCGCGGAGATCGCCCGCCAGGAGATCGGACCGACCTCGGGCCTGATCGCCGGCTTCGCGGTCTTGTTCATCGTGGTCATCGCCATCGCCGCGATGGCCAAGGTCGTGGTCACGGCGCTCGCCGAGAGCGCGTGGGGCACGTTCACCATCGGGGTGACCATCCCCATCGCCCTGTTCATGGGCCTCTATATGTACCGGTTCCGGCCGGGGAAGATCGGCGAGGCGACCGTCATCGGCGTCTCGTTGCTCCTGCTCGCAGTCGTGTTCGGCAAGGACGTGGCCGCGTCGTCGTACGGACACCACTTCCTCCTCTCTGAGCACAAGCTCACCCTGGCCATCGCGGCGTATGGGTTCTGCGCGAGCGTGCTCCCGGTGTGGATGCTCCTCTGCCCGCGCGACTACCTCTCGTCGTACATGAAGATCGGCACGATCATCCTGTTGATCGTCGGCATCGCGTACGTGAACCCCGAGCTGAAGATGCCCGCGGTGAGCGAGTTCACCGGCGGCGGTCCGGTGGTCCCAGGCAAGCTGTTCCCGTTCGTGTTCGTCACCATCGCGTGCGGCGCGATCAGTGGGTTCCACGGCCTGGTCGGCTCGGGCACCACGCCGAAGATGATCATGCAGGAGTCGCACGCGCGCCCGATCGGCTACGGCGCGATGCTCTGCGAGGGCATCGTGGGCGTCGTCGCGCTCATCGCCGCCTGCTCGCTCGCCAAGGGCGACTACTTCGCGATCAACACGCCTCCCGACAAGTTCGCCACCCTCGGCCTCTCGATGGACCACCTGCCCGAGCTGGCCGACCAGATCGGCGAGCGCCTGCAGGGGCGTCCCGGCGGCGCGGTGTCACTGGCGGTCGGGATCAGCCAGATCTTCTCGGGCATTCCCGGGTTCAAGCACCTGATCAGCTACTGGTACCACTTCGCGATCATGTTCGAGGCGCTGTTCATCCTCACCACGGTCGACACCGGCACGCGCGTCGCCCGGTTCCTGGTGCAGGAGTTCGGCGGCCGCGTGTACCCGAAGTTCGGCCAGACCGACTGGATCCCCGGCACGATCATCTCGACCTCGATGGTCTGCCTCGGGTGGGGGTACTTCGTGTGGAGCGGCTCGATCGCGACCATCTGGCCGATGCTCGGCATCTCCAACCAGCTGCTCGCGTGCATCGCGCTCTGCGCGGCGACCACGATGATCGTCAACAGCGGCAAGGGCAAGTACGCCTGGGTCACGCTCACCCCGCTGCTCTTCGTCGGCGTGGCGACCGAGACCGCGGGCTACCAGCTGATCACCCAGACGTTCATCCCCAAGATGATCAAGAACGGCAAGTCGGTCTTCCAGGGCTACCTGCTGTCGACCCTCTGCGCCCTCGCGATGAGCGCGATGCTCTTCATCTTCATCGACGCGGCGACCAAATGGCTCCGCGTGCTCCGCGCCCCCGCCGCGCCCGAACCGGCGGAGTAGGCGTCGGGCTCACGGCAGGGTGAACGGCGGCTTTCGATCGAAGAACCGCACCCGGCGCTCGCAGTCCTCGGCCGCGCCCTTCTTCTGCGGTGTTCCGGCGTTCGCGGCGGTGCACGACCAGGCGACGCAGCTCGCGACGACGCGGGCTCGCTCCTTGGCCACGTCCTTCGCCCAGAGCCGTGCACACATCGCGTCGTACGAGGACCCGATCGTCGCCGGAGGTGCGGGACAGGTCTTGGTCGCGAAGCTCTTGGCGGCGGCGTCGACCATCGAGAACGTGCCGTCGGGCAACGAGTGGGCGACGAACCGCGGTTCGGGCGCGTCGTAGGGGAAGCCGGCGCCGCAGCTCTCGAGCTCCTCGGTATACCCGGCGTGGACGATCAGATCCGGACGGCCGTCGCCATCCACGTCACGCGAAGTGTGCGCGCCGATCGTCGCCGCGGGGGCGTACGAAACGATGGCGCCCCCCTTGAACGCGAACAAGTCGACGAGGCGCGCGTGATGCCCCTCCTCGCCCTCCTCGTGCACCTCGACCCACAGCTCGGGGACGCCGTCTCCGTCGAAGTCGAACGTCCACGGGTCCTTGAAGGCCCGCGCCCCGTAGTTGGCGAGCGCCTCCTTGGGCACGTGGCGCACGGGCGCGCCGACGCGCGGAGTGAACACGATGGAAAACCGCCCCTCCACCGCGTACACGAAGTCGTACGGCTCGGTGATCGTCGTGAGGTCGGGCATCCCGATCGACCACGCGCCCGCGGGAGACTCGGCGCACCAACCGACCATCGTCTTGCCGGGTGACGTCGAGGTGCCGCTGAGGAACTTCTTGGCGGCAACTTCGTACGCACGCTTCGCCTCGGCGGTGATCGCCGGACACATCGCAGCGACGGGCATGGCGCTCGACGCGATGCCGGACGCCGAGCTCACGGGCTGCGCCGAGGCGATGACCGCCGGATCCGGCCGGACCTCCGTCGGCTGCGAGGTGTGGCGACAGCCGATGGACAGCGCGGCGACCAGCGCCAATGAGGATTTGTCGGGCAAGGCGATGGACATGGTAACCGGCCCTCGAGACGACGAACGACCGACCGGCGTTCCGGCTTCCGAGGCACGCGCTCCGCTCAGCGCTGTTCATGCACCTTCGCGAGGACCGCCACGATTCATGCGGGCGCACCCATCCGCGGGAGCGTGAACCAGAACGTCGTGCCCGGGCCCCTTCGGCTCACCACGCCCACCCGGCCGCCGTGCGCCTCGACGAGCCCTTTGCTGATGAAGAGCCCGAGGCCAGTGCCCTTGCCCTCGTGGGCCCGCGCGGACCAGTAGGGGTCGAAGAGCCGCGCGAGATCGCCTTCGTCGATGCCTGGACCGGTGTCGGAGACCAGAACTCGGACCTCGTGCTCACTCGACTCGACGCCGAGGGTGACGGTGTCCCCCGCGTGGCAGAACTTCAGCGCATTGCCGAGGAGGTTCGAGAGCACCTGTTCGATGCGGTCGCGATCGCACGACACCTCGATCGGCTCCGAACCGAAGGCGCGCTCGAGCTGGATCTCGCTTCGCTTCGCGAGCTCGGCGTGGCCATCCAGCGCCGCTTCGAGGAGCAGGCGGAGGTCCTCCGGCTTCTGGGTCACGATCAGGTGCCGGGCGCGAATCGCCGTCGCCTGCAGCAGATCGCTGATCAACCGTTCCATCCGCTGCGTGGCCCGCTGGACGACCTCGAGCTGCTTTGCGCAGACGTCACCCTGTGCGCACCGCGCCAACACGTGCGAGGCCAGTCGCACCGCCGCGAGCGGACTCCTCAGGTCGTGCGAGACGATCGCGAGCACGTCCTCACGGTGGTGCATGGCTTCCCGGGCCTCACCGTAGAGGCGTGCATTCTCGATCGCGTCGGCGACCACGCGCGCGAGCCCCTCTGCCAAGGAGAGGTCGAGCGGTCCGTACCTGCGATGCGACGCGGCGAAGGCCAGCGCGCCGAGCGCCTCGGTGCGGCCGAGGAGGGGCACCACCATCACGCTCTGGATCTGAAGCGCGCGAAGCGACCTTCGGACGTACTCCGGCGTCTCGAAGCGATCGAGGGTCTCGTCCTCGAGGATCGGAAAGAGGAAGGAGGAGCCGCTGCGGATCGCGACGGCCACGAGGCGCTTGGAGTCCAGCGACGGAGGGGTGCCCGCCACGAACTCGTGTACCGCATCGGCTCGCGTCGGGTCGCCGACGAAGACCAGCCGGCGCAGCTTCCCAGCCTCCACGACGTCCACGGTGCAGGCGTCCGCGAGCACGGGCGTCGCGAGCTGTGCGACGCGCGCGAACGTGGCCTCGTAGTCGAGCGACGCGCCGAGGATCCGGCCAGCCTCCACCAGAAACCGTTGCCCGTCCTCGATCCGCTTCCGAACGGTGATGTCGGTCGCGATCCCGCAAACGAGGGGCTGCTCGTTCGGGCCCACGGCCGCGAATTTGATCGAGAGGAACGTGCGGAGCTCGCCCTGGTAGGGGAGCCACTCCTCGATCTCGATGGGTTGGCGTCGCTCGAGCACGACGCGGTCGTTCGCGAGGTGGGCGTCGGCGATCTCCCGCGCGACGATGTCGTGCTCGAGGCGCCCGACGATGCTCTCCGGCGACCCGCCGAGGAGCACCGCGCACGTCCGATTGAGCATCACGAAGCGTCCGTCGGCGTCCTTGATGAACATCGCCGCCGGGGAGTGATCGAACATCGTCCTCAGTCGGGCCTCGCTGAATCGCAGCTCCTCGAGCTCGCGTCCTGCCCGGCTGACCGTCGCGACGACCGCAGCGTCGATCGCGTCGTCGAGCACGCGAAGCTCGTCGAAGGAGGCGGGGCGCGGTGCGCGCGCGTTCACCTCGTGGATCGTCCGTCGGAGGAGCTGGAGCTCCGCGACCATCCGTTTGGGAGCGGCCCCGTCGGCTGCCTCGAGCGCGACGCTTGGGGCCTCGCCTCGCGTCGAGCAATCCGCGATGGAGTCGAGCATCGCCGCCACCCGGTCGACGAGAATCGGAGGCTGCGTCGCGTTCGCGAGCAAGGTGGCCCGGGCCTTCCATGACGAGACGATCCGATCGCGCCGCCCACGAAGGAGGTCCGCGAGCGTGGACCGCGGGGGGGGTGCCCTCGAGGGCGTGGGGATCGTCGGTCGAGTCACGAAGCGACCCCTGGACTGAACCTGCGCAGGTGGCCGGCCATCGCGACCGTGAGATGACGCCACCGCGCGCGCGGTGCTGAGCGGAGCTACCGAGTTTCAGGGTCCGACGGCGCAGCTGGTGACCTTGACCGGATCGGGCGCACCGCCCGTCGGGTTCTTCACGTACCAGATGTCGTAATAGACCGACGTCGCCGCGGCATCGCAGCTCGTGACCGACAACTGGGCCGGCGGGCAGACGCTGAAGCGGTTGCCGTCGGCGGTGAGGCTCCCCGTCCCCATGGTGTTCGAGAGGCACATCCCGGTGAGCGCGTTGCGCACCGCGACGTCGCCTGCGCCGAAGACGTTGCCCCCGAGAGCGCCCACGCCGAGATCGACCATGTTCTTCGGCGTGCTCCCGGTGAAGCCGAAGTTCACCTTGAGCCCGACCTTGTTGCCGATGAGCGTGCTCGTACGAAGGATGACGCTCGTCGAATCGTTGACCAGCAGGCCGATGCTGTTGCCCTTGGCGACGAGGTTGCTGATCGTGAAGGGCGTTCCGACGGGCGAGTATCCGGCGAGGAAGATCCCGAACTGACCGTTCTTGCTCGCCGTTCCGCCCTTGAAGTTGAGGCTCTGGAGGGTGGACGCGATGACGATGCCGCTCTGCACGTTGTTGTCGAACGTGTTCCCGGTTCCGACGACGTCGATCGCGCCCGACCCCGCGCCCTGGAGACCGGCGGTGGTGTTGAAGTTCGATTGCAGGTTCGGTCCGAGGATGGCGCCCCCGAAGACCTCGATGCCGAACTTGTTCGAGCCGAACACCAGCAGGTTCCGCAGCGTCGGCCGGAGGGCGCCGGCGCCGCTCAACGTGACAATGGCGTTGCCGGTGGAGGGTTGGATGGTGAACCCGTCGACCACGGCGCCGCTCTGCACGCAGACCAGCGCGCTGTCGGAACCGCAGATCGCCGCGGCACCACCGATCCTCGGTTTGGTCCCTCCCTCGCCGAGGAGGACGACGCGGTCGGCCACGTTCAGCGGGGCGGCCTCGTCGTAGATGACCACCGACGACGGCGCGCCGGCCACGTGGATGGTGCGGGTACCGGTCGGAGCGTTGCCGAGGAGTGTCGCCTCGCGAATCGAGCGGAACGGGCACGTCGCGGTGCCGACGCTCGACCGCGTCCCGTTCTTGTCGACGTAGACCTCGAGCGCCTCGGCCCCGAGCACGCCGCAGCCCCCGGCATCGCCCGAATCGAGGGCGATCGAGTCGCTCACCGCAGAGTCGACGGTCGTCGTGTCGGGCTTCACGCTGTCGGTCGCAGCGTCGGCGGTAATGACCCCGGTGTCTGCCGGGCGCGTGTCGTCGACCAGCGTGTCGACGACGAGCGAGTCTTCGAGGGTCGTGTCTGCCGGGCTCGTGTCGTCGACCATCGCGTCGCCCACGAGACCCGTGTCGAGCTCACTCTGGTCCGCAAGGGCGAAATCGCTCGAGGAACAGCCGATCACGGAGACGAGCGCGCCGATCACCGCGCCCGCGCGTACCGTGATGCCGAGACTCCGACGCTGCCGGCTGTCGACCATCGTGATCCCCTCCAAGCGAAGAGCGCCCCCTCCCCAGCGTGCACCATTTTCGCCATTCGTGCACGAACGGTGCGGTCCCGGTAGCATCGCGGCCCCCAATGCAGCCGCCGGCGATCACGCAACTCTGGGACGAGGCGCTGCTGCTGCTCGGCATCGTCGTGTTGGGACCGCTGGTTCGGCGCTGGGCGCCCGACCGACGCGACCACGTGCGGCGCGCGTGGGTGCTCTACGGCTTCTTCGTCCTGTTTGGCGCGATCGCGTACGTCATGCGCGCGATCGGCCTGCTCGAGTGGTCGAAGCGTGCGTGGCTCGTCGCGAGCTTCGCCTCGGAATACGCGCTGGTGAACGTGCTCGGGATGTCGATCTTCGACCTCGCGCTGCCGCGGCTCCGGGTATCCGTCCAGCGGTTGACCGCGGAGCTCCTCGTCGGCGTCGGCTACATCCTCGGCACCATCGGGGTCTTGCGACAGACCGGGGTCGATCCTTCGTCGTTGCTCACGTCGACCGCGATCGTGTCCGGCGTGCTCGCCCTCTCCCTGCAAGCGACCCTCGGCAACATCCTCGGTGGCATCGCCCTGCAGCTCGACGGCTCGCTCGACGTCGGCGACTGGGTGCAGCTCGAGAACGGGCGACAGGGCAAGGTCCGGGTGATCCGCTGGCGGCACACCGTCCTCGAGACGCGCGACTGGGACACCATCGTGGTGCCCAACTCGATGCTGCTCGCGGGTCAGATCGTCATCCTCGGCAAGAGGGTCGGCCAGGCGGTGGTGCAGCACCGGATGACGTTCTACTTCACGGTCGACTACCGCTTCCCGCCGCAGGAGGTGTGCAACGTCGTGGAAGACGCCCTGCGCGCCTCGCCCGTCGATGGCGTGGCCCGCGAGCCGTCGCCGGTGTGTCAGGTCCAGGACCTCTCGCGCGACGGCCGAGACGGCGCGATCAACTACCTGGTCCGCTATTGGCTCGTCGACATCGATCGCGACGATCTCGCGCAGGGGCGCGTGCGGACGCGAGTGGTCGCCGCGTTGCAGCGCGCGGGCATCCCTCTCGGCGTGCACGTCCGCACCGTGCTGCACGCCCGCTCCACCGAGTTCGGTCCACGCGCCGAAGAGCAGGCGCTCGCCTCGCAGAAGGACGTCGTCTCGCGGCTCGATCTGTTCGCGGGCCTCACCGAGGCCCAACGCGCGAAGCTCGCGGGTGCGCTCCGGTTCGTGCCGTACGTTCGCGGCGAGGCCATCGCCATCGCCGGCTCCGAGGCGAAGTGGCTCTACGTGTTGACCGATGGCAGCGTGTCCGTCCAGACCGAGGGGCACGAGGTCGCGCGCCTCACGGCACCGAACGTGTTCGGCGAGATGGGCCTGATGACCGGCGAGCGCCGCCAGGCCGACGTCGTCGCCGCGACGGACGTCGAGGCCTACCGGCTCGATCGCACGACGTTCGAGTCGTTGATCCGCGAGGAGCCGGCGGTGGCCGAGGAGCTGAGCAACATCCTCGCACGCCGGAAGGTGGAGCTCGAAGCGGCGAAGGAGGGCCTCGACGCTCAGTCACGACGCGACCGCGAGGTCACCGAGTCCAAGCAGCTGCTACGCCGCATCCGTGGGTTCTTCGGGATGGAGTCCTGACGCGAGTCAAGAGCCGTCGAAGAATTGCCCCCGGACTGAAGTCCGGGGCACCGACGGCAAGACGAAGCCCTCCGGGCTGGGGAGGAACGGCTCGCCA